>Ga0210051_1000533_pt1 | contig 35781 bp, 34 predicted proteins | sample CryGey092014_all_FD_185464 | JGI IMG/M metagenome (GOLD analysis project Ga0210051, IMG submission 185464) | Groundwater microbial communities from aquifer - Crystal Geyser CG23_combo_of_CG06-09_8/20/14_all (SPAdes) (version 2) | ecosystem: Environmental > Aquatic > Deep subsurface > Groundwater...
AGATGCAACGCCGCGACTAATTTCCTCTCGTTCTATAATCGTGATTCTTTGATATTTAACCATTAGCAACTCCTTTCTTCTACTATTATAGCAGATTAAGGTGTTGCATTAGTTGCTTGAACCCAAGCATCTCATCCGAAAGGACGAAAAAGGCGCTTGATGTGATAGCAAAATCCGGGGGTAAAGTAAATTCAATGTACGCGCTTCTGGGCAAATACGACATCGTGCTGATAACGGATTTTCCGGCTGTTGCAGACGTGATGAAGGCATCTATCGTTTTAAACAAGTTGACCGGTATAACCTTTACCAGCTTCCCTGCAATCAGTATCGAGGAATTTGACAAAATCACTGTATAAGCGGGATTACGGGGAGAGATAAAAATAGCCTTGAATGTAGTAAGCAGTCAGGGCTATTTTTATGTTGCGATGTCTCAATAGGGAGCAGAATAATTAAAAATGTAGTATTGTGGCAGTTATTTCTTTAATTGTTGCTTCAGGGGTAGAAGCTCCCGCAGTAACCCCAACCGTTAAAACACCCCTAAACCATTTAGGTTTTAATTCGTCTTTTGAGGAAATCCAGTAGGATTTTCTATTTAGCGATTTTGAAATTTCAAAAAGCCTTTTGGTGTTAGCGCTTGTCCTCGAGCCGATTATAACCATGGCTTCATTTTGAAGAGACAAGGAGTTAATTTCCTCTTGTTTAGTGCGGGTAGGTTTGCATACGGTATTAAAAAATCTTACATTCGGGATGTGTTGCTTTAGTGCGCCAATTATTTTTACTACCTGTTCAATATTCTGCGTAGATTGCACTACTACGGCTGCTTTTTTGATTTTTTTTATCCTATCTATCGGGATATTTCCGGAACTATCTATTACAAGGGCTCGGTTGTTAACTTGTCCGACGATCCCTTTTACCTCATCGTGGGTTGCCTCGCCTATTACGATTATATAATAACCCTGTTTTTTAGATTCTCTAACTATCCTATGGATTTCTTTTACCATGGGGCAGGTTGCGTCAATAATCCCAAAGCCCAGACTTTTAGCCTTGGTTATAGTTTTAGCGCTTACTCCGTGGGCCCGGATTAACAATATCCCATTTTTTCTGCGGCTGAGAGATTTGATTTTTTTAATACCTGCTCTCTCGATAGCCTTTACTACAGCTTCATTATGGACTATATCTCCCAGCATGAATATGTTTCCGCCTGATACAGCGGCCTTATGCGCAATCTGCAAAGCTCTTTTTACTCCAAAACAAAACCCGGCGGATTTCGCTATATTTATCTGCATTAAAAACTCCCTGCCTGCTCGTAAGGCAGGCTTTTATACTTTCGCGGCCTAAACCTTAAGGATTTTTCTTGAAAATTCCCTGAGCGCTTCGCAGTAATTATTGTGCATTTTTGAGGATTTGAGGATTTTTTCCGATTTATCAAGCAGGCATTTTATTTCAGTTTTTGCATAGTCAAGGCTGCCTGACTTAAATAATATTTCGCGGATCTTTTCTAATTCACTTTTGCCTGCTCTTTTTCCCGAGAACAATTTTCTTATTGTCAGTTTATCTTTCTTGTCAGAATTGTTATAAGTATACCATATAAGTAAAGTCCTTTTTGCTTCCGCAAGGTCAGTAAGATTAGATTTTCCTATATCAGTTGATTCGCTGAAAGTCCCGATAATATCGTCTTTAATCTGGAATGCCCTGCCTAAACACATCCCGTATTTAAGAAGCTTGTTAATTTCTTTATGTTCTGCCCCGGCTAAGGTCGCGCCCATTGTAAGGGGGGAGGCAAAGGTATAATTTGCGGTTTTGTAGTCATATATCTTATAAATATCGTTTTTAGTTACCTGTTCTATGGGCTTTATCTCCAAAAGCAGCTCAATGAATTCGCCGCTTTCGGTGTAAAGTGCCGCGGAGATAAGTTTCTTTAAGGCAAGTTCCTTGTGTTTGGGTTTTTCTTTCACAGATAAAAACGCATCTAGGGCCAAGGCATACATTACATCCCCGATGAGGATGGCCAGGTCCTGGCCGTTAAACTTAAGGTTTCGACACCCGGCAAGATGCCTATTAAGCAGGGCATGCATTGAAGGTTTGCCGCGCCTTATACCGGATTTATCAATGATATCGTCGTGGACGAGCATAAAATCATGCAGTAGTTCTAAGGATATTGCGCTACGATATAAGCCGGATGCAGGCTTATTCTTAAATCCCAGGTAACCGATGATAAATAATATCGGCCGCACTCTTTTACCATCGCGCAAAATAAATTCTTTTATATTATTGAACAGAATAGGAGATAGGTGGCTTAAGCGGTAAGCCCTATCTATTTGAGAACTGTAGCTTGTGAGTTCTTTATTAACTAGTTTTTTTATTTCCATAAACATAAATTCATGTTAACATATAGACAATCTCTATGCAAACAAAATATACCCCCAGTAGTGCAATGATTAATAAGAAAAGGGTAGTTTTTTTTATAGTATTCTTTCTATTTTTGGGCGCATCCGCCTCAGAAGAGGCGCACTTGGCAATCCTTTTTGCCAAGGTGCGAAGCGCCACGTATAGTAATGAAAATACCCCTAAGCTGATGGTTTTTCATTCTCCTTCTTGCCATAAATGCCTTGAGGTTAAGAAAACGATTTTGCCCGGCATCGAGGCAGAATATAGAGGTAAGATAGCAATAGAATATTACGATGTTACGGATATTAATAATTATAAATTTCTATTAGGGCTTAAGGATAAATATAATCCGGATATGAAGGAGTTTACTCTACCTGTATTTTTTATACAGGGAAAGTTTTTAAATGGCAAGGCTGATTTAAAGAAGGATTTGCGCAATTTGATCAATGGCTCCTTGGTTGGGTTTAATAATGAGGCAAGCGCAAGGGGGATAGATTTGGCAGCGTATTTTAAGGAATTTAAGCCAATAGCTATTCTCACGGCAGGTTTAGCCGATGGGATCAATCCCTGCGCATTTACGGTTATAATATTTTTTATCTCTTATCTTGCGCTTCAGGGTTACAGGAAGAGGGAATTGATTATTATCGGGTTCTCTTTCATATCCGCAGTATTTATTACCTATATTTTAATTGGTTTGGGGATTTTTAATTTCTTTTACCGTATGCAAGGTTTCCGGCTCTTTAGCAGGATATTTAATATTTCCGTCGGTATATTTAGCATTATCTTAGGGGCGCTTGCGGCTTATGATTTAGTTAAATTCAGGAGAACGCAGGATACCGAAGGCTTGATCTTGCAACTACCCAAGGTAGTCAAGGATCGGATACATTCGGTTATCGGTTTACATTACCGTAAGCCAGAAGGCAGTGGTTTGGCTTCCGATAGCCAAAGCCACAAGGCCCAGGGAAATACAGGTGATAAACCGCGGGTAGGTTTGTTACGGTTGATTATTAGCGCATTAATCACGGGATTTTTGGTTTCTATATTAGAGGCTGTTTGTACCGGCCAGCTTTATTTACCCACGATAACCTTTATTTTAAAAACTACTCCGTTTAAATTACGGGCATTCACGTATCTAATAATCTATAATATTATGTTTATTTTTCCGTTGCTTGTGATATTCATTCTGGCTTTGTTTGGCGTAACCTCAGGCCAATTCGCTAATTTCTTGAAGAAACACCTTGCGGGTGTTAAAATAATTATGGCATTTATGTTTTTTAGTTTAGGTTTATTCTTAGTCTGGAGAGGATAATGTTTAAGGCCTGCATAGTAGTGCTATTATCATTATTTGCTTTATCGGGATGTTATCCGCCAAAGCAGAAGAGTTTAATTGAGCGGCCCTTTGGGACTGAGGGTGATCCCTATACAAAAGATTTTGGTTTGATTAAGGCGGGAGAGATAGTCAGGCAAACTTTTGTCATTAAGAATGAGTCTAAAAAAGTTTTAAATATCAAGGGCGTAACTACATCTTGCGGCTGTACGACATCAGAAATAAAGCATAAAATGCTTATGCCCGGCGAGAGCACTAATTTAGATGTTAAGTTTAATTCTAAAGGTTATTCCGGAGGAGTCGAGCAGTTTGTCTACGTGAACACAGATAGTCTTGACACTCCGATTATTAGGTTTATAATTAAGGCTCAGGTAACTAAACAATGATAGGAGGGTAGGTTAAGATGTGGTCTCTACAATTAAGGATGTGGCTTTTAGTAACATTGCTTTTCGGTTTTATCTATGCTGTCCTGGTTATTATCGGTACTCAATTTTTGCATGTAACCGGGTTTTCTTTCTATCTTATTTTGTCTTTAATAATAATGTTTATTCAATATATGCTGGGGCCTAAGATAGTAGAATGGACTATGCGGGTAAAATATATCCAGAGGCAGGATAATCCGCGCCTATTTCAGATGGTAGAGAGTTTAAGTAATAGGGCCAATATCCCTATGCCTAAGATCGGCATAGCCCAGATTGAGATTCCCAATGCCTTTGCTTTCGGCAGAAGCATAAGAGACGGCAGGGTCTGCGTTACCCAGGGTATTCTTGGCCTTCTTAGCGATGATGAATTAAGGGCAGTCTTAGGCCATGAGCTGACCCATCTTAAAAATCGTGATGTCCTGACGATTACCATTCTTTCGGTTATCCCGATGATAATGTATAGGATTGCCTGGCAGTTTTTGTTTTTCGGCCGCAGGAGGGATAGCCGCAGCGGAAATACGGTTTTAATCGGAGTGGCCGCTTTTATTTTCTATTTTATTACGAATTTGTTAGTGCTTTATGCCTCGCGTATCCGGGAGTATTTTGCTGACCGCGGCTCTGTTGCTTTAGGCAATAAACCTTCCGCGCTTGCCTCAAGCCTTTATAAGCTTGTTTACGGCTCAGCGCGCATGAGTCCGGAGTCATTGAAGGAATCCGAGGGGCTCAAGGCATTTTTTGTTAATGACCCTTCTCAGGCAAGAAAAGAGCTCAGGGAGCTATCTCAGCTTGATTTAGATAAAAACGGGACAATAGACCAACGAGAGCTGGAGTTATTGCAGAATGAGAATATACGTTTAGGGTTCGGTGATAAAATGCTGGAAATTCTAAGCACGCATCCGAATATGCTTAAGCGGATTAAGCGTTTATCTGAATATAAGGTTTAAACCTGCCTGTTTTGCTTCATGCGTCACCGTTCGGTTTCCCCCGCCATATATTTCGATTATTTTGCTTTTACGTTTTCGCTTCCGGCGCGAATTGTTAAATAACTCTGTCAAGCTTCTCGCTCAAGTCGTGCTTTTCGCAGAGGCGAAAAGTACGACATTCGCTCGAACCTTGCCAGAGTCATTTTTTAAACAGTGTTATTTTTAGCGGGTGGCACGGGGATGCTTCGCAGCGCGTGAGCGCAAGAAGCGCCCCGTGACAGGACCCGCTAAAATCGAATAATTTTCTTTTGACCTCGCACCTTCTTAATATTCAAGAAATAACAAGAGTTTTTATTGATCAAGAATATGAATAAAAGTTAGAAGGTGCGGGGTTGACACAACCCTGATTATGCTATATAATTATAAAATTGTGGAACTTAATGAACTGATAGAACAGAGGAAAGCGAAGGCAGAGGCGCTTAAGGCTAAGGGTTTGACTCTTTATCCGGCTAAAGTAGCCCGGCATATTGCTATAGGCCCTGCCATTGTGGATTTTAAGGAAGGTGAGAAAACCAGTTTCTGCGGCCGGATTACTGCTAAGCGTTCACATGGGAAGGCAGCTTTTTTGGATTTAAGAGATTCAACCGGCAAGATTCAGCTTTATATCCGGGCGGATATCGTAGGAGTTGACAACTTTTTTATTTTCCAGAATTTGGATATTGCCGATATTATTTATGTGGAAGGCGAGCTTTTCAAGACGCATACCGGAGAGCCAAGCGTTAAGGTTGAGAAGGTCTCTATTTTAAGCAAGGCATTGCGGCCATTGCCTGAGAAATGGCACGGCTTGAAAGATGTGGAGTTGCGTTATCGGCAGCGTTATTTAGATTTAGCCTCCAATGAAGATGTGAGGAAGATATTTATGACTCGCGCAAGTATTATTAAGGCAGTAAGGGTTTACTTAGATACTAAGGGGTTTTTAGAGGTAGAGACGCCGATGATGCATTCTATTGCCGGAGGCGCTTGTGGACGTCCGTTTAAGACATATCATAATGAGTATAGTATGGATTTGTTTTTAAGGATTGCCCCGGAGCTTTATTTAAAGCAGCTTTTAGTCGGCGGGATGGATAAGGTTTATGAGATGAATCGGTCATTCCGCAATGAAGGCGTATCTACCCGGCATAATCCGGAATTTACCATGCTGGAAGTTTATTCTGCCTATTCTGATTTTGAGGGGATGATGTGTTTGGCTGAGGGATTAATTGTTTCCTTGGCGCAGGGGTTATTTGGTAAAGTTATGGTGAATTACCAGGGCAAGGAGATAGATTTTACCCCTCCTTGGAGAAGGGTCTCTTTCGCGGAATTAGTAAGAGAGAAGTTTGATATTATCCCTTCTGATGATGAAGCCACTATGTTAAATAAGCTAAAGGCGAAAGGTTTTGCTAAGGAAGTTAATAGGCTTTCCCGCAGTCAGATTGTCAAGATTATCGAGGAGGTCTTAGAAGAAGGGATGAACCTTAATCCTACTTTTGTTACAGATTATTTTACCGCAATGTGCCCTTTAGCTAAAGCCAGAGAGGATAATCCTTTGCTCTCAGAAAGGTTTGAGTTGTATATAGCCGGCCTTGAAATCGGTAATGCCTATTCAGAGTTAAACGATCCCCTTGAACAGAGGAGGCGTTTTGAAGAGGAGATTAAAGATTTGCTTCCTGGTGAAAAGAAGAATGTAGATGATGATTATTGTCTTGCCCTTGAACATGGAATGCCTCCGGCCGGGGGGTTGGGAATTGGTATAGACAGGTTAGTTATGTTACTTACGGATCAGCTTTCAATCAGGGATGTGATTTTGTTTCCCCTATTGCGTTCGGAGCAGAAATAAAATGAACCCCGCACCTTCTTTATATTCGTATACTAAGGCGCGAGGTTTGGAATATATGAATAAAGAAGAAGGTGCGGGGTGAAAGTAGAATTAATTTTAAGTTGGCGTTATCTTGCAGCTAAAAGAAAAGAGAAGTTTATTTCTCTGATTAGCCTCATTTCGGTCTCAGGGATAGCTATCGGAGTTATGGCCTTAATTGTCGTTATCGCGGTTATGACTGGTTTTGATAAGGACTTGCACGATAAGATTGTAGGTAATTATTCGCATATTACCCTGACCGGTTTTAAGGCTATGGATAAATTAGAATACGAAGATATTTCCATAAAGATTGCAAGTAATCCTCATCTAAAAGGCATGGCCCCTTATTTGCAGGGGCAGGTATTGCTTAAGGGGGAGGATAAGTTTTTTGCCGTGGGTTTAAAAGGGATAGACCCTTCAGAAGAAGTAAAGGTTACTAAGATTAATCAATATTTAATCTCAGGCAGTCTTGAAGGCTTAAGGCAAAACGGGATTATTGTCGGCAAGGAATTGGCGGCATATTTAGGATTAGGGTTAAATTCAAGCCTTACTTTGTATTCGCCTTTAGGTAAACAGCATATTTTAAAAGTTGCGGGTATCTTTAGTTCTGGCATGTATGATTATGATCTTAATCTTGTATTTACGGATTTAAAAAACGCCCAGGATATTTTTGGTTTGCCTAATCAGATAAGTTCAATAGCTATTAAATTGGATAACTCGGATTTCGCGGCTAAGGTAAAAAGTGAGTTGGGAGCAGCTACGGGGTTTAATTACAGCATTAAGACTTGGGAAGAGGCAAATCAAAATTTCTTTGCCGCGTTAAAATTAGAAAAGCTTACCATGTTTATCATTCTGGCCCTGATTATTCTCGTAGCTTCTTTTAATATTATCAGCACTTTAATTGTAATGGTGATGGAGAAGACTAAGGATATCGGAATATTAAAGGCCTTAGGAATGACATCGCGAAGTGTTAGAAGAATATTCACTTATCAGGGCCTAATCATAGGAAGCGTAGGAACGTCGTTCGGGTCTTTGGGTGGTATAATACTATGTTGGTTATTGAAAAAATACCAGTTTGTGAAATTGCCGCATGATATATATTATATTGATCACCTGCCGGTTTCTATAGAATTATGGCCGGATATTATTTTAATTATTTCAGTAACTATGGTTATTGTTTTGGCCTCAACTATATATCCGGCAGCTAAGGCAGCGCAGCTTAAGCCGGTTGAGGCGTTAAAATACGAATAAATGAGAACATATTTATGCTAGAGGCGATAGATATACATAAAGTTTATAATGATACCAAAAAGTCTCTCCCGGTATTAAAAGGGATAACGTTAAGAATAGAGGGTGGTGAATTTGTGGCAATAGTTGGGCCTTCCGGGGCAGGCAAGTCTACCCTCTTGCATATCCTCGGAGGGTTAGATTCTCCGTCTTCCGGAAGAGTTGTTTTCCGGGGGGAAGATATTTATAAATTAAGCGATGAGGGGCTGGCAAAGGCAAGGAATGAAAAGATAGGTTTTGTTTTCCAGTTCTATCATCTATTGTCTGAATTTACAGTCATGGAGAACACGCTCTTGCCGGGCCTTATAAAAAATGAAAAAGGCGGTAACCTTAAAAAGAGGGCGGCGGAATTATTAAATCAGGTTGGCTTAAAAGACAGAATTAATTATTTTCCTTCTCAACTCTCGGGAGGAGAAAAGCAAAGAGTGGCGGTTGCGCGTAGTTTAATAAATAGCCCCAGCCTTCTTTTCTGCGATGAGCCTACGGGAAACTTGGATTCTAAGTCCGGTGAGGGAATTATTTCTTTGGTTAAGGATATAAATATTAAGAATAAAATGACGGTAGTCTTAGTTACGCACAATTCGGAATTAGCAAAGGTAGCGGACAAAGTGTATCATTTGTGTGACGGGAGGTGCAGCTATGAAAGTTTATATTAACGGGAAATTTTATGAGAAGGGGGAAGCGAAAATCTCCGTGTTTGACCATGGGCTTTTATACGGTGATGGGGTGTTTGAGGGGATCCGTTCTTACAACCGCATTGTATTTAAATTAAAAGAACATATTGACCGGCTTTTTGAATCTGCCAAAAGCATCATGTTGACTATCCCCTTAACTAAAGAACAATTAGTTAATGCAGTTATTACTGCATTAAAAGAGAATAAGCTTAATGATGCCTATATCCGCTTATTGGTTACGCGCGGAGAGGGGGATTTAGGTTTGGACCCGCGTAAATGCAAAGGGGGCGCGAGAGTTATTATTATTGCGGATAAAATCGCCCTCTATCCTAAGGAATTTTATAAAGAGGGCTTAAAGATTGTTACTGTGCCTACCGTAAGAAACCTGCCGGAGGCGCTTAATCCCCAGATTAAATCTTTAAATTACCTGAATAATATTTTGGCCAAGATTGAAGCGGCTAATGCCGGCTGCGACGAGGCAATTATGCTGGATTCCTTAGGTTATGTTGCTGAGTGTACCGGAGATAACATCTTTATTGTTAAAGCCAAACACCTTTATACTCCGCCGCAATGCATGGGCACATTAAGGGGGATTACCAGGGATTCGGTGCTGGAGATTGCTAAAAAAACAAAGATCAGTGTCCATGAACATGTAATTACCCGGCATGAGGTATATATCTCCGATGAATGTTTTCTGACCGGCACCGCCGCGGAGATTATTCCGGTGGCAATGGTTGACGGGCGTTCTATTGGGACAGGAAAACCCGGTAAATTAACGCTCTCTTTGATGAAGAAATTTAAGGAACTCACTAAAAAATCAGGAGTGAGATATTAATATGCTTTGTAATATTTGCCATAAAAATCCGGCTACTGTGCATTTGACAGAGATAGTAGATGGGCAAATGAGCGAGCTGCATTTGTGCGAGGAGTGCGCGCGCGAGAAGAGCCAGGCTATGGAGCAGCAGTTTGGCCTCTCGGATCTTCTGGCAGGTATGGCGGATTTTGATAAGCCTAAGAATGAAACTTCCGCGATGGTTAGGGCGGTTAAATGCCCAAACTGCGGCCTCACTTATGTTGACTTTAAAAAGATCGGCAAGTTAGGATGTGGTGAATGTTATGATGCTTTTAGGAAATACTTAGGCCCGCTCTTAAAGCGAATTCATGGTTCAACACAGCATACGGGCAAGTCTCCGCTTAAGGTGACAAAAGTCTTAAAGAAAAGAATGGATATTCAGGAATTGCATAACCGGCTTAATAAGGCTATTGAAACAGAGGCATTTGAGGAAGCGGCTAAAATACGCGATCAAATCAAAGAGTTGGAAAAGAAAGAAGCGGGAAAGAAAGAATAAGATGGAGTTAAAAGACCTGTTAAATCATACGAGTGAATGGCTAAAAGGGAGCGGCCCGAATTCGGATATTATTATCTCAAGCCGCATTCGGCTTGCCCGTAATCTGGCAAATACCCCTTTCCCGCATTGGGCGGATAAAAAACAGAGTGAGGATGTTTTAAATAAGATTAGGGATAGCTTTTTAAAAGTTGATTATTTAAAAAAGACCACATTTTTTGAATTAGCCAAGATGGATAGCGTAGATAAGCAATTTTTAGTAGAGAGGCATCTGATGTCTTTAGACCATACCCAGAAGGCCAATAGTAAAGCGGTAGTAGTTGATGACGAAGAAGTCGTTTCTATTATGGTTAATGAAGAAGATCATATCCGCATGCAGGTGATGCAGTCGGGGTTTAATCTTTATGAAGCCTGGAATATTATCAATAAGATAGACGATGGTATCGCGAAGGAATTAAATTTCGCTTTTCTGTCGGACTGGGGGTATCTTACTGCCTGCCCTACCAATCCCGGCACAGGAATGCGCGGTTCAGTTATGCTGCATCTGCCGGCCTTAGTTATGTCTCGCGCCATTGACCGCGTTTTAGCCGCTATTGCCAAGTTAAGTTTTATCGCCCGCGGGCTTTACGGCGAAGGCACGCAGGCTATGGGTAATTTTTTCCAAATTTCTAATCAGGTTTCTTTAGGCCCAAGCGAGAATGAAATTATTGAGAATATTAATGGTTTGATCCGCCAGATTATTGAGCAGGAAAATCAAGCTAGGGAGGTTTTGGTTTCCAAGAATAAGCCTCTTTTAGAGGATAGGGTTAATCGCAGCTTAGGAATTTTAAAGAGCGCGCATATTATTACCAGCCAAGAGACAATAGAATTGCTCTCTATGGTTAGGTTAGGGTGCGACTTAGGGATGGTTAAAGATATTGACCACAGGAGAATCAATGAGCTTTCCATTATAACGCAGCCGGCGCATCTTCAAAAAATAGAAGGCAAGAAGCTTTCTGCGGAGGAGCGCGACGTAAAAAGAGCTCAGATTATTAGGGATAAGCTTAATATTTATTAAACTGTACCGTGGCTTTGGCTAGAGGAAGCCAAACCACGGCCTGTTGGCCAGTAGGGGAGGTTTAAACCTCCCCTACGAATTAATTATATAAAGAACAGATCCTGCGCATAGCGCAGGATTAATTAAGCGCTAAACGCCAGAGGCAGCGCTTAATTAAGGGGGGAATATATGTTTAATAGGTTTACCGAGAGGGCGCGTAAAGTAGTTATCTTGGCTAAAGAGGAAGCCAGGCGTTTTAATCATGATTATATCGGAACAGAGCATATACTCTTAGGGCTTATCCGCGAAGGCGAAGGTGTGGCTAGCACAGTCTTACAAAAGTTGGGGTTATCTTTGGAGAATATTCGGATTGAGGTAGAGAAATTGGTGCAGCCAGGGCCAACAACGCAAATCATAGGAGATATACCTTTTACCCCGCGCGCGAAAAAAGCCCTGGAATTAGCCGCCGAAGAGGCGCGTTCCTTAGGGCATAATTATATCGGCACCGAGCATCTTTTATTGGGGTTAATCCGCGAGGGCGAGGGGATAGCTTCGCAGGTATTATTGAATTTAGGTTTAGAGTTGAATACCGTGCGTAGTGAAGTAATGGAGCTATTAGGTTCGGTTTTACCCGGGGGGCAGGGGGGATTCTCGGGCGGGCAGCATGCTAAGAGTAAGACTCCGGCCTTAGATGCATTTGGCCGCGATTTAACTACCCTCGCGCGGGAAAATAAACTTGACCCGGTAATCGGCCGGGTTCAAGAGATGGAGCGCGTTATCCAGATCTTAAGCCGCCGCACTAAGAATAATCCGGTCTTATTAGGTGAAGCAGGAGTGGGAAAGACTGCGATTGTGGAAGGATTGGCGCAGGCGATTATTTTAGATAATGTTCCTGAAAATTTACGCGGCAAGAGGCTCATTGGCCTGGACCTTGCATTAATGGTTGCCGGGACAAAATACCGCGGCCAGTTTGAAGAGAGAATCAAGGCGGTAATGGAGGAGATTAAACGCTCGCAGGATGTCATTATTTTTATTGATGAATTGCACACCTTAGTCGGCGCGGGCGCTGCCGAGGGGGCGATTGATGCTTCTAATATTTTAAAGCCCGCTCTTTCTCGCGGCGAGATGCAGTGTATAGGGGCAACCACTATGGATGAATACCGCAAGTATATTGAAAAGGATGCGGCCTTAGAGCGCAGGTTTCAGACAATTATGGTTGAGCCTCCAACGGTCGAACAAACTATTGAAATATTAAAAGGTTTACGTGATAAATACGAAGCGCATCATCGGGTAACTTTTAAGGATGAGGCGTTGGGCGCGGCGGCAAAATTAGCTGACCGTTATATTTCAGGCAGGTTCCTTCCGGATAAGGCTATTGACTTAATTGATGAAGCGGGTTCGCGCTCCCGGCTTAATGTCTTGATTGTCCCTCCGGATATCAAGAAGTTGGAAGAGGAGATAAAAGGAATAAAGAAAGAGAAGGAGTCATTTATTAAGAGCCAGGATTTTGAAAAGGCAGCATCTTTGCGCGATCAGGAGCGCCAGGCCCGTCAGGAATTAGAGCGGTTAAATAAGGAATGGCTGCAGGCCAAGGATAAGATGCGGTCTGAAGTCGGCGAAGAAGAGATTGCCAAGATTGTCGCGCAGTGGACGGGGATACCTATATTCAGGTTAGAGGAAAAAGAGAGTGAGAAATTATTAAAGATTGAAGAAGAATTGCATAAGCGTGTAATAGGGCAAAATGAGGCAATTGAGGCAATCGCGCATGCGATCAGGCGTTCGCGCGCGGGGATTAAGGATCCTAAAAAACCCATTGGTTCGTTTATATTCTTAGGCCCTACCGGCGTAGGCAAGAGCCTGCTCGCTCGGGCGCTGGCTGAGTTTATGTTTGGGGATGAGGATGCCCTTTTACAGTTAGATATGTCAGAATATATGGAGAAATTCAATGTCTCTCGTCTTATTGGCGCCCCTCCGGGGTATGTAGGCTACGAAGAGGGAGGCCAGCTTACCGAAAAGGTAAGGCGTAGGCCATATGCCGTAATATTATTAGATGAAATTGAGAAGGCCCATCCGGATGTTTTTAATTTATTATTGCAGGTTTTCGAAGAAGGCCGCCTAACGGATAGTTTCGGCAGAAAAGTTGATTTTCGCAATACCGTGATTATTATGACTTCTAACGTCGGCGCAAGTTTAATCCGCAAAACCGGGTCGTTGGGTTTTAAGACGCAAAAGGAGGAAGTCAGCTATCAGGAGATGAAAGATAAGCTCTTGGAAGAAGTGAAGCATACCTTTAAGCCAGAATTCTTAAACCGCATAGATGATATTATTGTTTTTAAGCAGCTGGTTAAAGAAGACCTTCACCGGATCATTGATATTGAGGTAGGCTATGTTGCGGCAAGGTTAAAGGAGCAAAATATAAGCTTAGAGGTTAGCCCCGAGGCAAAGGAACTTCTTATTGATAAGGGTTTTGACCCTGTATTCGGGGCACGGCCTTTAAAAAGGGCTATCCAGAGATTCCTTGAGGATCCTTTGGCTTCGGAAATAATTTCTAAGAAGTTTAAGGATGGTTCGCTAGTTAAGGTAACGCGCAAAAACGAAGAATTAGTCTTCGAATAAAATATGTTTGATAACTTCTTTATAATAATCGGACGGCACATAATCTCCTTTTTGTATTTTCTGGGGGGCTTAGGTAATTTGGCGTTTAAGACTATTTACTTCTCCTTTATCCCGCCCTATAAGAAAGGCCGTATATTTGAACAGGCTAAAAAGGCAGGGCTGGATAGTTTGCCGTTAGTATCTCTTATTGCTTTATTTATCGGTTTTATCTTCGCGTTTCAAACCGCTTACTTTATGCAGCGCATAGGCTCAGAGCTTTATATCGCTAGTCTCGTTGCCCTTTCTATTGTGCGTGAGCTAGGGCCGGTTATTACCGCGTTGGTTGTAGCGGGGAGGGTAGGCGCTGCTATTACTGCGGAGATTGGTTCAATGCAGGTTACCGAACAGGTTGACGCATTAGAGACTCTGGCGGTAAGTCCGATGAAATATCTGGTGGTGCCGCGTTTCTTAGCCTTAAGCCTGATGCTGCCCTTATTGACAATATACGCTGATGCTGTCGGTATATTAGGAAGTTATATTATTTGCGTATTCAGATTGGGTATATCTTCCAGCATATATTTGCGCGTTACCGCCGAGGCGCTCTTTTATAAGGATTTATTTACTGGTTTATTTAAGACTATATTTTTCGGGATGATTATCGCGTTGGTAAGCTGCTACGAAGGATTTAATGTCAAGGGCGGAGCAGAAGGCGTGGGCCAAGCCACTACGCGCTCAGTGGTTTTTTCTTTTATCATGATTATTATTGCTGACTCTATTTTTACGGCTTTATTTTACTTTATATTTCCTTAAGTGAGGCCAAAACTTATGGAGCATAAGCGAACATAAGTTTTATGGCCGAACTTACCCCGCCCCTGCACGCAGGGGCGGGGTTAATTCGCCCCGACCAAGCGCAAGCGAGCGTCGGGGCTCATTAAAATGATTGAGATATTAGGAGTAGAAAAGAATTTTAACGGAAACATAGTTTTAAGAGGAGTTGATCTTAAGATAGATAGAGGGTCTACCTGCGTAATTATCGGCCGTTCCGGGTGTGGTAAATCCGTGCTGCTTAAACATATAGTTGGTATCTTAAAGCCGGATAAGGGCAAGATTATCATAAACAGTAAAGATATAGTCCATTTAAGCGAAGAAGATTTGAATGCCTTACGTTTAAAGATAGGCATGGTTTTTCAGGGCGGGGCATTGTTTGATTCTATGACCGTAGGCGAGAATGTAGGGTTTGGCCTTATTGAGCATAATCATACCTCGGATAAAGAGTTGAGAGAAACGATAGAGGAGTCTTTAAGTTTAGTCGGCCTATCCGGTATAGCCAGCCTTATGCCTTCGGATTTAAGCGGAGGGATGAAAAAGCGCGTTGCGCTTGCGCGGGCGTTATGCATAAAACCTGAAATCATACTTTACGATGAACCAACAACAGGGGTAGATCCGATTAGCGCCGATAGCATTAATGAACTGATTAAGAATTTGCATGATAAATTAAATGTTACTTCTATTGTGGTGACTCATGATATGAAGAGCGCATATAGAGTAGGGGATAAACTCGCTATGCTTTATCAGGGTAAGATTATTGCGCAAGGATCACCTAACGAGATTCAGAAAACTGAAGATCCTATAGTGCATCAGTTCATCAATGGCCTGGCGCACGGCCCGATAACCGAGACCTGAAACCTTAAGATTGCTTTAGGGTAAGCATTTACTGTGCAACACCCGGCGCTTCGCACCTTGGCAAAAAGGATTGCCAAGTGCGCCTCTTCTGAGGCGGATGCGCCGGTGTGCGCTCTCTCTAGACTAGGAGGTTAATATGATTTTTGGAAAATCAAAGTTAGAATTAAAGGTAGGGATTTTTGTCTTTATAGCCTTGGCGGCCTTGGTAATCTTTGTTCTTTCTATAGGCGGGGTTAAAACCTGGACTTTAGGTTATCGGGTAAATTTTATCTTTAATTTTGTAAATGGGGTTAAATATGGAGCGCCGGTAAGGTTTGCCGGAGTGGACGTGGGGGGGGTCAAGGATATAAAGTTTTACTATGACGATAAAGAGGCTAAAACCAAGATTCGTATCAATTGTTGGGTGCATAAGGAAGTAAATATCCCTAAGGATTCCGTAATTTGGATTAATACCTTAGGGTTGTTGGGGGAAAAATACATTGAGATTATGCCGGGTAAGGATTATAAGAATTATCTCGCGGCGGGCGGGGAATTAGCCGGAGAGGATCCTTTGCCAATGAATGATGTCTTAAAGATTGCTAAGAATATCGCCGGAAATTTAGATACCGGAATTAACCGGGTATTAAACAGAGAGGGGTCGTTAGGCAAACTTTTGTATGATGATAAGATGTACAACGATTTAGATGCCTTGGTTACAGATATAAGAAAGAATCCTTGGAAACTTTTCTGGAAGACAAAAGAAAAGAAATAATTAATGCAGATTAAAACTGTATTCAGCTGTCAAAAATGCGGTTATCAATCTCCTAAGTGGTTTGGCAGGTGCCCGGATTGCCAGAGTTGGAATTCTTTTGTAGAAGAAGATTATTCTTTGCCTAATTCTAACACCAAAGAGCGCGTCACGCTATATAAGGACAAGCCGGTTTTATTAAAAGATGTCTCTGTTAAAGAGGATAGCCGCCTTAAGACGGATATATTAGAGTTAGACAGAGTTTTAGGCGGTGGTATAGTTAAAGGTTCGGTAATTTTAATCGGGGGAGATCCAGGGATAGGCAAATCTACGATCGCGCTTCAGGTTTCTAATCAATTAACCCGCCAAGGCATAATTGTGCTTTATGTAAGCGGTGAGGAGTCAACACATCAAACAAAATTAAGGGCTGAGCGTTTAGGCGCGCATGATTCGGAAAGCCTCTACATTGTTAACCAGACAGATTTAAACCTAATCACTGAATATATAAAAAAGCTGGCGCCTGAAGTTGTAATCATAGATTCTATTCAGGTTATTTTTGACCCTAAAATTAGTTCTTCTGCCGGAAGCGTTAGCCAGGTCAGGTGGTGCGCTGGGATGCTCACGCAGTTAGCCAAAACGAGCGGCACCTCAATTTTTATTATCGGCCATGTAACTAAAGAAGGGGCGATTGCCGGGCCGCGGGTTTTAGAACATATTGTAGATACAGTGCTTTATTTTGAAGGTGATAGGTTCTCCGTATACAGGATATTGCGCGCGGTAAAGAACAGGTTTGGATCGACCAATGAGATAGGCGTATTTGAGATGAGTTCAGGAGGATTAATCGAGGTAAAAAATCCTTCTGAGATATTTTTATCCGAAAGGCCCAAGGATGTTTCCGGGTCAGTAGTTACTTCTGTTTTAGAAGGGACTCGCCCTTTATTAGTTGAAATACAGTCATTAGTGAGCAAATCTAATTTTGGTTATGCTAGTAGGCGCTCGCAGGGTTTTGATTTTAATCGTTTGAGCTTATTAGTTGCGGTTCTTGAAAAGAGAATAGGTTTGGCGCTTGAAGCAGAGGATATTTTTGTTAATGTTGCCGGCGGTATAAAAGTAGAGGACCCTACAGCTGACCTTGCGGTTGCGGCAGCTATAGCATCCGCCTTTCGTGAGCAGATGGTTATACCGGAGACGGTTATTTTAGGAGAGGTGGGTTTGGCAGGTGAGATACGCAGTATTTCGCAGATAGCCTTACGTATAAACGAAGCGGAGAAATTAGGTTTTAAGCGCGTTATTATTCCTAAGAATAATTATAAGAGTCTTAAGGATTATAAGGGGGGTATAGAATTAATTCCGATAGCAACCTTAAAAGAAGCGCTGGATATCGGATTAGGAGGTAAAAAATGAATTTATTATTAGTGCGTATTCTTTTTCTAACCGGCAGTATGATTGTGGGTTTTCAGGCAGGGAATGTGATGGGTATTCTTATCGGAGCCTTGGCTGCCCTGGTAATGATTCTCCTTGAGATTGGTTTGCGTAAGGTTTCGGTAAGTGGGCTATCCAGCACAGTATTCGGGCTTATCTTAGGGTTAATTATAGCCAAGTTAGTTGGGGATGCCTTTAGCATTACCCCGATTTCGGCGGCAACACTCTCTTCAATCAGGGTTATTTTGACCTTAGTCTTTTGTTACCTGGGTATGGTTATGGCCTTACGCGGTAAGGATGAGTTTAACATTATTATCCCTTATGTGCGTTTACGCCGCCAGGATCAGGAAGAGGACATCACGCTCTTAGATACCAGCGTAATTATAGACGGAAGAATCGCGGATATATTTAAAACGAGATTCTTAAGCGGCAAGATCATTATTCCTAAATTTGTCCTTCACGAGCTGCAGCAGATCGCGGATTCAACCGACCCTATCAAAAGGCAGAGAGGTAGAAGAGGTCTGGAGATTTTAAATACCATTCAAAAAGAGTCCGGTTTGGATATAACCATAAACGAAGAAGATTTCGCGGGGACCTCAGAGGTAGATGCTAAATTAGTTAAGCTGGCTAAGCTTCTTGGGGCAAAGATATTAACCATAGATTTTAACTTGAATCGCGTAGCTACAATTCAGGGAATTAAGGTTTTAAATATTAACGAACTGGCCAATGCGCTTAAATCTCTGGTTTTTCCGGGGGAAGAGATACAGATTAAATTAATCAAAGAAGGCAAAGAACATAATCAGGCAGTCGGGTATTTAGATGACGGGACAATGGTTGTGGTTGAAGATGCGCGTAGATTAATGGGCCAGGAAGTTAAAGCTGCGGTAACTTCGGTCCTTCAAACTCAGGCCGGCAGGATGATTTTTGCCAAGTTAGTGCGATAAGATGTATGTGAGTGCCATAGTTCTTGCCGCTGGCAAAGGCTTAAGGTTTTCCCGCCCCGATAGGCGCGGGATCCCCCGACGTTATGTCGGGAGAAATCCTAAGATTCCTAAGCCGCTCATCAAGATTAATTCCAAACCGGTTATAATTTACTCTCTAAATACGCTCAGTAAACACCCGGCCGTTAAGGATATCATCGTAGTAGTTAATGCCTTGAACCAAAAAGATATTGTGAGGAAGATTAGGCAATATGCCATAACTAAAGTCAGGCAGATAGTTTTAGGCGGTAAAGAGCGTCAGGACTCAGTGCGAAATGGCCTAAAAGCAATGGATAGCTCTACCGACTTAGTCCTGATACACGACGCGGTGAGGCCTTTTATTATGAAGGGAGGTATCTCTTCGGTAATAAAAGAGGCGCAAAATTGCGGCGCGGCTATTTTGGGAGTGCCGGTTAAGGCGACGATAAAATCAGTTGCCAGTTGCCAGTCGTCAGTCGTCAGTAAAACATTAAACAGAGAGAATCTCTGGGAGATACAGACGCCGCAGGTATTTAGGAAAGATTTGATCTTAGAGGCGTATAAGAGATTCGGTGATAGAGAAGTTACTGATGATGCGGCATTGGTAGAAAAATTAGGAGCAAAAGTAAAGTTAGTGAGGGGTTCGTATTTTAATCTTAAAATAACTACGCCTGAAGATTTGGTAATCGCAGAAGCAATCGTAAAAAGATTGAGGTAGTAACTTATATTATTATGGGCCATCGCATAGGCATTGGTTACGATATCCACCGTTTGGTGGATGGCCGTAAATTATTCATTGGCGGTATTGAAATTCCTTATGTTAAGGGCCTATTAGGGCATTCTGATGGAGACGTGCTTTTACATGCTATCTCTGACGCATTATTAGGGGCTCTATCAGCAGGTGATATCGGCGAACACTTTCCTGATACTGACCCTAAATATCAGGGCGCTTCAAGTATGGAATTGCTGAAGTCAGTTTTAGGTTTAGTTAGTAAAAAAGGATATAACGTTTGCAATATTGACGCGGTAATAATTGCCCAAGAGCCGGCAATGGCTCCTTTTAAAAAGAAGATACGGGAAAATCTGGCTTGCGCCCTTAAGGTGGATAAAGATTGCGTAAGCATTAAAGCTAAGACTAATGAAGGAATGGGCGAAACCGGCAGGAAAGAAGCGATTGCCTGTTATGTCGTAGCATTGCTTAAGAAGCCTGCCCCGTAAAAATCCCATGGAGGATTAACCTATGAACTATTTTATACAAATACTGCTTATCATATTAGCTCTAATCTTGATTAAGATTCTCCTTATCGCTTTATTCTTCCGTCAGGATATAAGAGCGGCGCAAAAAAGAGATCCGGCGGCAAAAAGTTTTATTGAGGTTTTACTCCTATACCAGGGTTTACATGTCTTAGTTGCTTACCGCGCTGCGCATTTCTTATATAATATGCATATGTTTTTTCTTGCGCGCTATATATCTCAACTTGCGCGCTTTGCTACTGGGATTGAAATCCATCCTGGGGCAAAAATCGGGAAAAGATTTTTTATTGACCATGGCATGGGGATTGTAATAGGAGAGACTGCCATTATTGGAGATGATGTCTTGCTTTATCAGGGCGTAACTTTAGGCGGGACAGGGATAGAGAAAGGGAAACGCCATCCGACAATCGGTAATAACGTGGTTATCGGAGCAGGGGCAAAAGTGTTAGGAAATATTACGGTCGGTGATAATTCCTATATTGGATCAAATGCGGTGGTGATCAAGGATGTCCCTTTGAATTCAACGATTGTGGGTGTTCCGGGAAGAATTACCAAGCAGGATGGGAGGAAGATTGATGTCAGCCTTGACCATATGCAAGTCTTTGACCCTATAATACAGACAATAGAAGAGCTGCAGAAGAGAATAGAAAATTTAGAAAAAAAATAACCGGGTCAATAGTCTATAGTCTATTGACCATAAACCCGTCTATGCCTATTCATATCTATAATTCCCTCACCCGGAAAAAAGAAGAATTCATTCCCATAAACCCGCCTCAGGTAAATATCTATACCTGCGGGGTCACGGTATATGATGAAAGCCACATCGGCCATGCCAGGAGTCTTTATATCTTTGACGTCATCAGGCGGTATCTGGCCTACCGCGGTTTTCAAGTTAAGTTCGTGCGTAACATCACCGATATAGACGATAAAATAATTAATCGCGCTAATGAATTGAAAGTGGACTGGCAGGAATTGGTGAAGAAATATATTGATAGATATTACGAAGATTTAAAGAGCTTAGGAATTAAAAAGGGCGATTTTGAGCCGCGGGCAACCGAAAATATTCCCCAGATGATTAAATATATCCAAGGGTTAATTGAAAAAGGATTTGCCTATACAGCAGGCGGCGACGTATATTTTAATGTGCGTAAATTCCCTGCATATGGCAAGTTGTCCGGCCAATCGATAGATGAGATGGAAACCGGCGTGCGCATTGAGCCGTCCGAACATAAAAAAGACCCTTTGGATTTCGCGCTCTGGAAAAAGTCCAAAGAAAATGAACCGTCTTGGGATAGTCCTTTCGGAAAAGGACGTCCGGGTTGGCATATTGAGTGTTCGGTAATGAGCCAGAAATTCCTTAAAGCTGCAACGCTTGATATTCATGCTGGTGGCCGCGACTTAATTTTTCCGCATCATGAGAATGAAATTGCCCAAGCTGAGGCATTAACCGGTAAGCCTTTTGCAAAATACTGGATACACCACGGACTGCTGACGATAAACGGCCAGAAAATGGCGAAATCATCGGGAAATTTTGTGACGATAAAAGATTTTATCAATAAATACAAATATGCAGATATTCTGAAATTATTCTTTTTGTCTGCGCATTATTCTCACCCTATAGATTATAACGAAGAAAAAATGGAAGAAGCAAGGCAGGCGCTGGAGAGAATTATTATTTTGATGGATAATATAGAAAGAAAGCTATCAGCTTTCAGCTCTCAGTTGTCAGCTAAAGAAAATAGCGAAGTAAAGGCGTTAAAAGAAAAATTCCTCAAAGCTATGGATGATGATTTTAATACGGCACAAGGCTTAGCGGTAATTTTTGAACTGGTAACCTTGGCGAATAAGCATCTTGATAATCCGAATTTTATCTATAATGCTAAAATTGCCTTAAAAGAAATGTTCGATATTTTTAACTTATCACCAAAAGCAAAAAAAACAATTAGAAAGTCAGCTACCATTACAAGTGATGCTCATATCGTTATGGAAGAAGAATACGTTAATTTAAAAATTCGGGAGAGAGAAAAAGCGCGCCAAGAAGAAAACTATAATCTTGCGGATAAAATTAGAAAAGAGCTAGAGGATAAAGGCATTATATTAGAAGATACTAAAGATGGGAAAACCACTTGGCGAAGGAAACTATGAGTTTTTATTGGTGACTTAATGCCACTGGCGAGATTGCGAGCGAATGGAGCTTTTAGCCAGGAAAATAGGGACAGCGACTATTTTTTCTTTAAATAGAGTAGGGACGGTTATGTTTTTAGCGGGTGGCTTGGTTTGATTCGAGCAGCATGTAGTTTGTGCGAGCGGCCAAGGTGCCCAAGCTAAACTGAAGTCGGGGCGAGCGAGTACAAACTCCAAGCGACATTTTCCTCGGTGGGGAAAATGGAGCGGTGCTGCGAGAACAAACCAAGGCAGGCCCCGCTAAAAGTAATAGATAAATTATGAAGAAAGGTAAATTCATTACATTCGAAGGCTCGGAAGGATGCGGCAAGAGCACACAGTCAAGGATGCTCTATGAGTACTTAAAGAGAAAACGTAGAAGAGTGATTTATCTGCGTGAACCCGGAGCCACAAAAGTGAGCGAGAAAATACGTAGCATATTATTGGATGCCAAGAATGACGCAATGTTGCCTGTTTGCGAAATGCTTCTTTATATGGCTGCCCGCGCCCAAATCGTCGGCGAGATTATTAAGCCTAAGCTTAAAGAAGGTTTTATTGTAATATGCGACAGGTTTCTTGATTCTACCATTGCTTATCAGGGGTATGGTTTGGGGATGGATATTGGTTTTATTAAACGTGTGGGTAGATTTGCTACTTTTGGCATAAAGCCGGACTTAACTATACTCTTAAATTTGCCCGTAGATAAAGGGCTTTATCATCGTAGATTGTCTCAAGATCGCATTGAGAAAAGGCCGCTTGCGTATCATCAAAAGGTGCGCCGGGGGTATTTAAGTTTAGCAAGTAAGGAAGGGGCGAGGATTAAAATTGTCAGGGTAGAAGAGGATAAATTTAAGACGCAGGCTAAGGTCAGGGATTTAATAGAGAAATATGCCATTTAGCGATATTAGAGGCCAGGATAGGCCAGTAGAAATTATTAAAGCTTATATAAAGAATGGGCGTTTAGAGGGCGGCTATCTTTTTACAGGGCCCGCGGCCATAGGTAAAAAAATGACGGCTAAAATATTATCCCAGGCGCTAAATTGCATTGGAAATAATAATGAGGCTTGCGGTTTATGCCCCTCTTGTTTAAAAATAGAGAGAAATAATCATCCGGATGTGCATATAATTTCTAACGATGAATCGCAGGTAAACCCCGTTAGAAACACCATGCAGGGAAATGTTAATAAAATGGTTTCTAACGGGGTAAAAATAGATGCAATCCGCCGGCTGCAAAAAGAGATAAGCCTTAAAGCGTATGAAGGCAGGTTTAAGGTTTTTATTATTGATAACGCGCATACGCTTACTTCCGAGGCCTCCAATTGCCTCTTAAAGGTTTTAGAGGAGCCGCCTAGAGGAAGCTTGATTATCTTGGTTACCGATAAGCCCAATCTGCTTTTTAAAACTATTACCTCAAGGTGCAAGGTTTTAAAATTTCGGGCTATTAAGAGGGAAGAGTTGGAAGCAGTATTAAAGAAGGATTATGGCTTGGATAATGGCTTCGCGCATTTCTTGGCCTATTTTTCTGAGGGAAGGTTGGGCGAGGCATTAAAATTAAAGGATACGGATATTCTAAACTTTAAGAATAGTATCATTGATAAGTTCGCAGTACCTTCTACGCTCAATATAGAAGGCATAAAAGTAGAGGATAGGCGGGACGTTCGCTTGAGCCTTAATATATTGAGCGCCTGGTTTAGGGACCTTTATTTTATGAAATCCGGCATGCCGGATTTAGAGCTGATAAATTATGACCGCAGGCCAGATTTATTAAAAACAGTAAACCGTTTTTCACATGCGCAGTTGTATAGGATCGTAAATGTTATATCTAATACTATGTCATACTTAGAACACAATATAAATACCCGGTTATTGCTGTATAACCTAAAGGCGGAACTATGGGCGAAATAGTTTTTGTACGTTTAAGGGATTCGGGACAAGCCTATCCTTATGATAAAGGCGGACTAGAAGCTAAAAAAGGAGATTATGTGATTGTGGAGCATGACCGTAGTCAAGATTACGGGCAAATTGTTTCTTGCGGCAGCGCGTGTTTAACTAAGGAAGCCAAGGAGCCTGCGAAGAAGATATTGCGCTTAGCGCGGGATACAGATATTAAGCAGATTGAAGAAAATAGGGTCAAGGCTAAGGAGGCATTTAATTCCTGCGATAAAAAGATAGCGGAGCATAAATTAGATATGAAGCTTGTGCGGGTAGAATATTCCCTTGACCGCTCTAAGATAGTATTTTATTTTACCGCTTTGGGCAGGGTTGACTTCAGGAATCTAGTCAAGGACCTGGCTAAGGCCTTTAAGGCGCGGATTGAGCTTAGACAAATAGGCGTGCGCGATGAAGCGCGGTTTTTCGGCGGGTTCGGGCCATGCGGAAGGGAGCTTTGCTGTGCTAAGTTCTTAAAAGATTTTGAGCCGGTAACTGTTAAAATGGCCAAAGAAGAGGGCCTTCCCCTAAATCCGCCTAAGATATCCGGAATCTGCGGAAGGCTTATGTGCTGCCTGGCTTATGAATATGAAAATTACAAACTTCTCTCTAAGGGGCTGCCTCGCGAAGGAGAGTACGCGCATACCCTTAAAGGTAAAGGTAAAGTTATAAGTGTAAATGTATTTAAGCGTATGGCTTCAGTCCAGCTCGATGACGGGACGATAGTAGAGGTAAGCTATAAAGAGAAAGAACATGAGAAATAAGTTTTATATCACTACGCCTCTTTATTATGTTAATGCGTCTCCGCATATAGGGCATTCCTATACGACTATTGCCGCGGATACCTTAAGTCGTTATATGCGCCATGTTTTGGGAGACAAAAATGTCTGGTTTCTTACCGGGAGCGACGAACATGGGCAGAAGATTCAACGGGCTGCGGACGAGGCGAAATTAAGCCCTCAAGACTTTGCGGATAAAATGAGCCTGCAATTTAAAGAGCTTTGGAAAGAGCTTGATATTTCTTATAATGATTTCATTCGCACTACTGAAATCCGGCATATTAAAACCGTGCAAAAGGTTTTAGATATCCTTCATAAAAAAGGTGATATTTATGAAGGTAAATATGAAGGTTTGTATTGCACACCTTGCGAGACTTTTTGGTTAGAATCACAGGTTTCGGATAATCTTTGTCCTGACTGCAAGAGGAAGCTAGAGAGGATATCGGAAAACAATTATTTTCTTAATTTGGAAAAACACCAGGCCTGGCTGCTGCAATATATCAAAGATAACCCGTCTTTTATTAAGCCGGAAAGCCGAAGGAATGAAGTTCTAAGTTTTCTGCTATTAAATAAGCTTGAGCCGTTATGTATTTCCCGTCCGAAGGAACGTTTAAGCTGGGGTATACCTCTGCCGTTTAGCCCGGACTACGTGACTTATGTCTGGTTCGATGCTTTGATAAATTATATAAGTGCGGTGGGTTCATTTGATGAGGACAACAAGTATATCTCTAAATGGTGGCCGGCAGACTTGCATTTAATCGGTAAGGATATTTTAAGGCAGCATGCAGTGTATTGGCCAATAATCCTGCATGCCTTAGGGGGGATAGAACAGCCTAAGACAATATTTGCGCATGGCTGGTGGTTGATTAATTCTGATAAGATGTCTAAATCCCGCGGAAACGTGGTTAGCCCGCTGGATATGGTGAATAAATTTGGTTTAGATGTTTACAGGTATTTTATATTACGCGATGTGCCTTTCGGGCTGGACGGAAATTTCTCGGAGGAAGCTATAATCAAAAGATTTAACGGCGATCTCGCCAATGATTTAGGAAATCTTATTTATCGCACACTTACGATGATTGAGAAATATTACACGGGGAATGTTCCGGAGCTGGATATTTTTAATATCAAACTTGATAATAGCGGCGAAAAAATAAAGCAGGCGATAAATGATTTAGGAATTTATCCGCTATTAAATCTAAATTTTGATTTTAGTTTAGCCCTTGAGAAAATTTGGGAGTTGATAAATATGGCAAACAAATACGTTGAGGAGACTAAACCATGGAATTTGGCAAAAGAAAACAGAATAGAAGAACTTAAATCTTTTATACGTTTATTAGTAGAAGTAATTAGGAAAGTTGCTGGGGAGATTTATCCTTTTATGCCGGAAACTTCAAAATCGATAATCCAGCAGATTGGCGAAGATAAAATCAAAAAAGGCAAACCTTTATTCCCCCGCATCGATACTAGTAAACCTGTTACCTAACACCTATCACCTATGTTTATTGATACGCATTGCCACCTGGGGGTATAGGAAAGTATAAAAATTACTACCCACTGCGAAAATCGCTGAAAGTCATTGTCGAAGGCGATTTTCTTGATTTTCCGGAATTTAACCAAGAGAGAGATGAATGCGCAAGTCAGCATTATAAGATGCGGTGATTATGCTCCTGTTTTGGTTCAAGGCGCGGTTAAGAAAGCCATAGATTCACTTGGGGGCATAACTAATTTTATTAAACCGGCATCTAAGGTTTTAGTTAAGCCCAATCTCTTAATGGCTAAGGGGCCGGAATTCGGTATCGATACCCATCCTGAGGTTGTGCGTGCGGTAGTGAAGCTCTTAAAAGGGATTAACTGTAAAATATTTTTAGGCGACGGCCCGAGTGTCTGGGGTAGTCAGATAGAAAATGTGGATGAGGTTTATGTGCAATCCGGGATGAAAGCAGTGTGTGAAGAAGAAGGCATTGAATTAGTTAAATTCGATAAGCGTCGCTGGCGGGGTAAATTTCCCTTGACTACCTGGCTTGATAATTGCGATTACCTTATTTCAATCCCTAAATTTAAAACACACGATTTTACTATTTTAACCGGCGCAATAAAGAATCTTTTTGGATTAGTTTCCGGTACCTATAAAACCGAGCTGCATAAAAAATATTTTGCCGAGGAAGAGTTCGCGAAGATGCTCGTAGATATTTATGAGCAGGTAAGGCCTAGTTTAACGGTTGTCGACGGGATTATGGCAATGGAAGGGGATGGCCCGGGAACCGCAGGAAAATTACGCCAGACAAATTTACTGCTGGCAGGTTCTGACGGCGTGGCTTTGGATAGCGTAATGGCTCTGATTATGGGGCTGGAACCCCTTGATATATTAACTACCAAAGAAGCAGCCCGGAGACAATTAGGCGCGGCAGATATCAATTGTATTGAAGTTCTGGGTGAGAAATTAGAGGATGTCATTAATGAACCTTTTCAGTTACCCGCTACTTCCCTCATCAAAAAGACACCTCGGCCAATTATTGAAATAGCTAAAAAGTTCATCCGCTTTTATCCCAAAATAAACCATCATCGTTGTATTCGTTGCGGCGCCTGCATTCAGGCCTGCCCGCAAAAGGTAATCAGTATGCAGGCGAATAAGATCGTGATTGACTATCGCGGTTGTATCTCTTGTTTTTGCTGCCCTGAGGCCTGTCCCGCGGCAGCGATTAGGGTAAGAAAAAGTTTGTTAGCTAAAATGATCGGGCTATAATTTTAGCGGGTCCTGTCACGGGGCGCTTCTTGCGCTCACGCGCTGCGAAGCATCCCCGTGCCACCCGCTAAAATCATAAGCACAATTATGAATCTAAAAACTATTGAATGGAGGGATGGTAAAATTAAGCTTATTGACCAAACTAAGCTGCCGCATAGTTTAGAATATATTTATATAAATAATATCAGGGATTTATGGCAGGCGATAAGGACAATGAAGATACGCGGGGCGCCGGCGTTAGGCGCGGCAGCAGGATTGGGTGTTTATTTAGGGATTAAAGATTCAAAGGCAAAGAATTTTGGCGAGTTTAGCAAGGAATTGGAGAGAGTGGCAAGATACCTTGCTGTTTCTCGCCCTACTGCCAGAAATCTTTTTTGGGGTTTAGAGAGGATGTGTGGTATTGCCGTAAAGAATAAAGAGAAACCGGTACCTGTGATTAAAAGGCTATTTTTTAAAGAAGCGCAAAAGATTATTGAGGAAGACCGAAGGGCTTGCCGAAGGATAGGCGATTATGGCGCTAAATTAATTGGAAATAATGATACAATATTGACGATTTGTAACGCTGGGATATTGGCGACTATTGATTATGGCACTGCTTTAGGGGTGATTTATCGCGCAAAAGAAAAAGGCAGGAAGTTTCAAGTTTATGCCTGCGAGACTCGTCCGCTCCTGCAGGGTTCACGGCTGACTGCATGGGAATTAAAGAAGAATGGCGTAGATGTTACTATTATCTGCGATAATATGGCCGCAGCGCTTATGCGGCAGGGTAAAATAACAAAGGTCATCGTCGGAGCGGATAGGATAGCCTTGAATGGCGACACGGCCAATAAAGTCGGCACCTATAATCTGGCAATATTAAGCAGGTATCACAACATCCCTTTTTATGTCGCGGCGCCGGCTTTCACATTTGACCCGGATATGAAAGTTGGCAAGGATATCCCGATAGAAGAGCGCGCTGGGGATGAAGTAAGGACCATATTATTTAGGAGAGAAGTCGCTCCTCTTAGTATAAAAGTATTTAATCCTGCTTTTGATGTTACGGAACATAATTTAATTACAGCGATTATTACGGATAAGGGCATTATTAAGCCGCCTTATAATAAAAATATCAGTAAGATACTATGTTAGTCAAAGATTTAGGCGAATTCAGGTTAATCGAAAGATTTAGAAAGCGTATTTTGTTGGATTCATCAGTAATCGCAGGCTCGGGCGATGATTGCGCCGTACTAAAGTTTGATAAAAAAAGATACCAGCTTTTTACCTGCGACATGATTGTGGAAAATGTTGATTTTACTCTTAAGGATAACCCGTATCTTATCGGCAGAAAGGCAGTGGCTATATCCATAAGCGATATCGCCAGTTGTTGTGGTTTACCATGGTATTGTCTTATTTCTATGGGGATGCCCAAGAATACGCCGGTTAAATTTGTGGACCGTATTTTTAAAGGGATGTTGGATATTTCCCGGGAGTATAACATTAATATCGCGGGAGGGGATTTAAGCCGTAGTGGTAGAATAGTTATTGATGTAAGTATGCTTGGGTTGGTAGAAAAAAAGAATCTCACTTTAAGAAGTTCGGCGCGGACAGGAGATTGTATTTTTGTTACCGGCGAATTAGGAGGGTCTATCCTCGGTAAACACCTTAGATTTACTCCAAGAATAAAAGAGGCGCGTTTCTTGGCTAAGAATTTTAAAGTTAACGCTATGATCGATATATCCGACGGACTGGTACAGGATTTACGGCATATTCTAAAACAGAGCAAGGTGGGTGCCGTAATTTACGAGGAATTTATTCCTTTAAGCCCAAAGGCGCGCAATTTATCCGATGCGCTAAAAAGCGGAGAAGAGTTTGAGCTTCTTTTTACCCTGCCGCGCAAAGAGGCGAAGAGGATTTTAAATAAAAAGTTAGTTACTTTTAAATTTATCGGAGAGATAGTGGATAGAAAATACGGGTTTAAATTAATAAACGAGGCAGGTAAAATAAAGGATATTAACTTAAAAGGAAATTCCCTAACGGGTTTTACTCATTTTTAAACGTGCCCCGCACCTTCTAAAATATTCATAGTTAAATATTTTAAAGGTGTGGGGGTAATGAATTAAAAGAAGGTGCGGGGTGGTGATAATTTCTCATTCGTTTAAGGAAACCTTAAAATTTGGGAAGGCCATTGCCAAACATCTTAAACCGGCAGATATTATCTGCTTAAGCGGCGAGCTTGGCTCAGGCAAGACAGTCTTAGCTAAAGGGATTGCCTCAGGCCTTGGTATTAAAACTTCCAAGATAACCAGTTCGTCTTTTGTCCTTATACGGGAGCACCTTGAAGGTAGGCTGCCTTTCTACCACTTTGACCTTTATCGGCTTAAAGAAGCGCGGGATATATCTACCCTGGGTTATGAAAATTATCTTTCAGGTGACGGGGTCAGTGTTATTGAGTGGGGAGAGAAGTTAAAATATCTTACACCTAAAGAACATCTTAAGGTAGAATTGAGTTATCATGGTAAATTTAAAAGAACGTTGAAGTTTTATGCGCAAGGCGCGCGTTTCAAGGATTTGTTAAGGGAGATACGTGAGTCCCGTACCTTCCAAAAGTTCAAACAGAATAAAAAGAAGGTGCGGGGTGAATAAAAGAGAAGGTGCGGGGTGAAAATATTAGCGATTGATACGACGACTAAATTTTTGACCTTAGCTATTTATGATAATGGCCGGGTTTGCGAGTACAATTTAGAGGTGGGGATTAAGCTCGCTTCTTTATTAGCTCCTACAATTAAGAGGGTGCTTGAGGCAGCGGGTTTAACGATAGGCGCAATTGATTATTTTGCCTGCGGATTAGGCCCGGGTTCTTTCACCGGAATACGAGTGGGTTTAAGCACGATAAAGGGTTTTGGTTTGGCATTACATAAGCCGATAATAGGGGTGCCAACCTTGGATATACTGGCAATGAATGCCCCTATGGGTGATAAGATTATAATTCCTGTTATTGATGCCAAGAGAAGCCTTATCTATTCCTGCGCCTATAAATATAAGAAAGGTAAATTAAGCAAGGTAGTTCCCTATGCGCTTATAACTAAAGAGGAGCTTTATAAGAAGATAAAATCTCCGAGTATTGTATTCGGCGATGCCCTTATTTTATACCGAGAGGATATTATTCGCCTTCAGTCGCAAGCTCCTTACGGTGGGCCCGCCGTAGCGAAGCGTAGGCGGGTAGCGCTAGGCGGAGTGTCTTTCTTAGACAAAGATTGTTGGTATCCTAAGGCGCATAATATAATTACTTTAGCGCTTGATAAGATAAGGCAGGGCAGGGCCGATAAAAACTTTAAGATTAATCCTATCTATCTTTATCCGAAGGAGTGCCAAATTAGCAGACGATAGAAAAATTAACGGGTCAATGGTCTATAGGCTATTGACTATAGACCCATGTTGTAAAACCGCTAATAAATATGAAAAGAATTGACAATATCGGATACCGGCCGACTTGGGCGGAGGTGAACTTAAAAAATCTTGAGTATAATTTTTTTGAGATAAGAAAAAGAGTAGGGCCAAGGATAAAAATTATGGTTACGGTCAAGGCAGACGCTTATGGCCATGGTTTAGTCCCCGTGGCTAAAAGGCTTGAGGTTTGTGGAACAGATTTCTTCGGGGTTGCCTCCATTGACGAAGGAATAAAATTAAGGGAAGCGGGGATAAAAACACCGATATTAATATTAGGCCTTATTTTAAAAGGTGATATCGCGCCGCTATTTAGGTATAATCTTTCTACGACTGTTTGCGATGAGGAATTGCCTTCTGCCTTGAATAATAAGGCTAGGGCCTTAAGGAAACGCGTTAACGTGCAGGTAAAAGTTGATACGGGTATGGGTAGGATTGGTGTCCAGCACTATGATGCCTATAAATTAGTAGATAAAATTAGCAGATTAAAATTTATCACAATTGAGGGAATTTTTACGCATTTTGCCCTCGCTGACTTAAATAAGGAATTTACATTTCACCAGATAGATTTATTTGATCGGTTAATAAGAAGGTTAACCAAGGCAGGAATTAAGATACCCTTAATCCACGCGGCAAACAGCATAGGTTTACTTAATTATAAAAACAGCCATTTTAATATGGTCAGGCCCGGCCTGATAGTTTATGGGTTATATCCTAAGGAGAATTTGAAGATAAACTTAAAACCGGTCTTAAACCTTAAGACAAAAGTAGTTTTTGTAAAGAAAATGCCCGCGGGAAGCGGCATAAGCTATGGCCATGATTATATTACTAAGAAAGCTGCTAACATTGTCACTTTGCCCATCGGTTATGGCGACGGCTATCCGCGCAATTTATCTAATAAAGCGGAAGTTTTGATAGGAGGCAAACATTTTAAGGTGTGCGGAAGGATTTGTATGGACCAGATTATGGTTGATGTGGGTAATGCTAAACCAAGAGTGGGAGACGAGGCCGTCTTAATCGGAGTTCAAGGAGGCAAAAAGATTACCGCCGAAGAATTGGCTTTAAAATCAGGAACTATACCCTACGAAATTGTCTGTGGTTTGGGCAGCCGTATCCCCAGAATATATGTATCTTAAGACATGCTGTTAATAAGGCAGAGGCTGAAGATCAGCCCGGTAACGTGGCTTAACGAAGCGGCTACGAACGGTGACAAAACCCCTCCGCGGCCTATGGCAATGCATATCGCATCCAGTATATAATATAAAAATCCCACTATAATTGAGATGCCAATGGATGATAAGCCCGTAGCCCTTTTGTGCAGCATCAATGAAAAAGGTATCCCCAGCAAGATAATAATCAGGCTTATAAAGGGTGATGTAAACTTCTGGTAAAGGTCTATCTTTAGATTCCTTATTACATTGGTAGCCCCGCTCTTGGAGAGTTTCCAGATGTAGGTATCTAACTGAGCTATGGTCATTGATTCCGGGAGCTGCCTCTGGTCGAGAAAATCCTTCGGCCCTTCCGGTATTGTCATTATTTCTTCTTTCAGATAAAGCGGCTCTTCAATAATCTGGCCATTCAAGTTAAAATTATAGGTAATGGAATGATAAAATTTCCAGAGCCTGTCTTCATAAACTCCCTTATTGGCGACAATCTTCTTGGTCAGGTTTTGTTGTTCATCCTGTTCAAGTATGGTTATACCCTCCATAGTATTAGTGGCGGGATAGAATTTATTGATGAAGAAGAGCCGGTTTCTTAGCCCATACATAGTTAGATTATTAATAACTTTCTCTTTCCCATCGCTTTTCTTTTTTTCTCCTTGTTCAATCTGAGTTTTTATCTTTTGAGTTATGCTTATAGATTGAGGAACGAAACGGTCATTAACCCAAAATACAAGCAGGCTTATTATTGCGCCAAAAACCAGGACTGTTTTTGTAATATAGAATATGCTTAAGCCTGAGGCGCGCATGGCAATAATTTCGTTATTGTGGTTTAGTTTGCTAAAGGTGTAAATCGTGCTTAAGAGGCAGGAAAACGGCGCTATCTGGACAAACATAATCGGGATGTAAGAGAGATAATACTGGATTAGGATTGTCAAATGTGTCTGTTGTTTTAATATATCGTCTAAGTGCGATAAAACATCGATAATGACATAGAGGAAGAGGAAGAAGAAGATGCAGGAAAGGAATATCCCAATTACCGATTTTAATATATAGCGGTCTAAGATACGCATAGTTTAAAGGTTAAAATTGTCCCCAGCGTCCCGAAGATTATATTGGGTATCCACATCGCCAGGCCGGGGTTAAGATAGCCTTGTATGCCCAGCGCCTCGCATCCGATAAATAAGGGATAGTATGTTACGATAATAAGTGTGGCAATTCCGATGTTAATGGATTTTTCTCTGCGCCGGGTAATAATGGCGAGCGGCGCCCCCATAAGTATAAATATAAGGCAGGAAAAGGCCAAGGCAAGTTTTTCGTGTATTTGAACGATTAAGGGCGCGGGGTTTATGTTCTCTTTTCTTAGCTTGCTGATTTCTTTGCCTAATTCCTCCATAGTCATTTCTTTATATTTTTTCTCAACCTTTCCTTCACCTCTGTCGTCAGCGAGGTTTAGGTTCATAAAATATGTCCTAAAAATAAGTTTATAGAAGTTAGCGGGGTTGTTTGGGTCAGGCTCATCAGAAGTGCCGTCCATGAGTTTTAATTTTATCGCGTTCTTTCCAGGTATGGCGACAAATTCGCCGCTTTTGGCTATGATAGTACGCGTGGGTTTATCATCTCCCTGTGGTTCGTAGATACGCACGTTAATCAACCTGTTTTTTTTCTGGTCTACTTTGTAGATAAATAGGACATATCTCTGAAATGAATTTATGAATACCCCTTCTTCAAAGGCGGCGGTGGGATTTTTAATACCTATTTCAATAAGAGTTTTGCGATATGCGTAGTGTGCGTATGAGGCAGCACGGTCATTAAATACCACCAGGCTTAGGCTTAAGATTAAGCCCACTGTTATTATGGGAAGTATAAGTTTAAAAAGATTTATCCCGCTTGTCCTTATGGCGATTATTTCGTTATCGCTGGAGAGCCTGCCTAAAGAGATAAGCACAGCCGTAAGTATAGAAATAGGCAGGGCATAAGTTACGATATAGGGGGTTAGGAGGATAAAAATCTTTACGACGCTGAATAAATCTACTCCTTTATTTATAACCAAGTCAGCTATCTTTTTTAAATTTCCTACTATGACCATAGTAAAGCTTAAGACGCATAAGGTCAGGAAGAAGGGCCCGATAAATTCCTTTAATAAATAATTGCGTAAAATTTTCATACTGTTTTAATAACTAAAATTTTATGATTACGCAGATTAAAAAGCATAGATTACACAGATTAAAGATTGTCGCCAAATCTGTGTAATCTTTTTTAAAAATCTGTGTAATCAGAGGTCTCCTGCTATATTTACTCGGAGACCTCTTAATTTGCTAAAGTTAAGACAAATACAGCATGCGCGCCTGCTTTTTTTAGAGTCAGGGCAGCTTCAGAAGAAGTTGCTCCTGTCGTGAGCACATCGTCAATTAAGAGGAGATTTTTCCCCTTTAGGTTCGCGGGGTTAGTTATTGAAAAGCTATCCGCGACATTTAAAAAGCGCTCGTTATTTTTAAGCTCGGTTTGCGTTTTGGTTTGGCGATGGCGCATAAGCGCGCCGCTAACTAAATCTTTCTTAAATTCTTTTGCGATATGTATACCTAAGATTTCCGCTTGATTAAATTCTCTTTCGCGCAGCCTTGTTTTATGAAGCGGCATAGGGATGATGAAATCAAGGTAACTTATAGGGAGGTTATATTCTTTGATGAAATCAATCATTATTTTGCTTAAGGCCGCGCCTAAATTATCTTTACCTTTATATTTAAATTCATGGATCAGTTTCTTAATCACTCCATCGTAAACGCAGGGGGAGAACGCCCGGTCAAAATTGAGCCTCTTTTTTATGCACGCGGGACAGATATTCTTATTCAGATTATTTTTTTCAAGATGCCTGCCGCATGAAGAGCAAAAAGGCGGCAAATTTCTCTTTATCTCTGAGTAGCACTTCCGGCATATTAATTCTTCACCCGTTGTTGCGCTAATTTTAGTTTTGCAGGATAGACAGGTTTTAGGATAAATAATATCCCTTAAACTCCGCAACATTCGCCGCAGCATAATGGTATGATAACAACTAATCTGGTTTTTGTCAATCCTCGCGGGATACCTATTATATTGACAGAGGTTGTTTTGGATAGTAGAATAAAAGCACTATGCAAGATACCGGATTAAAAGAGTTAAAGGCGCAGCTCCTTGCTTTACTTAATAAAGAGGCGCTGAAGAAGGGGAAGTTTATCCTCTCAAGCGGCAAGAAGAGTAGTTATTATTTAGACGGCCGGGTAATCACCCTGACTCCTGAAGGCGCTTGGTTAGTAGCCAATATTATCTTGGAGCAATTCAAAGAAAAGAGTATAGATGCTATCGGCGGCCCAACTTTGGGAGCAGACCCGATAGTAGGCGCCATTGCAGCGTTGAGCCATATAAAGAGAATCCCTATCAAGACTTTCATCGTCAGAAAAGCTGTTAAGGGACACGGCACCCAGCGCCAGATTGAAGGCCCTGAATTAAGAAAAGGAAGCAGGGCCATTTTAATTGACGATGTAGCGACTACCGGTAAGGCCTTAATTGAGGCAAAACAGGCCTTGGATAAAATAGGCGTTTTGTCCGATACCGCCATAGTGATAGTGGACAGGTGCGAGGGCGCTAAAGATAATCTCCAAAAATTT
>Ga0210051_1000538_pt1 | contig 35663 bp, 30 predicted proteins | sample CryGey092014_all_FD_185464 | JGI IMG/M metagenome (GOLD analysis project Ga0210051, IMG submission 185464) | Groundwater microbial communities from aquifer - Crystal Geyser CG23_combo_of_CG06-09_8/20/14_all (SPAdes) (version 2) | ecosystem: Environmental > Aquatic > Deep subsurface > Groundwater...
TACTGTAAACGGATTATTTCAGAGATCCGTGCTCCTGAATTATAAAGCGTCATGAACAAGACATAATCCCGGTGTCCGCTTAAGGTTGATTTGTCCGGAGATGTAATAATGGCCTCTACTTCTGCGGGTGAAAGAAATTCAAAAGCCGACCGGTCAAATCGTTTCTGGGGTATAGCCAGGACTGTACGGATGGTGGAAAGAGACTCAATATCCCGATATGACGCATAGTGCATAAAAGAACGGATTGCTGCCAACCTGAGGTTTCGGCTTCTTTGGGTATTCCCTCTCTCGTTTTCAAGATAGTCCAGAAAATCGAGCACCAATTGGGCATTTATATCTGGCAACCGCAGCGATGCGGGTTCTTTATTCATCTTTTCTTTCGTGTATTGAAAGAATAATCGAAAGGTGTCACGGTAACTGGCAATAGTCTGTGGACTGGCATTCTGCTGCGCTATCAGTCTTTGACAGAAGAAGTCCTGTATTAACGTGGGAAAACCGATTGCGGGTTTGTTTTTGCTCATAAACAGTCCCTCCCGGCAAAATTTTCAAATCTCTTTGAAACTACGGCGAGAAGAGCAGGAACAGCGCTGAGATACCAATAGGTATCGGTCACCTGGGCATGCCCCAGATAAACGCTTAAAGCAAGGATCTTCCGATCCAGGTTCTTGCCTTCCTCAACCCACTTAAGCAATCTCCTGACTGCGAAAGTATGGCGGAAATCATGAATTCTGGGTGGTCTTTTACCTGTGTCTGTCCATCCCAGATTCGGGCGCAGGTTTATGAAGACATATAGAACCTGACGATAATTTAAAGAGATACCCTTTTCACTGATAAAGAATCTTTCGGCCTTTGCTCCCGGGTGACAGGCATCTCGAAAAGTCAAGTAGTCCTGCAATGCCTGTGATGCTGAGGAGCTAATCGGGACCAGTCTCGATTTTTTGAATTTTGTCCGGTTTATGGTAATGATATTCGTTTTTAAATCAACGTCTTCCCTGGCCAAATTGAGCGCTTCCGAGATTCTCAGCCCGGTACTGACGAGTAAGCCAAACAGAGTTACATAGGTGCGGGGATGCAAACCATCGGTCGGCTTGAGGTGTGATGCCGTTTGCAGTAATGCTACTATTTCTTCATCCGAATATATGTGAGGTGACAAACGGCGCTTGGAAGAACCCAGCAAGCGTTTGGGAGGAATCTCTGTGCGTGAGTCAAAAAGGAATCGGTGTTTTGCAAAACGGCGCACCACATCATAACGTCTTGCCCAATAAACAGGATCGGCATTTTGAGGAAGTTTTGCCCACCGAACCGCAATTTCCGTTGTTACTGGCCCCTTGTGACCGATTTGATCTGCATAACGGGCAAAGAGGAGCAATTCTTTCCCTTCACCATCCAGTTGATATCCAAGTTTTCGTTTAAACTCCAGATATTGTTGAGCCTGTTTAGTCATGGTTGATTTTTTCATAATATCCTCCCGCTATCAGGCCAAGGCAGAGCTACTTCAGCAAGCATAGGGATATTGACCTTTGTGTAGATGACAGTCGTGTCAATACTCTTGTGCCGCAGGATATCGGCTATTTCTTTTATGCTGACCCCCTGCTGAATCATATGGGTAGCAATCGTGTGTCTGAGCACATGCGAGCCGTATGAAGGAAGTTCAAGTCCCGTGCGTTTAAATCCGCGCCGGATGATAGCTCCAATTGCACTTCCGTCAAGAGCAGCCCCCAAGGGGTGACGATGACTGACAAATATCCTTCGTTCAGATGTAGGAGGGCGACCACTTCGCAGATACGCTACAATAGCTTCACCAACATCTTTCGGCAATGGGAGTTCATTCGTTCGGCGATTCTTTCCCTCCGATAAACGGATAACTCCGGAACGCCATTCGATATCATCCAGACTGAGACACGCTACTTCACTCCGCCGCAAACCCAACCGAGATAGACAAAGAGCTATAGCATAGCCGCGAAGACCATCCACCTTTTCCCGATCAAAAGAAGACAGCAATGCCTCCAATTGCTCTTTAGTCAAATATTTGGGTATGTGAGAAAGTTTCCAATCGGCAATCGCTGGAACCGAACTCACCAGCCTGTCATCGCACAAACCCTTGATAACCAGAAATCTGAAAAAACTTCGTAAAGCCGTTGTCATTGCCTTGAGAGTTGGGATTTTGTTTATTTTTTTTTGCTTCATCATGAACTGAATGACATCGATCGGTGTTAATTCACTCAACTGTTTTTCAGAAAAATGAACAAATCTCTCACGCAAAAATGTTTGTAGATAGCCTGAATACTGATGTTTCGTTGTTTCTTTGGCTCCTGAGACCTGTAGTAGAAAATTTTCAAAGTCATGCACGATGTCGTGGTAATCCATACTTCTCCCTCCTAGTTTTGATGTGATATATTGGTTTTATTATGCTGAGTTGCGGAATTGCAATGGCGAGTTTATTTTAGCAATCTCGGGCAAACAAGGAAGGAGGGAATAGCTAACTCCGCATAATTTCGAACTCCGCATAATACGGATTATGCAAAGCTTTGCATAAGCCTTAATATCTCACCATTTGCTCGCCCCGGTTCGGGATGTGCGAACACATCGCGGCCAGCCATTCCAGCGCCGGGAAGTTCTTGGTTGTCTCGCCGTCCTTGGCTGTATAAACGACCGTCCCCTCCTGGTCCAGATACTGCGTACGCTCCTGGGAGAAGGACGCCCGGATGATGTAACGCGCCAGATTTTCCATAGCCGTATCATCAGTGGGCGATATACGGTTGCCGCAGAAGACCCCGTATCAAGTACGGGGCAGGCTGTGAAACCCGGAATGTTTCCATGCAGAGAGCATCCGCGCCATCTCCTCCGTGATCTTCCCCTTGTTCAAGAGCATCCGGAATATCTTATGCCGGAAGAGGGCCTCCAGCTTTTTCAACTCCAGGGGTGGGGCGACGCGGAACATGCCCTTGTTGCCATAGAAACAGCCGTCCGTCACCAAAATGTGACAGTGCGGATTGAATCCGAGAAAATCGCCGAAGGTCTGGACAGCGATGACGGCGCCGGGGAAGGGATCATTTTCAGGAACCGCATCCTGGAGAAAAACCTTCAGGGCTTCCCAGGCGCAGCGGCTAAGATCGGCAAGAAGCTTCCGGTTCCCCGATCAGGTCGAGGACAGGCTCCGAGGAAATACCTACGGAGGATTTTCGGTATGCTGAATACGAAATGACGGTGAGGAATTTTCTTGAGCACGTCGCAGCACAACCATTCCCCGAATTCTACCACGCGCTTCTGATGACACGAAGGACAGAAGTGCCGGCGCTTGCAAGAGTATGCCAGGAGATATTCATGGCCGCAGTCTTTACATCCCCGATCAGGTCGAGGACAAGCTTCACACGGGCAAACCCGTTGTGCAAATTACCCCCGTATCAAGTACGGGGCAGGCTGCATCGAGATAACGATAGATCACCTGCTCGATATATGGCCGCCAGAAGCCGTATTGCCTGGAGAAATGCTCGTCATAGATTTGGACAAAGGTTTCAAAATAGTCCTCTACACAGCGGTAGTAATCCGAAGACTGCGGATTTCGTGGACGATAAACAGCGGCAGGAGCGGACATGATTTCTCCTTTGAGAAAATCAGACCGCCAATAATAGAACGAGCGTTCTATTTGTCAAGAAGAATGGTACGGTGTGTCAACATTTATCTTGCCTCTACCGGGAAAAAGTTTTAATAACACCCATGCTCGAAGCGGGCTCAACGAAGCATGACATTCTGTGCAACTGAAACATAGTTTACCGGCGAGGGAGCAAGCCCCATCGGCGGCGCGCCGGAGGAATTGGAGACTTTTGACGGGGGTGAAGCCGCTATCCGATCCGAGGCGCAGAACACGGAGGCCTATCTCGACCGGATGATCCGGCTCTTGCGCGGGGATGGCGTCCGCTTTCCCGACAACAAGGTCATGAAGTTCAGGACATTGGAGACACTGGCCGACGGCTCGATGCTCCGCGCGAGGGGCTTCTGGGGCGAAGGGGATGAAGAACGCCTTGTGGCGGTGGTCTTCGGCCCCCAGTACGGCCCGCTGACTACGCGCATCGTGGAGGAGGGCATCCGGATCGCAGCCCGGCGGGGTTTCGACGATCTGGTCTTCGCCGCCTTCAGCTTCGATGCCCGGGCCCAGGTGACGATTCAGGAAGTGCAGGACCCGACCGTTAAGCTGCACATGGCGCAGATCGCCCGGACGTAAACATGGGCGACCTGCTCAAGACGACCGTCTCCAGCCAGCTCTTCACGGTCTCCGGGTCGCCCCGGACGCGCCTGACACAGGAAGACGACGGACAGTATGTCGTCCATATGGAGGGCGTGGACATCTACGATACTGTAACGAACGCCATCCGTTCGACGGGGGCGGAAAAGGTGGCGGCGTGGTTTCTCGACAGCGACTACGACGGCAGGTGTTTCTGTGTCTGCCAGGCCTTCTTCCCGGATAAGGGCACCTGGGAGAAGCTCGGCAAGGCCCTGGGGGGCGCACTTGATGAAGAGGCCTTCGCGAAGCTCTCCGGCACGGAGTCCCTGCCCTTCACGGCGGGCGAGCACCAGCGGATCGCCATCAAAGTCATTGACCCGCGGGGAAATGAAGTCTTGCGGGTGCACCGTTTGGGGGTGTATGATACAAAATAATGTAAGGGCTATTATTAAGAATCGTCATACCGGCGTAGGCCGGTATCCAGTCTTTTAAACCTGGATGCCGGGCAATGCATAGAAGAAAAAATCCGGCGAGAAAAAACACGAAAATCATCATCGTTGGGAGGTGAATCATGAATAACTGGATTGTCGTAGATTCAACAATCTGTGCGGGAAAACCGACCATTCGGGGTACCAGAATCATGGTGAAGAATATTTTGGGCATGATTGCAGGCGGTTACGCATTGGATCAGATATTGGAAGCCTATCCTGAGTTGACCCATGAGATGGTCGAAGCCGCGCTTCAGTACGCCATGATGGTTATTGACGAAGAAAAGGTTCTGGCCCATGCTTGAAACGGAGCTTCGCATTCTACTGGACCAGAATGTGCCTTATGCCGTGGCGGTATGGCTTCGTACGCAACGGCCCTCATGGCTGGTTCGGCATGTCAAGGATCTCGGATTCGAAGGCCGATCCGATGATTCTCTTTTTCGCTGGGCTCAACAGGAAAAAGCTATCGTAATCACTTTTGATGAGGATTTTGCCGACTCTCGCCTGTATCCTTTAGGGCAACATTACGGCGTCATCAGGCTCCGGGTATGGCCGACGACCATCGAAAAGACAAAGGAAGCAATGGATCGCTTGCTACATCAGCTCCCGGCAGAAGAGTGGATTAGCAGCCTCATAATTATTGATAACCTGAAAATAAGGGTACGAAAATTATGAATTCCCCTCCACAATCAGCCCCTGTCCTCATTCAGCCTGTCGAAAGTCCGGTGATCTGCCGGCCCTATCACGAGCCGTCGCATTACTGGGATTATGACCGACAGACTGGCCGCGCCAACAAGCGGGATGGCCGTCGCCCCGCGGCCTACTGGTACAAGTTTGCCGAGGCTGACACGCGGCGGGGACAGCTCTCCCTTGAATTGGAAGAAGACCGGCGGGACCTGACCCTCGTAAACAAGCTGCGCGCCGACGTGAAGCGCTGGCGGAATTCCGGCTGGGAAGGAGCAACAAATGTTACCAAAGACCTGCTCCGGCACTGGTCACGGAAAGACCGCCCCCGGCGCTTTTTCTTCTGCCAGTTGGAAGCGGCGGAAACGATGATTTTTCTCAATGAAATCCGCGGTTACCGGCGCGACAGGCAGAGGGGAAAGCCGCGCTGGAACCCCGAATTTACCGATGGCGACTTTAAGCTGCTCTGGAAGATGGCCGATGGGTCTGTGGAATCCCTGACCCGCTACGCCTGCAAAATGGCCACCGGCAGCGGCAAGACGGTGGTCATGGCCATGATCATCACCTGGGCCTTCTGCAACCGTGCCCGTGTGCCCTCTGACGACCGCTTTCCCAACGCCGTTCTGGTCTGCTGTCCGAACCTGACCATCAAGGAGCGGCTTCAGGTCCTGCGTACGGACAACCGGGGCGATGACTATTATACACAGTTTGACCTGATCCCGCCCCCGTACCGCGATCTCCTGCGCACGGGCAAGGTTCTGGTCACGAACTGGCATTTTTTCGCGCCGGAATCGGAGCACAGCGAAGGCGGCCGGAGTTACGCCGTCGTGAAGAAGGGCGAAGAAACGGATGAGGCATTCGCCAGGAACCGCCTGGGCGAACTCTGCGAGCGTGGTCCGATCATGGTTTTGAACAACGAAGGTCATCATGCCTACCGGCCGGCCCCGATTGCCGAGAAGGAGACGAACACCGAAGCAAAAAAGGAGCGCGAGGCCGCCACGATCTGGGTGCAGGAACTGGACCGGATCGCCGGGGCCTGCGGTATTCGCTTCTGCATGGATCTGTCCGCCACGCCGTTCTATATCAAGGGGAGCGGATACCCGGAGGGCGAACCGTTTCCCTGGATCGTCAGTGATTTCGGCCTGGTGGACACAATCGAAAGCGGCATCACGAAAATCCCCCGCCTGCCCGTGAGCGACACAACGGGACAACCAGACCCGAAATATTTCCGTCTCTGGCGGAACATCACCCAGGATTTAGCGGCGGGGCAGCGGCTGTCCAACAAGCGGCCGAAACCGGAGGTAGTATGGGAACGCTCCCAGGATGCCTTTGTCCAATTGGCCGGAGAATACAAGAAGGCCTTCGGGAGCCAGTTCCTCTGTGAGCAGGTGGTGGGTCGTGGTCTCAGGCGCATGAACTACACGCCGGACCCGCAGACGGAACTCCTGCCGGAGGAGTACGTGGATGTGTACGGCATCCCCTTTTCGGTGATTCCCTACAAGGGCAAGCCATCACAAGCGCCGCCCGGCCGGCCGGTCAACCATGTCTATGCCATGCAGGAACGGACCGCCTATGAACTGCGTTTCCCAAACGTTGAGGGCTACGTGTACGCGCTCCGGAAACCATCGGTCAGGGCCGACTTCAGCACACTGGAACGGCTGGTCATCGAGCCCGAACGTACCCCGACAGCCACCTTCTTGCGGATTATCACCGACCACCTGGAAGGCGGCGCCCGCGGGGGAGGGATCGGGGAATACGTGGAGCACAACCGCGCGGCGAAGAAGACGAATAAGATCGCACTAAATACCAGGCCGCCCGGCGCTGGGTTACGGCGGTAAACAACTGGGGACGGCTGGGGGTGTGGGATTTTAAGCCCTGCCGGGATCCGCAGACACTGCCGCGACTTGTGGCTGATTTTGAGAGAAGATGATTGAGTTTCTCAATTGTGGATTACATGTGTGATACTTATTTTTCAGAAATATTCTCCTGTTTGAGCCGGACTTTCAGCCACATCTGCAGCCGTTCTTCGAGAGGACCAACCCACTTCTCAAGCGATGCAATGTCTCCGTCGACCAGGGCTTTCCTGTGCTCGGGTGTGAGATCATAGGATGCCAGAACACCCGCGGGGTTTTCCGCCAGGGCTGTTAAGAATTTGTTGTCTTCTACCGCTCTCTCAAGCACGGTCAGGATGGCCTTTACCGAAGAGACCTTGAATTCGGGAATCTTTGCCTGGAGATCAAAAGCCGGGTTGGTCAGGCGGTTCGCGGGAGCCTCCTTCCAATGAAAGGCCATAAATGCCTGACCGGGTCTGACCCGATGGGTCTTCTTGACTTTGGTCTGAATCGCTCCTCTGCAAGAGCTCAGAGAGATCACATCTCCCTCCACAATTCCGAGCCGACTCGCATCCACAGGATTGATCTCAACCCGACTTTCCGGTGCCAGCGTTTCCAGAACATGGGACCGATGGCTCATGCTTCCGGTATGCCAGTGTTCCAGGATCCTTCCCGTGGTTAACAAAATGGGATAGGCGAAAGTGGGCAGTTCTGCCGGCGGGCGGTCAAGGACCACATGAAACTTGCCGCGACCCCGGGTGAATTGACCCTTATGCAGGATGGGAGTTCCGGTATGTTTCTTATCCCAGCAGGGCCATTGGAGTCCTCCTCTGCCGAGGCGATCATGGTTGATCCCTCCGTAAATGGGAGTGAGCCGGGCAATCTCGTCCATGATCTCCGCACTGGACTGGTAGTCCATGGGATATCCCAGCCGCTTCGATATCTCGGCAATGATCTCCCAGTCCGGTCTGGCCTCCCCCGGCGGATCAATAGCCTTGCGAACCCGCTGGACACGGCGCTCCGTATTGGTGAAGGTCCCGTCCTTCTCCGCAAAACTCGTCGCAGGCAAGATCACATCAGCCATCTGGGCCGTTTCTGTCAAAAAGATGTCCTGTACGATGAGCAACTCCAGCCTGGCCAGAGCTTCTCTCACATGGTTCAGATCGGGTTCGCTGAGCATGGGGTTTTCCCCCATCACATAAAGCGCCTTCAGTTGCCCCTCATAAGCTGCCTGAACCATCTCCGTGATCGTGATGCCCGGTTTTTCGTTCAGGTTCTTTCCCCAGGCTTTCTCAAATTTTTCTCTCACACCAGGATGGTCCACCCGCTGGTATCCCGGATAGACCACGGGTAAGGCGCCCATATCGCAGGCGCCCTGAACATTATTCTGTCCCCGGAGGGGCGAGAAGCCTGTTCCCTTGCGCCCCAGATTTCCGGTGAGCATTAAGAGGTTGGCAATGGCCTTTACATTATCCGTTCCGGTCGTGTGTTGTGTTATTCCCATGCCGTAGAGGACGATGGCCTTTTTTGCCTTTCCGAAAAGCAGACCACTCTGCCGGATTTTCTCTCCGGCGACGCCAGTGATGGCATCTACTGTTTTGAGGTCATAACCATTCAGAGATTCGAGAAAAGGCTCAAACTCCTCGCACCGCTTTGCAATAAAGGTCTGATCATGGAGGTTCTCTTCCACGATCTGCCGCATCATCCCGTTGAGAAGCGCCACATCCGTTCCAGGAAAATGGTCCAGATGAATTTCCGCCATGTCGCACAATTCGATCCTGCGCGGGTCCGCCACGATCAGCTTCGCTCCGTTATTTTTAATGGCCCGCTTGATCCTCCGGCCGATGATGGGATGACATTCGGTCGTATTGGACCCGATGACAAACAGGACTTCGGCCTGATCAATATCGGAGATGGAATTGCTCATCGCTCCATCCCCGAAGGCCGCCAGTGCGGCCGCCACGGTAGAGGCATGACAGAGCCGGGCGCAGTGGTCCACATTGTTCGTATGGAGAACCGCTCTCGCAAATTTCTGGAAAAGATAGTTATCCTCATTGGTGCACTTGGCAGAACTGAGCAGACCGATGGCATCCGGCCCATGGCGGTCTATGGTCAGGCCGATGTCCTGCGCCATCCGGTCCAGGACCTCATTCCAGTCCGCCTCGCGAAAGATCTGGTGGATATCAGTCGTGCTGACGTTCTTGGGAACTCCTTCCTTTCGAATCAGGGGCCGGGTCAGTCGATCTTGGTGATTAACGAAGTCCAGGCCATAACGCCCTTTGACACAGAGGCCGCCTTTATTTACCGGGCTCTCTTTTGCACCCTGAACATCAACGATTTCATTGCCTCGGATGCCCAGATAGATAGAGCAACCCACACCGCAATAGGGGCAGATTGTTTTGACATGGTCTGTTGGCTGTATGTAGTGTTTGGGAACAAGGGCTCCGGTTGGGCATCTGGAGATGCACTCGCCACAGGACACGCAGATTGAATCATGGATCGGCTTATCGCCGAAGGTGCTCACTTTGGTTGCGTAGCCTCTGAAAGCCAGGTCAATGGCACCGACCGCAGCGATCTCCTCGCAGGCCTGTACGCATCTTCCGCAGAGTAAGCACTTGTTGTGGTCACGGTCAAAGGCAGGGTGGCTTTTATCCACTGGCAATATTTGTGTACCCTTGCGCAATTTATCTAAGTTTTCCTGTTCGATGCCCAGATATTGGGCAACCTTCTGAAGTTCACATCGTTGGTTCTTAGTGCAGGTCAGGCAATCGCCATGGTGGTTAACGAGGATGAGTTCCAATGCGGCCCGTCGTGCCAGGTTCACCATGGGCGTGTCGGTACGAATCACCATCCCATCCACTGCGGGTGTGGTGCATGAACTAACAATACCGCGCATTCCCTCGATTTCGACAAGGCAAAGTCGGCAAGCTCCGTACGGTTTTAGGTCAGGGTCATAACAGAGAGTTGGGATATAAACACTAGCACCCAATGCCGCCTCCAGCACAGTCATGCCTTTAAGTGCCTTTATTTTTTTTCCATTAATCATCAAACTCATGGTACCAGCCTTTTTTCTATCAGTGGCCGGGATCATTGTGCTCATTTGTTCTCCCTTCTCAATAAATACCTTTTAGTTCAGACGGTTTTTTAACAGGCAGTTCCGGAAATTTACTCCGGCTCAAGGTCGCATCTTAAACATCGTTGTGCCTCTTCTATTGCTATTGCTTCTGGATAACCGATTTCTACTACCTCGAAGCCTTCAAGCCGCCTGTCGAGTGATAGAACTGGCATTGGGGGACGATGTTTTTCCGATTCCTCCTCTGACATCTCGGGCAAAGCTGTGACATCTTCCGGTGAGGCTATCTTTTCCTCGATGAGACCTTTGCCTCCAAGGTATTTATCAATCGATATCGCGGCTTGCCTTCCTGCGGCGATAGCCTCTATAACTGAGGCTGGCCCGCTAACCGCGTCTCCACCAGCGAATACGCCTACCCTCTCCGTCGCGGATGTGTCTGGATCAGCGTGCAGAACTCCACCCCTATCGACCTTTACCCCCATCTTCTCTGGAATTTGAGGGATCTGTCCAATGGCTGTTACGATGGTGTCGAACTCTTCCTCAAATTTGCTGCCAGACACTGGTTCCGGCTGTCGCCTGCCACTGGCGTCCGTCTTTCCCAACTTCATCTGAATGCATTCCATCTTGAAGTGACCGTTCTGGCGGTATATATTGACTGGAGCGATAAGATACTTTATCTTCACGCCTTCCTCCAAAGCCTCCTCAACCTCTTCTTTAGAGGCGGGCATCTCTTCCCGGCTACGACGATAGATGATCGTTACCTCTTTAGCGCCGAGTCGAAGAGCAGTGCGTGAGGCATCGATGGCGGCATTGCCTCCACCGATGACAGCAACCTTTTCTCCCAGCTTGACCTCTTTCCCCAGGCTCACATCACGAAGCAAAGAGACGCAGTCTACTACCCCTTGAGAGTCTTCTCCGGCAACACGCATTTTGGTGCCAACGTGTGCTCCCAGAGCCAGAAATATTGCATCAAACCCCTGCTCGCGAAGTGAATTGACGGAATCTATTCTGCAATTCGTCTTTATCTCCACTCTCACTTGTTTAATCATTTCTATTTCAGCGTCCAGCACCTCCTTCGGCAACCTGTATCTTGGGATGCCGACTCTCATCATCCCTCCAGCTTCAGGCAACGTCTCGAAAACTGTTACAGCGTGACCTCCAGTCTTTGCAAGATAGTATGCGGCTGTCAGCCCGGCAGGGCCCGAACCCACCACAGCAACACGCTTCCCAGAAGGTAAGGCAACCTTCTGGTTGATGGAGGCTGCCTTCTTGGCATGGTCAGCCGCAAAGCGCTTCAGCGCTCTGATAGCGACAGGCTCGTCGAGTTGACTTCGCCGGCACTTATCCTCACAGGGATGGAAACAGACATAGCCGCAAACCGAAGGGAAGGGGATCCTCTCTCTAATCACCGAGAGGGCCTCGTCATAATTCCCCTCAGTGATCCGGCGAATGTAGCGGGGCACATCGACTCCCGCAGGGCAAGTATGACTGCAAGGGGCCTTAACCAATCCTTTGCATATCGCTGCTGCACAGTGTGATCTCTTGATGTGAGATTCATATTCATCTCGGAAATACCGGATGGTCGAGAGCACAGGGTTAGGAGCTGTTTGTCCTAGACCGCAGAGGGAGCCTGCCTTGACGGCTTCACCCAGTTCGATCAACAGGTAAATGTCCTCCAGCTTGCCCCTTCCGCAAGTAATGTCTTCAAGGATGTCGAGCATCTGTTTGGTGCCCCAACGGCAGGGGATGCATTTGCCGCAGGACTCAAGCTGGGTAAATGAGAGGAAATACTTTGCCATATCCACCATGCAAGTGTCCTCGTCCAGCACCACCATGCCACCTGATCCCATGATGGAACCTGCTTCAGCCAGTGTTTCATAATCAACAGGAGAATCTAAGAAGCTGGCGGGTAAACAACCCCCAGATGGACCTCCTGTCTGCACGGCCTTGAAGCGTTTACCTCTGGGAATGCCCCCTCCAATTTCAAAAATAATCTCGCGGAGGGTTGTGCCCATTGGCACCTCAACAAGACCACTATTAGTGATCTTCCCGGTGAGGGCGAAGACAGCGCTCCCCTTACTTTTCTCCGTGCCTATGCTGGCATACCACTCTGCACCTTTTTCGATTATTACGGGGATGCTTGCTAATGTTTTTACGTTGTTAATGTTGGTAGGCTTACCCCATAAACCAGACTGAGCGGGGAAAGGAGGGCGGGGGCGAGGCATGCCTCGATTGCCCTCAATCGAGGCCATCAAGGCGGTTTCCTCACCGCAGACAAAGGCGCCCGCGCCTTCCTTAACGTGCACATTGAAACTAAAATCCGAGCCCTGGATGCGCTTGCCCATTATTCCATAATCCTCTGCTTGCTTAATGGCGATGTACAAACGTTTAATAGCCAGGGGATATTCAGCTCTACAATAGATATAGCCTTCGTTGGCTCCGATGGCATATGCGGCGATAATCATTCCTTCAATGACGGCATGGGGGTCGCCCTCCATGGTGCTTCTGTCCATGAAAGCCCCTGGGTCACCTTCATCAGCATTGCAAATCATGTATTTCTGATGGCTAGGCGCCTTGCGGCAAAACTCCCATTTTTGCCCTGTGGGAAACCCGGCGCCACCACGTCCTCGCAGTCCGGAGTCTTTGATCTCCTGAACCACCTCTTCGCGTTTCATCTGGAGTGCTTTTACCAGCCCACTGTATCCGCCCCGGGCAATATAATGTTCGATATTCTCCGGGTCTATTAGGCCGCAATTTCGCAGTGCAATCCGCACCTGCGGTTTGATCATGGGTAGCTCTTCGAAGCGCGGGATCCCGTCCACCGATCCCTCCCCCATCATGCAAACAGCCCACTCAGGTTTTGGATCATCATCCCGAAGGAAGGCCAGAAGAATTTCCTCCGTCCTTTTGGCTGTGAGGTTTCCGTAATAGATGAAAGGCCCTCCGGGCTTTCGAACGGCCATGATCGGCTCCAGGTAGCACGTGCCGATACATCCCACCTGCAGGATGCGGCCCAGGAGGTTCATCTGTTTGAGCGTCTGTTTGGCCGCCACATAAACCTCATCCGCCCCCGCCGCCTTACCGCACGTCCCCATCCCGATCTGGATGAGGGGTTGCCGAAGATTCTCGAGTGCTTTCCAGTTTTTTTCGGCCCGTTCCTTTATCAACGTAAAATCCATGGTCCACCTCAATCTCGCTTTTCTCGGATCACATGAGGAGCCCTTCTTCTCTAACCCGAATCTCATCGAGGAGCTTCAATGCCCTGGATCGTTTCAGGCTTCCGTATACTGAATCGTTGACGACCATGATCGGTGCTAATGCACAGGAGCCGAAGCAGGCAACGGTCTCAATCGTAAAAAGGCCATCCCGCGTCATCTGTCCGGGTGCCACCTGAAGATGCCCCTTAATGTCCTCCAGAATCCGGTCTGAACCTTTTACATGACAGGCGGTCCCGCGACAGACCCGAATGACGTTTCTCCCCACGGGTTGAAACCGGAACTGGGCATAGAATGTGGCTGTCCCGAAAACCCTTGCCGTTGACAGTCTGGTAAGGCGGGCTATCTCGAGAAGGGCCTGCTCGGGCAGAAAACCCAGCGCCCTCTGTACCCTCTGAAGCATGGGAATAAGTTCATCGGCCCTTCCCTTAAATTCCTTCCCTATCTCATTGAAGAGACCCTCTATCTCCAGCCTACTTTCAACAGCCAGTTCCTCATAGATGGCCTGTTCCATGTTTTTCTTCCTTTCTTAGACTGAATCTCCTGAACCTTCACCCGGAAAAACAGAGGTCAATTACCAGGCTTCACGCTCCAGTCGCTTGTAGATGAACATGAGATGTTCTTCGGTAAGTTCCCCGACATTCTTCCGGATCCACCCCAGATCACCGGAAAGAATGGCAGCCTTGGCCTTACGGGAAAGACGATATTCCTTCAAGGCCTCGGAACCGTTCTCCATCAATTCGCGCCAGAACTCTCCGTTCTGATAAGCCCTTTCCAGAACCCGGATGACCTCTTCCTTCTGGATCAGTCGTTCCTTATGCGTCTCGACGATGAGCTCTTCCATGGATCCCTTCTCTTTTTGTTTCAGCGCACTCTTTACAGCCGCCTTAAATTCATCCTCCGTAAAGGGTTTGCGCAGATAGTCCGAGACCCCCATCTTGACGGCCTGGACTGCCGAAGAAACAGAGGGATAACCTGTGATGATGACCACATTTGTTCTGGGTCGCTTCTCACATACATGCTGAACGACATCCATGCCATCCATGTCGGGCAACCGAAGGTCGGCCACTAAGAGGTCGAACTCACCTGCCCTGAACTTATCCAGGGCGCTCTGTCCTGTGTCGGCCATATCCACCTCATAGCCTTCTTCCCGCATCACCATCTCAAGTCCTTTGGCCACATTCATCTCATCCTCCATGAGGAGGACATGGGGCCGATAAGACGGTTCACTTCTTATGGTTTCTTGAATTGCGTTCATGGTCTTTACATCCTTTCCTCTGTTGTCACCCTCACCCTAAACTTTGCAAGAAAGATGCCAATCATTACCAAAGAGAGTATAGAGGTGATTGATAAATAATTTTAATGGGTTGGAATAAATAGCCCTATTTGGAAAAACGAATACGGGGTGTCAAATCGTATAGAAGTTTATATACGGAAAAAGGGGGAAGATGCGATTTTACAGGTTGCATTAAATATTTATGGATGTATAATAAAACATACACAGGAGGCGTTGATGGATCAACGGATAGATTTCGAAACACTTTATAACATCCTTGGGGATATTAGCGCATCGCTTCATTCCGACGCCCATGTCAAGGATGTACTGGAGACCATGGTAATGAAATCTGCCCAGATGCTGAATGCCAAGTGCGCTCTCATCCGGATTTTAAACCCGAAGACCAACCAACTGGATCTGAGGGCGGCATATGGTCTGAGTGATCATTACCTTTCTAAAGGACCGGTATTCAGCGAAAAAATCATTACGGATCTCTGCCAGCAGAACAGAATCATCATAATCCGTGACATCTTCAATGATCCCCGTGTTCAATACCCCAAAGAGGCATGGGCAGAAGGAATCCGGATGATGCTTGATGCACCGATCACCTTTAAAAATAATGTTCTGGGTATCCTTCGCATCCATTTCACCGAACCGAGGGATTTTTCCGAAGAAGAACTGCATTACCTCATCCTCATTGCAGAACGAGGGGCCGCCGTCATCCAGAGGGCCCAGATCATTGAGATGCAGGAATCCCGATACGATCAGTTGGCCCTTCAGACGGAAAAATTATCGGCTCTGGGCCGGATGGCCGCCGGAATCGCCCATGAGATCAACAATCCCCTTGCCGGCATCCTCCTCTATAGTTCAAACCTGCTCAAAAAGGCTCCGAAGGAGGGACCCTTCAGAGAAGGGCTTGAAATCATTGTACAGGAGACCCTACGGTGTAAGACCATCATCCAGGAACTCTTAGAATTCTCCCGGCCAAGCGAGCCTAAGGCGGTCATGACCAATGTGAATCATGTGATTGAAAAAGCCCTCCACCTTCTGGAAAATGAGTTCCGGCTCCGGTATATTCGGCTGGAGAAACACCTGTTCGATCCATTGCCGGACCTCCTGATCGATGAGAACCAGATGAAACAAATTTTTGTGAACCTGCTCCTGAACGCCATTCAGGCGATCGAAGAACAGGGAACCGTGACGATCCGGAGCTATGTCAGCCCTGACAGAAAGAATGTAGCTATCGATGTCTCTGACACGGGATGCGGAATTCCTCCGGATCATATGCCCAAGATCTTTGAACCTTTCTTCTCCACGAAGGCAAAGGGAACCGGTCTCGGCCTGACCGTGACCTATGGAATCGTTCAGAAACACGGGGGACACATCTATACCTCCAGCCAACCTAAACAGGGGACACAGTTTACGGTCGAGCTTCCTATTCCCTCAGGGCTTCATCAAAGAGAAATGAGAAGGTAGAAATGAAACCCGTTAAGATTCTGGTGATTGATGACGAACCCGTGGTCTGCAAAGGATGCCGCCTGGCGCTCTCGGATCAAGACCATCTGGTAGATATTTGCATGACGGGCAGGGAAGGCGTGGACCTGATCCGGGAAGGCGCCTACGATCTGATCCTGCTCGATATGAAGTTGCCCGACATAGAAGGCGTGGAGATCCTCAGGACCATTCACGAAACGAAACAGGGTCTTCTTGTGATCGTCATGACAGGGTATTCCACCGTTCAAAACGCAGTGGAAGCCATGAAATTAGGGGCCTTTGACTACCTCCCCAAACCTTTCACCGACGAAGAACTGATGCTGGTGGTCCAGAGAGCCATTGAAAAAAAACGCCTGATGGAAGAGAATCTCCACCTTCGGAAGGAACTCTTCAACCGGTTCAGCTTCGAAAATATTATTGGAGAGAGCCCTAATATCCTTCACATCTTCGAACAGATCGAGAAGGTCGCTCCGACCGACAGCACGGTGCTTCTGTATGGAGAAAGCGGTACAGGAAAAGAACTATTTGCAGGGGCCATTCATGCCCGTAGCCAAAGGACTCATTGTCAATTTGTCGCCGTCGATTGCAGTACCCTCTCTCCCAGTCTTCTCGAAAGCGAACTTTTCGGGCATGTCAGAGGAGCCTTCACCGGTGCGGTTCGGGACAAGGAAGGCATATTCGATGTGGCCAACGGCGGGACCCTCTTTATGGATGATGTGACCAATCTGAATCTTGAGGTCCAGGGAAAGTTCCTGCGGGTCCTGGAGACCGGTGAATACAAACCGGTGGGAGCGAGCCGCTTCCACAAAACCGATGTCCGGATCATTGCGGCCACCAATAGGGATTTGAAGGCGATGATTGAAGAGGGAAAGTTCAGGGAGGACCTCTTTTACCGCTTGAATGTCTTTCCCATCTACATTCCTCCCCTTCAGGATAGAAAGGAGGACATCCCCAGGCTTGTCTATCATTTCCTCAGGCACTTTTGCCGCAAAACGGGGAAACGGATCGAAGGGTTCTCTGATGAGGCTTTGGAGAGTTTAATAAATTACGATTGGCCTGGCAATGTCCGGCAACTGAAGAATGTGGTGGAGCGTCTGGTTATCATGGCGGACGATACCAAGCTCGACCTGCTCCATCTGCTCGATCAGCTTCAGTTGAAACGATCCTGGAAAGGTCATCCGATCCCCGAGACCCTGAAAGAGCTCAATGCCGCAAAGAAGCATCTTCTCGAACAGACCTTCGGACAGATTCAGAAAGCCTTTCTCATCAATGCCCTCCGGGCATCGAACGGAAACATCACCCGTGCCGCCGAGAGAGTGGGCATGCAACGGCCCAATTTCTGCGCCCTCCTCAAAAAGCACCGCATTTTGCCCGAACATATCAAAAACGAAAAAGAAAATTAGGAAAATTAGTACTACTACGTTGCGATGCAAATCAACAGGAGATGCTTGAATTTACAAGATTTTCAGCTTTCTTAACTGACAGATATCCTTTGGCCAGGGATGTATTGACGCGGACGACTTCCCTGTTTATATCCCTCATCGGGTAATCCTCTGTAATTTCAGGAAGCTGATCCGCCTGCTGTGAAGCGCTGATCACGGAACCGGCCGGGACATAGCGGTGATCCGCCACGGTCACCCCCATGAGAATCACTCCCGGTTCGATGACACAGCGCCTCCCCACGGAGGATTTAAAGACCAGGGCCTTCATTCCGACAAAGGTATCATCCATAATAACGGCCGGCCCGTGAATCTGCGCCTGATGGGCCAGGGAGACCCTCTTTCCAATATAAACGGCATACCGCCTGCCATTTACTTCGTATAGATTCTTCTCCACGGCCTTTCTCTCGCTCTCCGTTTTAAGGGCATGGATAACAACCCCGTCCTGGATATTTGAATCATCACCGACATAGAGGGGCTGCCCCTCATCACCACGGACGGATGCCATCGGCGCAACCATGATGTTCCTGCCAAGGACGACGTTTCCGATAACAGCCGCCAGGGGGTGGACGTAGGTCGAAGGATCAATAACCGGCTCCGATACCTTCGTGCAAAAGTCCGTTAATACATTCTTCTCTATCATACCATCACTTCGCAGTTTTTCTCTTCAGCAGTTCTTCCCAGACCTTACTGACAATTTCCCTCGTTCTTTCCAAGGGGCCATGGTTATCAATGATAATGTCGGCATATTGGATCTTATCATCAATGGGCATCTGGGAGGCAAGTCTCTCCAGGGCATCTTCCCGGGAGCATCCGTTTCTCTTCATCAACCTCTCTATTTGTTCATCAGGAGAAATATAGACCAGCGCAACAACATCCACCAAATGCTGCAACCTGCCCTCGATAAGCAGGGGCACATCCGACAGGAATATCCCGTCTGGTTTCGCTTCCCTGATCTCATTCATCCTCTTCCGCCATTCGGGAAGGATATGGGGATGAACAATACGACCGAGGACGGCTAATTTCTCCCTGTCTTTAAAGACGATGGCGCCTAACTTTGTCCGGTTTATCGTCCTGTCCTCATTGAGAATCTCTGCCCCAAAATACTCTATAATCGCCTTCCAGGCAGGACGATCCGGTTCCTCCACGTAGTGGGCAATTTCATCAAAGTCAATCAGACATGCCCCTTTCTCCTGAAACATCTTTGCTACCGTAGATTTTCCGGAGGCAATCCCACCTGTTAGACCCACATTCAACATGATGTTACATCCATTAAAAGAGGATAGGAAAGAATGACAGAGCTGTACGCCATATTACTTCAGGAAACGGTATACTGACCCCTGATCCCTGACCCCTGATCCCTGACCCCTTCATAAAGATAGCGCTCACCGGACAGCTCTCCACACAGGCACGGCAGTTGTTGCACGAGTGTCTTGCCGGATCCCTTTCGCCGATAAAGCTGACCACCGTATCAAAACCTCTCCCCGCAAAGGTCAACAGGGAATAACCGTTTTTCTCCCGGCAGGTAAAGACGCATCTACCGCAGAGAACACAACGCAATGGTTCGTAAGTAATGAAGGGGTGGGCAAAACAGGAAGAAATATCCCGCTCTAAATACTCAAGCTGTCCTGACTTCAAACGAACCCCTAAGAATCTTGCCATACGCTGCAGTTCGCATTTCTTATGGGAAGGGCAGTTCCGGCAATCCACCCGGTGTGCCGAAAGAAGGAGGCGCAGGGCGGTGCGTTGCAGTTGTCTCACGGCAGCGGTATCGGTTCTCACCACCATGCCTTCCCTGGGTTCTACCTTGCATGAGACGGCGGGTTTATTTTCCCCCTCAACCTCCACAAAGCACAATCGGCACGAGGCGGGAGGGTTTTTCATCTCCTCGAGGAAACATAGATTGGGGATGTAGACCCCGCTCTCAAGGCATGCCCGGAGAAGGGTTTTCCCCTCTTCCACTTCTATTTCTCTTTCATCAACTATCAGTTTGATCATGTTTTTTAGCTTCCGGGGGACGTTCGATTTTAGGGGCAAGTTCAGGAGGCGATACTTTCCTTACCGCATCATATTCCCGGGGACAGGATGCCATACATTCCCCGCACTTGACACAGAGACTCTGGTCAATGCCCTTTTTCTGCCCCTTGGTGGTAAAAATAGCCTCCACGGGACAGGAACCGACACAGGCATCACAGCCGCGGGCGCATCTGTCCAGGTCAATGTAAAATGCCGTTAAGGCGCGGCACACCATGGCGGGACAGCGCTTCTCCCTTAAATGTGCCTCGTATTCATCCCTGAAATACTTAAGCGATGTCAACACCGGATTGGGAGCCGTCTTCCCCAGACCACAGAGGGAGCCTTCTTTTATCTCTCTGCTTAAAGCCTCCAGTAACTCCATGTCCCCTTCCTTTCCCTCCCCCTTCGTGAGCCGCTCCAATATACCGAGAAGATGACGGGTCCCGATCCTGCAAAATGTGCACTTACCGCATGACTCCTTCTGGGTAAAATCGAGAAAATACCGGGCAACGTCCACCATGCAGTTCCCCTCGTCCAGCACCACCATACCTCCCGATCCCATCATCGCCCCGGCCTGGGTCAATGAATCAAAATCAATGGGAGTATCGAGAAAATCATTCGGTAGACATCCTCCTGAGGGGCCACCAATCTGCACCGCCTTGAACTTCTTTTTTTCCGGCACACCCCCGCAGATATCAAAGATGAGGGTACGCAGCGATGTTCCCATAGGAACTTCCACGAGACCGGGATGGACAACCTTCCCCACCACAGAGAACACTGCCGTTCCAGGACTGTCAGGGGCGCCTATTTCCCGGTACCACCTGCCGCCATGCTTTAAAATAGCCGGGAGGAAGGAAAGGGTTTTTACATTATTTATCACCGTGGGTTGTCCCCAGAGACCAACTTGTACCGGGTAGGGCGGGCGGTATTGGGGCATCCCCCTCTTCCCCTCAATGGACTGGATAAGGGCCGTTTCCTCTCCGCAGACGAAGGCCCCGGAACCCTGAAACAGGGAGACTTCCAGATTAAAGTCCGTCCCCAATATCTCTTTTCCCAGGAGGCCGACCTGTCTGGCCTGGCTGATGGCAGTGGTCATTGTCTTCACGGCAAGGGGGTATTCCGCTCTAACATAAACAACGGCCTTTTTCGCCCCTACAGCATAGGCGCAGAGAGCAATCCCCTCCAGTAACTGGTGGGGATTGCTCTCGATAATGGTTCGATCCATGTAGGCGCCTGGATCTCCCTCATCTGCATTACAGATAACCGTCTTTTCCTGCCCGCTGGCATTCCTGGCAAATTTCCATTTCTTACCTGTGGGGAAACCGGCGCCACCCCTCCCCCTGAGCCCCGATGCGAGCACTTGCCGTATGACTTCTCCGGGTTCCAAACCAAGCGCCTTGAAAAGAGTGGAGTAACCCCCTTTTGTAATGTATTCGTTAATATCTTCCGGGTCAATCAGGCCGCATTCCTCCATCACTATTCTTCGCTCCATGTTGAACCGGGGGAAGGCGATGACGGTGGGGATCAGTTCATTCTCAACGCTGGCCCCCAATACATACTCGAAAAGAGGGTCCCCCTCTTCGAGAAAGGCCCGCACGAGGGCCCCGGCCTTGCCGGGGTTTACGTTGTGGTAATAGATAGGGGGGAATCCGGGGTTATCAATTAAAACAAGCGGTTCCGCATAGCAATGGCCGAGACAACCCACGGGAACGATGTGCGCTTCGATATGCCGCTCGGCAAGCGCTTCGGCAAATGCCGCCTTAGTTTCCACGGCGCCGGCGGCAAGACCGCACGTGGCCATGCCGATATAAATATACGGAACATCTGTTTTTCTACTATTCAGGAAGCATTTCTTTGCTTTCTCAACGAGCGACGCAAAACACTCCTCTAATTTCTTATTGTTCACTTCTTCTTTCTTCTCTTTCCTTACGTTCCTTTTCTATTTCGAATCCCAGGAGGAGACCCTCGACCTTGCTGGGGGCCATGCGACCATGAACCGTTTCATCCACCACACTTACCGGGGCCAGGGCACAACAGCCCACACATGCTACCCTCTCGAGACTGAACTCCCTGTCAGAGGTGGTCTCGCCCTCCTTGATCTTGAGTTTTCGTTCAAAGTTTTCGAGGACAATGTCTCCCCCCACTACGTGGCAGGCTGTCCCGAGGCAGACCCGGATCTGGTGCTTTCCGGGTGGATGAAAACGAAACTGATTATAAAAAGAGGCAACCCCATAAACCTCCGAGGTAGATATCTCCAGGTACTCCGCCACTGCCTGCATCGCTTGCAAGGAAAGATAGCGATGTTTATGCTGGATTATCTGGAGAACAGGGATAAGATTTGATCTTTCTTTTGCAAACGTTACGAGAATGGAGGCAATATCCTCCATTATAATCTTTTCCTCTATCTCATCCACAGAAACCTCCATCTCTGCATTTTTTCCTTCGTAACAGTTCAGCCCCTTGATGTCAAGAAACAAAATAAGTATTTGCACAACACTTAAATCAATGTTACAAAAGGGATAAAAAGCAATAAGGTGATGAAGGCATGAGGAAGCTTTTAGTTACAGGTGTGGCAGGATTTATCGGGTTTCACCTCTGTAAGCGCCTTCTGGAAGATGGCAAGACGGTAGTGGGGCTCGATAATCTAAATCCATATTACGATGTCCAACTGAAAAAAGATCGTCTAAACAGGTTAAAATCATTTGATAAATTCCACTTTGTCAGATTGGATTTAAGCAATCGCAAGGGAATGGAGAATCTTTTTGCGGAAAATGGTTTTGAGTGCGTGGTGAATTTAGCGGCTCAGGCAGGCGTGCGCTACAGCCTGAAGAACCCCCACGCCTATATACAAAGTAATTTGGTGGGCTTCCTGAACATCCTGGAAGGATGCCGTCATAATAAAGTCAAGCACCTGGTTTTTGCCTCCAGCAGTTCGGTGTACGGTCTAAATACCAAAATGCCTTTTTCGATGCACGACAGCGTGGACCATCCCGTCAGCCTCTACGCAGCCACCAAAAAAGCCAACGAGCTCATGGCGCATAGCTACAGCTATCTTTACGCCCTGCCGACTACGGGACTTCGTTTCTTTACCGTTTACGGTCCCTGGGGTCGCCCTGACATGGCGCTTTTCCTTTTCACCAGGGCCATCCTGACAGGAGAATCTATACAGGTTTTCAACCATGGGAACATGGAGAGAGATTTCACCTATATCGACGACGTCACCGAAGGCGTAGTAAGAATCATGGATAAGGTACCAACAGAAAATGCCGCATGGAAGTCAGAGAAACCCGATCCGGGAACCAGCAAAGCGCCGTATAGGATTTACAATATCGGCAACAATCGGCCAGTAAAGCTCATGGATTTCATCGCAGCGATAGAAGAAGCGCTCGGCCAAAAAGCCGTAAAGGAGTTCCTTCCCCTGCAACTTGGAGACGTGGCGAAAACCTATGCCGACGTGGACGACCTGATCCGCGACGTCGGCTTCAAGCCCAGCACATCCATCAATTCAGGCATACGTAAATTCGTGGAGTGGTACCTCGCCTATTACAAAATACGGGCGCTGTCCCCCATTTGTCCCCATTTGTCCCATTTCGTCCAACGGCGCCAAACCGAACAGCCGAATGAATAAACCATAATGAACCTTTTCATTACCGGCGGCGCCGGATACATCGGAAGTCATGTAGTCAAAGCCTTAGGAGAAGCGGGCCACAATCTGCTTATTTTCGACAATCTTTCCACCGGCCATGAATGGGCCGTCCTCTATGGCACGTTAATCCAGGGTGATCTGGCCGATAAAAAGCTACTCAAAGAAACCCTATCCAATTTCAAGCCTGACGGGGTCATTCATTTCGCCGCTTCGATCCAGGTAGAGGAATCGGTACGCAAACCCATTGCCTACTATCTGAACAACGTTGCCAACAGCCTTAATCTCCTCGATGTCCTGGGTGAACTGGGAATCAATTATTTCATCTATTCTTCTACAGCCGCTGTCTATGGCATACCAGAGGTAATTCCCGTTACCGAACAAACGCCCCTGAATCCTATTAGTCCCTATGGGACATCAAAGGTTATGGTTGAAAAAGCCCTCCAGGACTTAAGCCACGCTGGTGGCTTCAATTACATTGCCCTCCGTTACTTCAACGTGGCCGGCGCCGACTTCATGGGAAGAATCGGCCAGGCCTATAAAGAAACGACACATTTAATCACAAGGGCATTGAAAACGGCCAAAGGCGAATTTCCTAAGCTGGCTATTTATGGAACAGACTACCCGACTTCAGACGGTACCTGTATAAGGGATTACATCCACGTGGATGATTTGGCACAGGCACACATATTGGCATTGGAATACCTCTTGGAAACGGGCAGAAGTAATGTTATGAACTGCGGTTACGGACACGGCTTCTCCGTCAAAGAGGTGGTCAACATTACGAAAAAAGTCACAGGTGTTGATTTCGCCGTTGAAGAAACCGGACGCCGGGCTGGCGATCCTCCGGTCATCGTTGCTGACAGTAAGAAACTCAGGGAGTTAACCGGTTGGACTCCCAAACACGACGAATTGGAATATATCATCCAAACGGCATGGTGTTGGGAACGATCTCTTAATATCTCTTAAGTCAAACCTTTTCAAGTCTCACTGGTAAAATCATAGGGTCACATTAAAGTAGGTAAACAAAAAACTTTTGACAATACCCAACTGGGGGGAGTGAAAATGACAGGAAAAATATTAAAGACCTGGGTGGTCCTTTCTTTTGCGGTTTTTCTAACTACTTCGGTATATGCCGAAATTGCAGACAGAATCGTGGCCATTGTAAATGATGAGGTTATCACCATGTTCGATTTAAACAGCGCCCTTTCCTCATACCGGAAAAAGATAGAAGAATCTTACAGGGGACGGGATAAGGATGGTGTTATTGCCGAGGCTAAGGTCGCCATGTTGAATAAGCTGATTGATAGTTACCTGCTCGAGCAGGAGGCGAAAAAAGCGGGGATTGCCGTCAAAGATGAAGAGGTTATAGAGACAATCGAAGGTCTTCTTGGCAAAAGAAATATCAAGAGGGAGGATTTTGCAGAAATCCTTATTAAGGAAGGTTCCAGTTTTGAGGTCTACAAGAAAGAGATCGGAGATCAGATGACCAGGATGAGATTTATCAGACGGGAGCTGAGGCCCAAGGTTACGGTTAGTGAGGATGAGATAGGAGAGTATTACCGTAAGCACAGGGAGGATTACGAGGGCAGAGAAACGGTTCGGATTAAACAGATATTTATCCCCATTCCAAAGGACTGCGATCCGGAGATGAAGGCAAAGCTTAAGGCCGATACCGAAATGATCCGCAAACAGATAAATACGGCGGAATCCTTTGATCTTGCCGCGGCAACTTACTCGGCAGGCTCTGTGATGGGCGATACCGGCTTTATCGGAAAGGGGATGATCCTTCCTGCGGTAGAAGAGGTGGCCTTCAGCCTGGGAAAAGATGAGATCAGTAACGTAATTGAGTCCTCCATAGGTTTTCATATCATCATGGTCATTGATAAGAGAGGGGGGGGGCTTAAGCCCCTCGAATCCGTCCGTGAAGAGATCAAAGAAAAGATAGAGGGGGAAGAAATGGATAAGAAGTATGAAGAATGGATTGGAGAATTGAGAAAGAAATCCCACATCGAGATAAAACTTTAGGGATGAATTATATCAGAATCAAAGGGGCCTCCCAGCATAATCTAAAGAATATAAATATAGATATACCGAGGGATAAGCTTGTTGTCATCACCGGTGTCAGCGGTTCCGGCAAGTCATCCCTCGCCTTCGATACCATCTATGCCGAAGGACAGAGGCGTTATGTAGAATCGCTATCTACCTATGCCCGGCAGTTCATCGGTCAGATGGACAAACCTGAGGTTGAGGCGATTGAGGGACTCTCCCCCGCTATTGCTATCGAACAGCGAACGGCAAGTCAGAATCCCCGTTCCACCGTGGGGACGGTCACGGAGATCTACGACTACCTCCGCCTCCTCTATGCCCACATAGGCGTACCCCACTGCCCACAATGCGGAAGGGAAATCAAATCTCAGACCATAGACATGATGGTCGAGAGCATCCTTGTCTTTCCCGAAAATACAAAGATCGGGCTCCTATCTCCTATAGTCAGGGGAAAGAAGGGGGAATTTCAAAAGGAACTAAGGAAACTCCTGAGGGAAGGCTTTGCCCGCGTGCGCATTGATGGCCAAATGAGGGAACTTACCGATGAGATCGTCCTCGACAGGAATAAACGTCATAACATTGATGTTGTCGTTGACAGGCTTATCGTAAAAGGAGGGATCCGAAAGCGCCTGAGAGATTCCCTCGAGATTGCCGCCGGCTTATCAGAGGGCCTTGTAAGGGTTGATCTTTTTAATGGGGAAGAGGTACTTTTCAGTGAAAGGTACGCCTGTATCGAGTGCGGTATCAGCATCCCGGAGTTGAGCCCCCGGGTGTTCTCCTTCAACAGCCCCTACGGCGCCTGCCCGGACTGCGGAGGACTGGGCAACAAAACGTATTTTGACGAAAACCTGGTCGTCCCTGATACGGGCCTTTCGATCAGGCAAGGGGCTATTGACCCCTGGGCAGGTCGAAATTCCATGTACTATCATCAGATGTTGGATGCCCTCTGCCGGCATTACCAGTTCGACATTAACACCCCCTTCGATCAACTGCCAAAGGCCGTGCAAATCGTCCTCTTACACGGTTCGGGGGATGAAAGGATCAAATTCTATCTGGACAAAAACGGTCAAAGATTCTTTTATAGCAAGCCCTTTGAAGGGATACTCAACCAGTTCGACCGCAGATGGCGGGAAACAAACTCCGATGCGGTCAGGATAGAGCTGGCGCGATACATCGCCTTGCGGGAGTGCCCCACATGCTTGGGGGCCAGACTGAAGAGGGAGAGCCTCTCTGTAACCGTGGCGGGCAAAAATATATATGATGTCTGCCGGATGTCCATCGGTGAATGTCTTGAATTCTTTGAGGTAATTCCACTCTCCCATCAGGATGCCCTTGTTTCGGAAAGGATTCTCAAGGAGATCAGGGAGAGGCTCCGATTTTTGTTGGACGTGGGCATGGACTATCTTAGTCTGGACCGGTCAGCGAGCAGCCTTTCCGGCGGAGAGGGGCAGCGTATCAGGCTGGCGACCCAGATAGGCTCCGGGCTGGTTGGGGTGCTCTATGTACTCGATGAACCGACGGTAGGCCTGCACCAGAGGGATAATATGAGGCTCATATCAGCCCTCAAGCGGCTCCGGGATATGGGCAATACCGTGCTGGTCGTGGAACATGACACGGAGATGATGATGTCCGCAGATGATATTATTGATATGGGGCCAGGCGCCGGGTTAGACGGGGGGGAGGTTGTTTTCCACGGGATACCGGAGGAGATCTGTGAGAGTGATAAATCGCTGACCGGTATGTATCTGTCCGGGAGGTTGTCCATCCCCATCCCCAGGGGGCGAAGGTTCGTCGCCGATCGGTTTATCATCCTCGAAGGGGCCTGTGAACACAACCTGAAAGATATAGATATTAAGATCCCTGTGGGGGTGTTTACCGTCGTGACCGGTGTCTCCGGTTCGGGAAAGAGCACCATGGTCATTGAAACTCTCTATAATATCCTTGCCCGGAGACTGAATCAGCGGAGGGGTGGCATGGGGAAGATCAGGCGGGTCAGAGACCTCGGTGGGATCGAGAGGGTCATTATGATGAACCAGCAGCCCATAGGACGTACCCCCCGTTCCAATCCCGTTACCTACACCGGGATATTTACCTATATCCGGGATCTTTTCACCGGCCTTCCCGAATCCCGTATCAGGGGCTATAAGCCCGGCCGCTTCAGTTTTAACATCCGGGGCGGCCGCTGTGAGTCCTGTGAGGGGAACGGTCTGCTCAGGATCGAGATGCATTTTCTACCCGATGTCTATGTAACCTGCGATGTCTGTCACGGGAGGAGATTCAATCAGGATACCCTCGAGATCAAGTACAAGGAGAAGAGCATCGCTGATGTCCTCGAGATGACGGTTAATCAGGCCCTCTCCTTCTTTGAGAATATTCCTACCATAAGGTCTAAGCTTCAACTTCTCTTTGACGTCGGTCTCGGATATGTCAGGCTGGGTCAATCGGCGACGACCCTTTCGGGGGGAGAGGCCCAGAGGATCAAGATCTCAAGAGAGTTAGGGAAACGAATGAACAGCAACACCCTCTATATCCTTGACGAACCGACCATTGGTCTTCACTTTGCCGATATCCATAAACTTCTCGATGTCCTGATGAGACTGGTGGATATGGGGAATACGGTGGTCGTTATTGAACACAACCTGGACGTTATCAAATCCGCCGACTATATCATTGATCTCGGCCCGGAAGGGGGACCCCGCGGCGGTCAGATCGTGGCCTCCGGCACGCCCGAAGAGGTGGCAGAGCTAAAAGAATCCCTCACCGGCCAATTCCTCCGTAAGGTCCTGTAACACTCCGCTTCCTGTCATTTTTAAGGTATGGGGCAATCATTTAAGAATCACGCCTACCTCTACTTCTTCTAAATGCTTTCTATACAAGGGAGAGATCACTTTGGGCAAAGATGCTTTAAATTCTTGTACCTTGGGTCCACCCATATCTTCTTCTTTCATGCGGCTCGATAGAATATTGACGAGAGAAGACCTCTTCTGTGCAGGTGTCCTCTTTCCCATAAAATTGTTTTCCGCGATGAGGGCATGGCCTATGCCCGATGGAGGCATCAGGAAGTTGATTAGCCGCAGCCCTTTCTCCTTGCTTGCAACCCTCGGAAGAGGAAAAGGTTCATGCGTGACCAACGTCTCGATCTCAATCTTTACCTTTCCATCCCTCACCCGGAGGACCAGTTCCACAAACTCCGCCCTCATGGAAACCTCAAGGCGTTTCACATGATAGATGATAGTATCCACAAAGCTCTCAGCCATTCCATGGTCAACTGCGAGGCCCATCCTCTCCATTAGACCTGTATAGGCATCAAAGAAATCCATAATTCCCTGTATTTCTGTTTCCACTGCGGAGGTTTCAAAACGGACCCTGTAGGCCTCACCTTCCGGGAAAGCCGACTCTGTCACCCTGATCGAAACAGGGACCTTCTCCTCTTCCGGGGGATTCATATCTTGAACTCCAACCGGAATGAGTTCCGATGGGGCAGCGGGTTTTCGGCCTTCACAAAGGGCAATGATATCTTCTGCCGCGCGAGGATAGATGGTATCCCCCTGGTTGTGAAAAACGACCCGAAGTATCTCCTCAAGGGAAGTAATCCCCTGTGTGGCCTTATAAAAGCCATCTTCGCGCATAGAGGTGAGGCCGGCCTTCTCCCTGGCAACGAATCTGATCTGGCTGGAGGTCTTCCTGGCCAGGATGGCATCCCGGATGTCATCGTTTAAGAGGAGAAGCTCATGGATTCCTATCCGTCCCTTAAAGCCTGTGCCTCCACAATCATCGCAGCCTACTGCCTCATATATGGTAAAGCTCTTCAGGTCCATAGAACCGATATTGAAACAGGCCAAAAGACGCTGGTCCGGGAGATATGGTCTTCGGCACCGCTTGCAGAGAACGCGGACAAGACGTTGGGCCATGACGGACACCAGCGTAGAGGATATAAGAAAGGTGTCTATTCCCATGTCCATGAGTCGCAACAGTGCCCCTGTCGTGTCTTCCGTATGAAAGGTGCTCAAGATCTTATGGCCGGTCAGGGCGCTCTGGATCACCGCTTCTGCTGCTATCTGGTCTCTGATTTCTCCGATCATGATGACATCAGTATCCTGTCGCATCATAGACTTCAGGAAATCCATATAGGTCTGCCCTATTTTTGTATCGAGCTGTCCCTGGACAACCCCCTCCATGATGTATTCTACAGGATCTTCCACGGTGATAATCGCCTTCTGGCCATCATTCAGGTAGTTCACGGAAGCATAGAGGGTCGTGGTCTTGCCACACCCCGTGGGGCCTGTTACCAGGATGATCCCTGAAGGCTGATCCAACACCCTTTGATAATTAATCCTATTAGCAGGAGAGAGGCCCAAGGCATCCAGGTTAATAAACTGAGTCTTGCGGTGGAGGATTCGAATCACCACGTTTTCTCCGTGACTGGAAACGTAGACAGAAACCCTCAGATCTACTTCAATGTTATTGACCCGTGCCTCAATACGACCATCCTGATGTCTCCTCTTCTCCGCGATGTCCAATCCACAAAGTACCTTGATCCTGGAGACAAGGTTTGGGGCAAGGTAGATGGGAATATCTGTCTTATGTCGCAATATTCCGTCCACACGATAGCGGACGGTTAGCATTTTCTCCTTAGGCTCGATATGAATGTCGCTTGCTCCCTCTATGATCGCACCACTGATAATGTAGTCAAGAATCGCTACGATGTTGTCCCCACTTTCTATCGAGAGATTCATGTCTCCGATGATCAGGTCTTTCCTGGAATCATTTTATTCGACCTTGCCCTTGTATGACACATTTTCAGGTATTCTTCTGATGGTATCTCGAATTGCGGTTGCTGAAGCGATTGCCGGTTCAATATTGCATCGGAAAACTTTTCTCAGATCTTCAATAGTGTCTTCATCAAGGGGGTTGCTCATAATCACGGTAAGGACATCGCCTTCTTTGAAGGCAGGGATCACCTCATTTTTCATCAAGAAGTGCATACTAATCCCCTGTGAGAGCTTCCTGTCAATAAGACTAAAGTCAGGGGTGATCTTGGGTATCCCCATCTGGATGGCAAGGGTATTGACAAGCATGTTCTCCGTGATTATTCCCATCTCGATCAGGATTTGTCCCAGCTTTCCTCCTTCGACCTTCTGCTTGTCCAAAGCTGTCTGGAGCTGTTCTCGAGTGAGCAGCCCCAGGTTCAGGAACAACTCTCCCAGTTGTATGCGTTTCTTATACTTTTTGAGAATACGCTGCAGTTCCAACATGGAAATGAATTTCATTTCCACACATATCTCCCCAAGAGGTCTGTAGGCGGTCTGAGTCTTCTGAACCGCTAAGGCTTGGGTCAACTGTTCCGGAGTAAGGAGACCTTCCTTTAAAAGCAATTCACCGATTCTCGTCTTACCTGTCTGCTCAGTCATCTCTATTCCTTGGTTCCATGTTGGCAAGGAAAAGCTCAGGGGTCACGTCTTGTTCTGTTTGGTACTGCCTGATTCCCATTTCTATAACTAATTCGGGCAGTGGTGAAAGGTAAGCGGTCAATCCCTCCCTGATACGATCTCTCACTCTGTCTTGAACAATAATCGCCTTTTCCCGAGGGGTGTGGGTTAGCAAGAAGACATAGGTTGTCATCTCACGCCTCGCTACAATGTCCGCTTTACGCAGGGTCTTGAGGATAACGTCATAGATAATCCTATGCCCCTGGTTCATACCTAACTCCTTTGCGATCTCCTTTAAATTAGAGATCCCTACACTAAATACTGTCATAGGATACCCAACCCTCTTTGCATTCTCGATTTCCCTTTCCAGGCATGCCGTGAAGAAGGTCATGGAGTGCCCTGTCGTGACCGTATCGATGATGGACAATTCCTGTACCATCTCAAGGAACATCTTTTTTTCCAGCATTCCCTGGACAAGGTCGAGGGCGAGTAGAAGGAGTCTTTGTTCATAGCACTCCAAATTTTCAAATCCAATGTTCTCAAAGGCCAAAACAGCTCGGACGGGTGTAGCCTCTTTGACATGCACATAGACTTCGTCCGTCTCAGATCCGTCCTCTACAAGTAGATCAGATTGCAGCGAGTACTCTCGAATTTCTTCCTGTTGCAAATAGATATCATTCTGACGCCTCAGGTGTTCCAGTATAAGCCTCCTCATCTTACCCAAACGAGCCTCTTCAACCCGAGCATTACGGTAGAAGAAGAACTCTCCATGGTGATCAAAGACAAGTAGCGCAGCCCCAAGCGAAAATTGGAAAAGCGAGCGGACGATGGCCATAGCACCGGCAACGAGTTCCTGTGTAGATGTGTAAAATACATCAATAATATTGATTTCGTTCAGGATGTTTGCCCTCAGGAGGTCTTTCTCCAGGAGTGACACTACTAAGGCCATGATGGCATGGTCATCCAAATTTGGAATAGGGCTGACGGGCGCGAGCAGTCCCCGTCTTGCCCCTTTTCTGGGAAGGAAGCGACGAAGCAGAACTTCTATCTCGCCTTCTTGCACAGGTCTCTGGAGATATTCATCTCCCCCACACAGCTTGCTCCAATACCTCTCCACAGGGTTGATGGAAGCACCGATATGAAAAATGGAAGTGGAACTTCCGACAGGATCATTTCTGAGTATCCGTGCGACCTGGTACCCGTTGAGCCGTGGAAGGGTTGTATCAAGGATGGCAATATCCGGCTGTTCCTTGAGGGTGATCCGTACGGCCTCAATTCCATCGCTACATTCCAAAACTTCCAGATTTCGCTGCTCCAGGAGGTCCCTGAGCAAACCATCCGCCCCTGAGATTCCTTCAGCAATTAAAACCATCGCCTGTTTTTCTTTCATCTGAGGTAAACTCCTTGTATTCTAATCCCTTCACCTCGTTGATGATAGTTTCTTTCTTGCAAAAGTACTATCACACTGTTATTACAGAGGTCAACAATGCCTTTATATTTTACAGATGCCCAAGAGAAGATTTCTTAAACTTTTGAAAGAGCAGGGGCCTTATTACTTGGCCCAACGTCTATTTCGAAGAGCCCTCCGAGTAATTATCGGCCGAACCGATTGTTTCATGATACGGTTTAAATTTCCTGACTATGACCTGGTTATTCCCGAGGGCTACGGGGTTGAGATCCGGGAGATTACCCCTGAAGAGGCTTGGCGCCTGCCCAATGATATTCGGATACCCGACAAGGTACTTCAGGAGAGATGGACACAGGGAGCTAAGATGTTTGGAGCCCTCTGGGGCGAAAAGGTGGCCTATTATGCCTGGATTTATTCCGCCAGTTTATTTCGAGACAAGACCGATGGATTTCATATCAACCTGAAGTCGGATGAAGCCTATTGCTTTGACTACAAAAGCATTAAAACATCCAGGCCCAAGGCCTTCAGGTCTTTTAGAATGCTAAAAGCCCTGCTATGGATCATGTTAAAGGGGGCAGAAGAAAGATTGGGCCGGAAGATGACCTTTTATGCTTTAATAGAGCAGAACAATCAGATATCCATATATTTCCACCTGCAAGTCCTTCAAGGAAAAATAGTGGCCAAGATAAGGCTATATCGTTTCTTGTGCTGGAAGTGGTTTATCCAAAAACCGGCCGGGGATTAAAATAAGGTTAAAAACACTACCGAATGCGGTGGAATGATGCACGCCACATTTTGGTCTTGAATAGACACCGAATAAGGGGAAATAGCTTCTTCTTTTCGTTTTAACAGGGGGTTCCCATCAGGATCCGGATGGGATAGCAAAATCCCTTCGGCTTTTATGACTTTAAAATTAATTATCCTCGCTCGACAGGGGACCGCCTGGTTCCATGAGCCGTTGGCAATGATTATATAGAGTTTTTTACCATCCCTGCTCTGGGTAACCAAAGTGGGTGTAACAGGTCCGCTGAACGTTCCCGGTTTGATTTTTAGATCATCTTCCGGGGTGGGGTAGAAATAGGGCGCCGTCCCCGAAAGATCGAGCGCCCATTCCCCCAGATGCCGATTAAAGTAATAGTAAAGCCAGTACATCATAAATCGCTGGTCAGGGGCCTCCTGGGAAACGAAGCCAAATCCGGGCTCATAGGCATGGGACAATAGATTCCAGGACGTAGCTCCCCGCAAGAGACCTTCACGGGCATAATAGATTAAGCGCACGGCCCGATGGAGGATCCCGAATATGTTGCCGTTCCGTTTGACTTCATCCGGGGGTTCGTTATTGGGCCCGCCGCTATGCATACCCCATTCGGTATCGAGCTGGTACACTTCCCTGCCTGGATTATACAAGCGAATCAATTCATTAATTCTCAATATCGTATCCAGGGTCTTATAATTCTCAGTCAAGGCCACTTCTTCCAATTTCCGCAAGTGGGCCTTGGAAACGGCATAATAATGTCCGACGACAAAATCATAATGCCCGGCCGCCCGGTTCAAAAGATAACTTCCCCACATGGGTGGATCGGAAATCGGGAGTCCAATTTGGGCCTGAGGTTGCAGTTTGCGAATTTCTTTACTCACCCGCAGAAAATGATTCAAATAATCCTCGGCGGAACGAAATCCCTCTCGCTTTAACCTAACGGTCTGCCGACTGGTCCGTTCAGGCTCGTTGGCAATCTCCCAATAGCGAAATCTATAGCCTTTTTTAAGGGAATGGCTTACCCCACGGGCCCAGACTTCAGGGGCCAATTTGCCCCCATTTTGAGGTTCAAATTCCAAAACCGTTTGATTCTGCGGAATCCCTAAGCGTTTACAAACTTCGGCGGTTTTATCTATGGCCTCTTCCAGGCTGAAGTGTTCATCTCCCAGACCAAAAAATCGGGTCATGGGCAATTGCAGGTCATGAATGGCCTTTTCCAAAACCGGGGACAAGGTATATTGGCCTTGTTGATTGAACGGTTGACCGGTATACCCGGCCAGACGATGGAAGGCCACGCCGCCTACGGTCTGAGGCACCCGTCGAAGACGATTCTGGACATCTACGGTAAAGGCCAGCTCAGGACCTGGTTTCAATCTGTGCTGAAGTGGTGCATAGGACAAAGTCCTCTCGTCAATTAAGCTTTGGCCAGGGATTAACTCACCTTCGGTAACGATGACATCATCGATCCATAAGGTCCTTTCCTCCTGGGCAACGGTGGTCGTCTTAAAAGTCAAAAGTAGATACCGGGCCTGATCAGCAAAAAAATCAAACCCCTCCTTGATCTCAAAGGCAAACCGTTTCCATTCCTGACCAACCTCGATAGGAGAAAAAGTAGGGGCCGGGGCATCCACAAAAGGATTTATACTTTCATAGCCAGTTAGCTCAAATAAAGATCGGCCTGGTTTGTCAGCCCTGGCCCAAAAAGAAATGGAGTAGCTCTTTCCTTTTTTGGTCCGAATAGGATATTTAGGTGAAGAGACGATATAACCGTCTGTTCCTGCCGGATGGTAAATACGCAGGCAGGCCTTACCCGAATGGGGATTGGTGGTGTCTCTAACATAATTGTCAGGTTCTTTGTATTTCTGGGCTCCCCACATCTCCCAACCGGAGGGTGGATTTTGATCAGAAAAGAGCTCAAAATCCCCATTAAAGACCCCATTAAAGATCGGTTTTGCTGGTTTTGCACAGGAGGCCCCCCCTAACCAAACAGAAAATAAAACACAAGACAAAAATACCAGTACCCCTTGCTTATTAAATTTCATCAGTCACTCTTTCCTTTTCAGAGGATTTTGCATTAATTCCGGGATTTGCTCACGGACGAGAAGCTTACCGAGTTCTCTATTCTTTTTCGTCAGTGGGGAACTTCTCATTTACCGTTACGGATTCTATATTGAAAAGATCCATCTCCAGGACTCAAGTTGCCCTCAATGCGGCGCCACGCTGGATGGGATATTCTAAGGGATTACGGTGGTTTTCCAGCCCAAGTTTTCGTCTTCGTAAGATTGAGAGAGTACCTCCCTGGCTTTTTCGAGACAAGCGGCGGGAACCAGGATATCCACTTCGCCCAGACCATCAATCGTGACCGCATAGATTGTACCTGCTACATCGTATTTCAATCGGGCGGGGATACCTTCGGTCTTTAACCTTCCCATAATGATGTACGCATTGGTCATACCCGATGCCGTACGGATAATTTCCCATTTTTCATCGTCCACCCTGTCATCTCCTCTCTAAAAATTCTTTTACATCGTTCGTTGAGAGCAGTTCCGGCTTCTTGCTTTGTGTAAATGCTTGAAATTTTTTCGTCCAGCCTTGATAGGTTTGCAATGTTTTTTTAGAATAATGCCGGACGTGTATT
>Ga0210051_1000543_pt1 | contig 35553 bp, 32 predicted proteins | sample CryGey092014_all_FD_185464 | JGI IMG/M metagenome (GOLD analysis project Ga0210051, IMG submission 185464) | Groundwater microbial communities from aquifer - Crystal Geyser CG23_combo_of_CG06-09_8/20/14_all (SPAdes) (version 2) | ecosystem: Environmental > Aquatic > Deep subsurface > Groundwater...
CGGGATTCGGATGCCGCCGGCCTCTAACTTATCCAGAAGCTCCCGAAAGGCCTGCCACTGGAGGTCGTTATAGCAGGAGAGGATCTCGCTTTCGGAGAAGTGAGTGAAGATTCCTTCGATGCTGAGGTTCGGGAAGGAAGAGACCTCCCGAATGGTCCGGCAGGCTTCAGCTTGGATTGTCCCGCCCCGGCCCATGCCCGTATCAACTTCGATGTGGAGCGGTGCGCGGATGCCCGCCTTATGGGCATTCTTCTGAAATTCTCTCGCAAACGCGAGATCGGAGACCGAAGGGGTCAGGTTGTATTTGATGATCTGGCCGATCTCCGAACCGGTCGCGGGGGAGAGGATCAGAACCGGCGCCGTGATTCCACTCACGCGAAGCTGCACCCCCTCGTCGGCATTTGCCACGCCAAGAGCGGAGGCGCCGTTTAGGAGGGCGGCGTTGGAGATCTCGATCGCCCCGTGGCCGTAGGCGTCGGCCTTGACCACCTGCAGAATCTTCACGTCGGGGCCGACCAGCCGCTTCATCTCCGCCCAGTTCGCCGCAAAATGGCCGAGATCGACCTCGACCCAACTGCGATATTTCATATTCGTCATTTCGTCGTCATCGTGAAGACGCCGTCCCATTCGCCTTCGGGGGGATGTTCCTTGAGGGCCTCGCAGCGGCCTACATACAACCGGGACGGGTAATCTTCGGGTCGGATCTCCAGAACGCTCCGGAAGGCGGCGATCGCCTCGTCCCAGAGACCCGCGCGGTACTTGGCCAGAGCCGTCTCGAAGCGGCCGACGAACTCCTGCCACTGCGCCGCATCCTTCTTATCGCCGAGGAGCTCGAAGATCCGGACGGGGAGTTTCTTCCCCTTGACCTGTACGGAGTCGAGCTCGCGGCAGAAGAGTTCATCCTTGATCTGCGCGTGGGTGAACTCGCTGATGATGACGTTCGTCTTGTACTCCTTGTTCGTTCCTTCCAGGCGGGAGGCGAGGTTCACGCTGTCTCCCATGACCGTATAGTCGAAACGCATCTGGGAACCCATGTTTCCCACGACCATGTCCCCCGTGTTGACGCCGACGCCGATGTTTACATCCGGTCGGCCCTCCGCCGCCCATTTCACCCGAAGCCGCCGCAATTCGGACATCATCTCGATGGCCGTCCGGCAGGCCCGAAGCGCATGGTCGGGCTGGTCCAGCGGCGCGCCGAAGACCGCCATGATGGCGTCGCCGATGTACTTGTCGAGGAGGCCGTCGTACTTGAAGACCACGTCCGTCATCGCCGTCAGGTACTCGTTGAGGAGGCGGACCAGCTCCTCCGGCGTCAGCTTTTCGGAGATCGACGTGAAGCCCCGGATGTCGGAGAACATGACGGAGAGGTTCTTCTTGTCGCCGCCCAATTTGAGTTTGGACGGATCCTTCAGGATCTCGTTGACGACCGAAGCGGTGAGGTAATACTGGAAGGCGCCGCGGACCTTCTTCTTCTCCCGTTCCTCGGTGACGTACCGGTAAACGGTGATTCCGAGGTAGATCGTCATCATCGTCAGGACCGGATAGATCAGGTTCATCCAGACATGGTACCGGACGAAGATCGCCGTGTTTGCCAGGACGAAGGCGCTGATCAGCACAAAGCTGAGCCCGATTCCGGCCATGGCCCTGACCCGGGGAACGGCGAACCCCATGATCAGGCCGACCACGATGATCGTGCAGACGTCGAGGAACTTGGTCCAGCCCGAATGGCTCAGGAAATTCCGGTGGAGGATGTTGTCGATTACGGTTGCGTGGATCTCCACCCCCGGGTAAATGGCGCTGAAGGGGGTGACCCGCATGTCGTAGATGCCCGTCGCCGTGGCGCCGACGAGAACGATCTTCCCTTTCAGCTTATCCGCGGAGATCCGCCCGTTGAGGATATCGGAGACCGCATAATGGGGGAAGGTCTTGGCCGGGCCGAGGTAGTTGACAAGGAGTTTTCCGCTCTCGTCGGTCGGGATCTCCACCTTGTCCAGGTGGATGTTTTCCACACCGAATTCGGCAACGTTCAGGACCAGCATCGGCCATTCAAGATACTGCACGAGGAGCGAAAGCGCCAGGGAGGCGTAGTAGTTGCTCCGGAACTTGATCACGAGGGGTGACCAGCGGATGACGCCGTCGCTGTCCGGAAAGGTGTTGAAATAACCGCCGTTTTCTCCCGCCCCGGAGATCTGGGGAATGTTCGGCTGCGCCGCATAGGCGTGGATCAGCGGGGATTCGTCCGCCCCCTTCTTTGCGCGGACCATCTGGAATCGACCGTTGGCAATCGCATTTTCTCCGGCGGTGATCTGCTGCTCGGTCAGATGGCCCACCTCTTTTTCCGTGGTGTGAAAGAAGTAGCCGAGGGTGATGTTCTTGGCCTTTTCGATGGAACGGGCGAGGGCGCCGTCGGTGTCGGCCGCCTTCTGCTTCTGTTCCAGCAAGCCGTAAAGCCGGCTGTCTCCGATACCGACATTCTTGACATCGCGCGCCAGGTCGGCGACCGTCTTCAGGCTGGAGTTCTCATCCGGTTCGGCGAAAACGATATCGAAACCCACCGCCTTCGCGCCGTAACCTTTCAAAGCATCGACCAGCTTCGCGATGGTCGTTCGCGGCCAGGGCCACCGCCCCAGTTCGCTCAGGCTCTTTTCGTCGATGGTCACGATGACGGTCTCCCCTCCCGACGGCATTGCCCCCCGGGAGACCATCCGGAGGTCAAGGGCCTTCAACTCCATGAAGCGGAGGAAGGGGGCGTCGACGAAGAACAGGACGAGGGCGATCAGGATGACCAGGGCCGCAATCTTCAGCGGAGATACCGACAGGATCTTCTTCAATTGCTCCTTCATGACCGTTCCTCCTTCATTCGCTTGCGCTTCTCCGGGGAAGAGAAAGGGTTAAGACGCTTGCTTCCCGGTCCTTTAAAAGAAAAGGGATTGGGATTCTCGGACGTCACAAGTTGTTGGGATCATATCAAAGCAATCCCGAAAGTCAAGCAAACTCTCCGGGGAAAATTTCGGAATGTTTAAGAAAATCGAGATGGTGAAGGATACGTTCTTTGCACAGTAAAACCTTGACAAGGGGTATGGCTTACGATAAATAGGCAATTCCTTCAAGAACCTGCCCGTCATACGGCAAAGGGCCGATGTAGCTCAGACGGTAGAGCAGCTGATTCGTAATCAGCAGGTCCGCAGTTCGATCCTGCGCATCGGCTCCAGTAATACCAAGGGGTTACGGATGAAAACCGTAGCCCCTTTTTCTTTGTCCGGCCATCTTTACCGCTCCTTTACCGCTTTTGAACTTTTTCAGGCCATAGAAAACCCCGGCCATTATAGCCAGGGGGCGCCTGTTCTCCCTTTAATGTCCGATGGCTAGTCCCTACCTACCTTCTGTCTACTCTACCGGCGGAGTCGTACCCTTGCAGACTGAGTAATAAAGAAACTCTTCCATTGTCCTGTCAAAATAAACCTTGTGGAAATTGATCGGGATCTGTCTTTTATCAGATTTGCGGGGAATATATGTTTTGACCAAGCGATCAAACGAATCATAAAAGTATACGGCCTTGGTGCATATGGTTTTTAGATTGCAATCAAGCTCGACCATATATTTTTTATAGGCGGCGCCTGTCTCCGTGGTTTTTACCCATAGCCGCTTCATGCCGTCTGATGCAGTTATGCTATCCTTGTCATAATATCCAGTCATGCTGTAGAACAGTTTCCATGATTCGCAGTGCCCCGTGACCGTATAGGCCAAAATGCAAATAACTATTAACCATTTCATAGCATCCGCCTTTCTTATAAATTATTTTTTCCCTCCACCACCCTTATATGGTTTACAAAATGTCACTTATCGCGCATCTTTTTTATTTCAAAACCATCAATGCCGTTCCCTTGTAAATGCCGCACAATCAAGTCTAATGGGTCTTTGCTGCCGCTTTCTAAATCAATAAAGATTGTCATGTTTGCGCCCTGGAATGATACCGGGGAAACGGCCCAGGATTGCTGCTTTCGGATGCCCCCTATCCCCGGCGTGATCTTCCTACAAAAACACCTTGTAGCTGATGTTCAGCGCTTTCCCCAGACGCTTTGCCATTTCCTTGCCGATGGGACGCTTGCCGTTCTCCATTTCGGAAATATGGCGCTGCGGGATGCCGGTCAGTTCGGCAAGTTTCATCTGAGTCAACCCTTCCCTGTATCTTGCCCCGGCCAACGCCTTGCCGATAAGCTGCGCTTCCGAACATTCGGGGTAAGCCTCCCGCCACGGGACGGAATCGGACGTGTCCACAAATCCCAACGGCTTCAAGCTTTCAATGGCCCGCGCTATGTTCACAATCGGTCCGATGAATCTCAGCTCAACCGTTTCAGTAGGGCGCTTTCTCGTGTGTTCCTGCATAAGTCACCTCGATCAATCTTATTTCTTTGTCTGTCACTTCCCATATCGCCACATAGGTTGGGCGGCCCTTCTTCAAATGGCAGTGATAACGGCCACCGGACAGGGCGCCGAAGTTCTGCCAGTCGCCCCGTATGGGTCCATTTGCCTCCATGTCTTTCTTCAAGGCGATAAGAAGGTTCTGGACGTTTTCAGGCAAATTCCTGATGCGCTTGTGTAGTCCTGTCTTTTCCGTAACCGTCCATTTCATGATCAATCCTATACCAAAAGAAAGTATAATGCAAGGCGTTTCTATTTCGTGAAGTTCACGACCTGCTCGGCCTGCTCCTGCTCGGCCTGCTTTGCCGCGTTCGCCGCAAATGCTTTCTCCAATGCCGCCGCGCCTTCTCTCAGCCTGCTTTCGGACATCTTCGCATAACGCGCCGTCATGGCCCCCGTGGCATGGCCCAGGCTCCGCTGCGTCAGATAAAGGTCATGCGCGCTTTCGTAGAGGAGTGTCGCAAAGCTGTGTCGGAGCCTGTGAAAAGTCACTCTCTGCTTTCGATCAGTGATGCCCCGGTTTAACCCAAGCTCTTCCACAACCCTTGGAAAGGATTTTGACGCTTGCGCCATTGCTCCACCCGTTATTTGGGTTCGCTTTGGAAATATCAGTTCATCGGGAGAAACTTCCTTTCCGTCTCTCTCTTTGGCCTTCTCTGCGGCTCTCTTCCGTGCTTGCAACATCTCCTTTGCTCGTCCTGTCAAGTAGGCAGTCCGGCTCCCCGTTTTCGCGTTCAGGATCGCCAGTGTTCCCGCCGTCGGAATCCATTTCGTCGCCATATTCTCTTTTCCCCCGCGCTCGCTTTATGGAAGTGGGAGAAGTCCAGTATAAATTATTAATGTCAAGAACTATTTGACGAAAAGTGAAGGGTGGTGAAGGATGAAAAAAGAGATTCGTAATCAGCAGGTCAGCAGTTCGATCCTGCGCATCGGCTCCAGTAAAATAGAGGGGTTAGCCAGATTCGGTTAACCCCTCTATTTTCTTTTGCTATCCTCAAAGAACGTTTATCTAAACAGTTTCCACCGGCTCTCACTAACCTGATGAGGTTTCCTCTATAATGTGGTATGAACGACTTAAATATCGGTGAGCGATTCTATGTGGGGACATGGGGCCGACGGATACAGGATTGACATCTTGTCTGGAGAAACTGGCCTACGCAACTAAATGGAGGAAGCAGATGCAGATAAAAAATCAAAAGATTAGATCAATCGCTTCCATTGTCCTTTTGATCGTGGTGCCCTTCTTCTTCCAGCCAAGCCCTGTCGGAGGAGCGCCAATTGTAAATACCGACAAGAACATCTATAATCACGGTGAAACGATCAAGGTTCATTTTTTCAACGCGCCAGGCGATGGAAGCGATTGGATATGTATCGTGCCGGTAGGCTCTCCGGATACTGATGCAGGGGACTATAAATACATGCCTAAGAGGGAGAGTGAGGGTGTCCTAACCTTTGACTCTCCCTCACCGGGGAAATACGAGGTAAGGGCCTATTACAACTATCGCCGTAACGGGTACGTGGTGTCTGCCCGCTATGGTTTCTCAGTGGTGAATGGTCTCCCTTCGGTGGAATCAAGCATGGCGCCTCCCGCTGTGCCCCGTACGGGCGCCGAAAAAACAATATCCATGGAAAAATCCGCGGTGACCGCCATTTCCAGAGGCGCCTCCCGTTACAGCGTTTCTGTTTTTCATTTTAAGCCGGTCAACATGGATGCTTCCAATTATGGCATCACCGTGACCAACACCCTGATCAATGCCCCAAGAATGCAATCCGCGTTTGTCATGATGGACAGGAAGGATCTTGAAACTTTTCTGGTTGCCAACGATCTTCAGCAGAATGACCAGATAGAGAATGTGATCAACATCGGCACAAAAATAGGACTCAATTTTGTGATTACCGGCAGTGTTGAAAAACGAGGAACAATAATCGTCACAAACTGCAAGGTGGTCAGCATCGAGCAGCGGAAGGTCGTCTTCACAAATAAGTCCGTTTCCATGGGGGAGACCGACCTGATCAATAATATCATGAAAATGAGTGACGCCATTATCGACGCCATCCTGCGCAGTACTTCTTAACCGCCAGGAGGCAGGATACTCCTCTTGTGCCGCAAGGGCTCTAATTCCATTTTCGCCTGTCTTCGATTTTTTTGCTGCCTTCGGGGATTTCGGCGACAAAGACCGCGTTTCCCCGCAGCTTTGTCGATTCCCTTATCTTTGCGTCAATGGCCGTCTTCAGGAGGTCTGTTCCTGCAACTCCCTGTTTGAGCAGGATTTCCACGGTCATCATATCCGTCACGCCTGACCGGGTGACCACGACCCTGATCTTTTCGACTTCATCCGGAAATTTAGCGGCGGCTTCATCGATCTGGCGGGGATGGACAAACATGCCTTTGATCTTCGTCACCTCATCCGCTCTGCCCATGATGCCCTTCAGCTTATAAGAGGTTCTGCCGCAACGGCATTCGCCTTCATCCAGTACGGAAAGGTCCCCGGTTCCGTAGCGGACGAGCGGATAGCATTCGTTGCTGAAATCGGTGACCACCACCTCGCCGATGGTCCCAAAAGGGAGCGGTTCTCCGGTCACGGGGTCGCAAATCTCAATGTAAAGATCATCGGAAATGTGCATGCCGTTTTCCTGTGGGCATTCATAAGCAACGCCACCCAGGTCGGCGGTGATGTATGCCTGACGTACGATGATGCCGTAGTCGTTCAGCCCTTTTCGCAGGGAAGGGGACAAGATCTCCCCCGCAACCAGGGCGATCTCCATGGCGAGGTCCTTTTCAATCTCATACCCCAGCTCTTCCATCTTCTTGATCAGCGACATGAGAAAGGAAGGAACGCCGATATAGCCGTTTATTTTCAATCCCGCCATCGTCTTCGCCTGGATCTCGGTATTTCCGACGCCGGTGGGCGCCGTGACGCAACCGATGCCATTGCACGCCTCATCCAGGAAGATGCCCGCGGGGGTCAGGTGGTAGGAAAAGGTGTTCATGACAAGGTCACCCGGCCGGAATCCTATGTTGTAAACGCATTTCCTGAGCCCCCAGTAATCCTCTTTTCTTCCTTCGGGATCATAGATGGGACCAGGGGAGGCATAGATCCTTTTGAGCTCTTCCACCGGCACGGCCAGAAATCCCCCGAACGGCGGGTTGCTCTGGTGACGCTCCGGCATGCCGTTTTTTTTCAGGACGGGAAGTTTTGAAAAATCATCGATGTTTCGAACGGTTTTCGGATCGACGCCCCGTTCATCCATAAACCTTCTGTATCCGGGGGCCTTTTCACAGGCGTATTGGAAAGCCCGGACCGCCTCCCCCTGCTTGAAGCGGAGACGTTCCGCCCGGCCCATGCATTCGGCTTTTTCATCATAAAAACCGGTGTTTCTGTCTTTCTGAGTCCTTTGAGTCATATGCCGGATCCTCTGTCTTAAAAAACAACTGCGTGTTTCGAAACGCTTTATCCTATTCCGAAACACGCAGTATTGAAAAACGGTTATTTGGGATAGGTACCGCTAAATGCCGAAACTGCGGTCGCCTTGTCCGCCTTGAACACAGCAGAACCTTCTTTCACATGTACCGGAAATGAAAAATCCGGGATTCCCGTCCACCACTTTTCCAACTGGTCATGGACGGCTATCCCTTTTTCCTGGAGCTTCAAACCGCCCGTCACACCCAGGCTCAGGAATGACTGCCAGATATCAAACATGGCGGAGACCCTCAACTGGTTTGTCTTCCCGGCGGGAATCCACATCACCTCCTGAGAGCCGACGGTATTCAGATCGAAATCTTCAAATGCAACCGTAAAGCTCAGGTTCTCCATTGCTACCGGGAAAGGATTCGGGTTCTTGATGTCAAAGACAAAATTGAGATCGAGGGGTGCGCCGTTGTTCCCGGCTTTTCCCTTTGTGACTTCAACTTTGCCGCCATAGAACCAGTAGCCCCAGTAGTGAGCAACTTCAACCCTGTTCAAGGTAACAACAGGAGGCTTAAATTTTTTCGGAGTTGATTTTGCCTCTTTCCCCGCGCCAAAGAGAAGGCCCGGAACAAACAAAAGGCATATACTGGCCAATAGAATTAATCTTTTCTGCATTATTGATCTCCCTTCTTATTTCTATTCAAGGGTTTAAGTGATCCACCTTTTTCTCCGTTTATAGTGTTTGACGTCCCTAAAATTTTTCCGGCCCCCCACATCGGTCAGGCCAAGATAGAAATCCTTGATATCCGGATTCTCCCTCAGTTTTTCTGAAGTGTCGTCCATGACCACGCGGCCGTTCTCCATCACATAGGCATATGGGGCAATGCTTAAGGCAAGTTTCGCATTCTGCTCCACAAGAAGAATCGAAATGTTTTCTTCTTTGTTGAGGCGGGTAACAATATCGAAGATCTCATGGATCAGAAGCGGGGCAAGCCCCATGGACGGCTCATCGAGAAGAATCAGCTTCGGGGTTGTCATCAGTGCGCGTCCGACAACGGTCATCTGCTGTTCTCCGCCGCTTATGAAACCGGCCGTCTCGGTCCTCTTCTCCCTGAGTCTGGGGAAATAATGATAGACCATCTCCAGGCTATCCTTGATATCCCTTCCATTCTTCTTCCTCATATGGGCGCCGACTTTAAGATTTTCCTCAACCGTCAGATGCTCAAAGACCTTACGGCCTTCAATCACCTGAACGATGCCCATTTTGGCGATTTTTTCCGCTTTCATCCTGTCGATCCGCACACCCATGAATTCGATGGATCCATCGGTGACCTTGCCGTCTTCATGATTGAGAAGGCCGGAAATCGCCTTTAACGTGGTGCTTTTCCCCGCCCCGTTTGCGCCGAGGAGAGCGACGATCCCTCCGTTCGGCACTTCGATGGAGAAACCTTTGATCACGAGTATGACCTCGTGGTATTTAACCTCGATATTATTGATCTTTAATATCGGTTCCCCTGTAGACAAAGTCTTGTGACCTCCTTGATGGTTTGATTACCAGCCCATCCACTCCTTAGCCCATTTTTCCGGCCATCTGCCTTTAAGATCGACTTTTTCAACAAGCTGGAATTTTCCGTTCTTGATTTCATAGACCGGCACCACACTGGTGACACGGTGATCCGTCGCTGTAAAGGTAACAGGAGGCGCGCCAAGGCCGATTTCAAAATTGTTCATCGTTTCAAAGCCCAATTTTAATATGCTTTCGCCGTCAAGCTTTCCGGCTTTATCGGCCCGCATCAAGGCTTCCCTGAGAATCAACACATCGGCCCACGCCTGGACCGTTCGGATCAGCCGTTTATTGGCCGGGATGCCGGGGTTGTATTTTTTCGCATAGGCAACCACCTTGTCCATTCCGGGGACCTTTTCGCCGAAAAATGCGCAAACGGCAGGGCCCATCGCCCCCTCGGCCGCCTTTGCGGCCAGTTTGGGCAGGTTTTCGTCATAGCCCCAGTTGTCTATAATGTGATCGGCGCCAAGGTCAAGGGAATAAGCGTCTCTTAACGTTGCAGAGACGGACATGGTGGTGTTTCCGTGCCATACGACGTCCGGCTTGAAATTCTTCAATGCAAGATTCTGGCTCTTGGTGTCAATGGCAAACAAGGATACATCCTGATCGGGGCCGATGTCAAAACCCAGGATACCCGCCTGATCCTTTATGGCCTTGATCGGGGCACTGGCGTAGGGTGATGCAAACATGTATGAGCTGGCAAAACGGGGTTTTCTCTTCCCGTAATCCTTATGCTTGGGCCATTTCTTATCGAACCAGGCCGTAAGCGCAGCCCTTGCATTGGTGGAATAATCCGACGCAAAGAAGAGGTTATAAGGCGTCTTCTTGGGATCGGTCAGATGTCCCGAATAGGAAGCGGAAACATAGGGCATCTTATCCTTGGTGACCGTGGGCGAAAGGGCTTCCGTATCGCCTGTTCCCCATCCAAGGACTGCGACAACGCCCAACCTCTGGAACAGTTTATATTTAGTCAGCGCTTCGGGAACCCGATAGCCATAATCAAACTGGTGAAGCTTGATCTGCTTGCCATTAATGCCGCCCGTGTCGTTTACATAATGAATCGCTTCGGCTATGCCCAGAGCGTAATCCCTTCCCACGTCCGATGTGGCGCCGGTCATATCGTTGAGCGCACCGACGCTTATCGTTGCGGCCGCACCCGCTGCCGACGCAAAACCACCAACGAGCAGCGCGGAAAGCAACAATACATAAAACCTGGATACTATTTTCTTGAAATTCATATTTCCCCCCCCTTTTCATTGGAAAGCAGACTGTTATTACGACTTAACCAACCAACATCTTAATATTATTAACTGAAATCCATCACCTCCTTCGAAAGTCAATATGAAAATGGCCATAAATTGAAGTAATTCTTGGCCTGCCACCAGCGGTAAGCCAGACCGTTTGGTTCAAAGATCAGGAAGACGCAAATTGCAAGACCGAAGGCGGATTCCTTGATAAAAAGAAAATCCACCAAAAGTTTCGGGTATGTATCGGCAAGAGGGATTACGGCCATTTGCAGCAGTTCCATGACAACAACCATGAAGATCGATCCGAAGATGGTGCCGTGAATCGAACCGGCCCCTCCGATCAGGACGACGCCGACAAGCCACAAAGACAAGAACCACGGAAAATGCTCAGGGCTTATGGCCGCAAGGTTGCTGATCCAGACCGCCCCTGCAATGCCCCCGATGAAACCGGCGACAAAAAATGCAAGGAGTTTGTATTTGATAATATTTATTCCCATAACCTCTGCCGAAATATCATTATCCCTGATGGCTACCCAGGCCCGTCCGACCCGCGAACGCAGCAGGTTGACCAAGCCGACGACACAGAGGATGACCAGCACGATCATCATATAATAGACTTTAATGTCGCTGTCGATCACCCAGGGCCCGACCTTTATCGTCCCCGGAGGGAGTGAAAAAGCCTGCCCTCTGCCGCCTATCTGGCTTACATACTGGGTGATAACAAAGTCAACGGTAATAAACTGCGCCGCCATCGTGGTCAGGATCAGATAAAACCCCTTAACCCTGGCCGAGGGAAGCCCGAACAAAACACACCAGAAACCCGCGGCAATTGCAGAAATCAATATACTTAAGGGATACGCCAAACCCCATTCAACAAGCAGCGCCGGCCATGGAAATTCAAGGACAAGCAGGGTGCTTACATAAGCGCCAACGGCAAGAAAAGCGGCATGCCCAAGGGTAACCTGCCCGCAGAAACCGATGAGAAGCTGGACCCCAAGCGCCCCAAGCACCGTATAACCTATCAGATTAGCAATGCTTAACCAGTAAGTATCGGATATCCACGGGATAATGAAAAACAGGGAGATAAAGAGCAGAAACATTTTCGATTTTATAAACTTCGTCTGCCACCAGGCTTGATCCTGCTTGTAATTCTCGTGATAAACTCCGCAGGGAAGAAAAGTTGTAGCCATAGAATTTCTCCGTCCATTTTTATTTGATGTTAAACCCTTTCAATACGTTCCCAGCCCCATAGTCCGTACGGCTTGAAAAGGAGAAAAATAGCCATAAACGCAAAAGGGGCAATCTCTTTTACGGCACCGGGGAAATACTGATCAAGATACGCCCCGCAAAGGTTTTGCATGACACCGATTGCGATTCCCCCCACAATCGCGCCGGGGACAGAATTGAGTCCGCCCAGAACGACTGCCGGCAAGACAAGCAGCCCCATGTATCCTACGGATATGTTCAGTCCGTTGATATTCCCAAGGAGGGTTCCGCCGACGCCGGCTGCCATAAACGCAATCGCCCAGGCGGCGGCATAAACGAAGCGCGCGCTGATACCGATCGAAAGGGCTGCCATTTCATCGTCTGCCGTTGCCTGCATGGCAAGACCCCAACGTGTGTATTTAAAAAAGCATACAAAAATAACCAGAAGGATTATGGCTGCAACAAAACTCCACAGGTAAACCTGGCCGACGACGATAGGCCCGAAACGAAACGGTTCAAGGGGAAAGACCGGAGGTTCAAAGACTCTCGTATCGGTGCTCCATATCAGCTCAACGATCCCTTTGAAAAAGAAGGAAAGTCCTACCGTAACCATGATGACGGTAAGAACCGGTTCACCGATGAGCTTATCAAGAAATATCCTTTCCGTAAGAATTCCCAGGATAAAACCGACAGCAAGAGATAATAGGAGGGCCGGAATAAAGGGAACCCCCATGGAATAGAAGGCCAGCGAGACATATGCGCCGATCAGCGTCAACTCCCCCATTGCAAGATTCAGCACCCCCGAACATTTGTATATGAGCACCCACCCAAGCGCAATAAGAGCATATATTCCCCCCACCATAACGCCGGTTGTAATGGTCATGAAAAAAAGTTCCATCGAGCTTTTTCCTCCTGATCCTTAAAATTGATATTTTGGCGACATCGGACCTTCACCTCACTGCCCAGGCTTCCGGCCAAAGGCGTAAAACATGGTGATTAAGCCTTTACTTTGCATATATGCAGATCGGTCTTGATATGCGTCTTGCGCCCGTCTTCATAGGTAATGGTCGTGTCAATATGGACCCCATCCGCTTTCGAATAAAGGGCATTGACGATATCCTCGTATTTTTTCCCGACAAACTCCCGGCGCAATTTCCTTGTTCTTGTCAATTCATCATCATCCGCGTCAAGCTCCTTATAGAGGTTGACAAATTTTATGACCTTTACAAGCTCCGGAAGATCCTTGTTGGCTTTTCTGATCTGCTCTTCAACAAGATCATAAACTTCCGGTTTCTGGGCAAGTTCCGGATAACCTGTATAAGTGAGCTTCTTCGTATCCGCCCATTTTCCGACGACAGCATAGTCAATGCAGATCACCGCCGTTATGAAATCCCTTTTGTCGCCAATGACCCAGGAGTCCTTGATATAGGGGCTGAATTTGAGCCGCGTCTCCAGATACTGGGGCGCAAACGGTTTGCCGTCTTTTAAAATCATCACATCCTTGGTGCGGTCAAAAACGACAAGATGTTTGTCCTCATCAATAAAGCCTCTGTCCCCGGAGTAGAGCCACCCGTCTTTCAGCGTCTTTGCCGTCGCCTCCGGATTCTTGTAATAACCCAGGAACACCGAAGGGCTCTTCGTGATGATTTCACCTTCAGCGGTGATCTTCACCTCTGTTCCAGGGATTGGAAGCCCGACTGTATCGAATTTGATGTCGCCGTTTCGGTGAACAACGGAAATGCCTGCGACTTCGGTCTGGCCGTAAATCTGTTTGAGGTTCACCCCGAGCGAATGGAAGAAGCGGAAATGGTCCGGCCCCATTGCCGCGCCGCCGGTGTATGCATTGCGGACGCGCGTTAGCCCCAAATGGTCTTTCAGCTTCTTCTGAACAAGGAGGTAGGCGAACCATTCGAGGATCTTCCAATAGAAGGGGATCGCCTTTTTCCCGAATTTTAGATCCGCGACATGATAACCGATCGATGATGCAATCTCGTAAGATTTCCTTTTTATCCAACCGGCGTCGAGATATTTGACCTGGACGGTGCGTGTCATCTGCTCATACATGCGGGGAGGGGCAAACATGACATGCGGCCCGATCTCCCGGATATTCTCCTGGGCAGTTTCACGAGATTCGGGAAAGTTCAGCGTGTATCCTATCTGGAGCCCGCAGGAAATAGACATCATCTGTTCGCCGATCCAGGCAAAGGGGAGATAGGAAACATAATCATCGGTATCTTTGCACGGATCGACGTCCATCAGGTTTTTCCCCATCGTAAGCATGTTGTAATGGGAAAGAAGGGCGCCTTTCGGAAGCGCCGTGGTTCCTGAGGTATAAAAGAGGAGCGCCACCTCGTCCCCGTGCCCTTTGCCGATCAGTTCCTCGAACAGATCCGGTTTCTCCTTTTCAAGCTTTTCCCCCAGACGCATCACCTCTTTCAGGCTGATCAGATAGTCCTCATCGTAGTTGCGCATCCCCTTGGGGTCATCCCAGATGATTTTTTTCAGTTTCGGGCATTCATGGCGTATGGAAATGGCCTTGTCAACCTCTTCCTGTCCTTCCCCCACAAGGAATTTGGTGTCCGAATGGTCGATAATATACTTTACTTCATCGATCAAGGAATCCTGGAAGAGCCAGACCCCGACGCCCCTTGCGCACAACGCCCCCATCTCGGCCCAGAGCCCCTCCGGGCGGTTATCTCCGATCATCGCCACCTTGTCGCCTTCTTCAAGGCCGAGGCTGACAAGCCCGAGGGCGATGTGTTTGACATTTTCAAGATAGTCGTGCCAGGTAATGGGCCGCCAGATGCCGAACTCCTTCTCCCGCATGGCAACCCGCTCTTTTCCATACTTTTTTGCCTGACTGTAAAAGAGCTTGGGGATGGTCAACTCTTTCGTTATCGTCTCCATGGCTCTGAAAGCGGCTTTATTTTCTTGTTGCATATAAGTCCTCTTCACCAAGATAGGCCTTGATCACCACGGGATTTTTCTGGACCGCTTCAGGGGTGCCGTCGACGATCATATTGCCGAAATTGAGAACATAGACATTGTCGGAAATGTCCATCACCACCCCCATGTCATGCTCAACCAAAAGGCATGTTATTTTCCACCGCTTCTCCTGATTGATATCGAGGATGAAACGGGCCATGTCTTCCACCTCTTCAAGGTTCAGGCCGGCCAGAGGCTCGTCCAGAATGAGAAGCTCCGGTTCGAGGGCTATCGCCCGTCCCAGTTCAACCCTTTTCTGGAGACCGTAGGGGAGCATTCCGACCGGTTTATCGCGGATATGCTCTATCTCAAGAAGATCGATGATCTCCTCTTCAATAAACTTCCTGTGCTCCATTTCTTCTTTTGCCGTTTTCCCCAGATAGACGGCGCCGCTCAATATGCCGGACTTGTAATGGATGTGGCGGCCAAGGCGGATATTATCGAGGACCGTCATGCCCCCGAAGACCTCCACCTTCTGAAAGGTTCTTGCGATTCCCAGTTTGGCCCGGTCATGGGGTTTCAGGTGGTTGATCCTTTCCCCCTTGTAATGGATACTCCCCTTCTGCGGGTTGTAGAGACCGCTGATGCAGTTCATCATCACGGTCTTGCCGGCGCCGTTTGGCCCGATGACCGAATGGATCTCGCCTTTTTTGATTTTGATGCTGATGCCGTCCAGCGCGCACACCCTGCCGAACGACATCTGAATTCCATCAAGTTCCAGAAGGACATCGCCTGATTTTATCTCTTTTGATGCACTCAATACTCAAGACCTCCCTCTAAACTCAACTCTCTCCTAACTCATGCATCCTCGAATACACGCGAAAAAACAGAAAAAACTCGTACAAACCGGGAATCATCCGGTTTTCCATGTTCTGCGCGACGCGGCATACAAAAAGACTGTTTTGGTTTGGCGCGACTATATTCAGAAGTCGCCTGTCTGTCAAGAATATTTATAATTTTTTTTGTCGAGAAGGAAATGCGGCGTCGGGGAGAGAATACATTTTTCTGCGATAGGAGGTCCAATGGATCGATAGTTATTGACAAGCAGGGGCATTCATGGTACAGGCGCACAACATTTGAGATGGTCCTTTTTCCCTGTCCGGCATGTGGCCGGTCGCTTTTTTAAACACCCTAATCTGTCAGGAGGAAAAACCGATGCAAGTCAAAGATCGTATGACCGCCAACCCCATTACGGTTACCGAGGACTGCTCTTTTGAAGACGCGCTGCACATGATGAAGGAGAAAAAAATCCGCCGTCTGCCCGTCGTCAACAAGAATGGGCGCCTGGTCGGCATCGTTGCAGACAAGGATCTGTTCACGGCCTCTCCTTCGCCGGCGACCAGCCTCAGCGTCTTCGAGGTGCACTATCTGCTGTCCAAAATGAAGATGAAAAGCCTGATGACCAAGCGGTTGATCACCGTCGGATGTGACTGTCCGCTGGAAGAGGCGGCCCGCATCATGGTCGATCACAAGATCGGCAGTTTGCCCGTCCTGAAAGAGAATAAACTGGTCGGCATCATTACCGAGACCGATATCTTCAAGACCTTTGTGGAGATTCTGGGGGGGCGCGACAAAGGGCTCCGCCTGACGCTGGATGTATCCGAAAAGAAAGGGGTCTTGGCCGGTATTGCCAACGAGATTGTCAAGGAAAACGGCAATATTCTCAGCCTGGCGACCTTCAGCGGCAAGGACGCCACTGCTCGCATCATCACGGTCAAGGTGACCGGCGCTCCCAAAGAGGCTTTGCTGAAGGGTTTGGAGTCCCAGGGGGTCAAGGTTCTGAACGCGATAGAGATCTCCGAGCACGGCTATGAGTTCCGAATTATCGGTTAGAGATGAGAAATCGTATCATAAAAGTTCTTGACAACGCCTGTGGGTGTGTTACAAGGCCGCGTAACGTGACACGGTGATCTGATGTCTGAACTGGTTCGTTTCGGGGTTTCCCTGGAGAAAACCCTCTTAGACAGGTTTGATGTCCTGATCCGGGCAAAACAGTACACCAACCGCTCGGAGGCCCTGCGGGACCTGATCCGTCGGGAGTTGGTTGATAAGGAGTGGCAGGGGGGGCGCGATGTGGCCGGCGCGATCACTCTTATCTACGATCATCACAAGCGTGATGTTTTGATTCGGGTGATGGATATGCAGCATGACTTCCAGGAGGCGATTATCTCCACCCAGCACATCCACCTCGATCACCACAACTGCCTGGAGATTGTGGCTGCCCGGGGGAAAGCGGAAGAGGTTCAGAGACTGGCCGATGCGCTCCGATCCATCAAGGGGGTCCGCCACGCAACCCTGAGCATGTCCAGTACAGGAAAAGAGATCGAGTAGAGTATTATTTTTTTGTCTTGTCGTGTTACGAATATCGTATTCATGGCATAAAGCCTGCTCCAGAACGGGTCCCTGCCGGATAAACAGGTTGCTTTCCGTCGGGAAAACCGTCGATGGCTTTTTTGGTTTTTCAAGGGGATTGGAAGAAGGAGGAAGTGAAACGACCATGCACATGGCAGATGCTTTACTTTCCCCCGCCGTGGGGACGACATTGTGGGCCGGAACGGTTGCTGTTGGCGGATATGCCTCGAAGAAACTGAAGGAACGGATCGATGACCGGATGATCCCCTTGATGGGGGTTCTCGGCGCCTTCATTTTTGCGGCGCAGATGATCAATTTTACGATCCCCGGGACCGGATCAAGCGGACACCTGGGCGGCGGGATGATCCTCGCCATCATCCTCGGCCCCCAGGCAGCCTTTCTCGTCATGGCCTCGGTCCTGACGGTCCAGGCGCTCTTCTTTGCCGACGGCGGACTGCTTGCGCTCGGCTGCAATATCTGGAACATGGGCTTTTATCCCTGCTTCCTGGTCTATCCGCTCATCTATAAACCTCTGATCAGAGACAGTCAAAATTCCGGACGCATCGTCGCGGCGTCACTCGTGAGCGCCATTGCGGCCCTTCAGCTCGGCGCTTTTTCGGTTGTGATGGAGACGCTTCTATCGGGCAATAGCGAACTGCCCTTCGGCGCCTTTGTCCTTCTGATGCAGCCGATCCACCTCGCCATCGGCGTTATCGAGGGCTTTGTTACGGCAGGGGTGATCAACTATGTGCAGAGCGCCAGACCCGAGCTTCTCGGGAACATTGCAGCCGTTAGCTCCCTTGGCGCGGGGATTTCGCTCAGGAAGGTGATGATCACGTTCGTGGTATTGGCGGTTATCATGGGTGGGGCGCTCTCCTGGTTCGCTTCGACCCATCCGGACGGTCTGGAATGGTCCATCGAAAAGGTGACCGGCAAGGGTGAACTGCGGGAGGCGGAACGCGGGATTGCCCGGGTGCTCAAGGGAATCCAGGAAAAGACGGCGTTTCTTCCCGATTACGGCTTCAAGCCGGAGGGCAATGACCTGAAAAAAGCGGAAGCGGCGTCGGCATGGCCGGGGATCAAGGCGGGAACCTCTGTGTCCGGCATCGTCGGCGCTGTTATCGTTCTCGGAATGATCGTGCTCATCGGCATGGGGATCAGATCTTTCCGGGGCAGAGATGCGTAAGCATAGCGTCAATAATGGTTGACGATAGGATGCGATTCGGATTCGCCTGGATGAAACCATGACCTTTGACACGCTCTATTTCGATATCGGCCGACTGGACCGGCTCTCCTACCGGGACACCTTCGTCCATCGTCTGGACCCGCGCGCCAAGGTGATCGCCACGATGCTGTTTCTCTTCACCGTCATCTCTTTTCCCAAGTATGAGGTCATTGCGCTGACCCCGTTTTTTCTGTACCCCGTGCTGCTGCTGACCGTTGGCGAAATCCCCGTCCGGTTCATGATCAGGAAGATCATTGTCGTTTCACCCTTCGCGGTTTTCATCGGCATCTTTAACCCGATATTGGATACGAGAACAGCGGCCGTCATCTTCGGCGTCGCCCTGTCCGCAGGATGGATCTCTTTTCTTTCGATTCTCATGAAGTTTGCGCTCACGATCAGCGCGGCGCTCCTGCTCATCGCGACGACGTCATTTCCGGGCGTCTGTCATGCACTCCGGCGACTTGGCTTTCCGGCCCTCTTTGTTTCGCAGCTCCTCTTCCTCTACCGCTATCTCTTTGTCCTCATGGAGGAGGCGATGCGGGTCATCCGCGCCCGGGAGATGCGCTCATTCGGTACGCGCAACACCGGTATCAAGGTGTCCGTGCGTCTGATCGGGATTCTTTTTCTCAGAACCGTGGATCGTGCGGAGAGGATCTACTACGCCATGCTCTCCCGGGGGTTTCAGGGAGACATCCCGACTCTCAAACGGTCCCATATCGCGCTATCCGATCTGCTGTTCCTGGCGGTGATGATTGCATATCTTGGGGCTTTCCGCTTTTTCCCCATCACCGAAGAAATCGGTCGGGTTGCGCTGGAGCTGTTTTAAATGAGCCATCATATTGTCGAGTTCAAAGACGTTTTCTTCCGCTACCCGGATGGGACGGAAGCGCTCAAGGGGGTCAATTTCCGGATCACCCACGGCGAATCCGTCGGCGTCGTCGGCGCCAACGGGGCGGGAAAATCAACGCTTCTCCAGCATATGAACGGCTATCTGATGCCGACGTCGGGAAAGGTGATCATCGGCGATCTTGCCATCACGGGGAAAACAAGGCGGGAGATCCGGAAAAAGGTCGGGATTGTTTTTCAGAACCCCGATGACCAGCTCTTCATGCCGACCGTTTTTGACGATGTCGCCTTCGGCCCGCTCAACCTGGGAATGGATGAGGCGACTGTTCGGGAGCGGGTCCGCAAAGCGCTCGGCATGGTCAACAGCCTCGATCTTCAGGACAAACCGCCGCACCATCTGTCCTGCGGACAGAAGAGCGCCGTCGCCATCGCGTCGGTGATGGCCATGGAACCCGATATCCTCGCGATGGATGAGCCCGGCGCGAACCTGGACCCCCGGTCGAGGCGATCGCTGATTATGTTGCTCAAGACCTTCAAGCATTCCAAGATCATCGCCTCCCACGACCTCGACCTGATCCTCGATGTCTGTGAGCGTTGCATCGTGATCGGAGGCGGCGCGGTGGTTGCGGACGGTCCGTCGGCGGAGATCCTCTCGAACAAGGGGTTCCTTGAAGAAAACAACCTGGAGCTTCCGTTGTCGTTCCAAGTGCGCTCGTAATCCCCGTTCGATTTAAAAGCAGAAAACCACCTCTTCACCGAATACGGAAGATGATTATCGTTTTCCGAGTAGATCCACAGAACGGGAACCTTCGCATTTTTGCCGAATATTTTGCTACATTCTTCAAGGTAATTTTCCCTCTCAAATGAGCGCGTATCGAGTCCCTTTGCTTGCCCAAAATGTATCCCACCGGAAATATTCACTACGCCGATGACTCCTTCGATACCTACCGTCGAAGAAGCAAGAGCGATCCACCCTCCCTGAGATTGTCCCATCACTACGACGTTATCCTTTAAGACGTCAGGCCGCTTCCGCTGAATGAGGTCGGGGTTTCGATAAAGGTGATTGTCATTCATTTCCAATTGAAGGGTGGATCTCTGCCAGAATTGCCGTATGCTTTGTTTCAGGAAGCACGCATCAATCGGACGGACCGTATTTATTATGTGGTGGATTTTGGCTGGAACGGAGGCGGGCCAACGATGATTCTCAAGCGGGGGCGTGATGCGCGCTAGGCCTTGTATGTGTGATGCAAGCCATGATCCTGGCTGGCCTGCATCGCGTCGGCCATCTCGCCAACCATGGGTACACCGTGCCTGTATTGGAACGGCCACATGCTCCTGGGATCGAAAAAAGCCACGCGGTCGCCGTCGCACAAGACGTGACTTAGGTCCGGCTGCAGACCGGGCATGGCACTCAACTGACCGTTGATAAACGTAATTCCACGCACCTCAGTCGGCATGTTCAGATAGGCCAATAAATCATTCACCGTGCGTCCTGCTGGTAAGTGGACCTGCAAGTTTGCGTAACTGCCCTTGTCCGCCTGGCCTCCGTAACGCGCTAACTCGCCATACAGCCACGTATTTACGGTGATATCCGACACGCTATCCTCCTCCAATCGGCGGAAAGATACCGATTTCATCGTCAGGTTGCAGACGCCAATCCTCAGGCCGGGCGCGGGCATTGACGTACACCATCTTCAGTTCTTCATCAGGCAAGCTTAGATGACGGATCAGGTCCGCTACGGTAGCTCCCTCAGTTAGGTCAACTTCAAACGGAAGGCCGATCGCCGCGCTGGGAGCGTAGTGACGCAAGGTGGCAAAGAGTTTCACACGAACGCGCATAGTCTCGCCTCATGGGCATCGGACAATGTCCTGCGCCCACAAGCAGTCGGCGCAAGAGGGATTCAAGCCCCAGCAGCCTTCGTTTCGCTCGCGCAGGTCGCAGCTTTCGCGCAAGTCGCAGTTGGGGCAAGAGGGAAAATGAAACGCCCGCACTTCGCCGCGAAAGCGCACATAGTCCTCAGCCATCCAGATTTCCGACAGGGACTGTTGGTTGACATTGCCCAAAAGGTAGCGGCTCACATGCTTTTTTCGACCGTCTATGGCAAAGTATCTATAGTTGTGCGACAGGGCATAGCAAGGAGCAACGCCGCCATCCCAGCCGACTACGAGGGACTTGTCCTGCACGAACCGGCAACGCCGCTCCGCACCCCAGTGCATGCGCGGCAGATCCAACGTGCCCAACATCACCCAGGTATCGGCCTTGACCGGCCAGCCGCCCGCTTTGAAGGGCGGGCGCGGCTCGTAACCGTAGAGGATTTCTTTACGCATGTCTTCCGTATAGGGAAGGACATTGCTGACGAGAACGCGGGCCGCGTTCAACCGCGAAGCCAATCCGGTCAGCTCGGCCAGTTCGGCCACGTTGCTTTTCAAAACGACAAACTCTATCCCTAACGCGGGGAACAGGGAACCGAGTTCGTGTTTCGCTTCATTCAGGCCGCGGATGTTGCTTAGGACATCGGAGAGCATCGCGCCGCGAACACCGGCGTAGGTCTCGGGCCTGACTCCGTCAACGGACACGACCAGGCGATCCACACCCAACTTGACCAGCTCGCGAGCCATTTCGGGCTTGAGCAGCAAACCATTGGAGCCAACACTGACAGTTAGGTCGCGCTTGCGCATTGCCTCAATCATTTCCAGGATCTCGGGATGTGACAGAGGTTCGCCAAAGCCGGTGAAAATGACACGGGTCAAGTTGGGCAGGCTCTCCAGGCTGTCTACCACACGCCGGAACGTATCCATAGACATCTCGGCTTCGGGGTCGCCCCAGACGTTGCGGATGCAGGTGCGGCAATGGAGATTACATATAGTCGTTGGCTCGATGTACAGCTTGCGCGCGTCGGGGAGGCGCGGGCGGAGAATGAGTTCGCCTTCGCGCTCGTCCAGCCAGTATTCGAGGTTGGGCGCCAGTCGTCGGCGCTGGACAAATTCGTCGGGCAGAGCCAGCCTGCCCTGATCGTCGGTTATGATTTTGGGCATCTTGCCTCAGAAGCAAACGGACAGGGCAGTGGTTGCCCTGTCCGTATTCTGCTGCGATCTTCTACAGCTCGGCGAAGACCGAATCCAATGCGCTGTCCGGCACATCAAAGACTTGGTTGTGCGGGGGCAGCGGCTCCAATTTCATGAACTCGGGCAAACGGTCGGCGGCCTTGCCGATACCGGCCGCTTCGTTGAACGTGCGCTCTTTCTTCAAGATGGATCCGCCCAGCGCCAGGATGTCAGCCGCGCTCCAGTCGGTGCCCAGGACGCCATTGGTCTCTTCGACCATGCCTTCATAGCCGCTGGCAATGTCCAGGATGGCAAAGGCGATGAATAGGCAGTGGCCGCTGGAGTCAATGAAGGCCGTGGTCGCCTGGAACGCGCGGCTCAGGCCCGCCTTGCCTTCAGGGCTGAGCGGGTCTTGCTTGCCCATAACGCCCAGGATTTCGGGAGCGATGGTGTAGCCGGCTGTGTGGTCGGCGCCCATGGTGGTGGTGGCATAGGTGATGCCGATGCCCTTGACGGCGCGAGGCTCATAGGCGGGCATGCTCTGACCCTTGACGGTGGGCACGTGGGTCACGCCAAACGCCTTGCCGGTCAACTCGGTGCCGCCACCCAGGATGCGGCCCATCGGCGTTCCTTTGCCCATTTCTTGGACCAGGTTGATTGCGCCCTTGCTGTCGCCGAACTTGATCACGCCGGCTTCCATCGCGACGGCGATGGTGGTGCCGGTCTCAATGGTGTCCAGGCCGTAGGCATTGCAAAGGTGAATCATCTCCGCCACATCGTCCAGGTTGTCAATGCCGCAGTCGGCGCCCAACGCCCAGGCTGACTCGTACTCCACGCAGGAGGTATGCTCTGTGCCATCAGGTTTGTACCAAGTGTTGGAGCAATGGATGATGCAGCCGGGGCTGCAGGCATGATTGTACGTTTCCTTGCCGGTGCGTTGCTTGACCCCATCAAAGATGGCCTCACCGGCAATGCTGCCGGCGCCTTCAAAACGGCCACTGGAAAAGTTACGAGTCGGTAAGCCGCCGGCCTCGTTGAGGACATTGATCAAAGCCGCCGTGCCATAACTGTTCAGCGTGCCCTTGGGCTTGGTGATGTTGTGGGTCAGCAGGGCTTCCGTCATCTTCTTGCGGCCCTGATCAAACAGGGCCTTGTCGGCAATCTGCACGCCGGGAGCGCCATCATCGTTGATGACGATGAACTTGAGTCCCTTGCTGCCCATGACGGAGCCCAGACCACCGCGCCCGGAATAGCGGCTGGGACGCCTGAGCTCGTCATTGTACACGATGCCCGCGTTGCAGTAACCATATTCACCCGCCACGCCGCATCCGGCAACGGCAACCTTGTTCCCGAACCGTTCGTACACCTTCGGGAATACCTCGTACAGGCTTTTGCCGGCATATTCAGTCGCGTCAAAGAACTCGACTTTAGGCTTACCCGCCGCTGCGTCCCAGGCGAGATGGACACCCCAGAACTTGCCTTTCGCCTTGGGCTGGCCTTCGACCACCATAGCCTTGACCTGGATCGCTGCCAGGTCGCAGGCCCACGAGGTGCCGGCATTGGACTCCTTGATACCGCCCGTCAGCGGCGACTTGGCCCCGGCCGAGACGCGGGCCGATGTCGGCGCGGCGGTGCCCGTCAACATGCCAGGCGAAAAGACGAGCTTGTTGTTGGGGCCAAGTGGATGGCACAGCGGCGGAACCTCGTCGGCAACAATAGACGACGTCATCCCGCGCCCGCCCAGATGCTTGTATGCTTCTGGGACGTCCTCTACGCGATAGGTCAGATCGGTCATGTTGATGCGCAAGATACAAGTGGCCATGATGATACTCCTTTCTTTGATCTTTTTTTGATATTCGAGTTAAGTAGACCGGTTTCTTCCAATTGAACGTCATAAACACAAAACCCCGCTCTCTTTTGAGATATGGGGTTTCAATAATCTCTCCATGGCATCACCTTTCTAAAAAGGGTTCAAACTGGTTGTTAACCGATTGACAATGCCTTATCTATAGAGCTAATTGCAAAACTCCCAATTCTGTCATTCCCGCGACGTTTCCGGGCGGGAATCCAGTTTGTAACGGCCTGAAATCATGGGTGCCCGATAAGAGCAATCGGGCATGACAAAGCGTTTTGCAATTACCTCCAGATATATTTGTGGCCCTAATGAGTTGAGAAGTCAAGGGAATATTTTATTTATAACCACTTGAAATCAAGCATTTTCTTCAAGGGCGACGCTTTACCGCTTACAGGAAGTTACAAACACCGCCGATCATCAGAAAAATCACTCTCCGGAAATTGCACATTTCACCTGAAAATACGCCCTCATATTATTGAAATCATTGCATTCAACTTCCCTCCCCTTCAAGGGGAGGCTAAGGGTGGGGATGGGGTCGCCCAGAAATTTTCATCCCCCTTTGTGACGGCAAGCCGTCATGAGCGTTTCATTTGGTATTCAATGAGCTGGGCCGCTCGGTCGAGGGCTTCGTCCAAGGCGCCCTTCAGAAAGGTCAAGGTCTCTCCGAAATTTATACCCCGGATTCCAGGGTGCACTTGGTGAAGTCGATCTGCTGCCGGCAACCCTTGCAGAAATGTTTCTTGTCAAACTCATCGGAGAAAATTTCCGCTTCCTTGCCGCAATTGGGACATTTGCAGACAAAAGACTTAAGGTATCTCATTTGTTCAAATCCTGGGCAATGTTGAGGTGTGGTCATAAGCTCCTCCTTTTGGTTGATGGTTATTCGGTTGCTGATTTCAGAATATCCCGTTCCGGGGCGAATTCCTTCGGTCTTAAGAAAAGCGCTTACCCCTGGCGTTCATGGGCTACACCACTTTTTTCTGCATTCGGTCCGATACGTCTCGCAGCAGCTTCAGGATCGCTTCGGCCTGGCCCGGGGTCAGGCTGCCCATGCCGCAGGAAGGGGTGATGAGGCTCTGCCGCAGGATCGTCTGCTGATCGATGCCTGTCTGTTCGAGACGCCGGATGCCCGCTAAAAGTATGGAGACGAGCAACTCGGCGGTTTCGTTCCCGGTGAATGCGCCTGTCGGGACGACGCCCCAGGCGAGAGCGCCCCCGCGACCAAAGAACTTTTTGATATCAACCGGGTAGAGCATCACCTTTTCCATATACCCGAAGGCGTCGAAGTTCACGATATCGACCCGGGTATTGAAGATCATGGACCAGTCGGCGTTGCCGCAGCAATGGATGCCGGCAACGCCTCCCAACTCATGGACGGTGTCGATGATCTCGTTCAGCTTCTCCGCGACGAGCGCCGACGAGACGGCGGAGAAGGCGGATCCGAGCGATTCCATCGCCGGTTCATCGATGAAAATGATGATGGGTTTGCCGAAGGGCTTAAGCTCCTCGATCTGCCACGCCGCCTTCATCGCGAGCCCCTTGACCACGGCGTCGAAGAAGAGCTCGTTGTGGATGATGTCTCGGCCGGTTTCGTCTTTGAACGATACGCCGGTGGTCAGCGGACCGGTGATGTGACCCTTGATGTACCGTGCACGCGATAGGGACCCCTTTTTCAGCGCGCGGAGCAGCGCATAAAAACCGGGGGCGTAGGTCTCGGTGATCCGGAAGAATCCGTAATCCTTTTCCAGATACCGCTCGAAGAATTTTTCAAGAGCCGGGGTGAGCTCCCCGGTCGTGTTGAATGAAACCTTTCCGCCGGCTTCATCGATCACAAGCCCAGGCAATGATTCGCTGTATTGCACATCCATATGGTCGCGGAAGTCCCTTTGCGGCAGTTGCGGCCAGATTGGCGCCGCGGGCAGATACCGGAGCGATTGTTCCACGGCCTTGTCCGGGTCAGCGCCCGGCATGCTGCCGATGCCGGTGGCGATGCAGTTGAAGCGGTGGGTCATGATGATGGGTTCCTTTCCGTTCTGTATTGAACCATCGCGCTTTCATAGACTTGCCGGATCGCGACGTCGTGCTCGGCCGCGGCCTGCTTGCAGTCCTCGTACTCGGGGGAGGCCGTGATGGTTTTGCCGTCCCTCTCGCCGATCTTGATCCGGATCGTCCCGAACCCTGTGACGACCTCCTCCCAGCGGCGATCCAGACAAACGCGTTCCCACCGCGACATTCGGACGCCCAGCGTCGAGGTCTCGGCCAGGACGACGGCGGCGAGCGACTCGGCCCCAACCGGATCGCAGATCACCGACAGAAGCGTTCCCGGCCGGTTCTTCTTCATCTGGATCGGGGTCAGGAAGACATCGAGCGCCCCCGCGGCGAAAAGCCGCTCCATGGCGGTCTCGTAGAACTGCGGATTGAGGTCGTCGATGTTCGTTTCGATCACGGTGACGCTCCGGGCGGCGGGAACCGATGGAGATTCCTCACCGACCATGATCCTAAGCACGTTCGGGATGCCGAAATTGCTCTTCCCGGCGCCGTAGCCGATCGTCTCGACGGTCATGGCGGGCATCTCTCCAAAACCCGAGGCGATCTCCGCAATGATCGCCGCGCCGGTCGGCGTGACCAGTTCCCCTTCGATGTCCAACTTCCGCCAAGGCACGCCCCGCAGGAGCTCGGCGGTGGCCGGCGCCGGCAGCGGGAATGTGCCGTGGGCGCCCGTTATGTAACCGTGAAACGTGGGCATCGGGCTGGCGACGACCTTCGGCCAGCCGATCATTTCGAGACAGATGGCCGCGCCGACGATATCGACGATCGCGTCCACTGCGCCCACCTCGTGGAAGTGAACCTCTTCCGGAGAGCGGCCGTGCACCCGGCCTTCGGCCTCCGCGAGTCTATTGAAGATGCGCTCGGCCGTCTGCTTGACACGGTCGGAGAGGTTCGCGCTGCGGATCGTCTCCCGAATCTCCTTCAGCCGTCGTTGCCGGGGGAGGGGAGGCTCATCGAGGACCACACGGACGTCCGTCGTCTCGATCACTCCCTTGATCTTTCGGCCGACCTCGATTCTGTACCCGCCGACGCCCAGACCGGCAAGCCCATCCCGGAGCCGGACCGGGTCCGCCCCGGCGCCGATGAGCGCCCCGAGCGTCATGTCGCCGCTGATTCCCGCGAAGCAGTCGAAATAGGCGATCTTCATCGGTGATACTCCCCCCAAAAATCCATAAAACTATCCGGTTCGGGGCGGCGAAGCCGTCATCGGTTCACCAGATGCGCGAAATATCCCGCCCCGAAACCGTTGTCGATGTTCATGACGGCGATCCCCGCGGCGCAGGAGTTGAGCATCGCCAGCAGCGCGGCAAGCCCCCCGAAGCTTGCGCCGTAACCGACGCTGGTTGGCACGGCGATCACCGGACAGGAGACCATTCCTCCGACCACGCTCGGAAGTGCGCCCTCCATTCCGGCCACGACGATCAGCACGTTCGCCTGCATGATCCGGTCCTTCTGGTCGAGGAGCCGGTGCAGGCCGGCGACCCCGACATCGTAGGAGCGCTCGACCCGGCTGCCCATCGACTCCGCCGTGATCGCAGCCTCTTCCGCCACCGGGATGTCCGCCGTCCCCGCGCAGAGGACCATCACGAATCTGTCGTTCCCGGCGGCAGGTTCGGGTCTTTCCCCGGGTTTATCGACCACCAGGATCCGGGCGAGACTGTGATAGGTGCAACCGTCGACCGCCGCCGCGATTTTCCCGGCGACGTCCGGCGCCACCCGGGTTGCGAGGACTTTGGCGTGGTATCCGGCGAGCCGTTTTACAATATCCACGGCCTGCTCGTCGGTTTTCCCCTGGCAGAAAACCACCTCGGGAAAGCCGGTGCGGATTCCCCGGTGCAGATCGAGCTTTGCGCACCCGATGTCGTCATAGGGAAGGGTGCGGAGGCTGCTGAGCGCCTCATCGACCGGCAGATCGCCTGATTTTACCTCTTCGAGGATTTGTTTGAGCCGCAAAGCGTCCATTTATACCTTCTTCTCCCTGTCAAGAACGGCGTTCATGCTGCCCATCCGATAGCCGTTCAGATCCAGTGTTATATAAAGATAGGCCAATTCCTTGAATTTTGCAACCACCTGCCGTCGGATTCCCGACGAGGCGAGACGCACGATTTCCTCCGGCCCGACCTCGATTCGGGCGATCTCCCCATGGTGTCGGACCCTCACCTGCCGGAATCCCAGCGCCTTCAGGAACCGCTCCGCCTCCTCGAGACGTCGGAGAATGCCGGGCTCGATCCGGGTTCCGTAGGGGATGCGGGACGAGAGGCAGGCGAACGACGGTTTGTCCCAGGTCGGCAGGCCCATCCGGCGCGAAGCCTCCCGAATATCCTTCTTGGTAAAACCGGCTTCGCGCAACGGGCTTCGGACGCCGAGTTCCGCAGCGGCCCGGCTTCCCGGTCGGTAGTCACTTAGATCGTCAACATTGGCGCCGTCCACCACCCGGTCGATGCCGTGTTCTTGGCCGATTGCGATGAGTTTGCTGAAAAGTTCGGTCTTGCAGAAGAAGCAGCGGTCGGGTGTATTGGCGGCGAAATCGTTGTTTTCAAGCTCGTCGGTGTCGATGCCGATGACCATGATCCCCAACTTGCCCGCCGTCTCCATTGCTTCCGCCACTTCCGACTTCGGATAGGTCTCCGAAGAGGCCAGCACGCATATCGCGCGATCCCCGAGGACCTCTCCGGCCACGGCCGCCAGCAGCGTACTGTCGCAGCCTCCGGAATAGCCGATGACGACGCCGCCCATCTCTCTGAGCAACGTGCGAAGCCTCTCCAACTTGAAATCGATTGTTTCCATGTCGCCTTTTCCCTATAAGAAAATTTGGCGCAACTTTCTGCTCGATGAAGTCTTTGCCGTTGCTCTTGTGGTGCTTGCCTCTTTTTTTATGATGCTTAAATTACTGGCCAAGGTAATCTTTGATGACCGATAGGAAGGCGCGACCCTCGTCAATCTTCAATGAGGCGACGGGTTCAACGATTTCCTCATCACGGAGATACCTTCTGACTTCATCCGTCATATCGGAATGCCTTCTTTTTCGACGTGCCTGTAAAATGACATTCCCTTTTCCGTGGAACTGCGGAAACGCGCTTCGGAGAAGACCTTTAACGAGATGACGGGCTTGAAATCATAATCCCACATGACGCCATAAGCGACGTCATCGAGGGCGCTCTCGATTTCCGGCGTCTTTTCATCGACCAGCGCGACCAGGTCGAGGTCCGAATCTTCTGCATCGACGCCTCTGGCGCGAGATCCATAGAGGATGAATTTTATCACGCGCTTCTGTAAATCGGCGGATAGCCTGCTCTTCAATTCCAGGACGATCTTTCTGTCTCGCTCTTTCACGGCCCTTGTCATGTCAAACCTCTGATTATTCTTGAAAAGCCTAAGGAAATTAATTACGTCTGTCAAGAGAAATATTGTCATGGAAATATAAATGAGGGATCGCTTCATCAAATCTATGAAGCGTGGGGACTTAGACCGGCCATTCGTTCAAGCACCTCATAGACGGCTGCCGTATCGTGGTCGGCATGTCCCGAGGTCAGAGCGGCGGTGTATATCGGTATTGTTGCGGAAAACAGTGGGGCAGGAGATTCGGCGGTTAGAAGCGCTTCGCCGATCAGCTTCAGGTCCTTTTGCCAGACCGTGTTTGTGATCATTGCCTCGTCCCAGGTCCGGTCCACCATCGACGGACCGCGAACCTGGAACATGCGCGAGCTGCCGGCGCCGTCGCCGATGACCTTGACCACCGTTGCGGGGTCGAGCCCGGAGCGCACCCCGAGCAGAATTCCTTCGGCCGCCGCCACGTTATGGATCGCCACGAGAAGGTTGGCAACCAATTTCATCTTCATTCCGTTGCCGAATTCGCCGAGGTTATAACAGACGCGGGCAAAGCCGTCGATGATCGGACGGCATTTCCGGATCGCCTTCGCATCCCCGCTCGCATAGACCGCGAGATCCCGATTTTTGGCCTGTGCCCCGGTTCCCGAGAGCGGGCAGTCGAGCACAGTTATCCCGTAACCGGCAAGAAAGTCGCACGCCTTCCGCTTGGCTGTCAGCGGCAACGTTCCGGTCTCGATGACGATCGTTTCCCGCGCACCGTTTGCGGAAAGGTCGGCGCAGACCGCATGCAGCGCGGCCTCGGACGGCAGCGACAGGATGATGTGGCGACAGCGCTTTCCGACTTCGCCTGCGTCGGCAACCGCCGTTCCGCCCGCCTTGTTCAACGCATTGCGGGATTCGGCGATCAGATCCGTTCCGACGACCTCGAACCCCGATCCGACCAGGTTCACCGCCATCGCCAACCCCATGTTGCCCAGCCCGATCACGCCTACCGGGCCGATCGTTCCTGAAACCGATTTTACTGAGTTGGACATCCCCATACCTCCCGCTGGTGAATCTCTTTAGATCAATTCCCCGAGGCTTGCCTCGCTCACGTCATTCCCGCGAAAGCGGGAACCCAGGAAGGGAAACTGGCTTCCGTGTCAGGCACGGAATGACACCCAATACCCCGCTCCTTGCCGCGAGGTAGTTTATTTCGCTGTCCGGTCTCCAAGCGGCGCAACGCTATTGACCGCTATTGCACCGATGTTCGCAGCACCTTTTTATCCAGTTTGCCGACGCTTGTTTTGGGAATATGGTCCATAAAAACATAGCGATCGGGAACGCCGTACTTGGGCAGCTTCCCTTCATCGGCAAATTTTTTCATAAACGCCTTCAGCTCCTCCGGGCTGACCTTGCCCTGAAAATCCGGTTTCAGGGTCACGATCATCAAGGGCCGTTCGCCCCATTTTTCGTCCGGCACGCCGATCGCGGCGGATTCGAGGACCGCTTCATGCTGACTCATCACATTTTCGAGATCCAGCGAAGAGACCCACTCCCCGCCGCTTTTGATCACATCCTTGATCCGATCGGTGATCTGCAGGTATCCCTCGGCATCGATGTAACCCACATCACCGCTGTGCAGCCAGCCGTTGCGCCACAGCTCCTTCGATTTTTCCGGTTCCTTGAAATAACCTGCCGTCAGCCAGGGAGATCGCATCACCACCTCGCCGGTGGATTGTCCGTCATGGGGCAGCAGGTTGTCCTTCGCGTCCACGACTTCGATCTCCGCCAGCGGGATCGATTTCCCGGTCTTGATGATCACATCCAGCAGCCGCTCTTCCGGCCAATCCAGCATCCGTTCCTTGGGGGTGGCCGCGCACATGACCGGACAGGTTTCCGACATCCCGTAGCCGGCATGAATCGTGACGCCGAGTTTCCGGGCCGCCTTGGCCAGACCTTTGGGGAGCCGGGCGCCGCCGATCGTCACCTTCCAGTGGGAGAGGTCCACCGTGTTGACGGTCGGGCAGTTCAGGAGCATCTGCAAAATGGTGGGCACACAGTGCGAATAGGTGACTTTTTCCCGCTGAATCAGTTGCAGGAGTTTTTGCGGTTCATATGGCCCCGGATAAACCTGTTTGGCGCCCAGCAGGGTGGCTACATACGGAAATCCCCAGGCGTGAACGTGAAACATCGGGGTCAATGGCATGTAAACATCGTTCGACCGGAAACGGGCGAGGGTGTCGTAGGCGCCGGATGCGAGCGCAACCGAAAAGGTGTGAAGCACCAGTTGACGGTGGGAAAAATAGACCCCCTTGGGATTGCCGGTGGTGCCGGTGGTGTAAAAGGTCGTGGCCTTGGTGTTTTCGTCCAGGTCCGGAAATGGATAATGCGAAGCCGCCGATTGCAGCAGTTCTTCGTACTCGGCAGCAAAATTCAGCTTTGTATCCGGGGGGTTGTTTTCGGCGGTGACCACGTAGGTTTTGACCGTTTCCAGGTGATCGATGATGGTTTCCAGAATGGGAAGGAAATCGGCATGGATGATGACCATTTTGGCTTCGGCATGGTTGAGGGCGTAGCGGATCTGATCGGCCGACAACCGCCAGTTCACGGTCTGCAAAACGGCGCCCATCATCGGAACGGCAAAAAAGCACTCCAGATAACGGTGGCTGTCATAATCAAACACCGCGACCGTCTCCCCCGGCCTCAACCCCAGCGTTGTCAGACCGTTGGCCAGCATGGCGATGCGCTTTTCAAAATCCTTATACGTGTAGCGATGTCGGTCGCTGTAAACAATTTCGCGATCCGGCGAATCCCGCAGCGGCGTGGCTAAAAGTTTTTTGATGATGAGCGGGTACCGGTAATTTTCTCCAGGATGATAGCTCTTTTCGGCCATTGACAACCCCCCATTCTTTCTGTAGTTTCGGAAGCAAGAGCGACTTGGTTTGAGATGGATATCTAAATGAATGGAGTTTGTCTGTCAAGCTGATCCAGCAAATTAATGAACCCCTGACGAAAAATCGTTGGCCGGGGGTTAACCTGCCGAAGGGGAATGAACCGATGACCACACCGAATGATCTTGCATTTCTCGATGCCATGCCTGTTTCTTGGGATCCGATAATTCATTGACAACGGAAACCACTTCATTCTATGTACGCCCGTTTGAAAAACGATAACTGCCGCCGGCGCGGCGGCAAAAGAAGGAGGATCATGCAGTACTTACCAAGACGACTCAACCACGGATATACGAATCGCGTCCTCTCCATCGACCTGGGAAGCGGAGAGATCCGGATTCCCGACATCGACCCCGGGATCAGGGACTATTTTATCGGCGGTCGGGCCCTCGGGCTCTATCTCCTTCACCAGGGAATCCAACCCCGAACGGCGCCCGGCGATTCGGAAAATCCGCTGATCTTCGCTCCGGGCCCGCTGGGAGGCATTCCCCAATTTCCGGGAACGAGCAAGTGCATGGCCGTATCCCTGTCGCCGCTGACGGGCATTCCGGGCGTCTCGAATTTCGGCGGCCACTTCGGCGCCTATCTCAAATACGCCGGTTTCGACGCGCTGGAGCTCACCGGGAAATCCGGCCGGGACGTGATGATCGTCATCGACGGTTTCCGCGGGGAAGTCTCCCTGACGGATGCGCCCGCCATTGATCATGTCTTCGACCTGGCGCGAGAGATCGTCGATCGCTTTGTCCGCGAGGGCCATGATAAAAAAGAGATTGTTTTCTTGACGACAGGCGTCGGCGCCTCCCGGACGACCTTCGGCTGCATCAACAGCCACTATTTCGATCCGGCCAAGCCTGTGGACGGAACCAAGGGGCTTTTTCGGACCAAGCAGGCCGGCCGGACGGGCTTGGGCACCGTCATGCACGACAAGAAGATCCGCGCCATCGTCATTCTCGCGAAATATCCGCATGGGGAGAATCCGTACGGCGCCGCCGATTGGGAGAAGGTGAAGCGGGCGGGGGCAAAGCTGGGCGAGGTGGTCCGGGAAGTCGATCCGCAATCGCTCAAGATGTACCGCAAGGGCTCTGCGGGGCTGATCAATTTCATGAACAAGGAGGAATACAAATCCCTTCCCGTGCAGAACTACCAGTTCGGGTCCGATCCGCGGGCGGAAAATATCAGCGGGAAATTCTACGCGGACCACCTGTTCGATCACCGGGGGATGGACGGCTGCTTCCCCGGCTGCAATCTGCGCTGCACCAAGGGCGGCTGGGTCACGCTGACCTCCGGCGCACAGAAGGGCCGCCGGGTCTGGGTGGATGGTCCCGAGTATGAAACGGCCGCCGGTTTCGGTTCCAACCTGGGCATCTGGAATCCCGAATTCATCATGGAGGCCAACTGGCATTGCGATAACTACGGGATCGACACGATCACACTGTCGGTCACGGTCGCCTTTCTGATGGAATGCTTCCAGCGGGGCTACCTGACCCGGGAAGATACGGACGGGTTGGATTTGACCTGGGGCAACGAAAAGGCGGTCCTGGGGTTCATCCATGAGCTCGCCGCCGGGGAGACGGAGTTTTTCCGGCAGGCCGGGAAAGGGATGCTGGAACTCGTCGCCTGGATCTCCGGAAGATATGTCTGGCGGACCGGCAAAGCCGATCCGCGGGAGGAGCTGCTGCGTTTTGCGATGCAGACCAAGGGGCTGCCCTTTTCCCTCTACCGGACCCACCGGTCGCTCTCCATGCAGGCCTCCTATGCCGCCGCCAGCGACATCGGGGCGCATCATGCGGCGGCATGGCTGATCAAGAGCGACCTGCTGGGCGCGTTCCCCTCTATGGAAGAGAAGGCCAGGGCGCTGATCACCTATCCGCGGGTCCGTCTCGGCAACGACAACCTCGGCCTCTGCAAGCTGCCGTGGGTGGATGTCTTCAATCCCGCGTCCGGAAAGATGAAAGATACGGACATCTACATCAATCCGGCGTCCCAGGAGATCTACGCGGATTTCTACAACGGGATGCTGGGGACGGAGATGACCTGGCAGCAGATCTTCGCGCAGACCGATCGGGACATCAACCTGCAGCGGGTGATGAACGTCATGGTCTATGGAAAGGAAACGGCCCGGCAGGACCGGATTCCGGATAGGGCCGTCGGGCCGACGGATGATCGGCTCTATGATGCCGAGAAGGATTACAACGACCGGGAACTGGCCAAGTTTCTGGGGAAGCCCCTCGCGGATGCAGAGGGCGCGCCGACGGCGGAAAAGCGGGAAATGCTCATGAAAAGAAGAAAGGAACAGTTACGGGAGCTGATCCAGGTCTATTACCGCGCGCGGGGATGGGACAGCTCCGGCGTTCCGACCCCGGAAACGCTGAAGCAAATCGGCCTGTGGGGATTTCTGACCGCGGAAGCAAGGGCCAAAATCATTGAAATGACCGGCTAAGATCCAAGGTCTCCGTATCCGATCTACTTTTTTTCAAAGAGATGTACATATTGTCCGTAGCCTTGCTTTTCAAGCTCCTCTTTGGGAATGAAGCGGAGCGCCGCGGAGTTCATGCAGTAGCGGAGCCCGGTCGGCGCGGGGCCATCCGGAAACACGTGTCCGAGATGGGAGCCCCCGTAGCGGCTTTTCACCTCTGTCCGCTGTGTGAAGAGGCGGTTGTCCTTCTTTTCCACGACTAATCCCGGAGCGAGCGGCCGGGTGAAACTGGGCCAGCCCGTGCCGGAATCGTATTTGTCCAGCGAACTGAAGAGGGGTTCGCCCGAGGCGATGTCCACGTAGATCCCCTCTTTTTTGCTGTTCCAGTACTCGTTCCGGAAGGCCGGTTCGGTGCCTTCCTTCTGCGTGACCTCGTATTGAAGCGGCGTCAGTTTCTTCCGCAGGGTCTGTTCATCGGGCTTCACGTAAACCTTACCGGCGGTTGGCGTTCCGGAACGTTGACCGTTTTTCCATATCTTTTCCAGGAACTGGTCGCGCCCCGACCCATGCCGGTAATACTTGTACCGGAGCGGATTCTTTTTGTAATAATCCTGTATGGGGTATCTCCTTGACTCAAGCGCCCCCAAGATGTAGTGTCTTGGGGCATG
>Ga0210051_1000547_pt1 | contig 35482 bp, 44 predicted proteins | sample CryGey092014_all_FD_185464 | JGI IMG/M metagenome (GOLD analysis project Ga0210051, IMG submission 185464) | Groundwater microbial communities from aquifer - Crystal Geyser CG23_combo_of_CG06-09_8/20/14_all (SPAdes) (version 2) | ecosystem: Environmental > Aquatic > Deep subsurface > Groundwater...
GACATGTCAGGTTTCTGATTGATTATTCAAACACAATCTGCCCCGTGTACATGCCCATCGAGCAGGTGAAGAATAGTCGCTTACCGGCGGGTTGCGCGGGGATGTTGACTTGCACGGTCCCGGTTTCTGGCAGGAGTTGGTAGAAGTTCAACTCGGGGATGACAAAATCGCGGGCGCAGGAGTAGGTTTTGTTGGTGACAAGATTAAGGGTAAAGGGCTTGTTCGCGGGCGCCTTCAAGGTGCGCGGGAAGTAGCCTTCGTTTTGAACGTTGAGGATGAGAGAGCCGTCCGTTGCAGAGAGTTGGGGGGACCCGGCAGCGAGGGCCGATCCGCTACCGGACGGGAATAAACCGCGGGTCAAATTACTGAACGAGAGCGGGGAGCCGATCAGGTTGAGTCCGCCGCTCATTGTCACCAGTCCCAAAACCAGGACAACGGCCGCGACGAAGCGCATGAAGAATTTTTCGAGACGCGCGCTGAGTTCCGTGGCCAGGTAAGCCACGACAAAAAAGACGGGACTCGTGCCGAGCGTGAAGGCGAGCATCAAGGCCGCGCCCAGCGCGGCGCTCCCCGTGCCAAGCGCGGTGGCCATCATGGCCTGAGTGATGCCGCAGGGGATGAACACGGTCAGCGCGCCGAGTAAAAGGGGCGTGGCGGTGTCTGTGCCTTTTGCCGTGCGGCGAATGGTACGCGTGATGAACTTGGGCGGCTCAATGGAGAAATAGCGGAAGATGGGATGGACGTTGAACATCCGCAGGGCGTTGCCAACCATGAAGATGCCGATAGCGATCATCAGCAGGGCGCGGGTCATCGGGCTGAGCGCGAGGAACGAACCAAGCCAGCCAAGCAGGGCGCCGAGCAGGGTGTATGCAACAACCTTTGCGACCAGAAAGAGAAAAATGGGAAATGCCGAATTCGCGCGTGGGGCGGGTGCGGACGCAACTTTCTCGCCGCGTTTTCGTTTGCGCGCTTGCGGCGCGTGCGCCAGATAATCCTGCTCGATCTGGTGCGCGAGCGAACTCGCGAGCAACCCGCCCTGCATCGCGAGGCAACTCAGCCCGCCGGTGGTGAGTCCCGTGACGAACGCCACGACGATCTGGCTCCACGAGCCGGAGGCCGCATCAATCGAGATGCCCTGGCCGCTTTGGGGCGAAAAAGTCACCAACGCAAATGCAACGCGACAACGAGCAAAACACCCAGCGCCGCCAGCACAACCGGGTCCCTTGCAGGGGTCTGTTTTTTAAATGACATGCGGGTCCACCTAAATTTTTGCCTTCCTCAATCGCAAACTATTGCTCACCACAAAAATACTGCTGAACGCCATCGCGCCCGCGGCCAGCATCGGGTTCAAATATCCCATCGCCGCCGCAGGAATTAAAACCACGTTATAGAAAAACGCCCAGAACAGGTTTTGCTTGATCGTGCTCAACGTCTTGCGCGAAAGCGAGACCGCGCGCGCCACGCCGCGCAGGTCGCCGCTCATCAACGTCACCGGCGCGGCGGCCATCGCCACGTCCGTACCCGTGCCGATCGCGATGCCCACGTCCGCTTGCGCGAGCGCGGGGGCATCATTAACTCCATCTCCAACCATAGCGACGATATTGGTAATTGGTGATTGGTAATTGGTAATTGGCGCTTGGAGTTTTTTGACTTCGTTGGATTTTCCTTCGGGCAAAACTTCGGCCAGCACCGCATCCACGCCAACCTGCTTCGCGATGGCCTCGGCGGTCTTTTGGTTATCGCCCGTGATCATCACTACCTTCAAACCCATGCGATGCAATTCGGCGATGGCTTCCTTCGAGCCGTCTTTGATCGTGTCGGCTACCGCGACGATCCCGGCCACCCGATCATCCACCGCGACGAGCATGGCTGTTTTTGCTTCGCTTTGCAGACGCGCGACTTCGGACTCGAGTCCGTTTAAGGAGAATTTCCGCATCTCCATCATTCTCACGTTACCGACCGCGACGCTTCTTCCCTCGACTTCGGCCTGGACTCCGTACCCAGGCTCTGCCTTGAACCCGGCCGCTTCCGCTAAACCCAGCCCGCGAGTCGTCGCCTCCGCCCAGATCGCCTCGCCCAACGGATGCTCGCTCCCCTTCTCGACCGACGCGGCCAAACGCAGTAATTCGTAATTGGTAATTTGTCCCACGGGGATGCTTCGCGATAATTGAGGATTGGTAACGATGTCCGTCACCGCAGGCTGGCCTTTTGTAATAGTTCCAGTCTTATCCAAAACAACAATCGAAACCTTGCCCGCGCGTTCCAATGCTTCGCTGGTGCGGAACAGCACGCCCATCTCCGCGCCCTTGCCCGAACCGACCATCACGGCCGTCGGCGTGGCGAGTCCCATCGCGCACGGACAGGCGATCACCAGCACCGCCACCATGTTGATCAGCGCGCGCGTGAACTGGTCGTCAATATGAGGCGCAAGGAAATACCATCCGGTAAAGGTGAGCAGGGCAATCAAAATCACAATCGGCACAAAGATGGCCGAGACCTGGTCCGCCAGTTTTTGGATCGGCGCCTTGCTCCCCTGCGCGTCTTCCACCAGTTTGATGATCTGCGCCAGCGCGGTCTCCTTGCCGACTTTGGTCGCCTCGAACTTCAACATGCCCAGTTTGTTCAAGGTCGCGCCGATGACCGCGTCGCCGGGCTTCTTCTCGAGGGGCAGCGACTCCCCCGTCAGCATGGACTCGTCCACCGCGCTCCGGCCCTCGACGACGACCCCGTCCACGGGAATCTTCTCGCCGGGTTTAACGAGGACCACGTCGCCGACGCGCACATCGTCCACGGGCACTTCAACTTCAAGTCCCGCGCCTGTCCCGAGCTCAGTCGAGGGGCGAACGACGATGGCCGTTTTGGCGCGCAGTCCCATCAGTTTCTTGATCGCCTCGGAGGTGCGTCCCTTGGCGCGGGCTTCGAGATATTTGCCGAGCCGGATCAACGTGATGATCACCGCCGCCGTCTCGTAATAGACGTGGCCTTCGAGCCAGCCAAATGTGATGGGCAGGGAATACAGGAACGCCACCGATGAACCCATGGCGATGAGCACGTCCATGTTGGCCGAGCCGTTGCGTAAACTTTTGTACGCGCCGACGTAATACTGCCAGCCGACGTAGAATTGCACAGGCGCGGCCAGCGCCAGCATCAGCCAGTTGGTCCACAGCGCGGGCGCGGCTTCCATGCCAGCCATGGAGACGGCCTGGTAAAACATATCGGGCAGAAGGCGGAAATCGCGCGCCATCGCAAAGAGGAACAGCGGGACGGTGAAGATCAGGCCGACGACGAGCAACCGCCATTGCGTGTCAATTTCGTGCTGGCGCGCCTTGGCTTCGGCGTCCTCCGCCGAACCGCCCAATTCCAACGCTTCAAATCCGGCCTTTGAAACTGCCTCGCGGATTTCCGCCTGGCTCACAACGGTCGGCACATATTTGATGCGCGCCTTCTCGGTGGTAAACGTCACCTGCGCTTCGGTCACGCCTTCCACTTTGGCGAGGGCTTTTTCCAGGCGACGCGCGTCGTTGTCGTCCGCCAGCCGCTTGATGACGAGGTCCGCTTCGCCCGTGGCGACGCCGTAGCCCGCGCGTTGGACGCGCGCGATCACGTCGCCGAGCGCGAGTTTGGCGGAGTCAAATTCCACCGTCGCGCGCTCGGACGAAAGGTTGACAACCGCCGTGTTCACGCCGTCGAGTTTCTTCAAATTTCGTTCGACGGTCGCGACGCAGTTGGCGCAAGTCATGCCGGTGATGGGAAGAGTAAGTTGTTTGGTGTCGGTCATTTGGTAATTGGTTATTGGTAATTAGTAATTGGTAATTGATCCTCGTACCGCGACATTTATCTTGCCCCCAGCAGGCGCAAGATAAATCTCCCTGGAACTTGCACACCAGGGCAAGTGTGCGATACTTACTTACCAATTACCATTTACCAATTACAGCGCGATCAACCCCTCAGCGGGATAGTTGATCTCGGCCAGCAGAGACTTGATCTTTTGCTCGTCGGCGGGCGCATCGAAGGTGATAACAACCTTTTTCGATTCGATCTCTGCCTTCACAGATCGGACGCCCTGCAGATCGCCCACTTCGGTTTCGATCGTGTGGGTGCAATGTCCGCAGGAAATTGCGGGGACGGAATAAGTAACTGTGGTCATGGTTATCTCCTTTTTGATTTACGATTGGTGGATGTACACAGGTAAACACGTAGACAAGTAAACAAATAGACAACGGAACACGCAACACGGTGATCAATACGCCCCTCGACCACCGAACTACCAAACTACCAAACTATCCAACTACCAAACTAACTAAACTTTATTCGCCATCTCGAACACTTCTGTGATCTCCCCCAGAACGCGCTCGCGCTCCTTAAGGTTGTCTCCTTTGATGGCCGTGATGACGCACGAATTCAGGTGGTTCTCCAAAATCTGGGAACTGACCTTGTTGAGCGCGGCCTCCACCGCCTGGATCTGGCGGATCACGTCAATGCAATAGGCGTCTTCCTCGACCATGCGGACGATGCCGCGCAAATGGCCTTCGATGGTTTTCAAACGTCGGAGCGAGTTGGTGTCGTTTTCCATAGTTTTTCCTTACCCCCCCCAGGGGGGATGGGTGGACGTATGATAGACGAAATGTGGATTCCCGTCAAGGCAATCCGAAAAATCGGCTCAACGGAGTCAAAAGTCTCCCGACTTTTGACCGACTCCAAAGTCAGGAGACTTTGGAGTCCGAAAATCAGTCTGCGAATCGTTACATGTCGGGTAGAATAGAAGCATGTTAATTCGCCCCCTGCTTTCTCCATTAGCGACCAGGCTTGCCGCGCTGTTGGCGCTTTTTGTGCTTCTGTCCGCCTGCAGTCTCAAAGCGACTCCTGACCCCAATGTGCAGATCCAGATCGCGGTCAACGCCACGCTGGCGGCCATCCCAAGTCCCGCGCCCATCCCAACGAACCGGCCTTACCCGACTCCCACAGCCTTCAACTTGACAAACCTGTTCTGCGAATATGGATTCTGCATCGGCCATCCAAACTACATGAGTTTCATGGATAAAAAAGCAATAGACAATCCCCAATTGCCGAGTTCCTACGAAAACGGCGAACTGACCGCCTACAATATGAACCCTATCCTGCTTATCTATCTGATCTGGCTCCACGCGCCGGGCACCTCCGACTCGCAATTTCTGCTCGACACTATCATCAGTGACAACCTAGACGCACAAACGGGCAACCTCAAGGTTCAACTTGTCGGCAACCTGAATGTTCTCTATATCCCCATCGTCTCCACAATCAGCCCCGACCTACCCTTTGGAGGCGCGGCCAGCTGGGTCTGCGGAGACCGCGTCTTCGCGTGGAAGGTCTACACCCCGCAGGACGGCGCGGCCGAAGGATTATTGCAGGAAGCGCTTGCCAAATTCCGTTGTGAATAAACCAAAGGAGCGACCATGGACCAATACGATTTCGACGCCCTCAAAGCCCGCGTGGCCGAACTGGAAGATAAGATAAAGTTCCTCTACCTCAGGTTGAACATCGAGTACATGGAAGGAGACCCGACGCAGGCAGTCAACGCCAAGGTGCGCGAACTCCTCCAGCGCGGCAACAAGATCGAAGCCATCAAAATATATCGTGAGGCCTACAACGTCGGCCTGGCCGAAGCCAAACACGCGATTGATTCCATCGAGCAAGGGATATAACGTAACGCGAGAGTGATCTCGCACAGGGTATCGGGCAACGGTTGACGCTGGCCGAAAAATTCATGTCCCCTTTGTTTTCGCCTCGTTCCATAACGCGTCCATCTCTTCGAGACTCATATCCGATAAACTCCGTCCCTCTGACTTCGCGCCCTGCTCCACATAAGCCGCGACAATTTATTTATTCAACATCTCTTCCAGCAATTTAACCGCCATGCCACGTTGAAGATCATCGTGGTAGAACTGATTTCGGTAGTTGCGAAGGCAATTATAACAACTTGTATCATCACCACATTCGCAACTGGAAACTTTTTTCAAAGCAGATTTTGCCACCATCAATAATTTATTATTGATGCGCTCCACGTGACCAGCGCCTCCAGGAACTGTATCATAAAGAATCATGTGAGGTGGTTTTCGAAAATCCTTATAGAAAAGAGTTCCATCCACATCGTCTCGACGAATCCCTAAGGCATCACTTGCACCATCCAAGAGAGCATACAGTAATGACATCATAGATGAACGCCCATGTAATAACTGGTGGCTTCCATCAAGACTAATCTCAAGAACGTCAGTCATGAATCTGTGACCCAAGTGATATGCTTTAGTACTTCCATTACAGGGTTTTCCTGTCAAAGGATTGTTGTGTTTTGTTGTGCCTTTCAATCCAGGCGCTAACTCCACTGGCTCTGCCCATCCACACCAGTTACAAATCTTAAAACCACGACCAAAACCATCATTAACCATGGCAAGCCAGCCATGATTGGAATATCCAGTATATACAGCGAGTTTCGAGGAAGTTAATTTTTCATCAAGAATCAATTCCTTTTCTTCGCTTTGATCCTCTTTTGAAGATCTGTACTCGGTAAAATATACCTGGCTGGCGTATGTTCTTTGAGGCGCAGTTTCACCTGGAGTTTCAGTTTTACTCGCTGCTACAAATCCTTGCTCTGGAACGATAAATTTTCCTTTCATTTCAGTGTGTCCAGAAAGAGTTTCTCCACAAGATTTGCAAATTGGCGGCACGTCTGTTTCAACATATCCCCAATGAAACCTCTTGCACTGTTTACAAACTGCATAGTGAATCTCTTCCCAAACTCTGTTATTCGGTGGCAGTCGAACCCCTTGGCTACACCAGATTCTTTTTGCTGCAACAACCTCACTGCCTGGGGCAAACTCAGATATTGCCATTCGCAAATCGCGCTCCAATCGAATATTTGACGCTTCTGGAATAGATGTAAGGTGATTGGTTTTTAACTCAACAACGTCGGTTGGGAATCCGTATTTAGGCAGAACATTTCTTGATCCCAAAAAGCCAAACAAAGGTCTTTCACGAATTTGTTTAATGATCTTGCGCAATCTTGTAGCCTCTTGATCACTTTTGGCGTCGTCTTTTGCGCGAGCTTTAATACGTAATTCTTCTAGCTTTTCGATTTCGCTAATAAAGTCCTGCACTGCAAGATCAAGAGATTTAGAGTTATCATTACTTGTTAATTCGTTGATCCAAGTCCAGTCTTTTACGCCAAGTTTATCCATTAATCCGTCTGGAATAACCCGAAGGAGAGCGTCTTGAAGGTCTTGATGTTTTTGATCCAGGAATTTATTAAGTAGGTCAATTCCTTTCTCTCCATTTTCATCCAGAAGGAACTCTCCAACGTTTTCGAACTTTTTTCCATAGTTTTCAAAGACCCAACGGAAAAACGCAGAAAAAACTATTGAATGAAGGTGCCTGCGAACAATTTTTTCGTTTGAAAGAACTGCGATTGGGGGTTTTATCTTTCCCGAAACCATACTTTCAGGCTGGGCAAAATAATTTAAATCGTGGGAACGTCTCTGAGCAAAAGTCAATACATATGCAGCAGAATCTGTACGACGACCAGCGCGCCCTGCCCGCTGTATGTAATTAGCGGTCGTGGGAGGCATATTACGCATAATTACTGCTTGCAAGTCGCCAACATCCACGCCTAATTCAAACGTTGTAGAGCAACTCAAAACATTAATCTTGCCTTGAATGAATTGGTTTTGAACATTTGCCGCTTCTCGTGAAGTCCATTGCGCGGTATGCTCGTTCGCAAGTAATACAGCAGGCTTGCTTGAAAGATACTCATCTCTGTATAAATTATCTTTAAATCCAATAGATGTTTCTGATAATTGTCCAAGGTGTCCTGTGCAACCATAAGTAGCGCAAACTCTTTCAATATTCCCAAATGTAATATTTTGACATTTATCACAAGCCATCCAACCAGAATATTTACCATCGGTTGGAATTACTTTCCATGCCTTATGTGAAAGTCTTTGAGCAATTCCTTCTCCCGGGATGTCCTTGCTCTCAAAACAACTATTCCACGGGCTGGATGTCGAAGTTAGGTATTCCCAAAGATCGGCGAGTAATTTTCTTGCGACTTCATCAGCGTTTAATTCTGAATGCTTCTTTTCAGTAAGAATTCGTTTCAGATAATTAATACGGGCGTTGGCACGTGCAGAAGGTATCCAACTAAAAATTCCTTTCTTTGCTACGCTACCTTCTAATCTGACATAAAACGGTTTTGAGCGTGGCGCAAAAGAATCTTTGGCGTCAAGAAGCAAATCCGTTTTTTCGTTTAATAAATATGTGATTGCGCCTTGATAACGTAATGTGTTGAGTAAATTTACGATTAGGCGAAACGCTTGTTCACGATTAAACTTCCACGGAGGAGCTTGAAGGAAATCAGGAACATCCCAGTTTTCAGGTATATCAGGTTCAAATCTCAGCAAGCCAAGTCTTTCCAGACTAATTCGGCGATCTAAAGGAGAGAATTCCTGCATCATCCAGATCGCTGCCCGTTTTTCTTTATCAGAACCATACTCATTTGATGGATATACTTTTTCCTCCTCAATACGACATCTTAAGCGCTCCATAACTGTATGCAAGCGGAGTTGCCCCTTGCTTGCTTCTGGATCCTTTTGTAAAGTAAGCATAATTAATCTGCGACGTAAATTCCTCTCATGGGCGCGTTCAATGTATGGCGCAAAGAAAGCGGCATTTTGGCGGCTATCCGTAAAATTTAGCATCTTGCGACCATGTCCAGGCAACTCATGATGATTCTTTGCCGTCGAATCTGGAATATGTTGATATAACGCATCCGCCAGAACGCTGACTGGCGCATCCTGCCCTGTAAGGAATCGATAGACAACTCCGCCGCTGGATCTTGTAGAGCAACTGACACATCGGTTTAACGTTTTCTTGCGACCCAATTCCACTTCATTTATTTTAATAAGCGGGTCTTTGCAATCGCATACTCGCTTGCTTTGAGATTGGACTTGTCCGCAGGAGCTACATAATTGCAATTCGTTCGGATGTAAATTCTCGATTAGATCATCAGGTGTGGATTCTTGATCTGCAATAATTTCATCTTCATCTATTTCAGAAAACTTGGAAATGAGCGTATAGTATTGCGTCTTCTTTGCTACCGCAGTGCTATAAATTGCGCTATTTTGGAGTAGGTAATTTGCGCTTTGGATAGGCACAAATCCTTCTTTGTCGCTTTCCATCTCACTGCCAGGCTTTTCTTCACCAATCAAATAAGCCGTTCCACAGCGAGTACAAGTTGCCAATTCAAAAACCCGGCTTTTACATTGAGGACAATACTTTTGTCTGTGCAGGAATAGCCGTCCTTGTTTGTTGGGAGGAAGTTTCTTATGCGCTTCTTCATTCAAACAGACAAAAGCGCCTTCCAGTGCGCGCGCAAAAACATGATAGCGAGCAGGAAGCAGAGGCAAACTTTCTGAGTCAGCACGCGCAAAGACGGATAAAGCCACAAGGTTGATCAATGCTTCTGAAGAATCGGCAATATCGGGAAAAACATCTTTCGCCAGATCGTCCAATTGACGGGCATTTTTCTCTTTCAAGGAATTTAGAACTGCATGAACGTTTTTGTCTCCACGTAATATTTCATACAAGTAACGTTGAAGCGCAGCTACTGGCTCTTTCTTTGCTTCTTTGTTCGCGTTCTGAAGAGGAACAGGCAATTTATGCTTTTGAAAAATTGCATCAAATCTTGAAAGATAAACTAACATTTCATCTTGTTTCAATGGACGATTTTCTACCAATCCAGTTAGTTCCTGATAGGCGGCTGAAGTTCCTGCTCCCCAAATTTCTCCAAGCGCCTCAATTGGGACACGGTCCGCTTCTATAATATCTTGACGATCAGGATCATCCTGCTCCCACTCAAAATCTTTATTAAAGAGATTCTTTGCGAACTCCAAAACCTCAGGAAAATCGCCTCTACCATCACCAAGAGTCGCGCTGGTGGCAATGACTTGTAATTTGTCCGGTTGAGCGCCAACCACGCGATCCACAACGCGGCGCAGAAGCATTGCCATTTCGGTAGCATTGGCTCCATCGTAGACATGCGCTTCATCAAGAACGATAAAATGCCAACATTTCCCTGTTGGGCCATCAAACAACGATGAGTCTGCTGGACGCAAAAGCAAATACTCCAACATGGCATAGTTGGTCAATAGTATGTGGGGGGGGTTTTCCTGCATTTCCTTGCGGGTAAACAACTCATTATCTAATATTTTTTCCTGTGGGTAAATCTCCTTAAAAGACTTTATGGCTTTTTTCCTATCACCAGATTTATCCGTTTCTCCGATATAACGACCAAACTTTATTTTTGGATAGTTTTCCAGAAGATGACGCAAACGTTTCATTTGATCGTTCGCCAGCGCATTCATTGGATAGAGCAACATGGCGCGGACACCAGGTTGGCTCAGCGTTTCTTCTTCTTCTTCTTCTTCTCGGAACAGGTAATTCAAAATGGGAACCAGGAAAGCCTCTGTTTTTCCAGAGCCTGTACCTGTCGCGACGACCAGATTTCTTCCAGCAACTGCCTTTTTGATCGCTTTAACTTGATGGGTGTAAAGTTTACGATCATAGGGCAAATCGGGTGAATTTAAATCCGCGAATTTTGGCGAAAGAATACCTTCTTCTACCAAGCCTTTAATGCTCTTGTCTTTCTTATATGGAAGCGCAATCTCAACAAGTGGACCTTTGACTAACATATTCGGTTCGTTAATAGCCTGGGCAAATGCATTACGAAAACCTTCATCCTGAAATGGTTTAATTGTTTTTAGGTAGCGAAGGTAGGTCTCGCGGATATGATTGGTTGTATCAAGTGGATGGATTGCCATAAATTCCTCTATGCCGGGTAAGTCTGACTAAATTTTAATTCCCCGCGAATAGGCAAGCGGGGAGGGATTGGACTAAAGGATGCCCCCATCCCGCCGTGTGATTCGCGGGTATGGTCACGAATAATAAAATTTTGAGTAGTAGCCACAAAGCCACATAATCCACATTGATAAAACTTCTCTGCTCCAAGAATATTCATCTTTTCATTTTCGACATCAAGTATCGCTTCCAAAGAATGTGAAGTATTAGGGTACAACGTGGTATGTAATTTACATTGCTTTTCTTCAATTGAAACAAATTGTAAGTCAAGACCGCTTGCGTCTTTAATCGAATCGATTCTACCCCACCCACAGGGAGTGTGGACAAACATTTTAGTTGCAATATGGCCTGTTTCAATTGGATATTTACGCGCTAATTCAGAGAGCTGAATAGAATGAGCATGTATTTGTGAGGCATTCGACAAAACTTGAAATGAGAATCTTGGATTCTTTCCTAACAGCCCTGTCACTTCTCCGCCAAGCATAAGCCCTTTTTGGAAACGATCCATGACAAGTTCCACGCCACGTTTATCTTCACGGGTGATTAGAATTCCAAGATATTTATTAATCGTCTTCGAGTCCTGTTCAACATTGATCAAGCTAATAATTTTATCGTTGGAAAGTGTTGACAACAACTCGTCTTTTTCATGCAATAAACCAGACAATAATCGCAAGTTAACTGTTGTTGGTTGACTAGAATTCAATTCATTTAACAGATACGCCTCGTCAAGCCTAAGCAATCCAATCGCGTCAGCGTCAGAAATTCTTCCATCTTCGACCATGCCTGCAAGGATCTTCACAAACCTATTGTCTCTATTCTTGATCAGCTCGCGCAAGGCGTGGAAAATCACGGGCCGTTCATTCTCATTTTCAATAATCAGAATGGCGCTTTCGGGTTTAATGCTTGTTTTGGGTACATGACTTTGATATTCCTGCCGAAAATCTTCGCCAGGTTTATATGTGTTATACAAGCGCTGTAGTTGTTCAGGATAGTACATTTTCATGCACACAGCGCGCGCTGTTTCTGGGTCATATTTTCCAAGCCATTCATGAAATGCAAATAAATCTTTTGGTTTTGTCTGTTCAATGTGAGAGTAACAGAATTGAATCTCTTGATCCCGTTTAGCGGTTTCGCCCAAAGTAACATAAATACAGGCACGCTCGAGGTGATTCACAAATGATGTCTCAGGGCGTTTTAGAAGATTTTTATCCAGCCAACCGATTTGATTTTCTGGCGAAATAGTCCTGACGATATGCGCTGAGCCTTCAGGAGCAGATGTGATATCCGGTTCCCATGATGGGGCAATGTAGAAGTGGATTTCGTACCAGGAGGGCGGGAGACTATATCCCGCGGCAAGCAGGTTATATTTGCCACGCGCCTCACCAGGGATTTTGATATTCCATGAATTTGCCCAGGGTTTCCACATGGAGCGGATAAATACGCGCCGACTCCGCAAAGGGACAGATTCATCCCACAACAGAAATACACTTTCTTCCGATTCTTCTGTGCGGACATTTGATACTTCTAAGTCGCGTGTAAACGAAAGCAGGGTGACAGGCTGGTAAAGGCCTTCCGCGTTTGCAATCAGCAATTGAAATTCAAAAATCGATATATCGGTGTGCTGGCAAATCGTATCTTTTGCATTGAGCACAAAGCGGACATGATCGCCACCTAAAACGCTGATCTGCAATGGGAATTCCTGCAAAAACTCCTTTGGCTTTTCAGGATCAATCAGGCGCAGCGCCATCCGCCTTGTATGGTTTTCAATTCCTGGCATGTGAACAAGCAGCGCGGCAGTTTGAGTGGATTGCAAAAAGGCATCCACTGGCTTGCGGATCGGGCGGTTAGACCATTCGAGTTTGGAATCTTCCCCCAAAACAAAACGCCATTCGAGGCGCGAAATTGGCAAGGAGAAAGGCACATGAATGGGCAAATCTTCATGGGGCCAGATCAGGTTCAAATCAACGCGTGAAGCGGTTTCATCCAATTCAATAGAATAGCAATCATCTTCACTTGTAACGCTGATTCCAACAGAGCCTGCAAGAATTTCTAATTTAGCAGAGACAGGGAGCGTGATATGAAAAGTGATGTTTTGGTTTTCAGATGGCAAAATGAATTCAGGTAGATCTGTGATGTGTAAGGAGTGCCAAACGCGGAAGGGAAACTCGACATCCGTGTCCAGTGGACCGCGCACGCGCAGAGCGTAAGTTCCTTTTGGCTCAGTACCCAACACGGCGCCGAGAGCAAATTGAATTGCTGTATCATCTGCTATTACTGATTCAGATTTTTCACTTAACTTGAAAACCTTATGCAAGAACGGCTCTGCCTCCCAGGTTGAATTGATCTCTACATGCCAGTGTTTGAGTTCGTCATCTACCGTGACGCCAGAACGTAGCGGAATTCTCAAGAACGGGGGCGCGCCAACATATAAGGGTTTGGGATCAAGATTGGGAGCGAAAATCTCGCCGATCAATCGGGGAAGTTCCAATTGTTTTTGAATTTGGATTTCTGCAATTTTTTCATCGCCTTTGAATATATTCAGCGACCAGGCGTTTTGCAATGACCATAATTCTGCCTTCCATTGATGCCAACCTGTTGCCTGCAAATTTAATTCATGGCTTAGGTGAGCGCCACCTTCAAATTGCAGTGTTATATCACTTGGATAAACAAGGATAAGATCTTGGGCAGGGAGCGCTTGCGACCAACGCAATAGACTGCCATCCTCTTTTCGGAAGACAAGCAAATTGGGTACATCCTGTGAACGAATGTCAAATGTCCACTCGCGCAGTTGGTGAAACTCTCCACTTTCTGTCGCAACACTGAAAGAAACTTGAAATGGATCAAGTATATAGCCAAGGATCGTTCGAGTCTCTTTGGTGTATGAGGCGCGACCACGAGAAGCAATGCGCACCTTTTCTTCCCTGAGGATATTGTTGCCCTGATAAACCTGCCAGCGGACTTCATGGCCGCGCACATTCGTGCCGCTTAATATTTGTTCTGGCAGTTCCAGCACCAAGCCTTCGTCAGCGTCAAATTGAATACGCGGACGCCTGAGACCATGTTTTTCGTCTTCGTGATATTCCAGAAAAGTGATCAGTTTTTGAACGACATAAGCCGGGAGATTGTGGTCAGAAGAGATTTGGCGTTTGGCGATGTATTCACGCGCAACGCGGCGGCTAGACTCGAGAAATTCCAATCCTATATCATCACTGAACTCGAAGAAATTACGGACGGTGGAGTCAGTAAATAATTGAACGGCGGAGCGCATAAAGAGCGCATCAAGTAATTCTTTGCCCTTCAATTCAATATATTCAGGCTTCTCAATCGCGGGCATAAGCATGTTTGCGAAAAAATCCCCCAGTGAATAAGAAGGAATCCCACCATGAATGCGCATGTTGCCAACATATAAAAAACTAATATTTTCAAAGATTGGTTTTTTATTTTTCTTCAAAATATCAATAAAATGGTTGCGCCATTTGGCATTGTTAAGGTCTCCACTGCTGACATCCAGCAATCTGGCTAACGCGTCCCAAAACTCACGCTCTGTATTTTGTGCAGCAAAGGCTGCGAGAAAAGACACCAAAGTGGAAGGATAATTTTTCACAAGATTTCTTGTAGCAGGATGCAAGTTTGGATATTTTTTTATTTCCTGCTTGATCAGACCTGCGATTTCTTGCATGTCTTCAATGTTAAGCCCAAGTTCACTCAACAACTGAACGCGCGGCATTGCCCCGACAAGATATGCTTCCCACTGTTTGAGTGTACGTGACATAGTTTCTCTCTATTAGGTTGGCTTGCAGGAAGTTTCAATTATGCTCTTTATTTCCTTTGGTGCATTTTGCTCAACGAAAAACAATAAATGTGTGCGAGCTCGGGAGCTTCCTACATACATAAGAATTTCTGGATTGTACTTGAAATTCCCATCTATTTCCGCCAGAATGACCACTTTGCGCTCCAGCCCCTTAAAGCGATGAATCGTTGTAGCCTGGATCTCGTTTCTATGTTGGGATGGGTTTGTAGTCAGGGAGAAATTCCCAAGTTTTGAAGCAGACTTTAACACGCTTCGCTCTTGTGCGTGTGGAGTTAAGATCACAATATCTTCGGCAGGTATGTGCTCTTCATTGATGAGCTTATAAAGAACGCTTTGTATTCCTTTGATCATTTCTACGGAGTCTCGATAAGTGTGTAATTCGGGTACTCTTCCCATAGGCCCGTTACAAACAATTCTGGAGCGATCACTGTAAAAAGCACTCACCAATTTATGGATTGATTTTGTGTTTCGACAATTCTCAGGAAGTAAGAATGGTTCTTCATCAACAATTCCTTTTAATGACGCTGTTCCACCATATAGATTCTGATTGTCGTCATAAAAGACATAAAAAATGCCTTCCTTCTCCTTCAATAAACTCGCAAGCGCAATCCAATAGGTTTCCTTGAAATCCTGTCCTTCGTCCACAATGATGGCATCAAAGATTGGTCCCGTTTCATCTACGGCTTTCATCAGCATATCAGGAAGTACAACCTCATTGTATTCCTGTTCGCTTTTTGCAAATTGAATAGCAAAGCCTGCTTTGTTTGCCATTTCCTTACATAATCCATGAAAGTGCAAAACGCTTACATCAGGTAAGCGCTGTGCAAGATCATCTGCAAGAGCCGCATTGAAACAGGTAAGAAGGACATTGAATCCCTGCTCATAAAGCCGCCGCGCTTTTTCAACCGCTAACATGGTTTTTCCTGACCCTGCACATCCCGCAATCAATACCCGGCGACGCATGGCAAGAACATTGAGCAACAAGAATTGTCTTTCAGTTAATTGGATTAGTTTTTCATCCTCCCTATCCAGTTCCACGCCAAGCGGTATATTAAGCTTGAATGATCGCGCCAACAAGGACTCAACCATTGCCAGGCGATCCCTGCCCAAAGGCACTCGCTTGCTTTTTTCAGCCCAATAATCGAATGATTTTTGGATTGTCTCTTCGATATTTCTTAGATCATTGTAGTCAATAACGATTTCACGGGGCAGATCCAATTTCAAAGGCTTATTTTCCACAACCACATCAGGAAAACAGACCACATGACCAATTGTGAGAAAACGGCTGTTATCCCATTCGGGCAGATCTTTGAGTTTATCCAGTAATGTATAGTGGCTTTTACGCGCCTGTTCTACGGGGTCAATCACAAAGATTTCGCCGTATCGATCGGTGGTAGTCCATTCTCCAGTTTGTGCATTAAACGAAACACCACCACCCTTAACTTCCAAAACTAGCACACCAAAGTCTGGGTGAGCAATTACAAAATCAGCCTCCCCATCACGCGCCCGACCATCCTTACGCGACTGCCATGCCACACTATAAAAAATGACAAACGAAGATCCCAACCCTGAAAGCGTTTCAAAAACTTTCTTTTCCGCATTTCGTTTCGGGTCGTTTGTGATACTTTCTGGTAAATGCTCTGGGTAAAGTTTGGCCACTAGGGTCTCCCCTCCTTACAAATAACATAACAGCGGTCACATTTATCTGCCTGTTCTTAATACACCACACGTGGAATTATACTTCAAGGGTGCATATTCAATGTGAAATTCCAGCAACTTTCACCACATCATTGCGAGGGCAATTCTTCCCGAAGCTATCTCCCGTTTAGTATGGAGACTACTTCGTTCTTCGGTATCTCCATTCCTTGGGACAGTGGCACTACTAATAATGAGGGTTGCCAGTGTTTGGCGCGGTTCCGCCGGAATAGTTTTATGCCCCAATTTTCTTCGCCTCATTCCACAAGGTATTCATTTCCTGCAAAGTCATATCGGATAAATTCCGACCCTGCTTCTTCGCGTTCTGCTCCACATAACCAAAGCGCTTCTTGAATTTCAAATTTGTCCCCCGTAACGCGGACTCGGCATCCACCTTCTTCCAGCGCGCCAGGTTGACCAGCACAAAAAATAAATCACCCAGTTCCGCCGCGATTTGCTCCTGGTTTTCCGCCTGCTTGATCTCTTCGATCTCCTCCCGCACCTTGTCCAACACGCCTTCGATCTCAGGCCAGTCGAATCCGACACGCGCGGCGCGGTCCTGATATTCCTGCGCCTGCGTCAGCGCGGGCAGAGATAGCGGGACGCCATCCAACAACCCTTTCCCCTCTTTCTTCTTTCCTCTTTCTTCCTCTTTCAACCTCTCCCAATTCTGCAAAACCCCATCCACGCCGTCCACCTCCACATCCCCAAACACGTGCGGGTGGCGGCGGACGATCTTGTCGTGGATGCCATTCATCACATCCGTCATCGTGAAGTGACCTGCTTCGCTGGCGATTTGCGCGTGCAAAACGATCTGCAACAGCAGGTCGCCAAACTCTTCGCGCATGGAGGCAAAATCACCAGCATCAATTGCCTCCAGCGCCTCGTAGGATTCCTCCAGCAGGTGCGTCCTCAGGGAGGCGTGAGTCTGCTCCTTGTCCCACGGACAGCCGTCCGGCGCGCGCAGGTGCGCAACGATCTCCGCGAAGGACTCGAAGGCTGTCCCTTCCGCCAACGCGGGGATGTAGAGGCAGGTCGCGGGTCGAAAGTCGAAAGTCGAAGGTTCAAGATCGGCAAGGTGCAAGACCTTTGACCCTTCGACTTCGCTCAGGGCAAGCCTTTGACCTTCGACTAAATTCACTTCGTGCTTCTTTGGATACACCGTCAGCAACACCTCCCGCAAATGCGCGGCCAATTCGGGCGAGTCAACTCCCATCAACAGCGCGGGGAACTCAGGCGGGAAGGGCGGCACGTGCGCGTCCGCCAGGGTACGCGCGTCGAGCAGGACCAGCCGCGAGGTCGGAGAGAGGCGGAGTACATCGAGCGTTGAAGTGACGAGGGAGAAGTCCATATCCAAAATCCTTTAATCCACGTAGTGACGAATTTATTCGTCCCCCAAGATCAAACGACTGAAGTCGTCACTACGTGGTTAGCGACTGAAGTCGCCACTACATGGTTGCGCCTGATTAAACGTAAAACGTAATGCGAAACTCTCGTCACGCATTACGTTTTATTCAATTTACGTTACGCAACACGCAATACGCAACACGTACCACGCAACACGAACTAGCGCTTGGTGTAGGTAGGAGCCTTGCGGGCGCGCTTGAGACCCGGCTTCTTGCGTTCCTTGATGCGGGCGTCGCGGGTCAGGAACCCGCCCTTGCGCATGGCGGAGTTCCAATCGCCGTTGATCTTGACCAGCGCGCGGGCGATGCCCAACTGCACGGCCGAGGTCTGGCCGGTGACTCCGCCGCCTTCGACCTTGACGCTGATGTCGTAGGACTTGGGATCCTGTCCCGCGGAGGCCAGCGGAGCGAGGATCGCCTGCAAGTCGCCAAGGCGGGTGAAGTAGGCTTCCGCTTCCTTCTCGTTAACGGTGAACTTACCTGCGCCGCTCATCAACCGGACGCGGGCGGTGCTTTCCTTACGGCGGCCAATGCCTTCATAATATTGCACAGACATTTTCTAATTCCTTTCCTAAGCCAGGGGTTCCGGCTTCTGCATCGTGTGGGGGTGCTCGGCCTCGGCGTAGATTTTCAGGCGCTTGAGCAGGGAACGTCCCATGCGATTATGCGGCAACATGCCCCAGACAGCCGCGCGGATGGCGCGGTCGGGGTGCTTCTGCAACTGGTCGCGCAGGGTGATGCTTTTCAGGCCGCCCGGATAGCCCGAATGATGATGGTACAACTTGGTCGCCATGCGGCTGTTGGTGCGCGTGCCGGTCACAGCCACAGCGCCTGCGTTCAGGACGATCACATAATCGCCCATCTCGACGCCCGGCGTGAATGTCGGCTTGTGTTTTCCCAGCAGGGTGCGCGCGATACGCGTCGCCAGGCGGCCAAGGATCTGGTCTTTGGCGTCCACCACGAACCACTTGCGATCTATCTCGCTCGCTTTTGGATAATATGATTTGAACATCGCTACTCCGTTTACAATTTACAATTTACGATTTTTTCATTGATCTGCATACGTCACTTCGACCAGGCTTAATCCGTGCGCAGGAGCCAATCCCGCGGGCAGGCGAGTCTGCGCTTCGAGCGCCTGTTGGATTTGTTCGACGGACAGCCGTCCCTGCGCCACCGCCACCTGGAGGAAGACCAGGCGCCGCGCCATGCGATAAAGAAACGCATCCGCCCGGACCTGGAACTGCCACTCCGTCCCGGAGCGAGTCCACGCGGATAGCGAGACCGTCCGCAGGGTGGAGCCTCCCGGCCCTTTGGTCGGCGAACCGAAGGCGGCGAAGTCGTGCGTCCCGAGGAAAACAGGGGCGACAGACTGGAGCGCGTCGCCGTCCAGCGGGGGCCAAACTCTCCAGGCGAAGCGTTCGCGTACGGGGTCGCGGACGGGATCGCAGAAGAGTCGGTAACGATAGCGGCGCGAGGTTGCATCGAAGCGCGGGTGAAAGTCTGAACGCACCTCTCTGGCTACGCGCACGGCCAGGTCGGGCGGCAGGGCGGCGTTCAGGGCGGCGCGCAACTTGTCGGGGCCGTGAGCCCACTCCAGGTCCAGCGCGACCGATTGCCCTTCGGCGTGGACTCCGCTGTCGGTGCGTCCGGCGATGAGGACCGAGCGTCCCGTCCAGCCGATGGTCCGCAGGGCTTTTTCGAGTTCGCCCTGCGCCGTTCTCGGTCCCGATACATCCCTCGACTTGCCCTCGGGATTACTCGACCAACGGGCCTGCCTTTGACTGCCATTAAGTTTGGCGCCGTCGTAGGCAAGGATCAACTGGTAACGTGCCATTGTGCCAGTGATCAGTCATCAGTCATCAGTGATCAGTGATCAGTGTTCAGTACTGATGACTGATCACTGATCACTGATCACTGGCTATTCTTCCACGAGTTCGAGAACGACCATCTCCGCCGAGTCGCCGTGGCGCGGGCCGAGTCTGGTCACGCGGGTGTAGCCGCCGGGTCGGGAGGCAAAGCGCGGGGCGATCTCGTCGAACAGGCGCGGGATCATATCGTTGCTCCCGAGGCGGGCGGCCACGAGGCGGCGGGCGTGCACCTTGGCGGCGTCATCCTTGTCCGCGCTGTTGCGCGCGATGGTGATCATCCGCTCGGCTTCCCCGCGAATCGCAGCGGCCTTGGCGCGCGTGGTCTGGATGCGCTCGTGGGTGAAGAATTGTTTGATCAGAATTCGGCGCATGCCAATCCGGGCGCTTGAGGCGCGTCCGAGTTTATAGCCAGATACTTGGTGTCGCATGTCTTATTACTCCGCAGTTGTCGTATCGTCTTTCAGGTAGCCCTTCTCACGCATTTTCTGGCGGAGCTCATCGAGGCTCTTTTCGCCAAAGTTGCGGATGGACATGACGGCTTGTTCGCCCTTTTCGAGCAGGTCGAGCACATCGCCGACGTTGGTAATGCCGGTGCGCTTGAGGGAATTGAAGACGCGCACCGAGAGGTCAAGGGCCTCCACCGGGGTTTCGGCCACTTCGCTGGTGAGGCGGCTCCCGGAGATTTCCTTCTCGACGGCCACCGTCAACGTTTCCTCGCTGATGCCTGCAATGAAGCGCAGGTGGTCAATCAGGGCGCGCGCCGAGGCGCTCAAGGCGCGTTCGGGCGGGATCGTGCCGTCGGTCCAGATCTCGAGTGTGAGCTTATCGTAGTTGCTGCTCTGGCCGACGCGGGCCGAACTGACTTCCCAATTGACGCGCTTGACCGGGCTGTAGATGGCGTCCACCGGCAGTTCACCGATGGGCGAGTGCCCGGAGCGTTCGTTGGCCGGGGAATAACCCCGTCCGCGTTCCACTGTAAACTCGATATCGAGTTTGGCTTTGGGACTGTCCACCGTGAAGAGATAGAGATCGGGGTTAACGATCTCGACCTCGGGCGGCGTGATAATATCCGCCGCGGTCACGGTGCCTTCGCCGCGCACTTCCAGGTGCATGCGGGCGCTGTCCACGCCGTCCAGTTTCATACGCAGTTGTTTGACCTGCAATGTCACCTGGATAACGTCATCGCGCACGCCGGGGATGTCGCTGAATTCATGCAGGACATCCACAATGCGAATGGAAGAAACTGCCGCGCCGTCCAGCGAGGACAGCAGGATACGGCGGAGCGCGTTTCCGACGGTGACGCCGTAGCCGCGCTCAAGCGGACTGATGATGAATTTGCCGTAATTACGAGCTTCCGCTTCGCGCTCGATCTTAGGCATGACCATATTCGTGATACCCGTCACGGTTCACCTCTCCCTTTGATAGAGAACGGGCCCTGGCCAGCCGTCTGGCCCGGCCAGGGCATTGACAAGTACTACCGTGAGTAGTATTCGACGATCAACTGCTCGTTCAGGCTGCCGTCAATTTCAGCACGCTCAGGCATTCGATCAATCGAACCGCTCAATTGCTTGAGGTCGCGTCCGAGCCAGGTTGGGGACGTGCGCTTTTCAGCCAGGTCGCCCATTTCCTTGAAGTAGGCCAGGTTGCGCGAGCCCTCGCGGACTGCGACCGCATCGCCTTCCTTCAGGATCATCGAGGGAATGTCGGTGCGGCGGCCATTCACGAGAAAATGGCCGTGGGTCACCAGCAGGCGGGCCTGCGCCCGGCTGGAGGCGAACCCGAGACGATATACAATATTATCAAGCCGGGACTCGAGGATCTGCAACAGGTTTAGCCCCGTCAAGCCGCGGCGGGTCAACGAGGTTTCGTAGTAGCGGCGGAACTGCCGCTCCAGGATGCCGTACACGCGGCGGGCTCTCTGCTTGGCGCGCAACTGGCGGTTGAAGTCAGACTCGCGTCCCATGCGGTTGCGACCGCCGCCGCCGCGGCTGCCGGCCTTGCCGTGCATGCCGGGAGCGTACGAGCGTTTCTCGAACGCGCACTTCGGAGTGAAGCAACGCTCACCCTTCAGGAATAGTTTTTCGCCTTCGCGCCGGCAGAGTTTACATACCGGACCAATATATTTTGCCATATCTCAACTACCTCACCATGAACTACACGCGGCGCTTTTTCGGAGGCCGGCAGCCGTTATGGGGAACCGGGGTGATATCCGAAATCGAGCGCACTTTCATACCGGCGGCCTGCACGGCGCGGATGGCGTTTTCACGTCCCGGGCCGGGGCCTTTGACGAACAGGTCCACTTCCTGGATGCCCAGCGCCTGCGCGGCCTTGACTGCCTGTTCGGCGGCCAGGCGGGCGGCGAAGGGCGTGCTCTTGCGCGAGCCTTTGAAGCCCGCCGAACCCGCGCTGCCCCAGGCAACCGTGTTCCCCTGCGTATCCGTCACGGTTACGATGGTATTGTTGAACGAGGCAAAGACATGCACCTGCCCGGAGGACAGGGCGCGCTTGCCCTTTTTGGCGCCGCTGGCGCGCCGCGTAGAACGAACACTTTGAGCCATGTCGTTTCTCTCCTCTTACTTCTTTCCGCCCTTGCGGCGTCCGCGGCCGGCCACGGTCTTCTTGGGGCCTTTGCGGGTGCGGGCATTCGTGCGCGAGCGCTGACCACGGACTGGCAGGTTGCGGCGATGACGCAGTCCGCGGTAACTGCCGATCTCGATCAGGCGCTTGATGTTCATCTGCGTCTCGCGGCGCAGGTCGCCTTCCACCGTGATGTGCTTGGTGATGTACTCGCGCAGCGCGGCCGTTTCCGCTTCGCTCAGGTCCTTCACCCGGGTGTCCGGGTTCACCTTGGCGGCGGACAGGATTTCACGCGCGCGCGTTGACCCGACTCCATAGATAGAGGTCAGACCAACTTCCACCCGCTTGTTGCGGGGCAGATCAACGCCTTCGATACGAGCCATAGTTTACACCTATCCCTGTCGCTGCTTGTGCTTGGGGTTTTCGCAGATCACGAACAATCTGCCTTTGCGGCGCACCACTTTGCATTTGGCGCAACGCTTACGAATTGATGGGGAAACTTTCATTGCAACTAACTCCTTCATTTTGGCCTTCGCTTTGGACAACCAAAGATTGGATTATACACGCGCCGTTTCGTTCCGTCCAGTGAAATGTTGGTCGGAATTAATTCCGACCTACCGACAAGTCTAAGGGACAGTCAGGATGAGGGGATCTCCTGCGGTGACAGCCACCGAATGCTCGAAGTGTGCCGTCAAAGACCCATCGGAAGAGACAACCGTCCACTGGTCCGCGAGGACGCGGGTTGCATGCGTCCCCACGAGGACCATCGGTTCGAGGGCGATGGTCATGCCCTGGCGCAGCGGCACGCCCGTCCCCGGCTTCCCGTAATTGGGAACCTGGGGGCCTTCGTGCATCAGCCGCCCAACGCCGTGCCCGGTGTATTCACGCGTAACGTGATACCCGCGGCTTTCGACGTGCTGTTGTATCGCCGCCGAGACGTCACCGGTGCGATTGCCGACCCGCATCTTTTGGATGCCGGCCTGCAACGCGCCTTGCGTGACCTCGAGCAGGTCCCGCGCCTGGGAGGAGATCTCCCCCACCCCGGCGGAAAAGGCCGAGTCGGCCACATAGCCATCCAGCGCCGTCCCGCAATCTATCGAAACGATGTCGCCGGCCTTCAACTTCCGATCTTTTTTCGGAATGCCATGCACCAACTCGCGGTTGATGCTGACGGTAATGGAGGCCGGGAACGGCGGATGGCCGTAACCCTTGAACGGCGATATGCTTTTGTGTTTCCTAAGCACAGCCTCAGCAGCCGCGTTGAGGTCGGCGGTGGAAACACCCGGTTTTAAAAGCGCCTTGACAGTCGCCAGGACTTCTGCGTTGACACGCCCAGCCGCGCGCATCAGGGCGATCTCGGCCGGACTCTTAACGTGTATCTGGCGCGCCCAGTCCATATTATTTTTTCAACGCAGACAGGAGAGTCTTGGTGACCTCGCGAATATTCTGCGCGCCATTGATCTCAATCAGGTTGCCGCGCTGACGGTAATAAGTAATCAGCGGCGCGGTCTGCTCCAGGTAAACCTGGATGCGGCGGACAATCGTCTCAGACTTGTCATCGTCGCGCTGGTAGAGTTCGGAACCGTCGAAATCGCAGACTGCGGCCTGTTTCGGCGGGTTGTTCTTGTCATGGAAAATGTGCCCGTTCGTGCGGCAGGTCCAGCGTCCCGAAAGACGCTCCACGAGGACTTTTTCGGGGGCGGTGACGTAGGGGACCTTGTCCACTTTGCCGCCGAAATCGGCCAGCATCTTCTCGAGCGCGTCGGCCTGGGCCGTCGTGCGAGGGAAGCCGTCCAAAATGGCGCCCGCCTCGCAGTCCGGGCGAGTGAGGCGCTCGCGGATCATGGCGATGGTCACGTTGTCCGGGACAAGGTCGCCTTTCGTAATGTACGACTGGGCATGCTTTCCCAGTTCGGTCTGGTTCTTCATGTTTTCGCGGAACAGGTCGCCCGAAGAGATGTGGACAAGACCGGTCTGTTCGGCCAGGATTTTTGCCTGTGTGCCTTTGCCGACGCCGGGCGGACCGAGAAGAATGATGAAGGTTGCCATGCGAGTCCTGTCTGTAGGTCGAAATTAATTTCGACCTACTTTACGAGCAGGGTGTCCTGATAGCCGTGAAGTTTGAGCTCGGCCTCGATGTTCATGAAGGTATCGCGCACGACGCCAACGACGATGAGCAGTCCGGAAGAGGAGACGAGCAACAGGCTGGATGAGGAACTTGTGCTGGCGATGCCGAAGCCCTGTAACGCCAAACCGACCAGGTAAGGCAGGATCGCCACCAGGCCGAGGAAGAGCGCTCCCGGCAGGGTAATCAGGGATTGGACGCGCTTCAGGTATTTCTGGGTGGGAGCGCCGCGGTTGACACCGGGGATCTGCGCGCCGACGCGCTTCAGGTTTTCGCCGTAGTTTTGCTGGTCAAAGAGTACGGTGGTATAGAAGAACGTAAAGATGACCACCATGAAGAAGTACAGGATCCAGTAGAGCGAGCCGTTGCCGCCCAGGTTGGCCTGGGTCCAGTCTGCCGCGGATTTAACCCAGATGGTTTCGGAGCGGTTGAAGTAACTGGCCAGGATGACCGGGAATTGCAGGATGGCGCTGGCGAAGATGAGCGGGATCATACCGGCCATGTTGACCATCAGCGGCAGGGTGCCTTTGACCGGCATGGACATGCGATTGCCCATGCGGCGTCCGGGGTACATGACCGGCACATTGCGGCGTCCCTGCTGAACATAAACGATGGCGAAAATCGTTATCAGCATAATGACTAAGATAATGACCAGCAGGAGAACGCCGTAGGTCTTGTCGCTCAACAAACCATAGAGGTTCTGCGGCATGCGAGCCACAATACCGGCAAAGATGATCAGGGAAAGTCCCTGCCCGCGAATGCCGTATTCCGAGATCAACTCACCCAGCCAGATGGCAAACATCGTGCCGGCCGTCATGGCCAGCAGGGTGGTCAGCGAGGGGATGATCAAATCGCCGGTGAAACCAAACTTGACAATCTGCTGGTTGGCCAGCGAGTTGAAGATATTGATCTGCCCGATGGCGGAGAGAGCCGCCATGGGAACCGCCAGGTAGTAGGTCCACTTCTCCATCCACTTGCGGCCTTCGCGCGGGTCGTCTTCCATGCGGCGTTGTAACGCGGGGATGATCGGCACCAGCAATTGGATGATGATCTGCGCCGTGATGTACGGGTAGACGCCCATCGAAAGCAGGGAGAACCTGGAGATCGTACCGCCGGAAAGCAGGTCGAGGAAGCCCAGGAAGTTCCCGCCCGTGGATGCGGCGCCGCTGGTAAACGCCGCCAATGCGGCAGGATCCACGCCGGGAGCCGGCACGTTGGATGCCAGGCGATAGATCGCCAGCAATCCAAGCGTGATCAGCAACTTTTGGCGAATGTCCTCTGAGTTCCACATGTGCTTGAGGTAGCGCCACGCGGAGGGTTTCTTTTGAGCCATATCGTCTCCTGAAGGAACGCCGTTAAGCGATCAACTCCACACTGCCGCCAGCCGCTTCGATCTTGGACTTGGCGGTTGCGCTGATGCGATGGGCGCGCACCTTGAGCGCGGCTTTGATTTCGCCGCGGCCGAGGATGACGACCGGGTTGCGCGGGTCGCGCAGCAGGCGCGCCTCGGTCAACGATTCGGGGGTGACTTCGGCGTCGGCCTGGAAGGATGCGGACAACTGGTCCAGGTTGATTTCGTTGTATTCCACGCGGTTGATGGAACGGAATCCCTCGCCGCGCATGAACGGCAGGCGGCGATAGAACGGCAGGTTGCCGCCCTGGCGGTACAAGCGTCCGCCTGAACCGGCGCGCGCGCCTTCGCCTTTGGTGCCGCGCCCGGCCGTCTTGCCCTGGCCGGCCGCGGAGCCGCGTCCAACGCGTTTGCGATTTTTTTTGGAGCCCGGATTGGGCACAAGATCGTGTAGTTTCATGGTTTTTCTACTCTTCAATCCGCAGCAGGTGGACAATCTTGTTCAACATCCCGCGCAGGGCGGGGCTGTCCGTGTGTTCCACCGTTTGATTCATGCGGTACAAGCCGAGCGCGCGCGCGGTTTTCTTCTGATCTTTTTTGTAGCCAATCGGGCTTTTCACCAGGGTTACGCGCAGGGTCTTGCCTGTTGTTTCTTTGCTAGGCATGTTGCTTCCTCCGTTCCCAGAACGGCATCAACTCTTCAACGGGCTTGCCGCGGCGGATGGCTTCCTTCTGGGGAGAACGCATCTGGTCGAGGGCGGCAAACGTCGCCATGACCACATTGAGCACGTTGGCGGAGCCCATGGACTTGGTCAGGATGTCGCGCACGCCGGCCAATTCCAGCACGGCGCGCACGCCGCCTGCGGCGATCACACCGGTGCCGAGAGAGGCGGGTTTCAGGAAAACACGCGCCCCGGCCACCTTGCCGATGACTTGGTGTGGGACGGTCGTCCCCGCCAGGTTGACCTGGCGCAAATCCTTGCGGGCGCGCTCCGAAGCCTTGCGCATCGCATCCGGGACGGCGTTGGCCTTGCCGACGCCCATGCCGATCGTGCCTTTTTTATCGCCGACGACGACGGTCACGCGGAACTGGAAGCGGCGGCCGCCCTTGACGACTTTCGCGACGCGCGCGATTTCGATGACGCGTTCTTCGAAGGCATCCTGTTGCTCGAAATTCTGCTTTTCAGGACTCTTGGTATAGTCTGCCATAATTTACTCCACTCGGCCTAGAACTGCAGGCCGCCTTCCCGTGCGCCATCAGCCAGGGCCTTGACGCGGCCCGTATAACGGAAGCCGCCCCGGTCAAAAACGACCGCTTCGATGCCCTTGCTCTTGGCGCGTTTGGCCACAACCTGCCCGACCAGTTTCGCCTGTTCGGTCTTGTTCTTGCCCTTCAGATCCGCGCGCAATTCCTGGTCCACCGACGAGGCGGAGACCAGCGTATGCCCCTGCTGGTCGTCAACGACCTGGACGTAGATTTCCGAAAGACTGCGAAATACATTCAAGCGAGGGCGCTCGCCGGTCCCGGCCAGGTTCTTGCGAACGCGGGCGTGACGGCGAAGACGAGCCTCAGTGCGATTCTTGTTAGCCATAAATTACTTGGCTCCTTTCCCGGCTTTGCCAGCCTTGCGACGAACCCGCTCCCCGGCATAGCGAATACCTTTGCCGTGATACGGTTCAGGCGGGCGCACCTTGCGGATGTCGGCCGCGGTCTGGCCGACCACTTCCTTGTCGAAGCCCATCACTCTGATCTGGCGGGTCTTCTGTTCCACCTCGAAGTTGATTCCCGCCGGCGGCGGGACTTCGACGGGATGCGAATAACCGACATACAGCATCAGGTTCTTCCCGTTCAGTTCAGCGCGGTAACCCACGCCTTCCACTTCGAGGGTGGTGGTAAACCCACTGCTCACGCCGTGGATCATGTTCGCCAGCACGGCGCGCGTGGTGCCATGCAAGGCGCGTTCGGCGGCGGCATCGGAATTGCGCGTGACAGTGACCTGGCCGTTTTCGAGGGCGATGCCGATCAGCGGCGAGAACATCCGCTGAAGTTCACCCTTCGGTCCTTTCACTTTCACGAGCGAACCGTCAATGTTAATCTGCACGCCGCCGGGAACGGCAACGGGCATGCGTCCAACACGAGACATAATATCGTTCCTCCTGCCTACCAGACTTTACAAAGGATCTCGCCGCCCACGCCCAGCTGGCGGGCGCGCACCCCGGTCATTACGCCTTTGGGCGTGGACAGGATGGCAACACCCAGTCCGGAGAGCACCCAGGGAATGTCCTGTTTGCGGGTATAGATGCGGCGGCCGGGTTTGCTCACGCGCTCCAGGCCGGTGATGACCGGCGTGCGCTCGCGGCGCTCACCGACATATTTGATTTTCAAGCGCAGTACCTTTTCAGAGGCTTTTTCGCCTTCCACGACTTCGTAACCGTCGAGGAAGCCCTCTTCCTTCAGGATCTTCGCAATCTCGATCTTGATGCTGGAACTGGGCATCGCCACCTGGGCATGCCCGGAAAGAACAGCATTGCGAACGCGCGTCAGCATATCAGCGATCGGGTCATTTACCATGATCTCACCTCCACCGGTTACCAGGATGACTTGGTCACGCCGGGGATCTTGCCCTGCAATGCCAGTTCACGGAAGCAAATACGGCACAGGCCAAAGCGGCGCATGTACCCACGCGGGCGTCCACAGCGGTGGCAGCGGTTGCGCACCTGGACGGCCTGGCGGCGTCGAAGTTCACGAAATTGCATAGCTTTCTTTGCCATAGATTACGCTTCCTTTTTACCGAACGGCATCCCAAGCAGTTGAAGCAGGGAGCGCGCCTCGTCGTCATTCTGGGCGGTCGTCACAATGGTGACTTCCATACCGCGCAGTTTGTCAATTTTGTCGTACTCGATCTCGGGGAACACCAGTTGGTCCTTCAGGCCGAGCGTGTAATTGCCGCGCCCGTCGAAGGCATCCGCCGAGACGCCGCGAAAATCGCGCACGCGCGGCAGGGCCACGTTCAGCAGGCGGTCGAGGAAGGCCCACATGCGCGGCCCGCGCAGGGTCACTTTCGTGCCGATGATGGAGCCTTCCCGCAACTTGAAGTTGGCGATGCTCTTGCGGGCCTTGGTCTGGATCGGCTTCTGGCCGGTGATCGTCGTCAGGTCTGCCACGGCAAACTCCAACGCCTTCTTGTTATCCAGCGCCTCGCCAACGCCGATATTCACCACAACCTTCTCGATGCGCGGCGCCTGCATGACGTTCTTGTAGCTGAACGCCTTTTTCAAGGCAGGCACGGCTTCGTTCTGGTAACGTTCTATCATCTTATTCATGATTTCACTCCACCCGCCTAATCCATCACGGATTCGCACTGCTTGCAAACGCGGTGCGCGCCCGTGTCGTCCCGTTGAACCGAGACGCGGGTTATCTTGCTGCATTTCGGGCAGACCAGCATGACGTTCGAAATATCCAGCGGGGCCTCGAACTTGATACGGCCCGGGTTGATGTTGCGCCCGGCCTGCGTCTGCACCTGCTTCTGGTGCTTCGTGCGGATATTGACGCCCTGGATGACCACACGGCCGTCGGCTCGCAAAACATTGAGCACTTCGCCGCGCTTGCCTTTGTCCTCCAGCTTGCCGCTGATTACCTCAACGGTATCGCCTTTTTTGATCTTAACTTTCATTGCTTTCGCTCCCACGCTGGCTTATAACACTTCAGGCGCCAGCGAAACGATTTTCATAAAGCCTTTTTCACGCAATTCACGCGCCACCGGCCCAAAAATACGCGTACCCCTGGGGTTCTTCCCGTCCGCGTCCAGGATGACCGCGGCATTGTCGTCGAAGCGGATGTGCGAACCGTCTTCACGGCGCCATTCCTTCGCGCAACGGACAACCACTGCGCGCACCACTTCGCTCTTCTTGACTGCGCCCTGCGGCGTGGCAGACTTGACCGCCGCCACCACCACGTCCCCCACCGCGCCATATTTGCGCGTGGAGCCGCCCAGCACGTGGATCACCTGGATCTCACGCGCGCCGGTGTTATCGGCCACCTTCAGAAAAGATTCCTGTTGGATCATGCCGGCCCTCCCTCTTCGGAACGACTGAAGTCGTCACTACGTGGAGACTCGGCTTCGGGCTTGGCTTCCACACCGGTCAGCGTGGACACATCCACATCCGCGGCGGAGACGGCTTCCACGCCCGCGTCCGCTGTGCGGATTTCGCGCTTGACCACCGTCTCGACCACCCAGCGCTTCTCGCGTGACAATGGGCGGGATTCCACGATCTGGACCTGGTCGCCCACCTGGCAGCCGATCTCGTCGTGAGCCTTGACGCGCTTGCTCAAGTGAACCACCTTCTGGTACAACGGGTGACGGAACACGCGCTTGATCTCGACCACCACGGTCTTGGTCATTTTATTGCTGGTAACGACTCCGGTTATGCGACGACGATTGTTCATGCTTCACCTTCCACTTCCGCCTTGCGTTCGTTGGCGATGGTCGCCATGCGCGCAATGTCACGGCGGAGGCTGCGCAATCGGCTGGAGTCGGTCAGTTGACCGCTCACCTGCTGAAAACGCAGGTTCATCAATTCCTCATGGGCGTCCGCCATTTTGGACTCAATCTCTTCGATTTTCAGGTCACGAATCTCACTCGGTTTCATGCCTATTCTCCTGATTCATGGCGGGCCACGATCCTGGTGCGGATAGCGAGCTTATACTGGGCGCTTTTCAACGCCTGATTCGCTATCTCCTCCGGCAGGCCGCTAATCTCGAACATAACGCGGCCCGGCTTGACGACTGCCACGTAATATTCCACATTGCCTTTACCGGAACCCATGCGGGTTTCAGGCGGCTTGTGCGTATACGGCTTGGCCGGGAAAATGCGGATCCAGACCTTGCCGCGCCGCTTCATTTCGCGGACGATGGCGCGGCGCGCCGCTTCGATTTGACGGGCGGTTACCCAGCCCGGTTCCAGCGCCTGCAGGCCGTACTCGCCGAACGAGACTTCCGCGCCGCGCAGAGCCTTGCCCCTCATGCGACCGCGCATCTGCTTGCGCCACTTGACACGTTTTGGCATTAACATGATTATTTCTCCAGAGATTAGAGATTAGTTATCAGAGAGCAGTCAACCACTTACCACTTACCAATTACTACTCTCTGCTCTCTATTCTCTTCTCTACTTACTGACGTACACGCCTTCGGTCGTTTCGGTCTTTTCTTCCACTTCGGGCGCAACTTCACCCTTGTAGACCCACACCTTGATGCCGATCTGACCATAGGTGGTCCCGGCCTCGGTGCGTGCAAAATCAATGTTCGCCCGCAGGGTCTGCAGGGGGACGCGGCCGTCGCGCAACCAGACGGTGCGGGCCATTTCCGCTCCGCCCAAGCGCCCGGCGACTTCGATCTTGATCCCCTGGGCGCCCTGCTTCATGGCTGTCTGGATGGCGCGCTTCATCGCGCGGCGATAGGCAATGCGGCGCTCCAATTGGTCGGCAATGTTATGCGCCACCAGCACGGCATCCGTATCCGGGGTGGAAATTTCCTTGATGTCCAGGTCCACCTTCTTGCCAATCAAAGTTTCCAGGGCCTGGCGGATCCTCTTGACACCTTCACCCTTGCGCCCAATCAGGACACCCGGTTTGGCGGTGTAAATGGAAACCTTTGTCTTGCCGGGGAAGCGTTCCACGTCAATGCGCGAAATGCCTGCTTTTTCTTTGAGGATGGCTTCCGGCATTTCCCGTTGCAACTTGCGAACCTGGGTGCTGGTTGCCGCGCCGCCCTTGGAGCCGCCTCCCTGCAACAGCGCGCGAATAGCCATATCCTGGTGCAACTGCTCGCGATACTGCCTGCCTTCGGCAAACCAGCGGCCCTGCCACAAGGTATTAATGCCCAGGCGCATACCAATCGGATGTACTTTGCGACCCATAATTTCTCCTTGAGTCCTTTCCCGGTTACGACTCGCGCTCGCGCAGGACAACCGTCACGTGCGAAGAGCGGCGCAGAACAGGCTTGAAGCGGCCGCGCGCCCCAAAGCGCCGCCACTTGCGAGTCGGCGCCTCGTTGGCAAAAATCTGGGCCACATATAGATCGTCCCGGCTGACGCCGAAGTTCTCCTCGGCGTTCGCCACCGCGGAGGCCAGCAGTTTGCGGACCGGCAGCGCGGCGCCTTTGGTCTCGAAGCGCAACATTTCCAGCGCCTCGTTGGCGTCCCTGCCGCGCACCAGGTCCACCACCAAGCGGACTTTCTGGGCGGAAACGGACAGGAAGCGCAGGTGTGCGTGAATATTATGCATGGCTGGTTCTCCTACGCCGCCGCGGCTTCCTTCGTGCCGTGACCGCGGAACATGCGGGTCGGCGCGAATTCACCCAGGCGGTGGCCCACCATGTTTTCCGTGATGTAGATCGGCACATGACGGCGGCCATCGTGCACCGCGATAGTGTGACCCACCATCTGCGGGAAGATGACGCTCGCGCGGCTCCAAGTGCGGATAACTTTCTTCTCGCCCTTGGCATTCATGGCTTCCACTCGTTGTAGCAGTTTAGGCTCGATGAACGGGCCTTTTTTCAATGATCGAGACATAGTTTCGTTCCTCGCTTATCGCCTAGCGGCTCTTCTTACTGCGGCGGCGCACAATATACTTGTCGGTCAACTTATTCTGGCGCGTACGGTAACCCAGGGTGGGCTTGCCCCACGGACTGCGCGGACCGGGTTTGCCGATCGGCTGGCGGCCTTCGCCGCCGCCGTGCGGATGATCACGCGGGCTCATGGCTGAACCGCGCACCGTCGGGCGGATGCCCAGGTGACGCTTGCGCCCGGCCTTGCCCAACTTGATGTTGCCATGGTCCAGGTTGCCGACCTGCCCAATCGTCGCGTAGCACACCTGGCTCACCAGGCGCACTTCACCGGACGGCATGCGGACCTGGGCGAAATCGCCTTCCTTCGCCAAAAGTTGCGCCGCGCCGCCGGCTGAACGCACCAGTTGCCCGCCGCGCCCTTCCTTCAACTCGATGTTGTGGATCAGCGTACCGACCGGGATGCTGGAAATCGGCAGGTGGTTGCCCGTGCGGATCTCGGCAGTCGGGCCAGCCATGATGGTATCGCCGACCTTCAGGTCCAGCGGGGCTACGATATAGCGCTTCTCACCGTCCGCATAGTAAAGCAGGGCCAGGCGCGCGGTGCGGTTCGGATCGTACTCAATCGCCGCAACTTTCGCCGGGATGCCGCGTTTCTCGCGCTTGAAATCCACCTTGCGGATGGACTGGCGATGCCCGCCGCCGCGATGGCGAACGGTTATACGGCCATAGGAGTTGCGTCCGCCGCTCTTGCGCAGGGGCGTGAGCAGGGAGCGTTCCGGCGTGGACTTGGTGATCTCATCGAAAGTGTACCCGGTCATGCCACGCTGGCCGGGTGTTACCGGTTTATACTTTTTAACTGCCATTACTGCACCCCTTCAAACATGCTCAGGGTCTGGCCTATAGCCAGGGTCACGATCGCCTTCTTGAAGCCAGGCTTGCGCGGCAGAAGGCGGCGGCTCTTGGCGCGGCGCCCGCGCTTGGCCGCCACGTTGATAATATTGACGCGTTCCACGTTGACATCATAGATGGACTCGATCGCATCCTTGACCATCGTGCGGGTCGCTTCCTTCGAGACCTCGAACGTGTACTGGTTCAACTTGCGGGACTGGTAACCGGATTTCTCCGTGACCAGGGGGCGGCGCAAAATTTCATACATCGTCGTCATGGTTCACTTCCTATCCGAGTTGCGCCGTCAGCGCATCCAACGCCTTAAGCGGCAACACCAATTTATCGTAGCCGAGCAGGTCGCGGATGTTCAGGTAACCGGCCAGCAAAACTTTCGCATCCGGCAGGTTGACGGACGCTCGCATCGCGGCATCGTAATCCTGGTCTTTTTCCGACAGAACCACCAACGCGCTGGACGACTCGCCGACCAGGCGGTTCAACGCCTCGGACATGAGGCGGGTGCGCGCTTCATCGAGTTTGATCTCGTCCACCAGCACCACGCCCGCGTCCGCGGCCTTGGCCGAAAGCGCCGAGCGCAGGGCGGCCTGGCGCATCTTCTTGGGCATCTGCTGGAAATAACTGCGCGGCTGGGGCGTGTGGACGCGTCCGCCGCCCACCCACTGCACGGCGCGCCGCGAACCCTGGCGGGCGCGGCCGGTGCCTTTTTGCTTCCACGGCTTCTGTCCGCCGCCGGAAACTTCACTGCGCGTCTTGGTCTTGTGCGTACCCAGGCGCGCGTTCGCCATCTGGCGCTGGTAAGCCTGGTGCATCAAATCTATATTGACCTTGGCTTCAAAGATGGCCGCAGGCAATTCCACCTGCTTCACCATCTTGCCTTCCATGTTGAAAACGTCTGCTTTCATCGCTTGCTCCCGTATGCGCCTACTGCTTGCGCGCCTCTTTGATCATGATTACGCCGCCCTTGGGACCAGGCACCGCGCCGTGCAAGCCAAGCAGGTTGCGCTCGGCATCCACCAGCACGACTTTAAGTCCCTGCGCAGTGACGCGGTCGGTACCCATGTGTCCGGAGCGACGCGTGCCGCGGTACACGCGGCCGGGCGTGGTGGTCGCGCCGCTCGAACCGGGCGCGCGCGTGCGGTCGGATGCGCCGTGCGTCTTGGGCCCGCCCGCAAAATGGTGGCGCTTGACCACACCGGCAAAACCCTTACCCTTGCTGGTGCCGATCACGTCCACGCGCTCGCCCACAGCAAAGGTTTCCACCGTCACCTTGTCGCCAACATTCATATCCACTGTTTTGGAACGGAATTCGCGCAGAAAGCGCAGGGGAGGAATTTCCTTGGCTTTAAGATGTCCCAATTCGCCGCCCGTAAGCCGCTTGGGATGCAGTTCGCTAAAGCCCAATTGGAACGCGGAGTAACCCTCTTTTTCGGGGGCGCGTACCTGCGTAATGTAACATGGCCCAGCTTCGATGATTGTCACGGGACGCGCGACGCCTTGCTCATCGAAGACCTGGGTCATGCCGATCTTCTTGCCAATCAGCCCTTTCAACATCTCAGTTTTCTCCTTCAAAAATTTTTGTTCGAGACTGTCAGCCCGGGCTTGGGCTGCATCATCTCGGAGACAGCACAGTCAATTGTCCGGGCGCGACGCCTGGGGGTTGTTGGCGTCCACGCGCGGGACAGTTCTTGCGCTGTGTTAGTTCTGTTAGTTTCGTAGTTTGGTAGTTTGGTAGTTTGGTAGTTTGGTGGTTTGGTGGTTTGGTAGTTCAGCAGTTCCTTACGCCTAACCGTTTGACTACGTAACTGCATAACTACATAACTACGTAACTATCCAACTATCCAACTATCCAACTAAATCTTGATCTCGATATCCACGCCCGTCGGAAGGTTAAGGCGCATGAGCATATCAATGGTTTTCGAGTCCGGCTCCAACACATCTATCAGGCGGTTGTGCGTGCGGATCTCGAAGTGCTCGTGCGAGTCCTTGTCAATGAATGCGGAGCGCCGTATTGTAAAGCGTTCCAGCTTGGTTGGCAAGGGTACGGGGCCAACAACATGAGCGCCGGATCGTTCGGCCGTTTCGACGATCCGTTTCGCGGACTGGTCGAGGACACGATGGTCATAAGCCTTAAGGCGGATGCGGATCTTCTGTTTCGTCATTGCTGGCCTATTCGATGATCTTGGTGATGACACCCGCGCCGACGGTCAGGCCGCCTTCGCGAATGGCGAATTTCGATCCCGTTTCCAACGCCACCGGCACGATCAATTCCACCGTCAGGTTCACGTTGTCTCCCG
>Ga0210051_1000552_pt1 | contig 35354 bp, 25 predicted proteins | sample CryGey092014_all_FD_185464 | JGI IMG/M metagenome (GOLD analysis project Ga0210051, IMG submission 185464) | Groundwater microbial communities from aquifer - Crystal Geyser CG23_combo_of_CG06-09_8/20/14_all (SPAdes) (version 2) | ecosystem: Environmental > Aquatic > Deep subsurface > Groundwater...
TCAAATAAAAGTAAGCCTGTTAAAAGTAAACGACTAAATATTTTAAGAAACCTGTCCATTTTTTTATAATTAAACTACCTTAGCGTTAATTTTAAATAGTAAATTTAATTTCAAGGTTCTGCGAGCGCCCGCCTGCCGGCGAGGCAGGAAGCGAGCAGGTTCTTATTTTATCATCGATTACATTATAGTCAACGGAGACCCGCCTGCCAGACGCTTGAGCCGATTATTATAAAAAAGCTTTTTTTAATGAAGCCAATGTCCAACAAAACAAAAAGTCCTTTGGGTTTAATCAGCATCAGGCCGAAGGTGCGGGCAGGGAAAATTCACAACCACAATATTTTTGGCGATAAAGATTATATTTTTTAGAAAGATTAATTCCTGTTTGATGGGCTTTTTGTTGATCTAAAGAAAATGTTTTATATTTCAAACCATATTTTTTCGCCAAAGATTTGGCGTACTGATTAATAAATTTTACATCTTTATAACGACTAACACTTAAAGTCGTCGCAAATTCATAAAAACCATGAGTCTTAGCAAAAAGAGCTGTCTGGTTTAATCGAAATTTAAAACAAACAAGACAGCGCTCATCATTCTCTTGATATTCATCTGGAGGTCGAGGCAAATTTTCTTTAATAAAATTCAACCACTGGTTATGATTGTATTTTTCAGAGTAAAGTTTCAATTTATAAATAGAGGCTATTTTTTCTACTTCTTTTAAACGTTTTAGATATTCTTCTTCCTTAAAAAGGTTTGGATTAAAAAAATACAAAGCTATATCCTCTTCTTTTAACCCCCCACACCAAAATTTTTGGTGTGGGGGTAAATCCGAAAAAAAATGTTTAATAATTGGCAAAGCGCAAGAAGCGCAACAAACATGCAAAAGCATAAAAGGGGGGTTATTGAATAAACATTGCATCACCAAAAGAATAAAAGCGGTATTTTTCTTCTATTGCTTTTTTATAAACCTTTAAAACCAGTTCTCTGCCAGCAAAAGCGCAAACAAGCATTAATAAAGTAGAATAAGGAAGATGAAAATTAGTCAATAAAGCATCAACAAATTTAAATTTGTATCCAGGATAAATAAAAAGATTAGTCTGTCCTCTTTTTGATTTTAAAAAACCATCCGAAGCGCCTGCACAAGACTCTAGGACCCGAGTGACCGTGGTCCCAACCGTGATGACCCTTTTTTTTTCTTTTTTAGCTTTATTTAATCTTTGAGCGACCTGAGGAGAAAGATAAAAATATTCAGGATACATTTGATGTTTTTCAATTTCTTTTACTTTTAAAGGTAGAAAAGTTCCTGGGCCGACATGCAAGGTCAGATATTCAATGGCAACTCCTTTTTCTTTAAGTTTATCTAAAATTTTTTCAGTGAAATGAAAACCAGCGGTTGGCGCCGCGATAGAGCCTTTATATTTTGCATAAATCGTTTGATAATTTCTAAAAGAAGAGGGGGTCGGATGTTTAATATAAGGAGGTAAAGGAGTTTGACCTAGTTTTAAAATTTCTTGCTTTAAATTTTTTCCTTTTTTGTTAAAAACAATTATTTTTTTCTCTTGACCCTCCGAAGCTTTAGCGCAGGAGGGCTTCTTCTTGTCAATCTCTATTTTTCCAATCAAAACATCATTACCTCTTTCTCCAAATTCTATCACTTGGCCTTTTTTAAGATTTGGCTTGCCAATGACGAACCATTTGTTTGGCCAAGAGACAAAATCAAAAATTGGTTTGTTAAAAGGTCGAATTAATAATATTTCCACCCTGCCGCCAGTAGAGGCTTTCCTACCAATCAAACGCGCTTTTACCACTTCACTGTTATTAAAAACTAAAACATCTTGATCAGTTAAAAAGTCTAATATCTCATAAAATTTTTTGTGAATTATCTCACTAGTAACTCTTTTTAAAACTAAAAGACGAGAATGATCTCTCGGCTCTTTTGGCTCCTGAGCAATAAGCTCTGGAGGTAAATGATAATTAAAAAGAGACAAATCCATAAATAGAATTAATTGACTTTCTCTTTTATTTATGCTATAATTAAACTACCTCAATGTTAAATTTGGATAAAAGTTTAATTTCAAGGTTCTGGCGAAGCCAGGTTCTTATAATTTTAACATTAAGATAATTTATGTCAATTATGAAGCAACTCATAGATTTACAAAATCTCGAGAAGGAAGTTGAAGAGGTAGAAAAGGAATTGAATAATCCTGAAATTTTGAAGGACAAAAAAAGGTTTAAAGATTTTTCGCAAAAATATAAAGGGCTTAAAGAAAAAAAAGAATTGGCAATTTCTTTAGAAGAAACCGAAAAGAAAATAAAAGAAACAAAAGAATTGTTTAAAAAAGAAAAAGAGGTAGAAATGATCAATCTAATAGAACAAGAATTAAAAACCTTAGAAGAAAAGAAAAAAATTTTAGAATCGAAAATTGCAAAAATTTCTTCTCAAAACGGAATTATGGAGGACAAAGGTGTAATCATTGAAATTAGAGCTGGCGCTGGCGGAGAAGAAGCCAGTCTTTTTGTCGCTGATTTATTTAGGATGTATTCGCGTTTTGCCGAAAAAAATAATTGGCAAGTTCAGATTTTAAGTTCTTCCCCAGGTTCTCTTAATGGATTTAAAGAGATTATCTTCGGAGTAAAAGGAAAAGACGTTTTTGCCAAATTACGTTTTGAAAGTGGGGTTCACCGCGTTCAAAGAATTCCAATCACTGAAAAAAGCGGCCGAATTCACACTTCAACCGTTTCAGTTGCTGTTTTACCGGAAGCTTCAGAAGTTGAAATAAAAATAAAACCAGAGGATTTAGAAATCTCTACTTTTAGAGCCTCTGGTCACGGCGGCCAAAATGTCCAAAAAGTTGAATCAGCCGTCAGAGTTCTTCACAAACCAACTGGTTTAGTAGTCAGCTGCCAGGACGAACGTTCTCAACAAAGAAACAAAGAAAAAGCGCTTAAATTTTTGCGCGCCAAAATTCTTTCTCAAAAAATAGAAAAACAAGAGAAAGAATTAGGTGAATCTCGACGTCTCCAGATTGGCAAAGCAATGAGAGCAGAAAAAATAAGAACTTATAATTTTCCTCAGAGCAGGGTGACTGATCACCGTATTAATAAAAGTTGGCATAATTTAGAAGAAATTATGAATGGAAATTTAGATAAAATGATTAATGACACCACTTCAACGTTCTAAAATTAAAAAAGCCCCTAAAAAAGGACTTTTTTGTTATTATATTTTTTTATAATTAAATTACCTTAGCGTTAATTTTAAATAGTAAATTTAATTTCAAGGTTCTGCGAGCGAAGCGAGCAGGTTCTTATTTCTTTTTCTCCTTCGGCTTCTTTTCCTTGCCCGCCGAAGCCTGAGCGAAGGCGGGTTCTTTTTTTTCAGCAACAGCTTCTTTCGCCTTTACTGGTGCCACAGCTTCTGCAACTTCTACGGTCTCAGGAGTAACCTCAGGTTTAGCCACTTCTTCCTCTTTTCGTGGCTCTTCGACATTAGCAACAACTATTTCTAACCCCTCAAGAATTTTTATTTTTGGGGGAATTTTAAGATCTTTTATTTTAATTTCATCTCCGTAATTAATCAACTGAGAAAGATCAACTTCTATCTCGTGGACTAAATCTTGAGGAAGACATTCAACTTTAACGCGCTTAAAAGGGGTAACTAAAATTCCACCTAGATTTTTGACGGCTGGCGACTCCCCAACAAACTTAAACTCAATTTCTGCAGTAAGTTTCTCGTGAGCTTTAACTTGATAAAAATCGACATGGATAATTTCTGAAGTCAGGGGGTGATAACTTAAATCATGAATAAGCACAGAAATTGGTTTCTTGTCATCGATTTCTAAATTTACAAGACTGCTCTCCCCTCCTTCGCCTAATATTTTTTTAAAGGCTTCGTTCTTAACCTCAATCGGGCTTGACTTTATATTATGACCATAAACAATGGCAGGGATAAGGCTTTTTTTGCGCAATTGTTTAACTTTCCTCCCTAATAATTTTCTTGATTTTGCTTTTAAATTCAACATATCTCTAACTAATTTAAAATTTAAAATTTAAAATTTCTCATTTCTTTATTTTATCTCTTATGTTTTTTATGTCAATTTATTTTAAACATTTTTCTTAACCTACATTTTTAATCAAAATCGTGCCACTTTTTTAAAATTGATAAATAATAAAGGAGTGATCTGAATTTTTTAACCTTTGTTTTTGGGGACTGGCCCTAGAGAAAAAAGGGATGGGATTGGTTTAATCTAAAAAAACGGCTGTTTGCTTTATACTCGCTTATTAAAATTTTATTTTCTGCTAATTTATTAATATCTCGTTGGAAAACGCCGGGTTCTTTGCCCATCAGCCGAGCGATTTCATGCAAATAATACGATTTTTCGGGGTGATTATAAAAAATCTCAAGAATTAAAGTTTGATTTTTGGTAAATTTTAAGACCATATTGCTGTATGCTTAATACATACAATTGCATGCTTTTAGAATACACTTGTCAATACTCCGCATTAACTCATATATAATCTAACCGAAAACAGACTGGTCAACTCATAAAAAACCTGCTGCCGACAATTTGAGGTAAAAGATAAAGAATAAAAAAAAATAAAGATCAAATTTCAAGATTTTAAAACTCTCACCGCCGACCGAAGGCCACCGCCAGAACTGGAAACACCGGGGCTGAACCTGTACAGGTAGACCTGACGGTTGTCACGATTCCAGTCCGCGTCCGGCACATCGCCAGAAGCAGGAAAATAGGCTCCTAGCTGATAGGAGGCTGAACCATGACCTGAATAATCATCTATCACCTGGTTGGTTTGTTCAAGATGGATTAGGGCGTAAACAAGTTGATCCTCGGGCGTCATGCCGGTTTCATTTTGGTAGATTGATTCATCTTGCAGGGCATTGAGATATTCTTTTGGAGTTTTGTTGGCTTCAAGTTGTTTTCTTTCGCCAATTGTTTCCCCTTTTCCTTCTCTGGGAATATTAGGCAAGTCTTCAATGAATAAAATATTCCAAGCGCCTTCTTTTTCAAGAATTTCCTTTTTGGTTTTGCCTTGGTGGTTTTCTTGAGAAAACTCTTTGGGGTAATAAACGAGTTTTCCTTCTGTGTCAGCATTTTTGTATTTGCCCCAAGCCCAAACTGGCTCTTTTTCGTCAAGCTCGAGAGGTTTATCTGGTTCTTTTGGTTCTTTTTTAGTGGCGAAGAGTTTTCCTGCTTTGTGATGTTTAAGGATTACTTGCTTGTATCTTTCTATTAAATCATCAAGTTTCATACCAAAAGGCACGATCAGCAGATTGGTAAATCCCTGCTCTGTTTTGGTTTTGAGGACTTCCTGATTTTCTCTCATCATCTTGGAGATTTCTTCCATTTTGGGAAAAGCATATTCCTTCTTGTCTATGCCTTTGATGCCCGTTTCGCCTGAAGAGAGTTTTTCAAGAATACCGGCTTTTTCAAAGATCTTTTTTTGGGATTCATATTGCTCTGCTAATTCCTTCTGGGTTAATTGCTCAAAAAGCCAGGCTTCTTCTTTAGCCAAAACTTCCAAGCGCTCGGTTAAAGGAGTAATCTGGTCTAAAATCTTTTCCTGAGTTTTTAAGTCTCCTGCTGCTTCTGCCTGGTCCAAAGATTCTTTGAGAGAAGAAATTTGACTAACCAATTCTTCTCCTTGTTTTGTTGCTTCCGGGGACCAAGAAATCTTCGGAGAAATTTCTTTTTCCGGCACCTCTGGTTTTCCTGGTTTTTTAATTTCAAAAATTTGTTCTTTGGGCATAAAATTAGAAATTTAGAACTATTTTTACTACTTTCCTAAATTTTGCTTAATGGTTTAGAGTTGATAAGGCTTTTTGACTGCTTGTTTTGAGGGACAGTCCCCGGTTAATTTGCCGACAATTTGAGATAAAAGATAAAGAATAAAAAAAGTTCAAAGATCAAAGTTCAAGGTTTTAAACTTTCACCCCAGCGCGAACACCATCGTCAGAATCGCGAAGCCCCGGATTGCCCCCGTCCAAACCGGCCCGCCGAGTGCCACGGCACCAATAAGCGCTCGGTACGTAGCCGGAAGCAGGAAAATAGGCCCCTAATTGATAGGAGGCTGAACCATGACCTGAATAGTCATCAATCACTTGGTCGGTTTGCTCGAGATGCAAAATAGCGTAAGTTAATTGGTCTTCCGGGGTCAGGCCGGTTTCATTTTGGTAGATTGATTCATCTTGCAGGGCATTGAGATATTCATTTGGGGTCTTATTAGCTTCAAGTTGTTCTCTCCCGCCTACTTCTTCCCCTTTCCCTTCTCTGGGAATGTTAGGCAAGTCTTCTATTAAAAGGATGTTAAATCCTTGTTTGGTTTGTTCAAGAATTTCCTTTTTAGTTTTGCCTTGGTGGTTTTCTTGAGAAAACTCTTTGGGGTAATAAACGAGTTTTCCTTCTGTGTCAGCATTTTTGTATTTGTCCCAAACATAGATTGGGTCTTTCTCATCAAGCTCTAATTTTTCATCTGGTTCAGAGGGATCTTTTTTAGTGGCTAAGAGTTTGCCTGCTTTATGATGTTCGAGGATTACTTGCTTGTATCTTTCTATCAAATCATCAAGCTTCATCCCAAAAGGCACAATCAGCAGTTTTTGGAACCCCTGCTCAATCTTGGTTTGAAGAACTTCCTGGTTTTCTTTCATCATTTTTGAGATTTCTTCCATTTTAGGGAAAGTATAATTTTGGTTATCTATTCCTTTGATGACCATTTCGCCCGTAGAGAGCTTTTCCAGGATACCGGCTTTTTCAAAGATCTTTTTTTGGAATTCATATTGCTTGGTTAGTTCCTTCTGGGTTAATTGCTCAAAAAGCATTGTCTCTTTCTCTGCCAAAATCTCTAATCTCTTCACCAAAGGATCAATCTGGTCTAAGATCTTTCCCTGAGTTTTTAAATCTCCTTCTGCTTCTGCCTGGTTCAAGGCTTGTTTGAGAGAAGAGATTTGCTTGACCAATTTTTCTCCTTCTTTGGTTGCTTCCGGAGACCAAAAAATCTCCGGGCCGGTTTCTTTTTCCGGCACCTCTGGTTTTCCTGGTTTTTTAATTTCAAAGATTTGTTCTTTGGGCATAAAATAAAATTAGAAATTAAATTTCTGCTGGTAAATCTTTAGCCAATTCTTTTGGTATTTGTTTTTTAAGATTTCTGATGTTCTCCGTTATTTCCTCTCTTCTGACAAGTATTTTTCTCATTAATTTTCCTCCGGTCTTCTCTTTTAAGGTTATCTCTGGCCATTTTTTTCTTTCTGGTATTTTACCAAAGGCAGCCTCAACAATTTCTTTCGGCCCAAAAAATTTGAGTTCCCCGGCAAGATTTTCTGGTGACTCAATCTTAAATGAGGTTACCTGACCAGCGGTGCCATAAGAAGGATTTTGCTCCCAGCCTGGAGTTTTAAAAAATCCATAGATTTTTTGTAAGGTCTGATAAAGATAAGCCCGATCATTTAAATCCGTTGCTTCTTTGACAAAGTCATTATAAAGATAATAATCTAATTCTTTCTGAAAATTGTCTCCTTTCCAAACATCAAGGATGCGACCAAGTTCACGCAAGGTCAGGGCAGATTTTTTAAGCATATAGGCGGTTGCTTTTCCTCCAGCCTCTTGATAATAATAAGCGCTTTCAACTTGACGGCCAGCAAAAACATCCTGTAAAATCCTGGCTGCTTGAGCCAGTCTCCAGAGATCCTTAAGAATTTTTTCTGGAGCAATAATATTACCACTTCTGTCAGCCAATTTAGCTAAAAGTAATTGATATTGTTCGTTTTTAGTCCCTCTTTTGTCTTCAAGTTTTCCTTCTTTTGTTTGTGGCAAATAATCATATTCAACTCGATGAAGACGTGAAAGAAAAGCTGGATCCATCTCTGCTCGGTCAACATATTGAGATTGGCCTTGATTCAAATTCCCGGTCATCATAATACAAAATCCCTTTTTTATTTTTATTGTCTTCCCTGTATCCTGCTGAACAGTAATTATTTCCCCTGCCTTCCTGGTTAAAATATAATTTAAACTAATTAAAACTTCATGAGGGATAGCGTTGATTTCATCAATAATTAAAGGTCTTCCCTCCTCCATCGCCTTATAAACAGGACCTAAAATAAAATCAGAGATAGTTCCTTTGCCTAATTGAGCGCAATAAAGCGTAAGAAAACGCTGATGAGCCCTATTTTTTTCTTCTTCTGATGCTTTTTGATTTTCTTGAAGCCATTTTTTATATTCTTCTTCCACTTCCTGCTGCTGCACTTGCCATTTTTTTCTTTGTTCTTCCGAAAATCCCCCTGTTTTTTCTAAGGCTGCCATCTCAGGAACCGCTAAAACTTGATGGCCATAAAATTCTGCCGGGACAATATGCTTTGAGCCAGAGATGATGTAAGAATCTGGCACGCCTTTTTTCTCGTCCTCAACTGTTTTTTTAAAACGAGTTCTGGCAATCTGCATTGCTAACTCAGTCTTGCCTGAACCAAAGTGTCCATAAATCATCACTGGAATATCAGAACGAAAGTGACTACAAATTTCATCGATATTTTTTTTAACATAAGGAGTTTCGACTAATTGATTTTTGGTTAAACTTCTCGTATAATGGCGAAAATCGCGATGGTAAAGACCTAAAAAGGCTTCTGGGTTGCTCTGGCGCAACTCTTCTTCTTTTCCATCTAATTCTTTTAATTTTTCTTGATGTTTTCCGATAATTTCTCTTTTTTCCAAAGTCATTTCTCTCTCTGGTTTTTCTTTTCTTTTCAGCTGGACGTCAATCAGTTGAATGCTTGCTTCTATTTTTTTCAGTTGATTACTTTCATCAGCTGAAAGTTTTTTCTTCGCTTTTAATTCCTCTAACTGGGGTTTTAATTCTTTTAATTTAGAATTATATTCAATTATTAAAGTCTCTGAAGGTGTTTCTCTTAAAGATTCTTCCATCTTTTGCCAGGACTTTTCTTTCTCTTTTTCAATTTTATAATCTTGGTGAAAAGCTTCTTTTAAATTTTTAAGACGAAACTCGGCCATTGTCTTAACAACAGGATCTTGAAGTTTTTTCTCTAAAGAAGAAATTAAGACTTTTTTACTTTCGAGATAAGCCTTGATTTCCTCTGCCTCTGTTTCGGTTAAAATAGCGCAAACACCCTCAACTCCGAGAGTGTTAATTATATCTTCAGTTACGCCTAATTCGGAAAGTCTTTTTTTAAGAGAGCCAAGTCGACGTTTTTCTATCCAGGCCTCTTCGGTCAATTCTTCGGCCGCCTGAAATTTTTCAATTTCTTTTGGACCAATTTCTTTTGGGTTTGATTTTGTCGGCATTTCTTCTTTTGACATAGTTTTATTAATTAAATTTAATTATTTATGTTAATAATATAGCAAAAAATCAAAAATTGTCAATCGAAAGTTTGCTTATTTGATGCGGCGGTTGATGAATAATCACGCTTTCTACTAAAGCGACAGCGATCATGCTCACTAAAAGAGAACTGCCACCATAACTTAAAAAAGGCAGAGGCAAACCAATAATTGGCAAAAGGCCTAAATTCATGCCAACATTAATAAACATTTGTGAAAAAAAATACAAAGCAACTCCTAAAACTAAGACTAAAGCAAAATTATCATAAATCTTTTTTGAAATTTTAATCAACCGCAGTAAAAAAAATAAATAAAAACCTAAAAACAAGCAACAACCCATGAAACCAAACTCTTCTGCCAAGACAGCAAAAGTAAAATCTGTTTCAGCTCCAGGCAAAAATTTTAAATAACTTTGCGTGCCTAAACCAAAGCCACGTCCAAAAAATCCTCCAGAACCGACTGCGATAATCGCCTGATTAAGCTGATAACCGCGGCCAAAAGGGTCTTGCGACGGATTGAAATAATTTAAAAAACGATCTTTTTGATAATCTTTCAAGAAAAACCAGGATGATGAAAAAATAATTATTAAAATAATAAACAAAATTAAAATGTGCTTTTTATTTCGATCAGCCATTAAAGAAAGACCGAGACCGATGATAAAAACGACTATCGCTGAACCAATGTCTGGTTGAAAAATAGTCAAAACAAGCAAAGGCAAGATGAGCATAAAACTTAAAAAGAGGTGCCTAAATTTCAATGGCCTTCTCACTGTCTGCCAAAATCTAGCCAAAAGAATAATCACGGATAATTTTGCCAATTCAATTGGCTGGAAATTAAAGGTCCCAAGAGAAAACCATCCTTTAACTCCGCGCTGGGGTGTTCCAAAAAAAAGAACTGCTAAAAGCAGAAAAAGGACAAGAACGTAAAAAGGGTAAGAAAGAGAGCGAATAAGCCGATAATCTGAAAGAGAGATTAAAAAAAATAGAAACAAGCCAAGCAAAACAAAAATTAATTGGCGTTCAAAACTTGAAAGACCAGGGCGAGTAACACTTAAAGAAAGACCAGACTGCAGGATCAAACCAAAACAAACCATTAAAACCATTAAAACAAAAAGAGGCCAATCAAGCTGTTTTAACTTAGAGAAAGCCAGAGACATATTAGATTAATTTCTAATTTCTAAACAAAGATAAAAATTACTTAAATGGCATAAAGACCGTCGGATCAAAAATATTTACATCTGGTTTGACATCAATGTGAGTCGGAGCTTCTGTAGACTCTCCCCATATAAAATCTATTTCTCTTTTTTCTCCTCCTTTTAATTTGTTAAGAGGGATAGTTTTAAAACCGACAACTTCTTTTCCTCTGTAAATGGCAATATTTAAATTGAACTCCCAAAAATTATAGATAGATTGATTGTCCACAGAAAAAGAAATTTTCGGGATTTTTTTATTCCCTTCTAGTTCTAAATAAGAAATTTGCGGATTTTCAATTTTAATTTGTGGTAAAATTTCTAATAATGATTTTTCTTCCGGCCTTACTCTTTGCCAAGTAATATTATTGAGAACAATCTTAGTTGTCTGATTCGGTAGATAAAGATATTTTTGACTACTTGGCAAAATAAATGAAATCTTTGAGTCATAATTAAATTCTTTGACAAACCATTCTTCATTCGGATTTTCTATTAAAACGACTTGGTCTTGTTTTGTTTTACTCTTCACTGTGGCTTCTTTAAGAATTAATAATCCACTCGGTTGATTTTTTTGATGGATTTTTAGGATTTCTATCCGCTGACTGGCTAATTCGCTAAGCATCTTTTCATAATCCTTCGTCCCTTTTAAATAGGAAACTAGTTGATAAATAATAATTCCCCATAAAATAAGGTTTAAAGTTATTAAAACTAAAATCTTCGCAGCTTTAATCTCTTTTTTATGTTCTACGTACCATTTTGCTTTTTTCAATTCTTTTAGAGTAATATTTTCTGGCATGGATAAATAATAACAAACTGCAAAAGTTTGACAAGTTATTGCTATTTGATTAAAATAGAGAAGAAAATATGTTCACTCATCTACATGTCCACAGTCATTATTCTCTTCTTGACGGAATGGCAAAAATTGATGAATTAATTGAAGCAGCAAGAGAAAATAAAATGAGAGCCCTGGCTTTAACTGATCATGGCGCGTTATATGGAACAATAGAATTTTATAAAAAAGCAAACCAGGCCGGAATAAAACCAATTATTGGCAGCGAAATCTATATTGCTCCTCACGGCCATCTTGATAAAAAAACAAAAATAGACACTGGTGCCTATCATCTAGTTCTTCTAGTTAAAAACGAAGAAGGATATAAAAATCTTATTAGGCTTGTCACCCTCGCCCATCTTGAGGGTTTTTATTATAAACCAAGGATTGATTTTGAACTTCTTAAACAACACAAAGAAGGGCTAATCGCTCTGACTGCTTGTTGTCATGGAGAAATCCCTCAACTTATTATTAAAAATCAAAAAGAAAAAGCAGAGAAAAAAATTTTAGATTATCGCGAATTATTTAACGACGATTTTTATCTTGAAGTTCAACATCACCCAAAAATCCCCGAGCAAGAAAAAATCAATCAGGCTCTTTATGAATTTTCAAAAAAATATCATCTTCCTCTGGTGGCGACTAATGACGTTCATTACCTGCGGCCTGATGATGCCGAGGTTCAAGACATTCTTCTTTGTCTGCAAACAAAAAAGAAAAAAAATGACAAAGATCGATTATCAATGTTAGGCGAAGATTTTTCTTTTCGCTCTCAGGAAGAAATGATTTCTGTCTTTAAAGATCATCCTGAAGCAATTAAATCTACCGCAGAAATTGTTAATAAATGCAACCTGGAAATAAAATTAGGAGAATATAAATTGCCTTATTTCCCTCTTCCGCCAGAAAAAACAGCTGAAGAATATCTTGAAGAAATGTGTGAAAAAAGAATCTCTTCTTATTATCCTCAAGAAACTAAAGAAGTTAGAGAGCGGCTAGAGTACGAGATTGGGGTAATCAAAAAAACTGGTTTTGCTCCTTATTTTCTCATTGTCCAGGACTTTGTTAACTGGGCAAAACGGAATAAGATTATCGTTGGGCCAGGCAGGGGTTGCCTTTTACCAAATACTAAAATTCTGTTAAAAGATGGAAAACAAAAAAATATTCAAGATATCAAACCGGGAGAAAGAGTAATTACCTCTTTTGGCAATAAAAGAAAGGTTAAAAAAATTTTATCCTATCCAATAGACGAAGAAATAGCGATAATTAAAAGCAAAATGCCTGCTTTTAATTTAAAATTAACAAAAGACCATAAAGTATTAGCGGCAAAACATAAAATGTGTCCTGTGAAATCTATTAAAGATACAATTTGCAAACCATCGTGTAATCGATCTTGTAAAAGAAACCTGTGGGGGGAATACAAACTAGAGTGGATAAAAGTTCAAGACTTACAAAAAAATGATTTCCTCGTTTATCCTATTGTTAAACATTCTCAAAAAAAAATAAAACTTGATCTCCTTAATTTTAATTGTCTTGACACCCATTTAAAAGGAAACAATAAATATGTTTGGTATGAAATTGGGACAAACCAGTTTATTCAAAAAAAGATTAAACGATATATAAAATTAAATAAAAATTTTGCTGAACTATTAGGTTTTTATATTGCTGAAGGTTGGAGCCGAACCAGGAGGAAATACCGCGAAGCCACTATCGGATTTAGTTTCCATCAAAACGAAAAAGAATATAGAGAGAAAGTAAAAAAATTATTAAAACAAATTTTTGGCTTAGAAAGTTCTATAAAATTCCATAAAACAAAAAAGTCCTGCCAGGTTCTTGCTTATTCCCGCATAGTAGCAAAATTTTTAGAGAGACTTTGTGGAAAGGGCAGTCAAAATAAACACATCCCTTATCAAATTTTTGAAAGTTCAAACGAAATAGTCATTTCTCTTTTAACAACTTTATTCAAAGGAGATGGTTCTCGTAAAGACAAAATGAGAATAAGTTTTGATTCAATCTCTTTTGATTTAGTTTCACAGATTAAAATGTTATTGGCTCGATTAGGAATAATGTCGTCAATTAAAATTAGAAAATTTAAAGAAAAAAAATGGCATTATTCTTATAAGCTCACTGTCTCGGGAAAACAATTGTTTGACTTTAATAAAATTTTCAAAGAATTTAAGATACCTATTAAAAAGCAAAAATTTTATAGAAATGATACTTTTATATGGCAAAATTACATCTGGTTTCCTGTAAAAGAAATTTCTTTTGAAAGATATAAGGGGAAAGTTTACGATTTAACCGTAGACAAAGATGTCTCTTATGTCACTAATGATATAACAGTTCATAATTCAGCCGCTGGCTCAATCGTCTCTTATATTTTAGGCATCACTGATATTGACCCTCTAAAATATGAATTAATTTTTGAGCGTTTCCTCAATCCGGAGCGTATTTCAATGCCTGATATCGATTTAGATTTCGCTGACACAAGACGAGACGAGGTTTTAAACTATATTACTGAAAAATATGGACAGGATCATGTGGCTCAAATTATCACTTTTGGGACCATGGCTTCGAGAGCAGCCATCAGAGATGTGGGGCGCGTCCTTGATTATCCTTATAGCTTCTGTGACAAATTAGCAAAACTAGTGCCAATGGGACTTTCTCTTGGTGAAGCCTTAAAAACCCCTGACCTTAAACATGCTTACGAGTCCAATAAGGATGTCATGAAAATTATTGACTTTTCTAAAAAATTAGAAGGGGTGGCTCGTCACGCCTCCCGCCATGCTTGCGGCGTCGTCATCACTCCTGCTCACTTAACTGAATACGTTCCTCTTCAATATGATGTTTCCGGTCAAGAAAAAGCTATCATCACCCAATATGAGATGCACTCAATTGAAGATCTTGGCCTTTTGAAGATTGATTTACTCGGTTTAAAAAATCTTACTTTAATTGAGGCGGCTTTAAATATTATTAAACGCGCAAAGGGAAAAGAAATTAAAATTGAAGAAGTCCCTCTTGATGACCAGAAAACTTATGCTCTTTTACGAAAAGGAGAAACGACCGGCGTGTTTCAAATGGAAAGTGAAGGCTTTAGACGTTATTTAAAACAGTTAAAACCTACAAACATTGAAGACCTAATTGCCATGGTCGCTCTTTATCGGCCAGGCCCAATGGAATTAATTGCAGAATACATTGCTGGCAAACACGGAAAAAAAGAAGCCAGATATTTACATCCTAAATTAAAACCAATTTTAGAAAAAACTTTTGGAATTTGCGTTTTTCAAGAACAAGTCCTTCAAATCGCTAAAGATTTAGCTGGTTTTTCTTTAGCTGAAGCGGATGTCTTGCGAAAAGCGGTCGGTAAAAAAATTGTTACTTTGCTTAAAGAACAAAAAAATAAATTTATCAATGGATGTATAAAAAACAAAATTTCTAAAGAAGTTGCAGAAAAAATCTTTGCTTTTATTGAACCATTCGCTGGTTATGCCTTTAATCGTAGTCATAGCGCATGTTATGCTTTTATTGCTTATTGGACCGCTTATTTGAAAGCAAATTATCCTTTAGCTTTTATGGCCGCTCTTTTAACTTCAGACCAAAATGATCTAGACCGAATTGCGATTGAAGTTGAAGAAGCAAGAAGAATGGGTATTGAAATCCTGCCACCTGATATCAATGAAAGTTATGAAAATTTTACAGCTATTGATGACAAAATAAGAACCCGCTCGTTTCGCTCGCAGAACCTTGAAGCTCCTATTGAACAATATTTATGCGGAGCTATAAGATTTGGACTTTTGGCGATTAAAAATATTGGTCAAAACGTAGTCAAGGATTTTTTAAAAGAAAGAGAAGAAAATGGGAACTTTACAAATTTAGAAGATTTTCTCTCACGCCTTCAGCCAAAAGATATTAATAAAAAAACCTTAGAAAGTCTTATTAAATCTGGGGCTTTGGATAAGTTTGAAGAGCGAAAATGTCTTTTAGAAAATTTAGAATACCTGCTTTCTTTCTCCAAAAAAAAGCTGCAAGATAAAGAAAATGGACAAAAAACAATTTTTGCTTTTTTTAAAGACCATAAATCAACTCTTCATCTCAAAAAAGTTTTACCTGCTACTTCTAATGAAAAACTCTTTTGGGAAAAGGAACTGCTTGGCCTTTTCATCTCTCGCCATCCCTTAGAAGAATATGCAGAAATTATAAAAAAATATGCTAAACCTATCACAGAAATTCAAAATAATTCAGAGGTGAAGATAATTGGCCTTGTCAGTGAGATTAAAAAAATTTTAACCGGAAACAAAGAAAATATGCTTTTTGTTAAAGTAGAAGATCCTTGGGGAAAAATTGAGATTATTGTTTTCCCAAAACTAGCCAGTGAAAAAATTTGGCAAAAAAATAAGATAGTTTTTATCGCCGGCAGAACAACTGACAAAGATGGTGAAATAAAAGTCATTGCCGAAAGAGTAAAAGCAGTCTCAGAAGAAGGATTAAAAAATCTCTTGATAAAAAACCAAAATAATATATAATAAAGAGGACAAAATTTTATTTCCCTTTCAGCGCTATTGCTTCGCTACGCTCAGCAAGGCTTCGCCAAGGCGCTTCAGGAGAAACAAAATTTAGGTAATAAAGAAATGGTATTAAATTTATGAAAATTTTTATTTCTCCTCACTTAAAAATCGGCTATTTCTTCTTGATTTTCACCCTTATTCTTCTTGGTGGATTTATTTTTACTCTTTTTTTTACCTTACGAGGAACAGAAATTATTGTCAAGCCAAAAATCTTCAACATTGAAACAAGTTTCAAATTTGAAATTAATGATAAAATAGACAGATCAAAAATGAAAATTTTTGAGGTAACCAAAGAAACAGAAAAAGAATTTTCTCCAAAAACAAAAACCCAGGTTTATGATTACGCGGGAGGAGAGGTAAAAATTATTAACACTTCAAGTCAAGAACAAACTCTTATCGCCACCACTCGCCTTCTCTCTCCTCAAGGATTGATTTTTAGAATAAATGAGACTGTTTACATTAAACCAAAAGGCGAAACAAAGACTTATGCTAAAGCCGATAAGGCTGGGAAGGAATATGAAATTGCCCCGACAAAATTTACTATTCCAGGACTTTCAACTTCCTTACAAAAATTAATTTATGCAGAAACTGAAAAACCAATGACTGCCACCTCCCTTCAAAGCGGTTTAGTTACCTTAGCCGACCTTGAAGAAGCTAAGAAGAAGCTTAAAGATCAATTATATGAAAATGTATTAGATGAAATAAAAAAAGAATTGCCTGAAAATAATCTTCAAATTATAACCAAATCGACAATTTTATCAGAAAAATCAAACGCTAAAATTAATGAAGAAAAGGAAAAATTTAAAGTTTATTTAAAATTAAAAGTGATTGCCTTAACTTTCCCAAGAGAAGATCTACTTGAAATCGCTAAAAATAAACTGCAAGAACAATTGAAAGAAGACAATAAATTAGTTTCTTATGATAAAGAAAGTTTGAGTTGTCTTATTGATAAAATTGACGTTAATCGCGCGACTCTGACAATTGCCATTCGCGGTGAAGCAGCCATTAATGAGCAATCAAAAATTTTTGAGAAAGAAAAAATGACAAACGCGACGCCCGAAAAAATAAAAGTGTATTTGCAATCTTTCGAGGAGATTGAAAGCGTCAGAATAAAATTTTTTCCTCCTTTTCTAAAAAAGATGCCGAATAATCCTGAAAAAATTAAAATTAAAATTTTATAAATTGTACCAAATTTTGCTCCTCCTTCGCGCTATGCTGCAAATGTTTCATTCAGAAGGACAAAATTTGGTGTGAAGGCGTGGAAACGTCTTATTACTAACTTGTTTAGATAATATAAACTAATTTCTCTAGACTAATTATATGACCACTTCAAAAATTTCTCTTGAAACTATGCGTCACTCTGCTTCTCATTTAATGGCCGCGGCTATTTTAGAGCTTTTTCCTGAAGTAAAATTTGGTATTGGACCAGCTATTGAAAATGGTTTTTATTATGATCTTGACCTTCCTTTTTCTTTAACACCTGATCATCTTAAAAAAATTGAAAAGAAAATGAATGAGTTAAAGAAAAAAAATTTAAAATTTGAAAAAAATGAATTGTCTATCGAAGAAGCCAAGGAATTTTTTGAAAAACTTGATCAACTTTATAAACTTAAATTAATTAATGATTTAGAAAAAGTTGAAAAAAAAGTGAGTATTTATAGGCTCGGAAATTTTACAGATCTTTGTAAAGGACCTCATCTTAAATCATCTGCGGAAATCCCCGCTTTTCGTCTGAGAAAAATTGCCGGCGCTTATTGGCTGGGAAATGAAAAAAATAAAATGCTCCAAAGAATTTATGGATTAGCTTTTTTGACTGAAAAAGATTTACAGGAATATTTAAAATTTGAAGAAGAGGTCGAAAAAAGAGATCATCGTCGTTTAGGCAAAGATCTTGATTTATTCAGTTTTGACGAAGAAATTGGAGCTGGTTTGCCTATCTGGCATCCGAAAGGAGCTTTAATCCGACAAATTATTGAAGATTTTTGGATTAAAGAACATTTTAAAAATGGCTATGAGCTTGTTCGCTCTCCGCATATTGGCAATATAAATTTATGGAAAACTTCTGGCCATTTAGAATTTTATAAAGATTACCTGTATTCCCCTATTCAAATTGAAGACGAAAAATACATGATTAAACCGATGAATTGTCCTTTTCATATTAAAATCTATAAATCAACAATTCGCAGTTATCGTGACCTTCCTATCCGCTGGGCTGAATTAGGTACTGTTTATCGCTATGAAAAATCAGGGGTTCTCCACGGTTTACTTCGAGTCAGAGGATTTACTCAGGATGACGCTCATATTTTTTGCAGCCCTGAAGATTTGAATAAAGAAATTGAAAAAGTTCTTAATTTTTCTTTAAAAATGCTCAAAACTTTTGGTTTTAAAAATTTTGAGATTTACCTTTCAACCAGGCCTGAAAAATATGTTGGCGCGCTTCCAAACTGGGAAAAAGCAACCATTGCCTTAAAAAATGCTTTAGAAAAATCAAAAGAGAGATACCAAATTGATCCAGGCGAAGGTGTTTTTTATGGACCAAAAATTGATATTAAAATTAAAGATTCTCTTGGTCGGGCTTGGCAATGTTCAACCATCCAAGTAGATTTTAATTTACCAGAGAGATTTGATGTCACTTATATTGATAAAAAAGGGAAAAAAATACAGCCAATTATGATTCACCGCGCTTTATTAGGATCGCTTGAAAGATTTTTTGCGGTCCTGCTGGAAAATTATGCCGGCGCTTTACCTGTTTGGCTTTCTCCTGTTCAAATTTATTTAGCTCCTGTTGGCAAAAAACATTATCGAGCGGCTAGAAAATTAACTAAAGAATTTGAAAGTTATGGTTTGCGATGCTTAAACGATGAATTGCGAGAAACAATCTCTTATAAAATCAGAAAAGCGGAAAAACAAAAAATTCCTTATATTTTGGTGATTGGCGACAAAGAAATGAAAGGTAAAAATTTAAATGTGAGAATGCGCGGTAATATCATTAAAAAAATGACCAAAAAAAAGTTTGTTGAAAAAGTTTTAAAAGAAATCGAAAATAAAAAATAACTTACAACTGACCACTTACAACCCCAGTAGTAGAGCAAAACTCACTACGGGGCGCAGCAAACAACCTATGAAAAATCCTTCACTTTAATTGAATTATTGGTCGTCATCGCGATCATTGGCATCCTAGCCGCCATTGCCATGCCTTCTATTAGCAATGTCCGGGCTAAAGCCAGAGATAGTAAACGGCTGGCCGATTTAAATACTTTCAAAACCGCTTTGGAAATGTATTTTAGCGATCACGGAGAATATCCTATTTGGACTAGTGGCTGTCTTGAAAACACCAGCGCTACGAGCAGTCCTTTTCTTGCTGGTTCAGGCTTTGTCCCCAATTATATGCGCCAAATTCCCAAAGATCCTCTTTATGGCAAAGGTCATTGTTTCTACTACAAAACCACGGCTAATGGTTCAGACTACCATGCGTTGGCTTTTTTGGAAAAAAATATCCAAGCCAGTAAAGATGATGGTGGAGCATTCGATAATTATTACGAAGTTTTTTCTAGAAAAGAAAAATTAGATGAGATCGCTGTTGATACAAGCTCAGGAGGGGCAGTTGAAACAGCCATGGGCAGCGCTCCTCCCCCGCCTCCTCCTAGCGGCTGGACAGTTGATGGATTAACCTATACCACTCGTAGAAAATTAACCATTGACCAGACAAAAGTTGACGCTGATCTGACTGATTTTCCTGTTTTGGTGAAACTAACTTCAACTAATTTTGATTTTTCAAAAGCCAATTCTGATGGATTTGATATTCGTTTTACAAGTTCTGATGGTACAACTCTTTTGAAATATGAAAGGGAAAGGCACGATAATGTAAATGGTTTAGCTGAGTATTGGGTGAAAATTCCTTCTGTTTCAGGAACAGCTAATACTGATTTTTACATTTATTACAGGACAACTGATACTGCTGACGGCGCTGACCCGACTAATGTTTGGGATGCAAATTTTAAGATGGTTCAGCATTTAAAAGATATTACTACCTCTACTGTAAATGATAGCACTGCAAACGCTAATAATGGCGCGAAAATAGCGGCTAACGAGCCAATAGAAGCCGATGGGAAAATAGCCAAAGCGCAAAATTTTGATGGAATAAATGATTATATTAACATTTCAAATGAAAATAATTTTGATTTTGAATTGAATACACCCTTTTCAATATCTGCGTGGGTATATCATCCAGGAGCACTTGGAGCAGCAACAGAAACAATATTTAGTAAAATTGGAGCAGGAGTACCAGGTTATTATCTTCTTGCTGGTCATTGGTCAACTTCTTTAACTATGATTTTCAAATTGGATAATAGTAATCACGATTTTGTTTCTGGCGATATACTTCCTGTAGACCAATGGGTTTACGTAACAATGACTTACAATGGAACTAATTATTTGGGAATAAAACTTTATCTCAACGGCGTAGAATGTAGTTATACATATTACTCACCAGGAACAGTAACCACAATTCTTAATAATGAAAGTCCTCATATTGGTAAGAATGATTGGGCGCCTGATGGAGAAGTGCCTTATTGGAAGGGCAAAATCGACGAAATCCGTGTTTCTAATGTCACTCGTTCCGCTGCTTGGATAAAAGCAGATTACAATTCTGGAAATGATAGTTTATTGACTTATGGGGCAGAGGAAATAAAATAATAATAAATTTTTAATTTTATTACTAGATGAGATATTGTCTTCAAACTTTTGGCTGTCAGATGAATAAAAGTGATTCAGAACGAATCGCTTTTGTTTTAGAAAAAATGGGTTTTAAAAAAACTCCCCGCCTTGGCGTGGCTGATTTAGTGGTGATTAATATGTGCTCAGTCAGACAATCAGCGGTTGATAGAGTATACAGTTTAATCTCGAAAATATCCGCTGGGCAAGCGCGACCAAAAATTTTTTTGACTGGTTGTCTTTTGCCTCAAGACAGGAGAAAACTCCAAAACAAGGTTTCCTTTATCTTTAATATTAAAGATTTGCCTCAACTGCCCAAAAAAATAATAAAAAATTTTAATCTTCAACATAAGTCAGTTTTAATTCGCGATGATCGCAAAGATTATTTAGGAATTAAACCTCTTTATTCTTCTTGTCCTTCTGCTTTTGTGCCAATTATGACTGGCTGTGATAATTTTTGCGCTTATTGCGTTGTTCCTTACCTGCGAGGCAGAGAATATTCTCGCTCCCCTCTTTCAATCCTTCAAGAAATAAAAAATCTCCTAAAAAAAGGGTTCAAAAGAATTATTCTTTTAGGACAAAATGTCAATTCATATCACTCGGAAAAATATAGTTTTCCGAAACTTTTAAGAAAAATCTCTGATTTGCCAGGAAAATTTTGGTTAAGTTTTATGACTTCTCATCCTAAAGACCTCTCAGACGAATTAATAGAAACAGTCTTTTCTTCTGATAAAATTTGTAAGTATTTTCATTTGCCTATTCAATCAGGATCTGACAAAATTCTAAAAAAAATGAACAGGGGCTATACGGTTAAACAGTACGAAAAGATCATTCAAAAAATAAAAAAAATAGGGGTTGCTATTTCTACAGACATTATTGTTGGTTTTCCAAGAGAAACAAAAAAAGATTTTAACAAAACAGCTTCTTTGCTAAAAAAAATAAATTATGACATGGCTTATATCTCCAAATACTCTCCAAGGCCTCTAACAAGCGCTTTTAAACTTAAAGATGACGTTAGTTCTCTTGAGAAAAAGAGAAGACAAAAAAAACTTTTTAAAATTTTAAAGAGGATAGCCTTAAACAATAATAAAAAATACCTCAACAAAGAGGTGAACGTTTTAATCATGGGAATTAAGGGGAAATGCCTTTTTAGCGAGACAAACACTTTTAAAAAGGTAAAAATAAATATCTGCGGTTCACTACGGGGCAGGAAAATAATTGGGAAATTTCACAGGATAAAAATTACCAAAGTATCGCCCTGGGGATTAGCCGGTTTGATTGTCCATCAAAGTCAATAAATCAACCTCAATTTTACGCAAACGCAAAATATTTCTAAACATAAAAATAAAAATAATTATCAATAAAATAGCTATGAAATAAAGAATTAAAGGCTGGTTTAATCTGGACAAAGTGTTATAAAAACCATGAAAAAGAACAGCTAAAATGAATCCTTTAAAAAGTGCTGGAAATTTTTTACGCAAACTAAATTTACTTAAGGCAAAATAATAACCAATAATCCCACCAGCGATAAAGTGCATAAAAGTGGTAGTAAAACCACGCAAAAGAAGAATATCGGCAGCTAAAGAGATATCTTTAATTGCAAAGGCATAAAAAATGTTCTCGGTAAAAGCAAAGCCTAAACCTAAAATTATACCGTAAATCATCCCATCTACTGGTTCGTCAAACGAAGGAAAACGATAAACAGTAAATTTAAAACAAGTTAATTTTCCTCCTTCCTCAATTAAAGCATCGACCAAAAAAGATAAAATCAAAATCAACAAAATTTCTGGACCAAAAAAAACTTTTTTTATATATTCGGTCAAAGGAATATTGATAAAAGTCAAAAGAAGGGCTACTAGGCCACCCAGAAGAAAAGTTCTAATGATCTGGCGATTTGGTTCTGGTTGTTTTCTATCCCACCACAAACAAATGAAAAACCAAATAATGGTCGGACCAATTAAATGAAAAATGAGGTTTAGAAACTGATTAGACATTATGAAACTAAATAATAAATTAATTGTCATTATCGGCCCAACAGCCAGCGGAAAGAGCAAAATGGCTGTTAAATTAGCCAAAAAATTTTCTGGCGAAATTATCTCGGCTGATAGTCGAACAATTTATAAAGAAATGAATATTGGAACTGCCAAAGAAACTCAAAAGTCAAAGGTTCCTCATTATTTAATTGACATCATTAATCCTAATCAACAATTCACGGTCGCCCTTTTCAAAAGAAGAGCTTTAAAAATTATTAAAGGAATTCAAGAAAGAGGAAAAATTCCTTTTTTAGTTGGTGGCACCGGCCTTTATATCAGTTCTATCGTTGATAATCTTAAAATTCCTAAAGTTAAACCTGATTATAGATTGAGAAAAAAAATGGAAAAATTATCTAAAGAAATTCTTTGGCAAAAACTTCTTAAATTAGACAAAAATGCCGCTTTGATCGTTGATAAAAACAACCCTCGCCGGATTATCCGAGCAATTGAAATTTGTCAAATAACTAAAAAATCTTTAGCTGAACAAAGAGCAAAGGGCAAACCTCTTTTTGAAATTTTACAAATAGGCATCAAATTACCTTTTAAGACTCTTTATCAAAGAATTAATAAAAGAGTTGAGCGAATGTTTAAACAGGGTTTGATCAAAGAAGTTAAAACGCTCTATAAAAAATACGGTGAAAATATCCCTGGCCTTAATTGCATTGGTTATAAAGAAATAATTCCTGCTCTTAAAAAAGAAATTGGTTTTGAGGAAGCAAAAGAACTTATTAAAAGAAATACAAGGCGTTTTGCCAAAAGACAATGGCAATGGTTCAAAAGAGATCAAAGAATTAAATGGATAAAAAATTTTAAAGAAGCCGAAGGGATCACAAAATCTTTTTTAAAATCTCCATAACTAATTTTGGCTCTGCCTTGCCTTTTGTTTCTTTCATCACTTGACCAATTAAAAATTGTAAAGCATTCTCTTTCCCTTTTTTAAAATCAGCCACGACTTTCGGATTTTTTTCAATCACTTCTTTCACTATTTTCTCTATTTTTCCTTCGTCAGCCATAACTTCTAGTTTATTTTTCTTCATTATTTGATTTGGTCCTTTCCCTGTTTTCTTCATTTCTTCTAAAATTTGTTGGCCTAAAGTGCTAGAAATTTTATTTTGAAAAATTAAAAGAATAAATTCAACAAAATTTTTAGAATTAATTAAATTAGGCCAAAGACGATTAATCAACCAATTAGCTGCAAGCTTAGTAAGTTTTTTTTCATTTTCTGGCAAGGAGATCTTCTTTAATTCTTTCATCATTTCCTCAGTAAAATCCGCCAAATGAATATCGCTTGTCAAAATTTTTGCCTCCTCAGGTAAGAAACCGTACATTTTCACAAAACGGTCTTTTCTGTCCAAAGGCAATTCTTTAATTGTTATCTCTTCTAAAAAAGGAAGATTTTTTATTTCTAAAAATGGCAAATCAGGCTCAGGAAAATACCGATAATCAAAACTTTCCTCCTTTCCTCTTTGAAGCAAGGTGGTTTTTTCTTTTTCGTCCCAACCGCGAGTAGAACCTATTTGAGGAGGACTTCCTTCTTCCCAAAGCTCTGTCTGCCTTTTTATTTCATAAGAAAGCGCATCCTCAACCGCTTTAAAAGAATTTAAATTTTTAATCTCAGTTTTAGCAAAAAAAATTTTTTCTCCAACAGGTCTTAAAGAAATATTAGCATCACATCTCATTTGTCCTTTTTGCATTTCTGCCTCAGAAACATCAAGATATTTGGCAATAAGTCGAAGAGTTTCAAGAAAAACTTTTGCCTCTCCCGGAGATCGTAGTTCTGGCCTGGTGACCAATTCAACTAAAGGAACACCGGCTCGGTTAAAATCAACGAAGCTCTCGCCTTTTGCGCCATGAAGCAATTTAGCCGCGTCTTCTTCTAAATGAATTCTTTCTAAATTAATCTTTTTTCTTTGGTTATCTCCGCCAGAGGCGGACTCGATCTCTAAAAAACCTCCTTTAACTAAAGGCAGAAAAAATTGACTAATTTGATAACCTTTTGGCAAATCTGGATAAAAATAATTTTTTCTGTCAAAAGAGGCAGTTTCTGGTATTTTGCCATTTAAATTTCTGCCAAAAAAAAGAGTTTTTTTGAGGGCCTCTTCGTTAAGAACCGGCAAGACACCTGGATGTCCCAAACAAATAGGACAAATATTTGTATTAGGCTGAACCTCTTCGCTATTTGGACAGGAACAAAAAAGTTTTGTTTTGGTTTTAAGCTCGATATGAACTTCTAGGCCAATAATTGTTTCAAGTTTAAGCGACATTTTTTTGAAATAAAATTACTTTAATAGTTTTAATTAAAATTTGTAAATCTAAAGACATTGACCAATTTTCAATATAATAAATATCAAATTTGGCCTCTTCCTCAAAAGAAAGATCTGAGCGGCCGGAGATTTGGGCTAAACCAGTCAAGCCGGGCTTAATAGTTAAAAGTTGCTTATGGTGTTTTTGATATTTTCCAACCTCAGTTGGCTCATGCGGTCTCGGTCCAACCAAACTCATTTCCCCTTTAATAATATTAAAGAGTTGCGGTAATTCATCAATGCTCATTCTTCTTAAAAATTTGCCTATTTTTGTAATTCGAGGATCATTTTTCATCTTAAAAAGAACACCATCTTTTCTCTCGTTAAGTTGAAGCAAATCTTTTTTTATTTTCTCGGCATTTTTAATCATTGAACGGAATTTATAAAGTTTAAAATTCTTCCCTCTTTCCCCTGCTCTAACTAAACCTATTAAAACGGGTCCTTCAGAACCAAGTTTAATAATTAAGGCTAAATAAAAAAATAAAGGCAAAAGAAAAACTAGAGCCAAAATTCCTAAAACAAGATCAAAAATTCTTTTATAAACTTTCCCCCATCCTTGAAGACCTGTTCTTTGAATTTCTATAACTGACATACTGGCCAAAGTCTCTGTTCTAATATTACTTGAGAGAGCGCCAAATAGATTGGTGGTATATTTAAAAACAATTTGATGTTCGTTACAGAACTCAACTAGCTTTAAACTCTCTTTCTCAGGTAGATGATGATTAGTTTGAATAATCTGAGATATTTCGTAGGCCTTATTTTGCCAATCTTCTATTAGTTTATCAGATGAATTATAATGTCCCAAGACCTGATAGCCAAATTCCGGTTTATTTTTGAGACTTTTAATAATTCTTTCCGTTTCTTCGCCCTCACCAAAAATTAAGACTGGTTCGAGACCTTTACCTTTTTTATAAGAAGAAATTTTGATTAAATTAATAAAAAAATGACCGAGGCTTAAAAAAATAATAGAAACTAGCCAATTGGCTAAAATAATAAAACGAGAAGAAAATAATTCCTGACTAAAAAAAATAAAAAGAATGACCATCATCGTGCCAGCCGAACAGCCAATAAAGATACGAGAAATTTCTTTTGATGGTTGTCTTCTCTCAGCCAAATTATAAAGACCAATTAAAGAAAAAATACCAATCCAAATAGCAGAAACAATTAAAATTAAACTAAGATATTTTAAAAATTGTAACTGATAAATGACTGGTCTCAATTCTACTAAAGCCTGAAATCTTAGATAATAAACAATAATTCCTGAAAGAACCATTAATAAATAATCAAAGGGCACCAAGATAGAAGCATAAAATAGTTCTGACTTCTTCATGCTTTTATTTTATCATATTCGCGCTATGCTGCAAAGGCGCTCAGAAGGACAAAATTTGGTGTTAAGTATAACATGAACGAGTGCATCCCCTTGTTTTTTTTGAATTTTCTGCTAGAATGAAAAAACCTGGGTTAGGTTAAGCGACTGCTCTGTTGTCCTAAAAAGATGACAGGGAGGAAAGTCCGAACACTCAATTAATCACGTCTTTTCCTCAAAAGGGAAAAAACTTGAAAAAAATAGTAGTGGGTAACGCCCATCCTCCGACCCCGGGTTGGAGAGAGGTGCGAACAGAGACGTTCCGAACCGAAAGGTGAGGAACGCTCCGACCTAAGGTCGGAGCGAGCTCCAATGGAAACATCGGAGGTGAAACGGCTAAATCCTTACTTGAGTGCAAGACCAAAATTGGTAGGTCGCTAGAGGTTGGTGGTAACACTGATCCCAGAGAAATAGTCGCTAATACAGAATTCGGCTTATTGACCTAGCCCGGGTAAAAAAATCAAAAATTAAAAATCAAAAATCAAAATTAGAAGATAAAAAATTTGAGTCACATAATGTCAAAACAAAATAAACCCCGACGCCAAAGGGTCGGGGCTCCGACTGGAACGTCGGAGAAAATTATTAAATTAGTCAAATTCCTCGCTTCTTTCCAAATTAAAAACAGCGAGGATTTTTTAAAATTGAAACAAAAAATCGTTAATCAGTTGGCAATCCCTTTACCTAGCAATGTTTTAATTTTGCAGATCTATTATAATTTATTAAAAAAGAAAAAAGTCAAAAAAAATCAATTTTTTGAAAAACAACTAAAAAAAAAGCCTGTAAGAAGTCTCTCTGGGGTGGTGGTGATCTCTGTTTTAACCAAATCTTCGACCCTTCGTCGCGACTCCTCAGGATCTTCGACCTGCCCGGGCGATTGTTTATTTTGTCCAACAGAAAAAAATCTGCCGAAAAGTTATCTTTCCGGTGAACCGGCTGTTGAGAGAGCCAAACAGCTAAAATTTAATCCTTATTTACAAGTTAAAAGAAGAATTGAAACCTTAGAAAAACTTGGCCATCCAACTGATAAAATTGAGTTGATTGTCATTGGCGGCAGTTGGTCGGCTTTACCAAAAAAATACCAAATATGGTTTATCAAGGAATGTTTTAGGGGAGCCAATGATAAAAAACTAACAACTAACAACCAACAACTAACAACTAAAATAGAGAAATTAGAACAGGAACTTAAAAAAGAACAAAAAAAGAACGAGAAAGCAAAACATCGAATTATTGGAATTACTTTGGAAACCAGGCCTGATTTAATTACGCCTGAAGAAATTTTAATGATGAGAAAATTAGGTTGTACGCGAGTAGAAATTGGTGTCCAAATTTTAGATGATAAAATTTTAAAATTAAACAATCGCGGTCATGGCATCAAAGAAATAATCAGAGCAACACAACTTTTAAAACAAACTGGCTTAAAAGTCTGTTATCATCTAATGTTTGGTCTTCCTTTCTCTTCTGCCTCAAAAGATGTTTCTTGTTTTAAAAAAATCTTTGACAATCAAAATTTTAGGCCAGACATGCTCAAGCTTTATCCTTGCGTCATCACTGCTGGCTCAAAATTATTTAAATTATGGCAAAGGAAGAAATATGTTCCCCTTAAAGACAGAACTCTAATTAATCTCTTAGTAAAAATCAAATCTCTGATTCCTCCTTATGTTCGAGTTAATCGTGTTGTTCGCGATATTCCTTCAACACTGATTGTCGCTGGTTCAAAAATTTCCAACTTACGAGAATTAATAGCCTTGACAATGAAGAAAAACAATCTTAAATGTCGCTGTATTCGTTGTCGAGAAGTTAAAGAGAGCAATGATTTTAAAAATTTTAAATTAGTTAAGCGGAATTATCAAGCTAGTCAAGGCAAAGAAATTTTTCTTTCTTTTGAAAACCAAAAAAAAAATAAATTAGTCGCCTTTTTAAGACTCAGGTTGCAAAACAATTTTTCAAAATATTTTCCCGAATTAAAAAACGCGGCTTTAATCCGTGAAGTTCATACTTACGGAATAATGGTACCAATTGGCGAAGTCCTGAGTTCGTCGAAGGGCAAACATACAAAAGCTGCTCAACACCAAGGATTTGGCAAAAAACTCATTAAAGAAGCAGAAAAAATCGCAAAAAAATCTGGCTTTAAAAAAATAGCCGTGATCGCTGGCGTCGGGGCAAGGGAATACTATAAAAAATTGGGCTATCAACTAGAGAATACTTATCTGATCAAAAAATTATAATTTAGATCAGAGGCTATAGCTACAAATAGTATTTTGTGGGCCTTTATGGGTTTCGGGAACCCATAATTTTGCTATTCCTTTTTTTGTAAAAAAAAGGTAAAATTTAGTCATTTTCTAGGGACTGTCCCTTCGCAAAATTAAAAAATCTGCTTTTATTTTTGGTGATTATAAATTTCCAAAATTTCCTGAGCCGAAAGAGCCCGGTTCCAGATTGCGATTTCATCAAATTTGGCATTGAGGGGATAGTGCCCACCTGTATAATTACCAATATTACTAAAAATATAACTGCCAGAATCAGAAAACGATGTATTTGGTGCAGATTGCGTTCCAAGATTTACACCATTTTTATAAAGAGTAATAGTTTTTTCTGAGTCATCAAAAGCGAATACAAGATGATTCCAAGCGTTATAGGTTATTGCATCAGCCCAAGTTAAGAGGTCATTAGGGGCGCCCCATTCAAGTTTGGTTGCAGTGTAACGAGTAAACACCCGCGCCCCAAACCCGACGTAATAGTTTGGTTCTGTCCTACTATTTCCAAATGGCCAAACCCACATTGCGACAGTATTAGAACTCATTGATATTGTTATTGTTTGTGTTGCCAAATAATCATTCTGCCCATCAAAATTCAAACAATTACCAAATTTACAACTAGCGCCAGAGGTCCAGATTGGGCAATCAGTAGTTGGTGGTAAAGCGCAATTAAGGTCTCCAGAATATAAATAGCCTGTGTTGGACGGAGAGCTTGGAGAAGAATCAGCTGTAGTTATACCAGCTCCTTCATCCATCTTCCAGTAACCAACTAGTCCGGTTTGAGGTATATGATACACACAAAGACTTGTCACAAATGCCGAACAATCCGTGTTACACGATAATGTTCCGGTGTAGTTAGTGCCAATCTGCGATTCGCAGGTTTGACTAGCTAAAGCAGTGCCGTCGCAAATTTCCGATCCTTCTATTATATTGTTGCCGCAAACTGCTTGATAACCTGGCATGGCCTGGGCGAGGGCATTATCATCTATATCAATCACACTCCCTCTGCCAGTTGGCCCAGCATAAATTTCATAGTAATCAGTCTCCGTTCCGTTATCATTGGATGAGCGAGCAGTATCTTTTTCAAGATAAGCCGCCATTTTGAAATTCCCGCCTGTAGCATCTGATTGGTAATAATAGCAATATTTGTTTGGCAAAGGGTCTTTAGGTGGAGTTTTCATGTATTTGTCAGTAAAGAAAACTGGCGAAGATGGATCAATTTCTGTTCTCAGCGGATTATCTGTTTCTTTATCAATACACCCAGATTCCCAGATTGGATAGTGGTTGTAATCATTGAAATAGAGTTCCATGGCTTTGGCCAGTTGATCAAGGTCAGCCAGTCGCCTGGCATCTCTGGCTTTAGCCCTGACATTGCTCAAAGAAGGGATGGCAATAGCTGCCAGAATGCCAATGATGGCGATGACAACCAAAAGTTCAATTAGGGTAAAACTATTTTGTTTTCTCATTTTTTTATTTTATCAACTAATAACGTATTTTATACGAATATACGTATAGGTTTGTAAATTCGTTGATTAATATTATAGCACAAATCAAAAAAAAAAAAACCAAGGGGAGTTGTCCACAGTTCTTTTTAATTTATATTAGAGCTTTAACCACGTTTTCCATCCTCATTCCTCTTGAACCTTTAACTAAAATTATATCTCCTGTTAAAATATTTTCTTCCAGAAATTTAATTAACTGATCTTGCTTGTCAAATGAAAAAATATTTTTTTCATTCATTCCTTTTTCTCTCGCTCCTTTAGCAATTTCAATCGACTCTTTACCATAAGTTAACAAAAAATTAAAATTGCCTTTCGCGACCTCCTCTCCGACCTCATAATGCAGGTCAATGCTTTTTTTACCTAATTCTAACATATCAGCCAAAACAATCCATTTTCTTGCCCCTGAAGCAAGTTTTATTTGGAGTAAAGTTTTTAACGCTTCTTTAACTGCCATTGGCGAAGAATTATAAGTGTCATCAATAATGACTACTTCTTTTTTGCCTTTTAGGACAGACATCCTGCTTGGCAGATGTTTATAAGAAGAAAGATAATTAGCAATGGTTAACAAATTTAAATTTAAAGATAAGCCGACCGCCACGGCAGCTAAAATCGCATAAACCTGAGAACAAGAAATAACTCCTGATAAAAAAATAGGAACGACATTTCCCTGATATTTAATTTTAAATTGCAGTCCCTTGAGCTCTATTTCTTTTTCCTCTAAACTTTGACTGAGAAAAATTTCAATTCCCCTGACCATTGCTTCTTCTCCTAAACCAAAAGTTAAAATTTTTGATTTAATTTTATTTTCCAAAGAAGCAATCAGTTTGTCGTCTTTATTTAAAATTGCCCAACCATTAAGAGGCAAATTTTTTATTAATAATTGTTTTTCTGCAAAAACATTTTCTACTTCTTTGAAAAATTCTAAATGAGAAGGAGAAACAGAGGTCAAAACGCCTATTTGTGGTTTAACAATTTTCAAAAGATAAGCGATATCGCCTGGATGATCTGCTGCCATTTCTAAAATTAAGATTTCTGGATAATTTTCTTTTTCTGGTAATAAATTAAAAATCACTTTTATAAAAATTTTTAACCAGCCAAAAATATTCTTTCCTGCTGAAGGGAATCCTAAAATTGTCAAAGGAAGACCTATCTCGTTATTATAGTTACCTTGACTCTTTCTTGCTCTAAAATTATTTTTAAGTATTTCATAAATTGCTTCTTTCGTACTGCTTTTTCCAACACTGCCAGTTATCCCAATGACAATTGGCTGATATTTTTTTATCACTCTCCTGGCTAAAATCTTTAAAATTTTTTGGATAATTTTTTTTCCCATATTAAAATTGAAATTTATTGAGATATACTCGCTCCGCTCGTGAAATTTATTGAAATTAATTTCTCTCAATTTCTAATTTCTACTAATTTCTATTGATTTCTTTCAATTTCTATTAATATTTATTTTTCTGGCTCCAAATTATAAGATTCGACCAAAAATTTTCCTATTTCTCTAAACAAAGGCGCAGCAGTTGATTCAGCATATTCCCCTTTTTTAGGATTTTGAAGTTTAACCAAAACAGTAAAAATAGGCGCTTGAGCGGGTAAAAAACCACCAAAAGAATGATTTGTCTTTTTTCCATATTCCCCTTTCTCTGGTATTTGAGCAGTGCCAGTTTTTCCGGCCACAAAAAAACCTGGAATTTGAGCTGACTTAATATGACCGGTTTCTGTTACCGCTATCATCATTTCGGTCAAATCAGTAACTGTTTCCCCTTTGACGACTTCTCTCTTCATCTGCGGATCTATTTTAATGATGTCTCCATTTGTTTTTTTGATTTCTTTAACAATAAATGGTTTCATTAATTTTCCATTATTAGCAATAGCAGAAATTGCGGTTACCATCTGAAGAGGGGTCACGGTCAAGCCCTGACCAAAAGAACCGGTCGCTAAATATATTTCTTCTTTCTTGTTCAAATTAGAGATATCCCCTTTTCTTTCAGCCGGTAATTCAACACCGGTCAAACTACCAAAACCAAACTTTTGCACATAATCTCTAAAAGAGTTAATACCTAATTTATTAGCCACAAAAATAGCGCCAGTATTGATAGATTTTTCTAGAACGCCGATCATTGTTTGCTCTTTATAAATTTTATTTCCAGCATTTTTAATAATGTGATTACCAATATTAACCTCGCCAGCATCGATGTAAGTTGTCTCTGGTGTTATTTTTTCTTCTGCCAGGCCTGCGGCCATGGTGATCAATTTAAAAATAGAGCCTGGTTCGAATTCATCAGAAATAGCAGGATTTCTAAACAGAGAAAAGTCGGTTATTTTTGAATATTGATTAGGATCAAAACTTGGCAAACTTACCATGCTCAATATTTCTCCTGTTTTACAATCGAGTATAATAATTGTTCCATTTTCTGCTTCATACTTATCTAAGGCCTCCTTAAGCTTTTCGTTTACAAAGAATTGTAACGAACTGTTAATGGTTAGAGTTAAGGAATCTCCCTCGTTTAAACTTTTATCAAAATTTTCTTCCAGACCATATTGACCTTTTTGTTGCTGATTTGACCAACCAAAAAAACCTATAATCTGTCCAAAGATTTCTTTTTCTGGATAATATCTTCTATATTTTGTTTCAAAATTAATTCCTTTAAGGTTAAGATCTTTAACCTGACGCACTTGATCTAACGTTAAGTCACGGCCGAGTAATTCGTAAAAATCATTTTTATTTGAGAGTCTAAGCACTAAATCTTTAAAATTTTTTGTTTCTTCTGTTTCCTCAATCACTTGTTTTTCGCTCTTTTCTTCTTTGCTAAACCCTAAATAAGGAGAAAGCTTACTGGCAACTTCTATTCCGTTTTCTATATAAGCTGGCACGGCTATTAAATCAAAGCTTATTAGATTAATGGCCAATGGCGCCTTGTCAGAAGAAAAAATATCTCCTCTTTTAACTCTAAATGTTTCGTCGACTGATATTCTTTTCTGAATTTCCTTTTTATAAAATTCATGGCGAATGATTTGAAGTTGGAAAAGTCTTAAAATAATGAGGACTGTAAAAATAAAAATACAAACCAAAAGAAACTTAATTCGTCCTTGGTTTGTCATTGCTATTTAGCTACAAAAATTTCTTCGGTCGTCATTATGTATTCCGGTTTACCCATTTTGACTAAACCTAATTTTTGAGAAGTTTGAAAGAGTTGAGCAGCTGTATTTTCGCCAGCTATTTTTTTATTTAAATAATCGTTTTCTAGCCGTAATGTTTGTAAACCATTTTCGTATTTTTGGATTTCTAAATTATATTTAGTAGAAAGAATGATTTGAGATAAATAAATACTAACTATTAAAAAAATAAAACACAATAAAACAAAATTAAAAATAAAATAATTTTTTCTCGAAAACTTTACAGTTTTGTAGTCCTGCATATATAAATATAAATTAAATATGAGATCCTTCGCTTCGCTCAGGTCGTTCAGACTCTGAAGAGTCTTCAGACTCGAAGAGATGAGCCTGTTGAATTCTTCAACAGTCTCAAATGCCCAACTCTCCGAGTGCTTCGGCTATGTTTTCGCTTTCTTTTTCTGACTTATCTTTATACTCTTTCCACTTTTCTTCATCCCAAATTTCTAAACGATTATAAAGACCAGTGACCACCACTTTTTTATTAAGAGCAGCATATTGTTTTAAATAATCTGGGATATTGATTCTTCCTTGGGTGTCAAGAGTTGTATCCATTGCCCCGGCCAACATTAATCTGGCAAAAGCCCTACTTTTAGCTTGATTAATCGGTAATTTTGCTATTTTGTCAGCAAGTTTTCCCCACTCCTCTCTTGAATAAACAAAAAGGCAGGTATCAACCCCACGAGTGATAACAGCCCCTTTTTTAAATTGTGGTCTAAATTTAACTGGCATTGCCAACCTGTTTTTTTCATCGATGAAATAATGATATTCGCCAATAAACATAGGTTTAAATTAAATTTTTTTAAAATTTAATTGTCCACTTTTCAATTGACTTATCCCCACAGTTATCCACAGCTCTACACTAATATTCCTATTATACCCATTTTTCTCCCTTTGACAACCCTCCCCTGTGGATAACTTTTGCCCTGTTAAATAGCGACCTGATCGCTCCCTCCACCAAAAGCGGAGGGATTTAACAGGGTGAACCCTGTTAGGAATTATAAAACCCTCACACCAAAAATTTTGGCGTGAGGTAAACTAAGACAAAAAAATTTACCCTGTTAAAAAAGAGGAAGACAAATTTGATAAATAATGCCGAAAATAAAAACTAAATAAATTAAATAAGCCAAAAGTTTTGGTAAATTAAATTTGAATTCTGGTTCTCTCTCTTTTTTTTGCCTAGCTTTATAATAAGTATCAATTAAAATAATTCCTTGAAAACCCGAGAGAATCGTACCAGAAATACCGATGACATATATGAATCGAAAACCAGTTAAAAAAAGAAATAAGGGAACGGAAACCGTTAAAACCCAAGCAGCAAAATTTTTTATTTTGCAATCTTGGCGAAAAAATTCTTTCAAAATAAAACTCAAAGCAAAAAAAGAAGTAGCCATAGCTAAAATACCGAAAATTCCGCCAATGATTAAAGCTTTGCCACCCAAAAACTTTGAAAGACCAATCAGCGCCTCTTCTGAAACTTCTGGGCCGGTGACGCCTAAAATAATAAAAGCAAAAAACGCGTAGATAATTGTTGGCATTCCTAATCCAATCAAAACTGCTTTTTTGAGAAAAGCTGCCTCCTCGCCAAGAATCTTTCTCATTGTTGGTAAAGCAGTAGCGCCACCCAGGGCAAATAAAATCATACCAAAAGGAAGAAATAGATTTTTTGAAGTATTGATTGAAAAATTTTTAAAATCGACATAAGGAAAAAAGATGACAAAAAGAATAAAAACTAAAACAATAAGACCACAAGACATTAAAAGTTCAAATCTGCTCATGGTCCCAATACCTAAAAAACAAATTAAAGAGCCAAGAGCCCAAAAAACTATTCCCCAGAACATTAAATTCCCGCCCAGCAAAGGACCGATCAAAGTTTCTAAGTAAGTACCCACACCGATAAGATAAGCAGTTAAAGCAGCATAAATTCCTAAAATTAAAGAAAGACTAATAAAAATTTTTCCAGTTCTTCCGGAATAAGTCTCCACATATCCAGCCATTTCTTTCGACTCTTTCGTTCGTAAAATTATTTCTCCATAACAAAGTTCAACCGCTAAAACAATTAAGGCTAAAATTATTAAATAGACCAGTCCCCAAAAAAA
>Ga0210051_1000553_pt1 | contig 35352 bp, 34 predicted proteins | sample CryGey092014_all_FD_185464 | JGI IMG/M metagenome (GOLD analysis project Ga0210051, IMG submission 185464) | Groundwater microbial communities from aquifer - Crystal Geyser CG23_combo_of_CG06-09_8/20/14_all (SPAdes) (version 2) | ecosystem: Environmental > Aquatic > Deep subsurface > Groundwater...
GCAAAGGATAGCGGAAGTTGGGTTAGCGGACAGGATGAATCACAGGTCGAATGAGCTTTCCGGAGGCCAGCAGCAGCGGGTAGCTATTGCCCGTTCGTTAGTCAATGACCCCCTGATTATTTTCGCGGATGAACCCACAGGCAACCTCGATTCAAAAAGCAAAGAAGAGATCGTCGCGATCCTTAAAGGTTTAAATGAAAAGGGCAAGACCATTATCATGGTGACCCATGAAAATGAAATGGCCGTGCATGCCAAACGCGTTATCCGCATGCTTGACGGTAGAGTTATTTCTGATGTAAAACAAGGAGTGGTGCCGAAACTTTTCGCAGAAAGCGAAACACCCGCGCAATTCCGTTTAGCGCGGGGTGTTAGCGAGGAAAACCAGGCAGATAAAATAATCGGCGTGGTATTATCAAAACAAGAGAGAAAGGCCAGGGAGATTCAAGTTTTAGAGTATCTGCAGCAGGCGGCTCAGGCAATGGTATCGCATAAAATGCGTTCTTTTCTATCCATCCTCGGAATACTGATTGGTGTTGCCGCAGTGATCGCCATGCTTGCCGTTGGGACAGGCGCAAAAGAGTCCATTGAAAAGCAGTTGGCGTCTTTGGGATCGAATCTTGTTTTAGTGATGCCGGGATCATCAAGGATTCATGGGGTATCTTCTGGGGCAGGAGGGGTGACGCGTTTTACCTTCCAAGATGCCGCGGCGATTGAAAAACTTACCGATGAAGTAAAAAGGATTAGCCCCACAGTTACCGGAAGAGGGCAGTTGGTGTACGAGAATAAAAACTGGAGCACTCAAGTAGAAGGGGATGGCGTCAATTATGCCGCTATCCGCGCCGCGACTCCTATCTTGGGAAGGTTTTTCACGGACGAAGAGGTAAAGAGAAGAGATAAGGTCGCGGTGCTGGGCATGACAGTAGTTAAGCAGCTCTTTGGAGATGCCAATCCTATCGGGGAGACAATAAAGATAAATCTTAGTAATTTCAAAGTCATCGGAATACTCCCTGAAAAGGGCGCAACGGGTTTTCGTGACCAGGATGATACAGTGATTATTCCTGTCACCACTGCAATGTACCGGGTTCTTGGAAAAGAGTATCTCGATTCAATTTCCGTAGAAGCAGCGAGTCCGGATGCAATAGCCAGTGCCCAGGACTCCATAACCAAGATCATTATAAAGCAGCACCATCTGGTTACGAAAGACGAACAGGACTCGTTTCAAATTCGGAATATGGCAGACATTAAAAACATGTTGGAAACTACCACTAAAACAATGTCATTATTATTAGGTGCAATTGCGGCTATATCGCTTTTAGTAGGCGGCATAGGCATCATGAATATCATGCTTGTGTCGGTAACTGAACGCACGCGCGAAATCGGCCTGCGTAAGGCAATCGGGGCAACTAACAAAGATATCATGGCGCAGTTCCTTATTGAATCCGTATTGATGTCATTTATCGGCGGCATAACGGGAATTTTGTTAGGTGGCGGCACAGCCGTACTCATTACTCTTTTTGCCGGTTGGACCGTGAAGGTTTCCTTATCTTCCATAATTCTGGCAACAACATTTTCTCTAATTGTGGGAATAGTTTTTGGGCTTTGGCCTGCCAAAAAAGCCTCAACATTAGACCCCATTGAGACGTTACGATATGAATGAAATAACAATCAGGGCGACGAATAAAAATTCTATTATCATAATCTTAATTTTAGTATTATTCTCTTTCTTGATTTCAAAAGGCTATTGCGAAGAGAGTAAGGCAGGCACAAATATTTCCTTATCGCTAAAAGATTCGATTGTTATGGCTTTTAAAAATAACAAGGATATTCAGATCCAGGAGGAGGAGATAAATGCCGCTAAGGCAAACATTCTGGCAGCATACAGCCAGTTTCTGCCGAAAGTCAATTTGGATGCAGGATATACGCATAGCGGCGCAATACTGCAACTGGCGCTACCCGAATCGAAGAAAGACCCGGGTATTTTCGGCGGCTATAAAAATGATAATAGATTGAGCGTATCTATAGATGAGTCAATTTACAATGGAGGAGCAAATTTCGCCAATTTCAAGCAGGCGCAGCTGGGTTTGGAGGTTCAGGAAGAAACGCTGCATGCCCGCAAGCTGGAACTGGAATTTGAGGCCAAGAGGCTTTATTACGGCTTGCTTTTGGCTTATGAAACCGAACGCATCGCGCAGCAATTAGTCAGCCAGGCGCAATCACATTATGAAGATGTAAAAAACAAATTTAGCCAGGGAACAGCTTCAAAATTTGACCTTCTTCAGTCAAAAGTCCAGGTTTCAAAACTAATGCCTGAGCTGGTCAAGGCAAAAAATGCCATTGATTCGATTATGGCTGATTTAAAAAAGCTGCTTTCTTTGAAGATGCAGGATTACATAACGGTAAAAGAAAAGCTGGCGTATTCGCCGATAGAAATCAACGAAGGAGAGTTCTTAAAAAATGCTTATATGAACAGGCCGGAGATGATTTTAAAATCCCTTGGCATTAATATCAGCAAATGGCAGATTGAAATGGCAAAGGCAGGAGGCCGTCTGCAGGTTAGCGCTGGACTTGATTATAGTTATAGGTCAAATAATCCGGGTAATATGTTTAATAACAGGCACAGTAATTGGAGTGCGGGCTTCAGCGTAACCATTCCCGTATTTGATGGTTTTTCTACAAAGGCAAAAGTTGAAGAGGCAAAGGCGCGTTATGCGCAGGCAGGTTTAGATAAAGAAAATTTAAGCGACCAGATAGCGGTTGACATCAAAAAGGCTTGCCTTGATTTGAATCAGGCGCTCTCGATTATTGACGCCTCGAAAGATAATATCGAAGAGGCAAAGGAGGCGTTAAAGATCGCCCAGGTAAGTTTCGATAATGGCGAAGGGACTAATATCGATATACTGGACACGCAGGTGACTTTGAGTCAAATAGAAAAAAATTATTCGGAAGGTATTTATGATTATCTAATGGCAAAGGCATTTTTGGAGAGGTCCGTTGGTCAAGGTTTTAAAGGAGAGGAAAAAAATGAAAAAAAAGATTAGGATGATTATGATTATTACGCTTGCGGCAATAGTTGCACCGGCACTATTTTTTTATATCCGCGAAAAAGAAAATGGGCACAATAAAAAGATTAAGGTTTCAGGAAACATTGAAGCGACAGATATACGCTTATCTTTTAGAGTCGGCGGCAAGATAAGCCAGCTGCTGACGGATGAAGGCAAAGTCATAAAAACAGAGGATGTACTTGCCAGATTAGAAACAGATGAGTTAACAAAGGTAAAAGACGAGGCTGAAGCATCCCTGAAAGCGGCAGAGGCTCAGTATGCGCTGGATAAGGCTGATTCTGACCGCGCAGAAAATCTTTTTCAAGCAGGTTCTATCTCCGCCCAAAAACGCGATTTCGCTAAGACAAAAGCTGACGCTGATAGAGCAAATGTCGAAGCGCTCAAGGCAATACTGGACCTGGCGAATACGAGATTGGGATTTGCGGATTTAACCTCGCCCATCGATGGCTTTGTGCTGGTGAAGAGCGCGGAAGCGGGAGAGGTTGTGCAGATGGGTTCTACAATTTTTACGGTAACTAATCTGCATGATATATGGCTGACCGCGTATATTAATGAAACCGATTTAGGCAGAGTTAAACTCAATCAGACTGCTGACATCAGAACAGATACTTATCCGAATAAAGTTTATAAAGGACGAATTTCTTTTATTTCTCAGGAAGCAGAGTTCACTCCTAAACAAATTCAGACTACCGAAGAACGGGTAAAACTTGTCTATCGGATTAAGATTAAGGTAGATAATACGAATCTGGAGCTCAAGCCCGGCATGCCGGCAGACGGATATATTATTGAATAATAATGATAAATTATGATTACCATAAAAGCGCGAGGGTTAACGAGGAAATTTGATTCTGTTACTGCCGTTGATAATTTAAATCTGGAAATTGAAGAGGGGGAAATTTTCGGCCTGGTCGGGCCGGACGGCGCAGGGAAAACAACCATCATGCGGCTTTTAACGGGCATACTGGAGCCGACTTCGGGCGAGGCTTGGGTTTACGGTAAACATATTGTGAAAGAATCGGAAACCCTCAAAGATTATATCGCCTATATGTCCCAGCGCTTCGGGCTTTATGGAGACCTGACGGTTATGGAGAATTTAAATTTTTATGCGGATATTTTTGGTGTTCCAATTAAGGAAAGAGCAAGCAGAATTGACAGACTTATGGATTTTAGCGGCCTTGCACCTTTTAAAAAGAGGCTTGCCCGGGATCTCTCCGGAGGGATGAAACAAAAATTAGGGCTTAGCTGCGCTTTTATACATACCCCAAAGATCCTTTTTCTTGATGAACCCACCAGCGGCGTAGACCCTGTATCAAGAAGAGATTTCTGGCAGATACTTTATCAACTCCTTAAAGAAAAAGTAACGATATTATTCTCTACCTCTTATTTAGACGAGGCAGAACGTTGTAAAAGAGTGGGTCTTATTCATAAGGGGAAGCTCCTTAAATGCGATTTCCCCGTCAATATCAGGAAGGAACGCCAAGCAAAAACTCTGGAAGAAGCTTTTATTTCGATAATAAATGAATATGAACCCAAATAACGATATCGCAGTAAGGGTTGAGAAATTAGAAAAGAAGTTTGGAGATTTTACAGCGGTTGACCGGATTAGTTTTGAAGTTAAGAAAGGCGAGATATTCGGTTTCTTAGGCCCTAACGGCGCAGGAAAATCCACGACCATAAGAATGCTCTGCGGAATTCTGACGCCTACATCCGGAATCGGGAATGTGAGCGGTTATGATATTAACCGCCAGCAGGAATTAATAAAACAGAATATCGGTTATATGTCTCAGAAATTTTCCTTATATGAAGACTTAACTGTGGAAGAAAATATCGATTTTTACAGCGGTATTTACAAAGTTCCGAAAAAAGTAAGGAAGGCTCGCGAAGACTGGATTATCAAGATGGCAGGGATTGAGGCATTCAGGTCGCATTTAACAGGCACTCTGTCAGGAGGGTGGAAGCAGAGGCTGGCATTGGGATGCGCGCTAATTCATGAACCCAAAATAATTTTTTTAGATGAGCCTACCTCGGGTATAGATCCTATTGCCAGGAATAATTTCTGGAAGCTGATAAAAGAAATGGCAAAACAAGGTGTTACTGTATTTGTCACCACGCATTATATGGATGAGGCCCAGAATTGCGATCGCCTCGCGTTTATTTATAGAGGGGATATTATTGCGATAGGAACTCCGGAAGGTTTAAAAGCAGAGTGCATGAAAGAGGATGTTTTGAGAATATCCGTGCCCAACCCTGAAGAATGGATTGAAAAATTAGAGAAGTTAGAATCCGTAAAAGAGGTGGCGCTCTTCGGCACTGTTTTACATGGGATTGTAAAGGATGGGCGCCAAGCAACGCCGGCCATTACCAAATTATTTGCCCAGGAGGGAATTAAAGATTATTCAATAGAGAAAATCAAGGCGTCTTTAGAGGATGTTTTTGTTTCCCTTATTGAATTTTACGATGAGGCAGGAGGGTTCTGTGGACTCCGCCCCTCCTAAAATGAATTATCGATATTTTGTAAAAAATGTAAAAAATGAATTGATTTGTATTAGATATATAACTTATTTAATTTTAATAACAGGAGGGGCGGGGTGAACCTGAAAAGAGTTAGCGCCATAACCAAAAAAGAATTCATCCAGATAGTGCGCGATTACAGAAGCTTAGGGCTGGCAATTTTTAATCCCATTCTTTTACTTTGCCTGTTCGGTTTTGCCCTCTCTCTCGATGTTAATAATGTCCCCTTAGTTATTTGGAACCAGGATAAATCGCAGGCCTCCACTGATTTTGTCATGAATTTCAAAAATTCGCAATACTTTAAAATCGTAGGTTTTCTCGATAACTATACACAACTGCAGAATTATATCGATAGAAGAAAAGCGCTTATGGCCATGGTGATACCGAAGGATTTCTCGAAATATATCCAGTCGAATCAACCGGCTCCGGTGCAGCTGTTAGTTGACGGAAGCGATTCTAACACTGCAACCATTGCCATGGGATACGTTAACTCCGTTGTAGCAAAATACAACGTAAAATTTATCGAGGATTCCATATCAAAATTAGGTATTAACAATCTTTCACCCATAGATTTAAAACCAAGGGTTTGGTTCAACGAAGATTTAAAAAGCAAGAATTATGTTATTCCTGGCCTGATCGCCGTGATTATGATGATGATTGCTGCCCAGCTTACCTCTATAACAGTAGCCAGGGAATGGGAAAGAGGCACAATGGAACAGTTGATTTCGACACCTATCAGGCGGGGAGAGCTTATCTTGGGTAAATTCATACCATATTTTGTGATTGGATTCTTTGATCTGTTGGTTGCTGTTACAATGGCGCAGTTTGTTTTTACGGTTCCTTTAAGGGGCAGTTTAATCTTGCTGCTTATTTTGAGCAGCATTTTTCTTGCTGGGGCATTGGCGCAGGGGTTGTATTTTTCAATTTTCGCTAAAAATCAACGCCTGGCAACGCAGCTGACACTTCTTACCACATTCCTGCCGACTTTCATGCTTTCCGGATTTGTCTATCCAATTTATAATATGCCCAAAGTTATACAGCTAATCACCTATGTGTTTCCTGCGCGTTATTTTATTACCATACTTAAAGGAATTTATTTAAAAGGCGATGGATTGAATATCTTGTGGTTACAAGTATTGTTTTTATCACTGTTTGCGTTTATGATGATGTTTTTTGCCTATCGGCGATTTAAAAAAAAGGTTACCTGAAAAGGTGCTTTAATGTTTGAGCGTATACAGACCATCCTGATTAAAGAATTCAAGCAGGTCTTCCGCGACCCGCGGATGAAGACAATGATTTTTATTGGTCCGGTGCTCCAGGTGCTCATTTTTGGTTATGCTGCCACTACCGACGTAAAAAATATCCCCACTGCGATATATGATTTAGACAGCACTCCCGAGAGCCGCGATGTAATCAGGGCGTTTTCTTATTCAAAATATTTTAAGATAAAAAATTATGTCTATAGCGATAAAGAAGAAAAAGAATTAATTGATAAATCTTTGGTGAGTGTTGTGCTGCGTTTTAACCATGGATTTGGCCGGGACCTGGAAGGTAATAAAGGAGCGCAAATACAGCTGATCGTTGACGGGACGGATTCTAATACCGCCGGCATCGCATTGTCTTATGCCGCTAAGATTATCCAAAAATATTCTTACTCGGTCTTACAAAACCGCGCAAATATAGTTTTAAAACAGGCGCTGGCATTTCCAAGTGTGGATTTAAGGGACCGCGCCTGGTTTAACGAGAACCTAAAGTCAAGAGATTATTTCATCCCGGGCGTCATCGCCATGTTAGTGACAGTTACTTCGCTTCTTTTGACCGCGCTAGCCATCGTAAGAGAAAAAGAGATTGGCACTATGGAACAGCTGTTGGTTAGTCCGATTAAGCCCATTGAGTTTATCCTGGGCAAGCTCGCCCCATTTGCCGTGCTCAGTTTCATCGACCTTACCTTTATCGCAGCTATAGGAGTACTCTGGTTTAAGATTCCCATAAGAGGTAGCATACTATTGCTGGTCGGTTCAACCTGTATCTATTTATTGACTACTTTGGGAGTAGGATTATTTATTTCAACCATATGTTCGACGCAGCAAGAAGCCGCGATGTCTATGGCCCTATTCTTAATGCCGGTGAATTTACTTTCGGGATTTATGTTCCCCATAACCAGCATGCCCACGGTAATGCAATATCTTACTTATCTTAACCCTTTAAGATATTACCTAGAAATTTTAAGAGGAATATTTTTGAAAGGGATCGGCATCCGTATTCTCTGGCCGCAGATACTGGCTCTTTTGATTATAGGAACAAGCGTCATTACTCTGAGTTCTTTAAGGTTCCATAAAAGGCTCTAAGTTTCAAGTATCGGTTTGTGTAACTTTTATCTTCCATTTCCTGCGTTTTCTTGCTATACTTTTTCTGGCTACCGTCAGGCCCCGTATAATCCCGTAGGGATTTTTACGGGCCAGGCCCCGCATACTACGGGGCAGGCAGGGATTTTTATCGTTGAGTTTTTCGCCACAATACTTGTCGCCACAAGACATGGCGACCTGTCGATTATTGTGGCAGGGTGAAGCCGCCTTCTTTGCGGCGGAAATCTGCGGAATCATAGAGAAAGAGCCTTAGAGAAGTCTCTCATGAAAAAGTTTGCGCATGTCTATTATTCCGGCAGGGTTCAGGGGATAGGATTCAGGTTTACTGCTCAGCGTATCGCCGAAGAATTAGGTGTTTGCGGCTGGGTTAAGAATCTTGACGATGGCAGGGTTGAAATATTAGCTCAGGCAGGCGAAGACAAATTAAAAGATTTCCTTGCGCAGATTAATAGCGCCTTGAGTAGCTATATTCAAGATATACAAACCGACTGGGGGCCTGCTACGGGCGAGTTCCGCAACTTCGGAGTAAGGTTCTAAATGCAGGATATTAAAAAGACAATAGAAGCCCTAAGAGCAGAAATCCGCCGCCATGACTACCTCTATTATGTTTTAAGCCAGCCGAATATTTCCGATAAAGAATACGATTCCTTGATCTCTAAACTAAAGAAGCTTGAGGATGAAAACCCTAAGTTTAAATCCAATGATTCCCCTACTATGCGTGTTGCCGACGGTATTCTGGAAGGTTTTAATAAAGTTAAGCATCGGCAGAAAATGCTTTCCCTTGAAAACACTTATTCTTTTGAAGAGTTAAGAGAATGGGTTGAGCGGGTGCATAAGGGTTTAGGGGAGAATGAGAAAATAGAGTATGTAGTTGAGCTTAAGATTGATGGGGTAAGCGCAAATCTTACCTTTAAGCAGGGTAGTTTGGTTATGGGTTTAACTAGAGGAGACGGTGAGGCAGGAGAGGATGTCACGCAAAATTTAAGGACTATCCGGGCCATACCTTTAAAGTTATTAGGTGATAATATTCCTGAGTTTATTGAAATACGCGGTGAAGTCTATATGGATAGGGTTGAATTTATTAAATTAAATAAAGAGCGGGAGAATGAGGGCGAAGTTTTATTCGCTAATCCCCGCAATGCCGCCAGTGGTTCTTTAAAACTTCTTGATTCCGTTCTTATGCATAAGCGTAGGCTTAGTTTCTTTGCGCATTCTTTAGGTGAATTTTCCCGCCATAGCGGGATCCCGCCAGGGGCGGGAAAAGGCACAAAGATTAAAACCCACTGGGAGTTTTTGGGCAAGTTAAAGGAGTGGGGTGTGCGTAGCAATATGCACGCTAAGCTTTGCCGGAGTTTAGATGAAATAATTAAGTATTGCAATCTTTGGGAGAAGAAACGCGAGAAGTTGACTTATGATATAGACGGCATAGTGGTAAAAGTTAATGATATTTCGCAGGAGGCAAGGCTAGGCACTACTTTAAAGAGCCCGCGTTGGGCAGTGGCTTATAAATTTCCCGCGCGGCAGGCAACTACCGAGGTCTTAAAGATAAATGTTGATGTAGGCAGGACCGGAGTGATAACTCCTACCGCAGAGCTTCTACCGGTAGAATGCGCGGGAGTAACTATCCGTCACGCAACCTTGCATAATTTTGATGAGATAAAACGTCTGCATATAAAAGTCAAAGACCGCGTCTTGATTGAACGGGCGGGTGAAGTCATCCCAAAGGTAATTAAGGTTGTAGAATCTAAGGGGGGACAGGAATTTAAGATACCCAAAAAATGTCCGGCCTGTTCCGGCAAGGTGATTAAAGAAAAAGAAGAGGATGTTGCCTATCGTTGTATTAACCCTTCGTGCCCGGCACAACTTGAGAGGGGGATCTTTCATTTCGCATCACGCGCGGCCATGGATATTGAAGGGATGGGCGAATCAGTCATAGCGCAATTAGTAAAGTTAAAGTTGGTAAATAACTTTGCGGATATTTATAAATTAAGCCAAGCAGATTTAGAAAAATTAGATTTATTTAAAGAGAAGAAGATAAATAACTTACTTTTGGCAATTCAGAAGAGCAAGGCGCGTTCACTATCAAGGCTTGTCTATGCCTTAGGTATCCGTCACGTAGGAGAGAAAGCTGCTTTTGTCCTGGCAGAAAGATTCAGGGCTTTAGATAATTTATTAAAGGCAAAAAGAGAAGATTTAGATAATATATATGAGGTGGGTGTGATTATTGCCGGTTCAGTCATAGATTATTTTTCTCAGAGCCAGACTAAGGAGATGATTGAAGGTTTAAGGAGGGCAGGAGTAAATTTTAAGCAAGAAGGTGTTGTGCTTAAAAATACCCCTTTAACCGGAAAATCATTAGTTTTTACCGGAGAGTTGAAAACCTATAGCCGCCTTGAAGCCGAGGAATTAGTGCGTAAACTCGGAGGCAATCCAACTTCTTCGGTTAGTAAGAGTACGGATTTTGTGGTAGCGGGAGATAATCTTGGGTTGAAATATAAAAAGGCTAAAAAAATAGGGGTTAAGATTATTAACGAAAGAGAATTTTCCGCCATGATTCATAGCGGAAAGGGGATGCTTAAATAGACTGGCAAACTGTTAAACTGTCATATGGTTAAATTGTTTTTAAACAGTTTAGCAATTTAGCAGTTTAACAATAAATCTATGGGAGAATTTATATGAGAAATCATAAACTTTTGTTAATTTTTTGTTTTTTGTTTCTAGTTTTGACTTTGTTAGGTTGCGAGGCCTTCGTGCGTAAGTTTACGCGTAAATCCAAAAAAGAAAAGGCCCCGGAAGAAATGGTATTATCTCCCGAAGAGTGGAAGGGCCCTAAAATGACCAAAGAAGAGATGTACAGGCAGTATTATACCTTTTGGAAGTCTTGGCAGGATGAGCTAATCAATGCCTTATCTCAGGGTATGTCTTTAAAGAAGAGGGATGATTGCGCAGGGCAGGTAGTTAAGAATCTTTTAGGGATGAGGGCGATGTTAAATGAGACCAAGCAAAAGCAGCTGGATGTCTATTTAAAACAGGTGAATAGTTTGACCAGCGCGATTAAATCCGATATCTATGGCGCTTCCAATAATTCTAATCGTCAAACTGCTGAGAGGGTAAGAAGAAACATATTACAGAGTTTTTCTTACGGCGATATTAAAAACGATTTAATATGATTTTAGAGACAGTTCTTGTAGGGCCGATGGGAGTTAATTGCTATGTTTTGGCGTCCAAAGAAGGTTCCCGGGCTATAATTATTGACCCTGGTGATGAGGGGCGTAAAATTCGGCAGGTATTAGATAGGCATAACTTAGAGCCGGGTTTTATTATCAATACCCACGGCCATTATGACCATATCGGAGCGGATAATAAGTTTGACGTAGCAGTCTATGTGCATAAGCTTGATGCACCTCTATTAAAAGAACCGATGCTTAACCTCTCCGGTTTATTTTCTTTGCCTTATGTGGTTAAGTCCAAGATAAAGTTTTTAGAAGACGGCGAGATTATTACGTTAGACGATATCAGGCTAAGGGTAATACATACGCCGGGGCATACCCCGGGAGGAATTACTTTATTGTTAGAGAAGCCGGTAGATAAAATTGCCTTTACCGGGGATACATTATTTTGTTCTGGAATGGGCCGTTTTGATTTGGCTGGTGGTAATGAAAAGTTGTTAATTAAATCCATACGGGAAAGGCTCTTTACCTTGCCGCTTGAAACTAGAATTTATCCCGGGCACGGCCCTGCTTCTACAATAGGAGAAGAGAAGAAGAACCCCGCACCTTTATAGATATTCAAGGAAATAAAAAGATGAATATGCCAAAGGTGCGGGATTCAAGTAGTTTAAAAGGCATTAGATTTAAAAAGATGAATATTCTAGAAGGTGCGGGATGAAAGAGCTAATTGATACATTTCTTAATTATCTTTCGGTTGAGCGCGGGTTATCCAATAATACGATTATCGCTTACCGTGAAGATTTAAATAAGTATTTAGATTTTATGGAAAAGAACCATATTGAAGTTTTATCCAAAATCGCCAAAGATAATATTACAGATTTTATGCTTAGCCAAAGAGATGATGGAATTGCCCCTAATTCCGTAGCCAGAAGATTGGCGGCGATAAGGATGTTCCACAGGTTTCTAGCCCGCGAGAGAATCCTGAAAACTGATCCCAGCACTTTAATAGACTCTCCTAAATTATGGAAGAGGGTCCCTGATACCCTTACGGTAAATGAGGTCGAGGCTTTAATCGTCCAGCCGGATGCGCGGGATAGGCAAGGGATAAGAGACCGGGCAATATTAGAGACGCTTTATGCTACAGGTATGCGTGTATCCGAGGCAGTGAACTTAAAAAAAGATAATGTAAATTTAGATATCGGTTTCTTGCGTTGTGTTGGCAAGGGGAATAAAGAGAGGATTATACCCTTAGGCAAGAAGGCGATAGTCAGCATAACCAGGTATTTTAAGGCCTCAAGGCCTAAGTTTCTTAAAGATAAGCAATCGGAGTTTCTCTTTGTTAGCCGTTTTGGGAAAAAAATTTCACGGCAATCTTTCTGGAAGCTCATTAAGAAATATGCAAAACTGGCGCGTATTAAGAAACCGATTAAGCCGCATACCTTTAGGCATTCTTTTGCCACGCATCTTTTAGAGCGTGGAGCGGATTTGCGTTCCGTCCAAGAGATGCTTGGGCATGCGGATATCTCTACAACTCAGATTTATACGCATATCAATAAAGATAGATTGAAAAGTGTTCATAAGCAGTTTCATCCAAGGCCGTAAACTGATAGGCTGTAAGAAGCGGAAATATGAGTAGCCGAGGTTTAAACCTCGGCTGCCGGCAGAGATGTAAGGAAGGAGTATTGAAGATTTTAAGTAAAATACCGGAAGAATTAAGAAGTCTAATAAATAAGCTGCACAAGCAGGCCTTAGCAGAAAATTTAAAGGTTTATCTTGTAGGCGGGTTTGTGCGCGATCTCATTTTGAGAGTTAAGAATCTGGATCTGGATATAGTTATTGAAGGAGATGGTATAAAGTTTGCGGAAAGATTCGCCATGCCCTTCGGGGTTAAACTTACCGCGCACAGGCAATTCGGCACAGCCACGGTTTTGTTAAAATCCGGGCTTAAGGTTGATTTCTCAAGCGCCAGAAAAGAATCATACCCTAAGCCCGCGCATTTACCGATAGTTTCTTATGGGTTATTAAGAGATGATTTATTCCGTCGGGATTTCACTATTAATGCCATGGCTATAAGCTTATCCGATGGGTCCCTTGTTGATTATTTTGACGGTAGGGGCGATTTAGTTAATAAAAAAATACGCGTTTTGCATGATTTAAGTTTTAAGGATGATCCTACCCGGATATTAAGGGCAGTGCGTTTTGAGCAAAGATATGATTTTAATATAGAACCCAAGACGCTTAAACTGCTTAAGGAAGCGGGTAAGCTTAAGATGTTAGAGAAGGTTCATCCGCACAGGATGCGGGATGAGCTAATTTTAGTTTTAAAAGAGGGCAATCCTTTAAAAGAAATTAGGCGGATAAAACAGTTGGCGGGTTTTAAGTTTATTCATCCTAATCTTAATGTCTCAGTAAAAACTTATTCGTATTTTAAGTCTTTAGAAAAAGAGGTTAAATGGTTTAATAAAAATTACCCTCAACGCAGAAGTTTAGATACTTGGTTAATTTATCTCATGGGATTACTGGATTCTCTTAATGCCGGGGCAATCAGGAATGTTTGCGAAAAATTCGGGCTGCGCAAGGGAGAAAAGAAGAGGTTGTCAAGCTATAAACAGATTACGCATAAGTTCATCGTTGATTTAAGTAATTCTAAAGTTAAGCCGTCTAGGATATTTGCTTCATTAGAGCCGTTAAGTTATGAGACGATTATTTCCTTAAGGGCAAAATACAATAATCCCGTATTTAAGCGGCACATTGCGGATTTCTTAGAGATTTATAACGGTATGCGTATTTTTGTTTCGGGGAACGATTTGCATGGGCTGGGATTAGTTCCTGGGCCGCAGTATCAGAAAATATTCGCGCAGGTCCTAAATGCCAAGCTTAACGGAGAAGTTAAAGATAAAAGAGAGGAATTATCCCTGATCAGGGAATTATTAAACAAAAGGCACCCAATTCTAAGAGGATGAATTGGTGCCCATAACCATGGGAGTTAGTTAAGATGTCAAGACAGGATAAGGTAGGGGAGGCAATCAGGCAGGAAGCGAGCATTATAATACATGATAAGTTAAAAGATCCGCGCTTAGGATTTATAACCATTACTCGTGTCGAGATGACCCATGACTTAAGGTTCGCTAAAATATTTTTTAGCGTATTGGGTAATGAAGAGGCTTATAAAAAGACTAAGGAAGCCTTGAATTCCTCTATGGGGTTTGTGCGTAGATTAGTCGCCCGGAGGTTGAATTTAAGGTTTGCTCCGGAGATCGCCTTTTACGAGGACAGGTCTACTGAGTATAGCGTGCACATTGAAGAGATTTTAAATAAAATAAAAGAGTCTGATAAATCTTGCCCTTCCCCTAATGAAGCGGCCGGAGGGGACGGAAATGAGAAAGAAGGCGCGGGGTAAATATGAAAGAAGGTGCGGGGTGGACAAGGCAAGCCTAAAAAAAGTTGTCGCAGCAATAAAAAGGTATAAGCGCTTCTTAATTACAACACATACTTCTCCTGAGGGCGATGCAATTGGTTCGGAATTAGCGTTTTATCATCTCTTAAGGAAACTCGGTAAAACCGCAGTTGTTATCAACGAAAGCCATTTTCCTGCAGAGCTTAATTTTCTTCCCGGGAAAGAAAGGATAGTAGTTTATAAGCCCAATCTTAAGAAGATTGGTTTTGACTGTATGGTTGTCTTAGATTGTTCTGATTTGAATCGCGCGGGCCAGGTGTGTAAGTTAAACAAAGGTAATAAGCCCGTAATAAATATAGACCACCATATAAGTAACAATAATTTTGGCATTGTGAATTTGGTTGATGCTGGGGCATCTTCTGCCTCTGAAGTGGTTTATAGCCTATATAAAGAGATGCGCGTGCCTTTTGATAAAGATTCAGCGCTGGTTTTGTATGTTGGTATGATGACTGACACCGGTTCATTCCGTTATTCCAATACCTCGGGTTTTACTCATAAGGCGGTAGGGGAGTTGATGCGTTTTGGTTTTGATGTTCGCAGGACCTATAGTAATATTTATGAGAGTATCCCGTTCGCGGGTACACAATTATTAATTAAAATCCTTTCCAATGTTCATCTTACGGCCAAAGGCAGAATTGCCTGGGTTGAGGTTCCGGCTAAATCCTTAAGGCATAAAAAACTATCTTTTGACCTCTCAGAGCAGATTTTAAGTTTTATCCGGGTAATAAAAGATACGCAGGTTGTGGCGCTTTTCAGGGAGAACCTGGGTGCTAAAAAAGAAATCCACTTTAATTTAAGGTCTAACGGCATAGTTGATGTAAATAAAATTGCTCAAGTATTTGGCGGCGGAGGGCATAAAAGCGCCTCCGGCTGCACCATGGCTGGTAAGCTTTCTGAAGTGCGCCGCAAAGTCATCGCCAATATCCGTCACAATCTAAAATACCTTACCGCAATCGCACCGCGGGGGTGCGAATAGGTTAATAAGAATGAAAATCATCTATGGCGTAAATAAGATTAAGAAATTTAAGAAACCCGTAGCGGCGATAGGGGTTTTTGATGGCGTGCATCGCGGGCACAAGGAGATACTTGAAAGCGCAGTAAGAAAGGCGCGCGAGATTAAAGGGACGAGTATTGCCGTAACCTTCTGGCCGCATCCGCAGAAAGAAGAAAGCGTTTATTCGCTTGAGCATAGATTGCGGCTTATTGCTGAATTAGGCATTGATGTATGCGTAGTGATTAATTTTAGCAGGCACTTTGCTAGGATTAAGGCGCAAGATTTTATAAAAGATATTTTGGTTGATAAAATATGCGCAGAATATATTTATGTGGGAAGGAATTTTAAGTTCGGTAAGAATACTGGAGGAAATCTCGCTCTCTTAAATAATTTAGGCAAGATTTATGGTTTTAAGGTAAGAAGCCTTAACATTATTAAGGCGCGGGGCAGGCCTATAAGCAGTACATTAATTCGCAGCTTGATAAGAAGAGGTAAGATTGAAGAGGCGCAAAGATTATTATGCCGCCCGGTAAGTATACTCGGGACGGTTATAAAAGGAACAGCATTAGGCAGGATATTGGGTTTTCCGACGGCGAATATAGATCCGCATCAGGAGGTAATTCCAGCGGCGGGAATTTATGCCGTAAGGATAATCCTTGGGCATAATAAATTAAAAGGCGCCTGTTACATTGGGACAAGGCCAACCATCGGTAGAGAGAACAAGAGGACGAATGTTGAGGCGCATATATTCAATTTTAATAAAAATATCTACGGAAAATATTTAGAGATACAATTTGTAAAAAGAATCCGGCTGGACAAAAAATTCGCTAACCTTACGAGTTTGTCCAAACAGATCAGAAAAGACGTCTCAACCGTCAAGAAAATCCTGAATTAACGCTGCCTCCGGCGTTTAGCGTTAATTCATCCTGCACTATGTGCAGGATCTCTCCTTTTCATCAGTAAAAACACCACAATAGCTGGTAATTTCAAGCCAGGATATCCACTACTCCTTGTTTTATAACAAGTTAGGTAAATTTTCCTCTTGACAAAAGGGAGTATTTTATCTATACTTGGGCTACTGAGTGGATGAAAGTGGGGTAAAGTGGTTGAGGCCGTAAGGCCGAAACCACCCCGCACCTTTTTAGTATTCAAGTATTTTTATTTAAAACGTGAATAAATAAAAGGTGCGGGATAAATTCGCACAGACAAAGAAGAATAACGAGGAGATTGATACTTGACAGAAAAAATGTCAAGTATCAAGTGTTCATTTATGTTCTATGGCGAGTATCTGCACTCTATAGACCGGAAAGGCCGCCTGATATTACCTGCCAAATTTCGTGAGGTTGCCAAAGCGTATTTCATTGAAAAATTCTTTATAACCCGTGGTTTGGATACCTGTCTTTTTATGTTCAGTGAAGAGGAATGGAAAGCGCAGGAAGGCAAATTTAAGGCTATTTCTTTCACTAAGGCGGAATCGCGTAAATTTAACCGCCTTTATTTTTCCGGGGCCGTGGAGATAAATGTTGATACGCAGGGAAGAATCCTCTTGCCGCAATATTTAAAGGATTTCGCCCAGATTAAGAAGGATGTGGTTATCATCGGTGTTTCTAACAGGATTGAAATCTGGGCTAAGGATAAATGGACTGAGTTTTACGAAAATTCTAAGCAATCCTTTGAAGAGATTGCCGAGAAACTGATGGATGCCTAATATAAAATTTCACACTCCCGTGATGCTGCGGGAGGTTTTAGATTATTTAGATTTAAGGCCGGGCAAGATAATAGTGGATGCGACATTAGGGACCGCCGGCCATGCCGAGAAGATACTAGAGCGGATTCTCCCCGGAGGAAGGCTTATCGGCATTGACCGCGATGAAGAATCTCTATCTATCGCGCGGGAAAGGCTGAATAAATTCGGGCCTGCTTGCGAATTAGTCCATGGTAATTTCGCGGATGTAGATATGCTCTTAGAGAAATTAAAAGTCACTAAAGTTGATGGTGCACTCTTTGACTTAGGTATTTCTTCTGTCCAGCTTCAGGATGCCGCGCGCGGTTTTAGTTTTCAAAACGAGGGGCCGTTAGATATGCGTATGGACAAAGATAGTTATGTATCGGCGTATGACTTAGTGAATAACTTAAACGAAGAAGAGCTTTCTACCTTGCTTTGGAACTTCGGAGAGGAGAGATGGCATAACCGCATCGCGCGCTTATTGGTTAGGGAGAGAGAAAGGCAGCCTATTACCACCACCTTAGAGCTGGCTGATATCGTATCCAAATCCATACCTTCGAGATACCGTTATCGGCACTACTGTATACACTCGGCAACCCGGACATTTCAGGCATTGCGTATTGCCGTAAACAGGGAACTGGAGATATTAGAGGCCGCAGTTAATAAAACCATTGCAATTTTAGAGAGAAAAGCTAGAATATGCGTTATTTCATTTCATTCCTTGGAAGATAGGGTAATAAAGTTTGCGTTCCGTAAGGCGCAGGCCGACGGATTAATAGATATAGTAACCCCTAAACCTTTAACTCCGGCTCAGCCTGAAGTAGCGGCTAATCCGGCAAGCCGCTCCTCAAAGTTGAGGGTGGCAGAAAGAATATAACGCTATGAGGCTAAATAAATTCTTATCCTCCATTATTTTTGTTACTCTTTTTTCGGTGCTTTATGTTTATCAGCAGAGTGAAATTGTGCGTCTGGCTTACGCAGAGGAAAAACAACATATAGCCTTTCAGGAGTTATTGGATAGAAATAGTGTCTTAAGGTATAATATTGAAAAGAATTGTTCATTAATTAATATCGGGAACACTTTGTTCGGCCGTTCGGATTTCCAGATGCCGGATAAATATCAGTTAGTAAGATTAGTGCCTACTAATGCAGGCGCAACTTTTGTTAAAGCGGCAGGTAATAAGGAAACTTTATTATCGCGTATTTTTGGCCTTAACAAACAAGCAGAAGCAAAGACTATCAATCCATAGATTTTTTTAATTAAAACTTAATGTGTATATAAGTAATTATCGCCGAAAGTGCAAGGCGGTATTCCTGGTTTTTCTTCTTTCCTTAATCCTCTGTATTTTTAGGCTCCTCTATATTCAAATCTTTCGCTCAAATTATCTGGCGGATATTGCCAAAAAACAGCACACCCTTTTCGTAGAACTGGAGCCATTTCGCGGCGTAATTTATGATTGTAACTTTAAGCCACAAACTCTTAACTTCCCCGCGGATTCACTTTACGCCTCCCCAAACATGATGAAGGCTCAGGATAAAGAAGAAGCCATTATTCAGTTATCGGGTATATTAAATTTAAGCAATGATTATTTAAGGAATAGATTGTCCCGCAAGAAGGCTTTTATTTGGCTTGCGCGCAAGATAAGCCCGGAACAGGCGCAGGCAATCAAGAAATTAAAGATTGAAGGTTTGGGTTTCTTAAGGGAGAGCAAGCGAAGTTATCCTAATGCTTATTTGGCCAGCCAGATTATAGGATTTGCCGGGCTTGATAATACAGGTTTAGAGGGTATTGAACTTTATTTGGATAAATATCTAAGAGGCGGGGAGGGTTGGGGAATATTCTTGCGGGATGCGCGGCAGAAGCGGTTAGATATTTACGAAAAGTTGGTTTTGCCTAAAGACGGAATGGATATTGTTTTAACTATTGATCAGGTAATTCAGTATATCGCGGAGAGAGAATTAGATAAGGCGTTTAAAATCCATCATGCCAGAGGCGCAAGCATCATTGTTATGGATCCGCATACCGGCAGGATACTGGCTATGGCTAACCGGCCTACCTATGATTTAAATGAATATAAGACGGTCAGTAAAGACCAGTGGCGTAATCGCGCAATATGCGATTTATTTGAGCCGGGTTCGGCATTTAAGATTGTTACCGCCTCTGCCGCTTTGGAGGAGAAGAGGATAACCGAAGAGGACAAAATATTCTGTGAGAATGGCGCTTATCGCGTGGCTAACCATATTTTGCATGATCATGCTCCGCATGGATGGCTTACTTTTAGGGAGGTAATTGAGGAGTCAAGTAATATCGGCACCACTAAAGTTGCCCAGATGCTTGGGCCCCAAATAGTCTATAAATACGTAAGGTTATTCGGGTTTGGTTCTAAACTAGGGATTGACCTGCCGGGAGAAATATCCGGAATGATTAAGGAGCCGCGGTTTTGGTCTAAGACATCTATAGGCGCTGTGCCGATAGGCCAGGAAGTGGGGGTAACTGCCCTTCAGTTAGCCAGCGCGCTCTCTGTAATTGCCAATGGCGGGCAATTGATGAGGCCTTATATTATAAGTGAGATCCGCACGAAGCAGGGAGAGGTTATTAAGCGAGCCTCGCCTTTTTTAATCCGCAAGGTTATTTCTTTAGAGACTGCGGCACGTATCTCTAAGATACTTACCGGCGCAGTTGAAGAGGGGACAGGGAGGATGGCGCGGATCCCCGGGTTTACCTGCGCCGGAAAGACCGGGACTGCCCAGAAATTAGAGGCTAACGGGGCATACTCGCATAATAAATTTGTTGCTTCTTTTATCGGCTTTGCCCCGGCAGAAGACCCAGTAGTGACAATTGTGGTTTCTGTAGATGAGCCGCATCCTTATTATTTCGGAGGCGTGGTAGCTGCTCCGGTATTTAGAAATGTTGCTGTGGATGTGGTAAGGTACTTAAAGACAAAACAGGCCGTGGATAGTCAAATGAATTCAAATGCGAATAAAAGATATCATTAGGTTAATTCTGCTCCATAAAATTAACGGCATAAGTTGCGATTCTAAGGCCGTAAAAGAAGGTTTTGTTTTTGTGGGTATAAAGGGGGTTAAAGAAGACGGGAGCAAATTTATTGACGAGGCGATATCACAAGGCGCAAAGTTTATAGTTTGCGATTCCAGGTTTAAAAGGCGAGACTTAAAAAATATCTCTTTGGTAAAGGTAAGGGATACGCGTTTGGCAATAGCGCGATTAGCCTCTGAGTTTTATGGTAATCCCTCTAAAAAGGTGAAGGCCATAGGGATTACTGGAACCAACGGCAAGACTACAGTTACCTATCTCTTAGAAGCCATATTAAAGGAATCCGGTTTTAGGACAGCAGTTATAGGCACGATAAATTATCGTTTTAAGAATACGATCTTACCGGCTAAGAATACCACTCCCGGCCCGTTACAACTTCAATCCTTGCTCTCCGGTATGGTCAAAGAAAAAATAGATTATGCTGCGATTGAAGTTTCTTCGCATGCCTTGGTTCAAGGCAGGGTCTTGGGCATAGATTTTCGTTCCGCGATATTTACCAATCTTTCTTCTGACCATCTTGATTATCATAAGACTATTCGCAAATATTTCTTAGCTAAGTCTAAACTCTTTATAGGGCTTTCTCCAAAATCATTTGCTGTCTTAAATTATGATGATAAATATTCCCGTTTGCTTAAAAAACTTACCAAGGCAAGAATAATAACTTATGGATTAGGCGCTAAATCTCAAGTAAGGGCAAAGAATATAAAATATGGCTTAAAGGGAACGGAGTTTTTATTAAATTTGCCCCAAGGAGTAATAAAGATAAAAACTGTCCTTATCGGCAAGCATAATGTTTATGATATACTGGCTGCCTCTGCTTGGGCCTATCAGGAAGGGATAGATTTAAAAGTTATAAAAAATGCGATAGAGAGATTTTCCCTTGTGCCGGGGAGGCTTGAACGTATAAATTGCCAAAAAGGATTTTCTGTGTTTGTAGATTATGCCCATACTGAAGATGCCCTAAAAAATGTGCTCACTTCTCTAAGGGGATTGTCCCCAGGAAAAATCATTACAGTTTTTGGATGCGGCGGAGAGCGGGATAGGCTTAAACGCCCTAAAATGGGCAAGGTGGTAACTGAACTTTCGGATTTTGCGATTATTACTAATGATAATCCGCGTTCTGAAAAACCCGAAGCAATAATTAAGGATATAAAGAGAGGGATAAGGAAGGATAATTATTCTGTTATTCCGGATAGGAAAGCGGCGATAATGGATTCTTTATCTATGGCAGGCAAGGGGGATATTGTAGTGATTGTAGGCAAGGGCCATGAAAACTACCAGATATTGGGAAATAACACTGCGCATTTTGATGACCGGGAGGAAGTGAAATTATGCTTAAAATCCCTGAATTATTAAAAGCCACGCGTGGTAAGTTAACCTCAGGAGATAATAGCGTAAGCGTTAAAGGCGTTTCCATTGACTCTCGTGAGATTAAAAAAGGGGAGGCCTTTATCGCTATCAAGGGAAATAACTTCGATGGCCATAACTTTATTAATATGGCAATCAAAAAAGGCGCAAGCTGTATTATCACAGAAAAAGAAATTAAAGGAACAGATGGCATAGCTGTAATCAAAGTTAAAGATACTATTCGGGCATTGGGAGCAGTCGCTCGGTTTAAGCGCGAAAAATATAACCTTCCTGTTATCGCGGTTACCGGTTCAAACGGGAAGACTGCGACTAAGGATATGATCGCCTGGATATTATCTAAGGATTTTAAGGTGCTTAAGAACGAAGGGACTAAGAATAATCATATCGGGCTGCCTCTTACTTTACTTAAGTTAGATAGTTCTTATGATATCGCAGTATTAGAGATAGGGACTAACCATTTTGGCGAAGTGAAATACCTTAGCGATATAGCTTGCGCGAATATTGGAATAATTACCAATATCGGGCCAGCACACTTACAATACTTTAAGAATCTTAAAGGGGTATTTAAGGAAAAACATGATTTGCTGAGAAGCCTTAAGGCTCCGGCTATAGCCATATTAAATGCGGATGACCCGTATTTAAGGAAAGGGCTGCTTAAGAAAAATAGCAAGCCATTTGCCGTTGGAGTGGGTATAAAAAACAAAAGCGATTTTTTTGCCTCTTCCATTAATGATGTTTTCGGTAAATACAGCTTTAGGATGAATCAAAGATTTAAATTTGCATTAAATGCCCCAGGGTATTATAATATCTATAATAGCTTAATGGCTATAGCCGTAGCCAGGATTTTTGGGATGGAATATCGGGCAATCGCCTTAAGGCTATCCAAATTTAACCCTCCTAAGGGCAGGCTTAATTTTATCGAGATAAAAAAGATTAAGTTTATTGATGATACTTATAATTCTAACCCGCTTTCTTTAAGGCAGGCGTTAGGGTTGCTGGGTAAAATCAAAACTAAGGGCAGGAAGATTGTGGTTATGGGCGATATGCTGGAATTGGGCGCGGCAAGCAAAAGTCTGCATATCCGGGCGATAAAAGAGGCGGTTAAAATCTGCGATGCCCTTATAACCGTAGGAGGCATTAGCGGATCAAGCTTAAAAGAAACTTGCCTGAAGAGAGAAGGCGTATTTGTCTGTCGGGATTCATTAGAGGCGAGGGATATTTTATTTAAAAAAGTAAACGTGAAGCCTATTGATATTGTTTTGGTAAAAGGCTCGCGTCAGATGAAAATGGAAGAGGTCTTTAACTTTTAGATGTTTTATAACTTACTTTATCCGCTGCACAATGCAATATCCGCTTTAAATATATTCCGCTATATCACTTTCCGCGCGGCTATGGCCACCCTGACCAGTTTTATAATAAGCCTCTTATTGGGTCCTATGGTAATAAGAAAACTTAAAACGTTAAAGATAGGGGAGAAGATTAATAAAGGGGATAGCGCTAAGCTTGATGATTTGCATCACAATAAACAGGATACCCCCACTATGGGCGGCATACTCATATTAGCCGCGGTAGTTTTTTCTACTCTCATTTGGGCGGATATGTCAAATAAATATATCTGGGTTGTGTTTTTTACCACGATATGGCTGGGGACGACCGGATTTATTGATGACTATTTAAAACAAATTAAGCAGAGGGCTAACGGCCTTTCTGCCAAGGCGAAATTTACCAGCCAGATTGTTTTAGGTTTAATCCTCGGGGTTATTTTTTTATTAAGTTTCCAGAATAGCCTTAAATTAGATATCCCGTTTTTAAAGAATTGGGCTTTGGATTTAGATGGGTTCTACATAATTTTTGTTATTTTGGTTGTGTCCGGAACTTCTAATGCGGTAAACCTCACTGACGGTTTGGATGGTTTGGCTATAGGGATTGTAGTTATGGTGGCCTTAACCTTTAGCATCCTCTCCTATGTATCCGGGAATATTAAGCTTAGTGAATACCTGCTTGTGCCTTATATAAAAGGCAGCGGAGAGCTGACCGTGTTCTGCGCGAGCATCATAGGGGCGGGTTTAGGTTTCTTATGGTTTAATTGTTATCCTGCTTCGATCTTTATGGGAGATGTGGGGTCTTTGGCCTTGGGTGGAGTATTAGGCACGGTAGCGTTATTAATTCGCAAAGAGTTGCTTTTGATTATCGTAGGAGGCATCTTTGTGGTTGAGGTTTTATCCGTCATCTTGCAGGTAGGTTCATTTCGCCTGGCCAAGAAACGTATCTTTAAAATTGCACCTCTGCATCACCACTTTCAGTTTCTTAACTGGCCGGAGAATAAGGTTATTGTCAGATTCTGGATTATCGCCGGGCTCTTAGCACTTATGACTATAGTTACCTTAAAAATCCGCTAACCTTTTCATGAAAAATAAGGATTGGTTTAAAGGGAAGAATATTTTAATTGCCGGATTTGCGCATAGCGGGTTATCCACAGCCAATCTCCTTTATGATTTAGGGGCCAAGGTCAGCATAACCGATAATCAGGATAATCAAACCACCCGTCAGAACTTAAAAAAATTAAGGTCCCCGGATATAAAAGTAGAACTAGGCAAACATTCACGCCAGTTTCTAAAAGATATCGGCCTTTTAGTTATTTCTCCCGGTGTCCCCAGGGAGGCGCTTCCCGTTGTTTGGGCAAGAGAGGTTAAGATACCAGTCATTAGCGAGATTGAACTAGTTTGGAGGCTTTGTCCCGCAAAGGTTATTGCTATAACCGGGACTAACGGCAAGACCACAGTCACTACCTTGATAGGTGAAATAATTAAAGCTTCGGGTAAGAGGATTTTTACATGCGGTAATATTGGCAAGCCTTTTGCCTTGGAGGTAGCTAAGATGCGGGAGGGTGATTTTGTTTGTCTTGAGGTTAGCTCTTTCCAACTAGAGAATATAGATAGTTTTAAGCCTAAAATTTCCGTAGTCCTTAATTTAAGCCGTAATCATCTTGACCGCTACAATGATATGCAAGATTATCTTGCGGCAAAGAAGCGTATATTTAAGAATCAAGATGCTTCTGATTTCTTAGTTTTAAATTATGATGATTCGGTAATCCGCGGTTTGGTAAAGGAGGCTAAGGCTAAAGTCATTTGGTTCAGGAAAGAGGGAGGGTTAAACCCCAATCAGTCAGCGGTTCTTGCGATAGCCTCTATCCTGGGTATAGATAGGGATTTGGCCTTAAAGGTTTTCCGGGATTTTAAGGGTGTTGAGCATCGCATGGAAGAAGTCTTAAATGTGGGAGGGGTAAGATTTATTAATGATTCTAAGTCTACGACTACCGAGGCGACAATATGGGCCTTAAATAATTTATCTTGTCCTGTGATTTTAATTGCCGGAGGCAGAGAGAAGGGTAATGATTATAGTTTGGTTTTAGGGCTGGTGCGTAAGAAAGTAAAAGCCGTAATATTGATTGGAGAGGCAAAAGCCAGGATACGCGAAGCATTTAGAGGGGTAGTTAGCCTGGATGAGGCGGCTACTCTGGATGAGGCGGTAAGAAAAGCCGATAGCCTCGCTTGCGCGGGAGACTGTGTTTTGTTTTCTCCGATGTGCAAGAGCTTTGATATGTTTTCTAATTATGAAGAGAGAGGAAGGATTTTTAAATCCATAGTATCTGGATTAACCAAGGTTACGCCTTATTGATGGTTCAGTAAATATGGTACGCAATATTAGAATTAATCTTTTTACAGTATCGGTTATACTTATGTGCATAGGCATCATAATGATCTATAGCTCATCAAGTATTTATGCCTTAGAGAGGTATAAGGACGGGTTCTTCTTTTTAAAGAGGCATTTAATTTTTATGCTTATTGGTGCGTTCCTTACTTTTATGTTTATGGTTATTGATTACCATAAGTTAAAACCTATTGCCCAGCCGTTCCTCCTTATTTCTATTCTATTATTAATTTTAGTCTTAATACCGGAGATAGGAAAAGAGGTGGCTGGCGCGCGCAGGTGGTTTAGGTTTAAATTTTTGAGTTTTCAGCCTTCAGAGTTGGTTAATCTGGCGGTTATTATCTATATCGCGGATTTTATCAGCCGTAAAGGCAATCTCGTCAAGACATTCTTAAAAGGATTCCTGCCTCCTATGTGTTTTTTAGGCCTGTGCGTCATACTGATACTGATGCAGCCGGATTTAGGGACGGCTGTAGCTTTAGGGTTCGTGGCCTTACTCATGCTTTTTGTGGCAGGGGTGCGGCCGGCGTATATATCATCTTTAATTTTATGCAGTTTGCCTGTATTGTACATCTTGATATTTAGCGTACCTTACCGCAGGGCGCGAATCATGGCATTTATCAATCCCTGGCTTGACCCTAAAGGAACTGGTTTTCAAATAATCCAGTCGCAGGTCGCTTTAGGTTCCGGCGGAATATTCGGAGTAGGCTTAGGGCACTCAAAGCAGAAATTATTTTATCTTCCCGCAGCGCATACGGACTTTATCTTCTCTATAATCGGGGAAGAATTAGGATTATTGGGAACTATAGGTGTAATTATATTATTTATTATATTTATTCAGCAAGGGATTAAGATTATTAAAAATGCACCGGATAAATTCGGTTATTTTCTTGCCCTGGGCCTTGTGTTAATGATTGTATTTAGGGCAATAATAAACATAGGTGTATCCTGCGGCATTTTGCCTACTAAGGGCTTGCCTTTGCCTTTTATTAGTTATGGAGGTTCATCTTTTATCTTTGATATGGTTAGCATTGGTATATTAGTTAATATTGCGCGTACCGGAGAATATCCTTAGAATAGCATGAGAGTATTGGTAGTCGCAGGTGCAAGCGGCGGGCATATCTATCCGGCCTCGGCTTTTTTAGAGAAGCTAAAAGAAGAAAAAAGCGTAAGCGATACACTGTTAGTCTTACCCTTAAGAAGCATAAAAACTGATTTTAAATCCTGTGGTTGTAAAATAATATATATATCTTCTGCTCAGGTTTCTTTTTCCTTAAACTACAGTAATATTATTGCTCTTTTTAAGTTTATAAAAGGCTCTTGGGAAAGTTTTCGCATACTCCTTAAGTTTAAGCCGGATTGCGTAGTTGGTTTTGGCAGTCTTGATTCTATCCCCCTGGTTATATTAGCCTGGTTTTTTAGGATTAAGACACTTATACATGAGCAGAATGTTTTACCGGGAAGGGCAAACAAGTTTTTAGCCAAGTTTAGCGATAAGATTGCTATATCTTTTCCGGATTCTAAGTGTTTATTAGGGTGTAGAGATGAGAAGATAGTTTTAACCGGAAATCCTATAAGGCAAGGGTTAAGAAAAATGGGCAAGGAAGAGGCCTTGAATTTCTTCGGTTTAGATAAGAATAAATTTACTATTCTGGTTATGGGCGGCAGCCAGGGCAGCCGGCATATTAATGACGCATTCCTTGAGGTAATAGCATTAATGAATGATATCTCTGGGGTACAGGTTATACATATTGCAGGCAAAGATGACGAGAATAAAGTTGCTGATGCATATAAAAAGATAAATATCAGAGCCAAGGTATTCGGATTTTTTAGCTCTATGGAGTATGCTTATAGCGCTAGTGACTTGGTAATCTGCCGCGCAGGGGCAACTACCATTGCCGAATTAATACATTTCAAACTTCCGGCAATACTTATACCTTATCCATTTGCTTATGCGCATCAGTTTAAGAATGCCAGAATTCTAGAAGTTGAGGGGGCTGGTATTATTATAAAAGACGATGAGTTTAAGGTGGATAGGTTAAATAAATTGTTGGAGTGTTTTATCCGTAATCCGGATGTGGCTGCGGTTATGCGTGAGCATTATACAGGTGTTTTTAAGTACGATGCTGGAAGTGAACTTGTCAAGGCCACGATGGCCTTATTAATGGCTCAGTAGTATGAAAAGATATATTCTCTCTTTGTTTATTTTATTCTTTTGTCTCTCTAACGTAATGGCCGAAGATGCGTGGAATACTCTTAAGTCCACGCACTTCGTTGTCTTTTATAAAAACGCCCCGGAGGATTTTGTAAAGTTGGTTACGGATAAGGCAGAAGTTTATTATGACCAAATAGCTGAAGGATTAGGCTTTATGCGTTTTGATTTCTGGCTTTGGGATAATCGGGCTAAGATTTACATCTATGACGATGCTAAAATTTACTCTGCTAGAACAGGACAGCCGGCATGGTCTCTAGGTATAGCTATCCCGGGAGTTAAGGCAATAGAAACCTTCCCTTACGCAAATAATTTTATAGAAACAGTGCTTCCTCACGAAATGGGGCATATTATTTTTAGGGAATTTGTAGGTTTTAATAATTCCGGTATACCTCTATGGTTGGATGAAGGAGTAGCTTCTCATCAGGAAAAGGCAAAGTATTCCCAAGTGGGCATATTTATCCGTAAGGCGATGGTCGAGGGAAATTTTATGGATTTAAAGAAGTTGGCTTCCTTCTATAGCGTTGTCAATCTTGACCCCAAACTTGTAAATATATTTTATGCTGAATCATTCAGCCTGATCGACTTCTTAATTAGGGAATTTGGCCGGGATAACTTTGTGCTTTTTTGTCAGAACCTGAGGGATAAAAGGAACTTAGAAAGAGCTATGGCGTCAGTTTATCCTTTCGGTAATATAAATGAATTAGACCAGGCGTGGCAGAAGTATTTAAAGAAATGACTAAACATTATCATCTAATAGGCATCGGCGGTATAGGTATGAGCGGGATTGCGCAGTTGCTTTTGCGCTTAGGCTATAAGGTCAGTGGTTCAGACCTAAAAGAAAATAAGAATACGGTAAAACTTAAGAATCTAGGCGCAGAGATTTTTATCGGCCATAACTCGGGTAATATTAAGGGAGTGGATAAGGTAGTCTATTCCTCGGCGATAAAAGAAGATAATCCTGAGATTAAAGAAGCAAAGAGGTTAAAAATACCTTTAATTATGCGGGCTCAGGCATTAGCGCAGCTTATGCAGGCCAAGTCGGTAATTACTGTTGCGGGAAGCCATGGGAAAACCACAGTTACGTCTTTAGTTTCATGCCTTTTGCTTGAGGCCGGGTTTTCTCCTACTGTGGCCATAGGCGGAATCTTAAAAAATATAGGTACTAATGCTTGCATGGGCAGTGGGGAATTTTTTGTTGCCGAGGCGGATGAATCAGACGGATCTTTTCTTTATTATAAGCCGAAATTTTCCATAATTACTAATATAGATTATGAGCATCTTAATTACTATAAGAGTTTCGAGAAAGAAGTTGAGGCATTCCGTAAGTTTTTGGGAGCCACGGATAAAGATGGTTGTGCCTTTTGCTGCAGCGATGATTTAAATCTTAAAGGTATTCTTAAAGAATATAAAAATAAATATATTCTATTTGGGTTAAAACCGGGCGCGGATATCTACCCTCGGAATATAAGGTTGGACGGCCTCTCTAGCGAATTTGACTGTTTTTTTAAGAATAAATTTGTGGCGAGGTTTAGTCTAAGCCTTGGCGGGGAGCATAATATTTCTAACGCCCTTTCGGTAATTGCTTTGGGTTTAGAATTGGGGATAGCGCTTAAGTTTATTAAGTCCGCGCTTCTAGGATATAAAGGCGTCGGCAGGCGCTTAGAGATAAAATTTAAGGATGAAAGATATATGGTCATTGATGATTACGCGCATCATCCTACCCAGATTAAGGCGACACTAAAGGCAATAACCAACTTAAAGGCTAAGAGGGTCGTTGTCATATTTCAACCTCATCGTTTTACGCGTATGCAATTGCTCTTTGAGGAATTCACTAAGAGTTTTGACAACGTAGGCTGCCTTATAATTACTGACATATACCCTGCGAGTGAATCGCCTATTCCAGGGGTAAATAGTTTTAATCTTTATGAGAAAATAAAAGAGCGTACTCAAGATAAGAAAGTTTATTTTATTCCTAAGGAAGGGATTATAAACAAAGTTTTAGAAATAATTAGGCCTGGGGATTTGATTATTACCCTCGGGGCAGGAGATATTGCGAGGTTAAGCGATGAGTTGGCAGAAAGAATTAAGGGTTAAAACTAATCAGCCGTTAAAGGCCAAAACCACCCTTAAGATCGGAGGGCCGGCTGAATTTTTTAGCGAACCTAAAGGCCTTGCGGAATTAAAACTTCTTATTAATAAGGCCAAAGAAAATAACCTGCCTGTTTCTGTTATTGGGGCAGGCAGTAATTTGCTGATTAGCGGCCGAGGAGTTAAAGGTCTTTTAATAAAATTAAACTCCCCTTATTTTAAAAAAATTTCATTAAAAGATAATTATATTGAGGCAGGTAGCGGCGCTATGCTGCTTAAGCTTATTCAATTCGCCAAAAGGAGGCCTTTGAGCGGAATTGAATTCTTGGCGGGTATACCCGGAACACTAGGCGGGGCATTAGCGATGAATGCCGGTTGTTGGGGTAAGAATATCGGGGATTTGGTTAAGGAAGTAAAGGTTATGGATTATAAAGGTAGTGTAAGGAAATTAACCAAGCGGGAAATAAAGTTTAGTTACCGTAAATCCGGCCTGGGAAATTATATTATATTAAGCGCGGTATTAAAACTTAAGAAAGAAAGTGCTAAGGTAATCAACCGGAATATAAAAGATTATATTTTGAAGCGGCGCAATAGCCAAGATTTGACTTTTCCCAATGCCGGGTGTATCTTTAAGAATCCCGCTTCTTTATCCCGAGGCGCGGGTGAGTTGATAGAGCTTTGTGGGTTAAAAGGCAGGAGAATCGGGGGTGCGTCTATTTCTATTAAACACGCCAATTTTATCCTAAACAAAGGAAATGCTAATGCTGAAGATGTGCTAAGGCTTATGCGTTTAGTAAGGGAAAGGGTAAAGAAGAAATTTAAGGTAACTTTAGAACCGGAAATAAAAATATGGCAATAAACTCGCGAACTTGTGAATTTAGAGCACGATATATTTTGTTCTTCGGGATATTGCTCGCTTACTGAAATCTCTCACCGTTCTTTTTAATGAATCTGTCGTGTTTTTCGCTTAAGTCGCTTTTGCCCTTACGGGCACAGCAAAGGTCTCTCGTATTTTTGGCGGCTGCAGAACTCGGCCGTCCCGCTCTAGCGGAGACGGCCTCAAACAGCTTCGCCGTCCCGAGATTGCCCCGACGATATGTCGGGGCCTCGGGATTCCCAAAAATACTCGAGCTGCTTTGCCTAAAAGCTCCATTCGCTCGAAATCACGCCAGATTCATTTAGCGAAGCAGCTTTATCTTATAAATGACACTGGTAAGGTTCGAGCGAATGTCGTACTTTTCGCCTCTGCGAAAAGCACGGCCTGAGCGAGAAACTTGGCAGGGTCATTTAGAAGAAATTTAAGGTAACTTTAGAACCGGAAATAAAAATATGGGAATAAACTCGCGAACTTGTGAACTCGCGAACTCGCGAACTAACTTTGGCAGGATTGGCGTTTTAATGGGCGGCCCTTCAAGCGAAAAGAAGATTTCGCTTAAGTCAGGCCATGCTGTCTTAAATATTTTAAAAGAGTCAGGGCAAAAAGTTGTCCCCATAATTATTAAGACAGATAAGGTTAAAAACAATGTCCGTTTGCTTAAGTCCTCGAATATAGATTGCGCCTTTATTGCTTTGCACGGCTCATTTGGCGAGGACGGCGGGATTCAGAAGATTTTAGAGTCGCTCAAGGTTCCTTACACTGGTTCGGGGGTTAGAGCAAGTAAGTTAGCCATGGATAAGGTTGCCTCGCGCAATATTTTTAAAAAGCACGGTTTAAATGTGCCGCCCTCTAAAGTAATTAGCGAGAATTCTTATAAAATTGGCAATATCGACAAATTTGGTTTGCCGTTAGTAGTTAAACCGGCTACGCAGGGCTCAAGTATTGGGCTTTCTATTGTGGATAGTTATAAAAATATCCCTAAGGCAATAAACCTGGCTTTTAAATTTGACAAGAGGATAATTATTGAAGAATACATTAGAGGCAGGGAATTGACAGTGGGGATACTCAAAGAAAAGGCGCTTCCGGTAATTGAGATTATCCCTAAGCATTTTTTCTTTGATTATCAGGCTAAATATAAACAGGGCTTAACAGATTATATTGTTCCGGCTAAGCTGTCGTTTAAGGCCGCTCTACGGATAAAGAAAGCAGCTTTGTCAGCGCATAAGCTCTTAGGCTGCTTTGGTTGTTCTAGGGTGGATATTATATTAGATGACGCGGGTAATCCTTTTATCCTTGAGGTAAACACAATACCCGGATTTACCTCAACTAGCCTCTTGCCTAAAGCAGCGAAAAGCGCGGGGATAGATTTTAATCATTTGTGCCTGGAATTAATCAAGTTGGCATATGGGCCTCGCACCTTCTAAAATATTCATAGTTAAATATTTTAGAGGTGTGAGGGTAATGAATTAAAAGAAGGTGCGGGGTGAGAAAACGCAAGTTTGATTTTTTGGTTAAGCCGTTGTTTTTAAGTTTAATAATTCTTCTTGTCTCGGCTTTTATTATAGGTTCGATTTGGGAGGCCCTAACTACTTCGGATTATTTTAAGGTCAATGATATTATCAGCAAAGATATGTTAAGCGTCGATCTTTCGTATCTAAGGGGAAGGAATATATTCACCCTTAATTTACCCGGCGAATCAGCGACGATTATAAAAGTTTGCCCGGACTGCCTAAGGGTAAGATTGGCCAGGGTTTTTCCTGACCGCGTATTCGTGGAATTCGTAAGGCGTAAGCCCGTAGCCTCAGTAAAGCTTTATCGTTATTTTTCCGTGGACCAAGACGGGGTATTTTTCTCTAGTTCTTTAGGGCCGCAGGATTCAGGCCTGCCGTTGATTATAGGATTAGAAACGAGGATATTTGGGATAAAGCCGGGAAAGAGGTGTGATGCCAAAGAGCTGGTTTTGGCTTTAGATATTATTAAAGAGGTAAAGAAAACCCGCCTATTGAGAGATTTTAAGATACAGAAGATTGAAGTGGCTGGAGCGAACGACATAACAATATCTATACCTCTTATCCCTAAATCTTTTAGTTATTCTAACGGTCAGGCTGCTTTGAAACAAGAATTTCTTGAGGTAAAGATATCTCAGGGTAATATAGCAGAAAAGATTGCGGTTATGGCCGGTTTAATAAATCAGGAAAGGCAGAATCTTAGCAATATTAAATACATAGATTTAAGGTTTAAGGAGCCGGTAATAAAGTTTAAGTGAGGCCACGGCTTATGGAGCGCTTAGCGAACATAAGCCGTTTGGCCGAACTTACCCCCGCTGTTTCGTTTTGCTTTCGCAAAGCGAAACAAAACGACGGGGGTTAATTCGCACAATAGCTTACTCACACTTTTAGTGTTCGTAAGTTATGGGCTCATTAAGATGTTAAATAATTATATCTGCGCGCTGGATATTGGTTCTAGTAAAATCGCCGTAGTTTTAGCCCGGATTAAGAAAAATAGGCTTGTGAATCTCTATTTTGATTCTTTACCCATAAAAGGGGTTAGGGAAGGGGCAATCATAGATTCTATAGGGCTTATCGGTTCGGTAGGTAAAATCCTTAAAGCCTTAAAGGCAAAGTCCGGGGTGAATATTAAATTTGTTTCAGTAAATATCTCCGGCCAGGATATAATTACTAAACATAGCCACGCAATCATCCCCCTTGCCGAAAGAGGGAATAAGGTCATAAGCGTATCCGATATGCAACGGGCAACGGAACAGGCGCGCGTACTCGGGTCAAGCCTTGAAGATGAGATAATTCACATGTTCCCAACGGGCTATTCCATAGATTCCAAGAATAATATATTGAATCCTCTGGGGCTCTATAGCCATAGGTTAGAGGTGGATTTATACCTTGTTTGCGCTAAGTTATCTTCGGTCGAGAGTTTAAGCCGGGTGATTAATCAATCAGGATACGAAATCAAGAATTTATTCTTTTCAGGGATAGCTACCAGTAAGGCAGTGTTTAGTTCGGGGTTTAAGGAGGGTTTTAATTTATTATGCGATTTAGGAAGTGATACCACGGAACTCTTAATTTTTAAAGACGGTTTGCTTAATGACATACAGATTTTGCCTTTTGGCGGTAATGATTTAACGCAAAAACTTTCGGATAATTTAAAGATTCCCCTTGATTTGGCCGAGGCGATAAAGTGCTCATATGGTTTTATCGGCAATCCCTCTGAAGTGGCGGAAGATAAGGAGATTTTAGTTAAAAAGAACGAATTTTATAAGCCGATAAAGCAAAGGCTTGTCGCGGAAATTATTACAGCTTCGGCTAGGGAAATATGTTCTAAAATAAAAAGTGCCGCAGAGAAAAAAGTCGCGTTTCATAAGTTGAGTAATTTTGTTGTTGTGGGTAGAACAATACTATTAGAGGGATTTATTGAGACTTTAGAAAATACCTTAAATGCCCCGGTTAAACTCGGCCGGCTTACTAACTTAGAGATAATTTCTTTAATCAAAGAGAATAGTGAGTTATCGGGACAAAAATACCTTAATTACCTTACTTGTTTAGGAATGATTTGTGAAGCATTAGAGAATAAACCCTTAGGGATTTTGCCTCTACGCCAGCCTGCTAAAAACCTCGTTTTAAAGCTTATAAACAGGGTCAAGGAAGTATATCAGGAATACTTTTAATGACGGCACAACGTGCCTCACTTACTTTCTATTGACCCCGCACCTTCTTTGTATTAGAATGAACTAATTAAATTGAAGAAGGTGCGGGGTTGACCCGTTTCTATTCTGTTGTATAATATTTGCAATGATTAAAGATAATATCGTCAAGATTAAGGGACGGGTTGCTCTAGTCTGTTCTAAAATTAATAGGGATCTTTCCGGTATTAAAATAGTTGCCGTAAGCAAAGGCAGGGGCATTGAAGATATAAAAGAGGCAATTGCCTGCGGCATAACTGACATCGGCGAAAACCGGGTCCAAGAAGCAATTACTAAGTATAACGAATTACGAACCGGCGAACTGGCGAACCGGCGAACCATAGAATGGCATATGATCGGACATCTGCAAACGAATAAAGTAAAGGACGCGGTAGGGGTTTTTGATTTGATCCATTCTGTCGATAGTTTAGCTTTAGCGCGGGAAATCGATAAGCGGGCAGCTCGAATAAATAAAATTCAAGATATACTGATTGAGATAAAAACTTCGCGGGAAGCTACAAAATTTGGGTTAAATTCGGATAAAGCCTCGGAGGTTATTCAGGGTATATCTCAACTTCAGAATATCAATATAAAAGGATTGATGACCATTGCTCCGGTAGTTGAAAACCCTGAAGGCGCACGGCCTTATTTTAGAATGCTAAAAGAACTTAGAGACAGAATTAACAATATGCAATTAGCTATATGCCATATGCGATATCTGTCCATGGGCATGACTGATGATTTTGAGGTAGCCATAGAAGAAGGCGCGGATATGATTAGAATCGGCAGGGCTATTTTTGATTAGCTAGATATGTGTTGCAGTGGGGACTGTCCTGAATCCCCGGCGTTATCTTCAGGGGATTCATCCTGAGCGAAGCGAAGGACCTTCAAAGATAGGGCTAAGTCCCACGACAAGATGAGTATAATATGACAGGACTTTGTTAATTTTCGAGGCGTTGGATAAGCCTCTGGGATTTTATTTTTAAGGTTTCAGCGATAGTTTTGTTCTTTGATAAGAGACAGGTAGAGTCAATGATGATCAGAGCCGCAATAGCCTC
>Ga0210051_1000558_pt1 | contig 35293 bp, 31 predicted proteins | sample CryGey092014_all_FD_185464 | JGI IMG/M metagenome (GOLD analysis project Ga0210051, IMG submission 185464) | Groundwater microbial communities from aquifer - Crystal Geyser CG23_combo_of_CG06-09_8/20/14_all (SPAdes) (version 2) | ecosystem: Environmental > Aquatic > Deep subsurface > Groundwater...
CGCCCCGTCAACAGCTACGCCCCCTCCACCTCCTCACTTGCCGCCTCCCCGCCCATCGCATCCACCGCCACCACCCGGAAGTGCCTCGGCGGAGGCACCGGCAACGGCGCGCCGATCCAGTTCTGCGTAGTGGAGTCGGAGAGAGTGACACGCGTCTGCCACGTGCCCATGCCGTCCATCTGCTGGATGGCGAAGTGGTTGAAGGGCGGCTCGGGCATGTTGTCGAGCCAGTTCCAGACAATGTAGAGGTCGCCGCCGGATTCGTAGATCTCGGCGTGCTGGAGTGCGGGGGCTTGGAGGGTGCCGAGGACGCTGCCTTGGAGGGTCATTGGGAGTTCGTTGCTGGCTTGCGGCTCTCCGGCCATGTTGTAGACGACGACGCGGACGGTATGGGCTGAGGTCGGCAGAACAGAAGACAGTGATGCGGGCGAAGGCGAACCGCGATACAGCATTCCCCGAGATGGTGGGCCTGTAGGGCGAGAAATCCCTTTCCGCCTTCCCGCCGCGTATCCCGCCGGGCTGGTGGTGGACGGGAAGTGAAGCGGGAAGGGATTCCTCGCCCTACAGGCCCGAGCGACGCCCGGTGCCACGGCCGACGGGCACGCGACCTCGCCAGGGCAGGCCGTCCCGTCTCCCCGTCAAGAACCGCACCTCTGCGAGGAATTCTTGGGGACTTGGAGCCGGAGTTAACACCGACCCGAGCCCAAACTCGCCCATGGGTTCTGTTGAGGAGCCTTGCATTATGCGCCTCAACGTCGTGGTCCGACGCCCTGAGCGCCTGAGTGCGGAGCACCGACGCCCCGCCGCGAGCTCCGGGCTCGAAGGCGGATCCGGCTCACTCCCACCCCCAGTTCCCCCACAGCACCGCTTCTCCGGGCTGAAGGCGGACGGCGAGCCGCAGTCCGCGCCGGTCGTGGGAAGCAATGGGTCCGGGCCCGGAGGGCTCAGCCATCCGGCCCACGAGGCGGCTTAGGGCTCTGGGGCCGGGCGTGACTCCGGCGCGGGTCAGCGGTTCGGAGGACACCTCGACGGTCACAGCCGCGGGTTGGCCGGTTCCGTTGTGGGCTGCAAGGAGCAGGCGGCCCTTGCGGCCCCAGGCCGAGGCGGTCACGCCGGAGGACTCCGGCCGAACAGTCACGTCCTTGCTGCCCGCGAACGGCGACAACGCCATCGCCTGCGCGGAAAACGCGTTCACCGTCGTCCAGTCCGCCCGCAGTCCGCTTCCCAAGCAGGCGCCCCGGCTCAGGACGTGCAGGTACTCTTGGGCCAACTCGGCACAGGCGGGGAAAAAGGACCAGCTCATGCCCCCGCGAGTATAGAACTCAAGGGCTTGCCCGTCCCGGCGCACGCCGTACTCGGGGCCGGCGTTGGTTACCCATCCGGGTCGAGGCTCCCAGGCGGCAACGCCGGAGTCGGCGAGGCTGGCCGGAAAGCTGTTCGCTGCGGCCGGGAAGGCCGGTCCGTCGGGCGTGGCGCTGAAGCGCAGGTAGTCGACCCAGAGGTGGGCTTCCGCGGCGGCGGAGTCGAAGCCGAAGGCGAGCCCTTTGACCTCCTCGACCGCCGGGAGCTTGCGCATGTCGGCCGTTGCCACGTGCCACTCGCCGTCTGCCACCAGGTCACTGCACGCCAGGACCGGTCCCTCTTTGCCCACGATCTCCTGCGAGGGGTAGACCACGTAGCGGTCGGACTTGGTGTCGAGACCGACGGCGCGATAGCGGAACTGCACGTAGCGAGCCGACTGCGTTGGGAGACCGGCGAGCCGCGCCGCGTATTGTGCGGGGTACTCGAAGCTGATGACGGTGGCGCCCAACGCCTGCGCCGCTTCGTAGTCCAGCTCCGTCTTGCCCGAGGCGAACCCGCCCTCGATGAGGATTGCGTCGGAGAACCTCTGCGAGGGCGTGCCGATTGCTTCGTTGGAGATCGTCCGCATCTCCGGGTGGTTCGCCTGGAGCCACTTCCACAGGTCGGCCTGAGCGCGCAGCATGCCGTCGCCGTTGGGCGTCTGCGGATTGGCGCGGGAGTGACCCCACGTGTGTCCTGCGCCCCAACCCATGTCCCAGGCGATGCCCGCCGGTTGGTAGTACGTCAGGCACGCCTTGAGTCGCTCCTCGTACCAGATGCGGTAGGCGTCGTTGCCGAAGTCGGCACAGGTCTGCTGCAGGACGGGGGAGCCGACCTCGGCCCGCGCCGGCTCTGGCACAGCGTAGTCGTCCCACGCTTGGCGGTCGCCGTTCTCGTCGCGACCGAGCCACGTGCGCAACGGTGGCTGGGCGTCGTGCACCCCCTGCTCGGCGAGGAACTGGCGGCAGTACAGCAGCGGGAACAACCCGTTCTGCCGCTCCCAAGCGACCTCGTCGCGTACCTGGGTGGCGGAGTAGTGCGACCAGCTCTCGGCAAACCACGCGCCCTCCGTGGGGTAGCTCTCATCCCAGGGGCCCCAGCCCTGGAACCAAACGCACCCCACTCGGCGCCGGCGCAACTCGTCGAGGAGTCGCGCCGGGTCCAGACCAGGTTGCGCCAGCCGCCCCAGTCCGTGGCCCAGGTTGCCCACCGGCAACGGGCGCGCGTGCGGCCGACCGTCCCACGGAAACAGGTCGCGAACCAGCGGGTCCGAGCTGTAGGCCGACCGCAGGTACCAGCCCAGCACGTCTCGGTACTTGGTCGCCGGCTTGTCGAAGCGCATGAGGATGAGGTCGAACTCCACCCGCTGCCCGGCTGACAGGCGCTTCGGCCGCAACGACAGGCAGGGAACGCCCGGCTCGCCCAGGTTCGGGCTGAGCACGGCATAGCGACCAACGTCCGGGCAACCCCACAGCACGAAGGCGGCGTTGCTCTCCAGCACGCCGAAGGGGTAGAAGCCCACTTGGGGCGCCTCCGCGAAGGTGGTCGCATCGCTGGCATCCGCCGCGAACCGCAGGAGCACCGGCGCCTCGGGCGGTTGTTGCAGGTAGGGAAGCCGAGGGAAGAACTGCCGCTGCCACGCCGCCGGCTCGAAGGGGCAGCGGACGACTACCTCCGTCGGCTGCTCCGCCGCCCGGGTGGCCAGCAGCGCGACTTGCAGCCGCAGAGCGCCGTGCCGCGAGGAGGCCGATACGGAGGCAGCCAGCAGACCGTCGCCAGTTCCTGTGGCCGTTAGCCCCGCGCGAGACGCGCGCCAAGTGCCGAGGTCGCCTGCCCACTCCTTCGCGCCGACGGCACGCCACCGGACATTCAGCCGGCCGGGCTGGCCGGCGATGAACTGCAGCGCGTCCCGGGGCTTGGGAGCGGGCCGGCGAACAGACCACTCCGCGAGTCCCAGCCGGGCCGCCAGGGGCGCGCATGCAGACAGCAGCGCAGCAGCCAGCAGAGAAGTCGCTCTGTACAGGTACGGGGTTGTCATGGTCGGCCTCCGCTCGATGCCATGGTGACACCGACACCTTTCTCGCCTTCCGCGCCCTTCCCTTGTAGGCCGGCGTAAGCAGCCGCGGCTCAAGGAGAATCAGTCCGGGCGTGGAATGGCCCGTGCGAGAGGCTGAGGGCGGGCGGTACCCCAACAAGTTGGGGCGTCCGGAATGCGTTTCCGTAGGAATCACTCATGTTCGCGCTTCGCTTGAACACCCCGGCAGGTGGAAACGCAAGCCCCTCCGATCAAACCCCTGGGGGTTGACCGCGACCGTGAGGGAGCGCGTGACCGGCTGACTTGGTCCGCAACGCCGACGGCTCACGCGCTCCCTCACGGTCGCGGCTCGGAGGGACGACGCATTTCCGAAGGGATCATCCATGCCCGCCCGTTGGCTGGGCACCACACCGGATGAGAATGCCACGGTCGGTGCACTGCCGGTCTTCGCAATCTGCAATCTGCAATCTCAAGTCTGCATTCGCATAGGAGACCTGCAATGAACACTCATTCCCACCGCGACTTCGTGAAGGCGCTTGGCTTGGGTGCTGCCGCCGGCATGACGCGCCCGGCGCGGGCCGAGTCGCCTGCAGGCAAGCGCCCCAACCTCGTGCTCGTCATGACCGACGACCAAGGCTACGGCGACCTGGGCTGCCACGGCAACCCGGTGGTCAAGACGCCCAACATAGACAGGTTCCACGGCGAGAGCATGCGCTTCACCGACTTCCACGTCAGCCCGACGTGCGCACCCACCCGCTGCTCGCTGATGACGGGGCGGCACGAGTTCCGCTCCGGGGTGACGCACACCATCTTCGAGCGGGAGCGGATGGCGCTGACGGCCACAACCGTCGCACAGGTGCTCAAGTCCGCCGGCTACACAACCGGCATCTTCGGCAAGTGGCACCTGGGTGACGAAGACCCGTACCAACCCGACCGGCGCGGGTTCGACGAGGTGTTCATCCACGGTGGCGGTGGCATCGGGCAGACGTACCCGGGCAGTTGCGGCGATGCTCCCGGCAACAAGTACTTCGACCCGGCGATCAAGCACAACGGCGTCTTCGAGAAGACCAAGGGTTACTGCACCGACCTTTTCTTTGACCGGGCAACCAAGTGGATTGGCGAGAAGCGGTCGGGCAACGCGCCGTTCTTCGCCTACGTCGTCACCAACGCTCCCCATGGCCCCCTCGTCTGCCCCGAGGAGTACCAGCAGCCGTACGCTGCCCAAGGCTTGGACGAGAAGGTGGCAGCCTTCTTCGGGATGATCACCAACATCGACGACAACTTCGGCAAGCTGATGGCCAAGCTCAAGGAGTGGGACCTGGAGCAGGACACGCTGGTGATCTTCATGACCGACAACGGCGGCACCGCGGGCGTCAAGGTCTTCAACGCCGGCATGCGCGGGGGCAAGGGCACGCCCTACAACGGCGGCACCCGCGTCCCGGCCTTCTGGCGGTGGCCCGGCGTGGTGCCGGCCGAGGTGGACGTCGACAGGCTGACCGCGCACCTCGACCTGTTCCCAACCTTCGCCGAACTGGCCGGCGCCAAGATCCCTGCTGGCGTCAAGCTGGACGGCCGCAGCCTCCTGCCGCTCCTCCAGGACCGGAACGCGCCCTGGGCGGACCGCTACCTGTTCACCCATCTGGGGCGCTGGCCGAAGGGACAGGCCGCCCAGTCCAAGTACCTCAACTGCAGCGTCCGAACCACCCGCTACAACCTGGTGTGCACCGGCAAAGGCGAGAAGAAGTGGGAGCTCTACGACCTCACGGCAGACCCCGGCGAGAGAACCAACCTTGTCGCTCAGCACCCCGAGGTCGTCAGTGAGATGGAAGCCTTCTACGGCAAGTGGTGGGAGGAGACCCTCCCCTGCCTCGTCAACGAGGACGCCGTCGGCCCAGCAGTGAACCCGTTCAAGGAGCAGTACTGGAAGCAGTTCGGCGGGGCGCCGACGGAGGTGCAACGGTAGCCCGAGGCGCGTAGACTCTGCTCGGCGAGGGTCTCCTGACCCCGCCGGGCCCAGGGGCACCCCGGACCGACAGGTCTCCTCGAATCCCGCGGATTCGCAGCCCTTTGAGACCTTCCGGTCGGGCGTTTCGGGGCGGTCAGAGACCTGCCCCGAGCTAAGGAGGGATGAGAGAAGCCCTCCGCTTGGCGCGTCGAGCTACGTTCTCAGAGAAGCACGCTACCGCGGCCTCACGCGCTCCCCGATGACGCGGTACGCCTCCCGCCCGCAGTAGAGCAACTGCTCGGGCTCGAAGCCCGTCGTCCGGTGGACGTGGAGCACCTCGCCCAGGAACCATGTCCGCTCGTCCAGGTCGAGCTCCTGCACCACGCGGCACTCGAGGTTCACCGGGCACTCCTCGATCAGCACCGCGCGCACTGCCGCTCCGGGCGTCGCGGTGAGCCCGCTCGCCGCGAACTTGTCGCCGTCCCTCCCCGAGCGACTGCCACAGACCCGCGCGGCAGGAAGCAACTCCGGCGTCAGCACGTTCACGACGAACTCCCGCTCCTGCTGGATCAGCCCGTGTGAGTGCCGCTGCTTGGCGATGCCGACGCCGACTTTCATCGACCCTGAACGCAACCTTAACCTGGATTTCATCTTGGGCGGAACACAATAGACGCTGGTCCCGCCCGGGAACGGTCGCACTCCGGGCGACGCCGCACGCTTTCTGCCCGCCGCAACCGGGCCAATCGGAAACTCGGCAGAGTTTCACTTTGGAAGCTCGTCAGAGCTTCACTTGACAGTCGCTTGCCAATCGTGCATATTGCCTGTGGCTCGCCGGACCAAACTGGAGGGATCGCCATGCCCGATAAGGTGTTGGTCGTTGAGGACGAACCGCCGATGCTAGACAGCCTCTCCTTCAACCTGGAGAAGGAGGGGTACCAGGTGTTCCAGGCGCGGGACGGCGAGGAGGCGCTCTCGCTGTTCCGCAAGCAGAAGCCGGATCTTGTCCTCCTCGATCTGATGCTGCCGAAGCTGTCCGGTCTCGAGGTCTGCCGAATCGCCCGCGCTGAAAGCTCCATTCCCATCCTCATGCTCACAGCCCGCGGGGACGAGATGGACCGAGTTGCCGGGCTGGACTTGGGCGCCGATGACTACGTCGTGAAGCCGTTCGGCATGCGCGAGTTGCTGGCGCGCGTGCGCGCGTTGCTGCGCCGCACCGGTCAGGACCTCAGACCGGAAGAGCGCCTTCTGGAGGTTGGCGACGTTCTGGTCGACGTTGATCGGCACGAGGTGCAGGTTGCGGGGAGGGAAGTCGAGCTGTCCCCCAAGGAGTTCGATCTGCTCTACGCGCTCGCGTCCCGAGCAGGTAGAGTGCTGAACCGCGAAGCGCTGCTGAGTGCGGTCTGGGAGGAGAACTTCTACGGCGACCCTCGCACGGTCGATGTCCACATCCGCTGGCTCCGGGGCAAGATCGAGCGGGATGCGTCCAATCCGAAGTACATCCAAACGGTGCGCGGAGTGGGGTACAAGTTCGTCCCCAACTACTCGTAGGGCGGCAAGCTGAGGCCAGTACGACCCTGGGCAACGGCTTGCAGCCGCAGGAACCCGAGATGCGGATCTCCATTCGCTGGAAGCTGCTGGCAACCTACCTCTACGTCGTCGGCCTGGCTGTCGCCCTTCTTGGGGGGTACTTGGCGCGTCGGCTGCGGGAGGACTTCGTCTGCGAGCTGCGGACCACGCTGGAACGGGAGGCGTCTCTCATCGCGTCGGCGGAGACAGCCCTCTTCGAGGCGCTCATGCCGGATCCCGAGGCGGAGCGCTCGCACGACGGCGGGAAGGCTGCTCGTCGGCGCGCCGACGAACAGTGCCGGCTTGCGGCCCGTAGCACGCAGGCACGGGTCACCTTCATCGGCGTCGATGGCGTCGTCCTGGCAGACTCCGAGGCGAAGGCCAGCGAGATGGCGAACCATGCGGGACGCGCGGAGATCGCCGCAGCGCTTGGTAGCAGCCTCGGCGTCGAGGAGCGGCCGAGCGCCACTCTGGGGTACAGCTTCCTGTACGTGGCCGTGCCGGTCATCGGCAACGCCTCGAAGACCCCCGTCGGCGTTGTGCGACTCGCGCTCCCCCTGGCGCAGGTGGACCGCCTCGTGGGCGGCGTGGCACGAGCCTCGGCGATCACGGTCGTGGCGCTGCTGCTCCTGGCTGTGCCCTTGGGCCTCTTCTGGTCGAGGCGCCTGTCTGTGCCCCTGGAGCAAATGGTCGCGTTGACTCGTGAGGTCGCCGACGGCAACCTGAACGCCAAGGTCCAGTGGCAGAGCGCCGACGAGGTCGGCAAGCTGGCGGCCGGGCTCAACAACATGACCGGCCGGCTGCGGGAGACGTACGCGGAACTGGAGGAGCAGAACCGGACGTTCGAGACGGTCCTGGCGCGGCTGCAGGCCGGGGTGATCCTTGCCGACGAGAAAGGCAACCTCACGCTCGCGAACGGGGCGGCGGCTTCGATGCTGGGGCTGGAATTGCAGAGCGCATTGGGACGGCCGTTCATCCATGCGTCGCTCCACTACGAACTGGATCAGGCGCTTCGTCGCTGTCTGGAGTCCGGTCAGCCGGTCCAGGTCGATGCCGTGGTGGATCGCGACAGCGGCGGACGAACGGCGTCCGTTCGCCGTACCGTGGAGGCGCTGTTCGCTCCCGCCCGGGATGCCAACAACAAGCTAACGATGGTCGTCGGCGTCCTCCACGACGTCACCGAACGCCTCCAGGCCGCCGAAATGCGGCGGGAGTTCGTCGCCAATGCCTCCCACGAGTTGCGCACCCCCGCTGCGTCCCTCAAGGCCATGGCTGAGACGCTGATGGCAGGAGGGAAGGACGACCCGGAGCGACTCGACCGCACCCTGCGGAGCATCCTCAGTGAGAGCGAACGCCTCAGCAGGCTGATCGGCGATCTGCTCGACTTGGCGCAGGTCGAGCGCGGCCTCCCCACCGACAGAAAGCCGGTCGCTCTTGAGGGTGCGGTTGACCAGGCGCTCAAGCGGATCGCGGGAAAGGCGAAGGGGAAGGGGCTCAGTCTCGCCACCGCCGTCGAGCCCCAGGCGGTCATCCTGTCGGAGGCACGCCGGGTCGACCAAGTGCTCTTCAACCTCTTGGAGAACGCGGTGAACCACACGCCCGAGGGGGGCAGCCTCAGGATCTCTGCCGCGCCCGAGGACTCCGACGTTGTGGTGACGATCTCAGACACGGGGATCGGGATCTCCAAAGAGCATCTGCCCAGGATCTTCGAGCGGTTCTACCGCGTGGACAAGGCGCGGTCGCGCGAGACCGGGGGCACCGGGTTGGGGCTGGCCATTGTGAAGCACCTGATCGCGACAGACGAGGGTGAGATCGCAGTGGCGAGCACGGTCGGCGAGGGCACGACGTTCACCATCCGCTACCCTCGCGCGACCTGAGGGCGAGGTCTGTGCTCGGCGAGGGTCTCCTGACCCCGCCGCTCCGCGGACCGACCGGTCTCCTCGAATTCCGTGGATTCGCAGCCCTTTGAGACCTTTCGGTCGGGCGTTTCGGGGCGGTCGGAGACCTGCCCCGAGCTAGCTGCCAGGCGGCTAACCCAAACTTAACCGAACCACCCCGCTTCCTTCACGTGCTCGGCGAGGGTCTCCTGACCCCGCCGCTCCGCGGACCGACCGGTCTCCTCGAATTCCGTGGATTCGCAGCCCTTTGAGACCTTTCGGTCGGGCGTTTCGGGGCGGTCGGAGACCTGCCCCGAGCTAGCTGCCAGGCGGCTAACCCAAACTTAACCGAACCACCCCGCTTCCTTCACGTGCTCGGCGAGGGTCTCCTGACCCCGCCGCTCCGCGGACCGACCGGTCTCCTCGAATTCCGTGGATTCGCAGCCCTTTGAGACCTTTCGGTCGGGCGTTTCGGGGCGGTCGGAGACCTGCCCCGAGCTAGCTGCCAGGCGGCTAACCCAAACTTAACCGAACCACCCCGCTTCCTTCATGCGCCCATAAGCGACCCATAACCGCCTTCGCACACACTGGGTTACAGAGGCTCGCGGCTCCCTGGACCAGCCCCTCGCGCTCGCCATTCAGCTCCCTGCCGAGCGCCCCGACCCGCTCACTGATCCCGAGATCCGGCGCGGCCTCACGAGAGCAGAGGAGACACGCGTGGAGACAACCGAACACCCCGCTGAGGAGACCGTTGCCCGGGCGTCCTCGACGAACGGGTACAAGCTGCGGGCGAGAGATCTGGGCGTCTACTACGGCAGCTTCTGCGCCGTCAAGGGCCTCTCGCTGGACATACCCGCACACCAGATCACCGCCTTGATCGGTCCGTCGGGTTGCGGCAAATCGACACTGCTGCGGACCTTCAATCGGATGAACGACCTCCTCCCCAATACCCGGGTCGAAGGCAACGTGTTCCTGGACGGCGAGAGCATCTTCACGTCAAGCACCGATGTCGTGATGCTGCGTCAGCGGGTGGGCATGGTCTTCCAGAAGCCCAATCCCTTCCCCAAGACAGTGTACGAGAACGTCGCCTACGGTCCCCGGATCCACGGGGTGAAGCGCCGCACGACTCTGGACGACCTCGTCGAGCGATGCCTGAGACGGGCGGCGCTGTGGGACGAGGTGAAGGACAAGCTCCGCCAGTCCGCCCTCGCGCTGTCGGGCGGGCAGCAGCAGCGGCTCTGCATCGCCCGCACGCTGGCCGTGGAGCCGGAGGTGATCCTGATGGACGAGCCCTGTTCTGCGCTTGACCCGATCGCGACCCAGCACATTGAGGACCTGATGATCGAGCTGAAGGAGAGCTACACCATCGTCATCGTCACGCACAACATGCAGCAGGCGGCCCGGGTCTCTGACCTGACCGCCTTCCTGCTCATGCACGCTGAAGAACGATACGGGGAACTGATCGAGGTTGGGCCGAGCAACGAGCTGTTCACCAACCCGCAGAACGAGCGCACGGAAGCATACGTGACGGGGAGATTCGGATAGCGGAACGGCCTGCAAAGGGAGACAGCATGAAACCGCGGGAGTACTTCGAGCAGCAATTAGAGGCACTGCAGGCCGACCTGATCCGCATGGCCAGCCGGACCGAGCAGATGATCGCGGATGCCACCCGGGTGCTGGTGGCGAGGGAACTGGCGCTCTTTGACAAAGTGCTGATGATCGAGGAGCAGGTGGACCAGATGGAGCTGGAGATCGAGTCCAGGTGTATGGTATTGCTGGCGCGGCAGCAGCCTGTAGCCGGCGACCTGCGCACCATCGGGTCCGCGCTGAAGATGATCGCCGACATCGAGCGCTGTGCCGACTACGCCGTAGACATCGCCAAGGCCGGCGTGAGGCTGGCAGAGCGGGAGCCGATCAAGCCGTACGAAGACCTCCCCCGGATGAGCCGCGTGGTCCAGAACATGCTGCACGACATGCTCACGAGCTTCGTTCAGAAGGATACCGAGTTGGCGCGACAGGTCTGCCGTCGAGACGAAGAAATCGACACCCTGTACCGCCAGGTTCGGGACGAGATCGTCAGCGTCATTGCGGGCCGAGACGAGTCGGTAACCGCGCAGGGGGTGGAGATCGTCCTGTGCGCGCGCTACCTGGAGCGCATCGCCGACCACATTGTCAACATGGGGGAGCGAATCGTGTACATGGAGACGGGCGTTCTGCAGGAGCTTGATCCTTAGGTCAGGGACGGCCTCTCCCGTTTCGCCACCACCCCGCCGCCCGCCCCGGGCGCCGGCGACTCCCAGACTTCCGGCGGGTTTCACCCTCGTTTGCCGCCCTCTTAACGGTGGGTTCGCCCACGAGGAGCACACTGTGTAGCAGACGAACCCCAAGCGGAGACGTACCGGGTTCGATTGGGAGGCCAGAATGGTTCAGAGCGCTGCGTTAGCCAAAGCCAAGGTAGAAACGCCAGTCCCCGACCTCGTGGTGGTCAGCGGGCCGCCTGCCGGCCCTGCCAAGGACAGGTTCTTCGTTCGGACAGCGACTGGGCTGCGGCAAGACGTGCTGCAACTCGGGCGCAGGGTGTTTGCGGCGACTGCCGAGGCGGTTGTCGCGCTTCGCCGACACAATCCCCTGCGCGCCAGCACCGTGATCGCCGGTCACAACGAGCTGGAGGAGCGACGCCTGCGCATCGAGCGCGATTGCCTGGCGCTGCTGGCCTCCACGAGGACGCTCGCTGGCGAACGCCGCCTGGTCGCCGGCCTCATTCACATCGCGCGTGATTTCACCCGTATCGGCGAGAACGCCGTAGACATCGCCGCCGTCGCCCGCGACCTCCCCGCGGCGATTCGGGCGCAGCTCCCCGAGCGATTCTGGCAGCTCTGCGACGAAGCGCCTGCGTTGGTTGCGTGCGCTCTCGACAGCCTGTCAGCAAGAGACGCAGTCGGGGCCCGAACGGTGTGCGAACGCGCCCAGAGCATGCACCACCTGCGGGTGCTCAGCGAGGCGGCGCTCTTCATCCTGGCAAACACCTCGGCAGACCTGCTCCCAAGCATCTTCCGCCTCAGCTCGGTCGTGCGCAATGTCGAGCGCATCATCGAATCCGCCTCGGAGATCGCGCTTCAAGCGATCTACCTGACGACGGGGCGAGTGGAGCGGGTCGACCCTGATCGCGAATGGGCCTCGCTGCGGTTCAGCTTGAACTGACGGCGGTGACTGCACGCGGGGCGTTCACGATAGCTTCTCGGACCCTTAGCCAAGGATACGCACCTCGTTAACGGTCCATTAACGGCAGGCTTCTACAATTCCTCAGTACGAGAGCGGGAAACACGGCCACCGCACTCGACAACCGGCTTCTGATGAGGAGGGAGGTTCATCGACGTGGAGTGAGTGACCTCGGGGCAAGCATGACTGGCGCGGTCAGCGCCACCCAGAATGACGGGGTCGCACCTCGCAGCGACCCCGACTAGACCGACAGGAGATACGAATGACATCCAAGACCATGTCGATAGTGTTCGGCACATTCCTGGTCATTGCCATGCTAGTTCCGGCAGCCGCAGAGACCATGGAAGAGCGCCTCAAGCGCCTCGAAGAGGAACTGGCACAGCTCAAGGAGCAGATGGCGGAGCAGCAGGACCAGGTCAAGAGCCTCGACGGCACCCTGACCGAAGCCGTCATGCCACACGTTGACAAGTGGGAGAAGATCAAGCTGGGCGGGTACGTCCAGTTCCGCTATGAGGACAAGGACCACCCCACGGACGCCACCAAGCGCAGTGAGACAACCTACATCCGTCGGGGCCGACTCACAGCCGAGGGCAAGAGCGACCTGGGGAAGTACTCCCTGCAGCTCGATGCCTCCAAGTCGTCGGTGAACCTGAAGGACGCCTACGGCGAGTTCACCATCCCCAACACCCAGGCGAAGGTGCGCTTCGGCCAGATGAAATGGCTCTTCGGCCACTGGGTGCCCCTGTCCTCCAGCGTGCGCCTCATGCCCGAGCGCCCACTCGTGCTCCAGGAGTTGTTCGCCGGCGAGCGCGACCGCGGCCTTTGGATGAGCCACCCACTCCACAACACCGAAGACGAGAACGCCATCCCCGTGACGCTATACGCCGGCATCTACAACGGAAACGGCGTTGACGAGCAGGACAAGTCGGTGGATAGCCTGCGCGCCGCCGGGTTCGTTACCCCGGCGGGCTGGGGGCGGCCGCGTATCCAGACCAAGCGCGGCTCCGGGCTAGACAACAACGACAAGCAAGACTACCTGCTCCGGCTGACCGCCCAGCCGACGCCCGAACTGGACCTGGGTGTCTCGGCCTACTTCGGCGAGAACACAATCGAGGCCTGGGACGACGCCAACAACAACAAAGCCAAGGATGCGGGGGAAGCCTCCCAGACGTACACGGTGGACCGCAACCGCTTGGGCGCGGATCTCCACTACGTAAACGCGAGCGGTTTTGGCCTGAAGGCCGAGTACGTCAAGGGCGAAGACGGTCCGCAAGACACGGACGGTTTCGCCGTGCAAGTCTCCCAGCGTCTCACGCCCACGGACATCGGCGCCGTGATGTATGACACGATGGGCCGCACGGGCGAGCAAAGGTCCGTCTACTGGAAGGCCGCTTGGCTGCATTACATCGACGGCGGCACCCGCCTGCGCCTCGCCCACGAGATCGGCAAAGAGCACGTGGACGGCCAGGACATCACCACGATCGAGCTCATGAAGAGCTTCTGAGTGAGTCCGCTGCCGCCGGGGCGTTCAGACCAACACCACGGGGCGGGTCTTAACCCCAAAACAAGTCGAAGTAACAGGAGGTCATTCCCAATGAAGTGCAATCTCTGGAAAGCCCCGATCACCGGCGCGTTGGCGGTCGGGCTGTGCGCGGGCACGATGTTGACGGCCTTCGCGGACAGCATTCAGTGCCGCGGTTCGGACACCGTTCTGCCCCTGGCGCAAGCCTGGGCGGAAGCCTACATGAAGAAGCACCCCGGTTCGTCCATCAGCGTGAGCGGCGGCGGCTCCGGCGTGGGCATCGCCGGGCTGATCAACGGCACGACTGACGTCGCCAACGCTTCTCGCCCGATGAAAAGCAGCGAGAAGGACAAGTGCAAGGCCAAGAACTTCCTGCCGATCGAGCACAAGGGGGCGCTGGACGGGCTGAGCATCATCGTGCACCCGGACAACCCGGTCAAGTCCCTGACCGTGGAGCAGGTGGGCGCCATGTTCACCGGAAAGATCACCAACTGGAAGGAAGTAGGCGGCCCCGATGAGCGCCTCGTTGCTGCTGCCCGCCAGAGCAGTTCCGGCACCTACGGGTTCTTCCAGGACAACGTCATGAAGGGCGGGAAGTACAAGAACTGCCAGCACCTGCCCTCCACCAACGCCATCTGCCAGGTTGTCTCCCGCAGCAAGGGCGGAGTCGGCTATGTCGGTCTCGCCTACGCCCGGAAATGGGAAGGCAAAGTGAAGAGCGTTCCCGTTGCGAAGAGCAAGGGCGCCACGCCGGTGACCGCTTCCGAGAAGACGGTCCAGGACCACACGTACCCGATCTGGCGGTACCTCTACTGCTATACAGCGGGCAAGCCCAAAGGACTCGCGGCGAACTACCTCAAGTTCGCCCAGAGTCCCGAAGGTCAGGCCCTGGTGCAGAAAGTCGGCTACATCTCCCTCCAGTAGCTGATCGTTTTGCGTGCGCCACTCCCGCTCGTGCCGCGCGGCGGATACGGGGCGGAGGACACTCCCCTCCCGTTCTTTCGCCCCGAGGCCGCCCCGGAGGTTACCTCGCCTCGCCACCTCCGGGGCGGCACCCTTTTCTCTCCTCGAACGTGCCCCGCCTCATGATGGAACAGCCCCAAGCGCCCCCGGCCTCGCGGTTCCGCCGAACGCGGTTCAACTTCGTCGAATACCTCATCGAGCGGCTCGTCTTCGGTCACGGGATCATGTCGGTGATTCTGGTCGTGGCCATCACCGCGTTCCTGGTCAAGGAGTCGCTGCCGTTCTTCGGCGAGGTCCCCCTGAAGGGTTTCTTGCTGGGCAAAGACTGGGACCCCACGTACGAGCCCGCCACCTACGGGTTGGTCCCGCTCGTCTGCGGCTCCCTTCTGGTCACCTTCCTGGCGCTGGCCATCGCCCTGCCCTTGGGCGTCGCCGGCGCGGTGTTCATCTCCGCGATGGCGCCGCGGCGGGTAGCGGAGTGGCTCAAGCCCGCAGTTGAGTTGCTGGCTGCGGTGCCCTCGGTGGTCATGGGGTTCATCGGGCTCGCGGTCGTCTCGGCGTGGATGCAACAGGGGTTCGGGATCACCAAGCTGGCCGAGCTCCTGACCCGCTGGTTCGGGGAAGACAACTGGATGGCGCTGAAGCTCTATTCGTGGTTTCCCCTCCCCACCGGCCTGTGCGCCCTGGTGGCGGCGCTCATGATCGCGTACATGGCGATGCCCACCATCGTCTCCATTGCCGAAGATGCGTTGAACAGCGTCCCGCGGGATTTCCGGGCAGCCTCCACTGCCTTGGGCGCAACGCGCTGGGAGACCATCCGCACGGTGACCGTTCCCGCGGCACGGCGCGGCGTCATGGCCGCAGCCATGCTGGGGGTCGGCCGCGCCCTCGGAGAGACGATGACAGTCCTGATGGTCTCCGGGAACTTCCCGAACATCACGCTCAACCCCCTCAACACGGTGTACACGATGACGGCGGCAATCGCCGTGGAAACGGGCGAAACGGCGCAGGGCAGCACCCACTACCACGCGCTTTTCGCCGTCGGTCTGGTGCTGTTGCTCTTCAGCCTGCTGATCAACGTGACGGCCGACCACATCCTGCACAGGAGTGAGCAGGGATGACCGTTGATCCAGCTTTCAAGAAGAAACGCTATCGGGCCCAGCTCTTCGGCTTCGCCCTCCACACGCTGGCGGCGCTGCTGATCGTGGCGCCCGTGGTCCTGATTGTCGGCTTCCTGGTGGTGAAGGGAGGCCCGGCGTTGAGTTGGGACTTCCTGACCAAGCCCCCCGTGGACGCGATGACGAAAGGGGGCCTCTACCCGTGCATTGCGGGCACGTTCTACCTGATGGCGGGCACGGTTCTCCTCGCCATGCCGTTCGGCATCCTCGGCGCGATCTGGCTGGCGGAGTATGCGCCGCGTTCGACGCTCACCCGAATTGTGCGCTTGTGCATCGTGAACCTGGCCGGCGTGCCTTCCATCGTGTACGGTCTGTTTGGTCTGGGCGTCTTCTGCCTCCTGTTCAAGCTGGGCGTGTCGCTCCTCGCCGGTGCGCTGACGCTGGGCATTCTCATCCTGCCGATCCTCATCACCTCCAGCGAGGAGGCGCTGCTGACGGTGCCTGAGGAGTTCCGCGCGGCGAGCTTCAGCCTGGGGGCCACCAAGTGGCAGACCATCTGGCGCATCGTTCTGCCTAACGCCCTTCCCGGCATCCTCACCGGGTCCATCCTGGGCCTCTCTCGCGCCGCCGGGGAGACCGCGCCGATCCTGTTTACGGTGGCTGCCTACTACCTCCCCCACGTGCCCGCTCTCCGAGAGGTGTTCAAGGCCAACACGCAGGTCATGGTGCTGCCCTACCATCTGTTCATCATCGCCACCCAGGTTCCCGACGCCCCGGAGGCGCTCCAGTGGGGCACTGCCCTCGTCCTGCTGATGTTGGTTCTCGGAGTCAGCCTGGTCGGCATCCTTTACCGCGCTCGGTTGCGGGCGCGGAGGTTGTGGTGAGCGAGACTGTGTGTTAGCTCGGGGCAGGTCTCCTCAAACGCTTCGCGTTTGCGCGCCCCGAAACGCCCGACCGCGAGGTCTCAAGCTCTGGAGACCTATCGGTCAGGGGAGCGGCGGGGTCAGGAGACCCTCGCCGAGCACAGAGCACATTTCGGGTCGCCCTGGGTCACCGCGCCGCCTCGCCCGCTTCCCTGGCCGCCTCCACGAGCTGGTCCACTGCCCGATGCCGCACGTCGGTGCCGGCGGCCATGAAGATGACATCCTCGGCGATGTTGGTCGCGTGGTCGGCGATGCGCTCCAGGCTGCGGGAGATGAGGATGAGGTGGAGCGCCCGGGTGATCGAGGTGGGGTCCCCCAGCATGTAGGTGAGCAATTCGCGGAAGACCTGGTCGCGCAGGGCGTCGACTTCGTCGTCGGTGACGAGCACCGACCGGGCAAGCTCGACATCCTTGTCGACGAACGACCGGAGGCTGTCATGCACCATGCGTTGAGTGAGGTCGGCCATTCGGGGGATGTCGATGAGCGGCTTGAGCGGGGCTTCCCGGAGGAGGACCTCACCGCTCTTGACGACGTTGATCGACTGATCTCCCACCCGCTCCAGCTCGCTGATGCTCTTGAGGGCAGCCAGGAGGAACCGGAGGTCGCTGGCGGCAGGTTGTTGGAGGGCGATCAGCGTGAAGCACCGCTCGTCCAAGGACATGTGCAGTGAGTTCATCTGCTCTTCGTCCCGGCGCACTTCGGCGAAGAGGGCGCCGTCGCGGTCGGTCAGGCCTTTGACCGCCGTCTGCACCATTCGCTGGCCCAGGGCGCCCATGCGCAGGAGGTCGTTCTTGAGTGCTGCGAGGTCTCGGTGGAAATGGCGTTCCATAGTCAAGCCTTCCGGTGGCGGGCGTCGCCTACCCGAATCGCCCGGTAACGTAGTCCTTCGTCCGTTGGTCGGCCGGATCGGTGAACATGCGCTCTGTGGAGCTGAACTCGATCAGCTCGCCCAGCAGCATGAAGCCACAGTCCTGTGAGACACGGGCCGCTTGCTGCATGTTGTGGGTGACGATGAGAATGGTGAACTGCTCCTTGAGCCCGGTCATCAACTCCTCCAGCGCCATGGTGGCGTTGGGGTCGAGCGTCGAACAGGGCTCGTCCATGAGCAGGAGGTTCGGCATCACGGTGAGCAGTCGGGCGATGCACAGGCGCTGTTGTTGTTCCAGCGAGAGGGCGAGCGCCGACTGACGCAAGTTGTCCTTGAGTTCGTCCCACAGCAGCACGTCGCGCAGGCAGCGCTCAATGGTCTCGTCCAGTGCGGTGCCGCAGGCGGTCCTATGGACCTTCGCGGCAAACGCCATGTTCTCGTACACGGACAACGGAAAGGGGTTCGGCCGCTGGAACACCAGCCCTACGCGCTTGCGGAGTTCGACGAGGTTGGTCTCGGCGGCGTAGATCTCCTGCCCGTCCACCTGGACGCTTCCCTCCACCCGGACCCCGGGAACGAGGTCATTCATGCGGTTGAACGTGCGCAGGAGGGTCGACTTGCCGCAGCCGGAAGGGCCGATGAGCGCGGTGATCTTCTCCGGGGCAATGCTGACGCTGACCTTGGTCAACGCCTGGAAGTCGCCGTAGTAGAGGTCGAGGTCCTTCGTTTGCACCACGGGAGGCGCCATCTCAACCGAACCTCCCCGTGAGATAGTCCTCGGTCCGCTGGTCGCGCGGCTCTGTGAACACCTTGTCAGTCTCGCCCACCTCGACCAACTCACCCATCAGGAAAAAGGCCGTCCGGTCGCTGCAGCGACCCGCCTGCGCCACCAGGTTGGTGACCAGGATGATGGTGTAGTCCTTCTTCAGCTCTTGGAGCGCACTCTCGACCTGCCCGGTGGAGATGGGGTCGAGCCCCGAGCAGGGCTCGTCCAGCATGAGGACTTCCGGGCGGACGGCCAGCGTCCGGGCGAGGCAGAGGCGTTGTTGCTGACCGCCCGACAAGTTCAGGGCCGGCTCGTCCAGGCGGTCCTTGACTTCCTCCCACAGGAACGCTTCCGTCAAGCTGCGCTCCACAACCTCCGGCAGTTCGCTCTTTGGCACGGTGTGCAGGCGTCGGGGACCGTAGGCGACGTTCTCGAAGATGCTGAGCGGCAACGGCAACGGCAGCGCGAACACGATCCCGATTCGCCGGCGGAGCTTCTCGACGTCTCTCATGCACAGGAGGTCCTCGCCGTCCAACAGCACCCGGCCGGTGGCTTTGGCCTGCGGCGTCAGGTCGATCATGCGGTTAAGCGTGCGCAGGAAGGTGCTCTTGCCGCTGTTGGCCGGCCCGATGATCGCGAAGATCTCGTGACGCAGGAGGGTGAGGTCGAAGGGCTTGAGCGCCAGCTTGCCGCTGTAGGAGACAGCGAGTTGCTGGATCTCGAACTTGGGAGGCTGCTGGTTGTGGGTGTCGGGGTTGGGGTTGGGGGGCATGGTGGTGCTCGCTGGGGGCGGCGTTGTGGGAGCTATGGGAGGAATGCAGATCATAGCTCCCATTCCTCCCATACCTCCCATTGCGCTGCCGCTACCATTTCCGCGCCCGCCTCAGCTTGGCGCGGAGAATGATGGCGAAGGAGTTCACGCCCAGCACCAGCACCAGCAACACCAGCGCAGTGCCATACCTGGTCTGGAGGCTGATGTTGGGGATCTGGGTCGAGATCGCGAACAGGTGCGAGGGCAGCGCCATTACCTGGCTGAACACCGACTTGGGCAGGCCCGGCAGGTAGAACGCGGCTACGGTGAACAGGATAGGCGCGGTCTCGCCGGCGGCCCGGCTGACTTCCAGGATGATGCCGGTCAGGATGCCGGGGATGGCGTTTGGAAGCACTATGTGCCGAATCGTCTGCCAGCGGCTGACGCCCAACGACAGGCTTACTTCGCGGAACGGCTGGGGCACCGCCTTCAGTGCCTCCCGCGAGGCAGTGATGATGACCGGCAGGTTCATGATCGCCAACGTCAGGGAGCCCGCCAGGATCGACGAGCCGAAGTTCAGGAAGATGACGAACAGCCCCATCCCGAACAGCCCATACACCACTGAGGGCACGCCGGCGAGGTTGATGATCGCCAGCCGGACCAGCCGCGTCAACAGCGTTTCGCGGGCGTACTCGTTGAGCCAGATGGCCGCGAAGACACCAACGGGCACGGCGAACACGACCGCCCCGACCACCAGACACAGCGTACCGACGATGGCCGGGAAGAGACCGCCCTCGCGCATCCCGTTGGTGGGAGCGGTGGTCAGGAACTGCCAGGAGAGGGCGCCTGCGCCGTGTCGCACAATCGTGCCGAGGATCAGGAAGACCGGCACCAGGACCACGATGGTGGTGAGCGCCATGGCGCCGAAGGCGATTCTCTGTTTGAGCGTGGAGTTCATCGCTCAGCCGCCTCCGCCCGGTGAAGGAACGCGTCTGCCAGGAAGTTCACCGCGAACGTGGCAGCAAAGAGCACCATCCCGATGGCGAACAGCGCGGCGTAGTGCTCGCTGCCCTGGACAGTCTCGCCCATCTCGGCCGCGATGGTCGCCGTCATCGTCCGCACCGGCTGGAGGAGCGTGTGCGGGATCTGCGCGGAGTTGCCCGTTACCATCATGACCGTCATGGTCTCACCGATGACCCTGCCGATGCCCAGCATGACGGCGGCAAGCAGCCCGGGGGCGGCAGCGCGCAGGCACACCCGATATAGGTACTCCCAGTGGGTGGCGCCTAGGGCCAGCGCCGCCTCCTTGTACCGTTTGGGTACCGCGGTGAGGGCGTCTTCGGCAATGCTGACGATGGTCGGCATTGCCATGAGTGACAGCATCAGGCAGCCGGTCAGCGCTGTCTGCCCGGTGTTCAGGTGGAAGACGTCCCGCACAAGGGGCGCTACGACGACCATCCCTACAAAGCCAATCACGACGCTGGGAATGGCGGCCAGCAGCTCGATGCCGGTCTTCAGGACCTCCTTGGCGCGCGGCGACGCGACTTCGGCGACATAGAACGCGCTGATGAGACCGAACGGCACCGAGAGCACCGTGGCGCCGAGGGTCACCGCCAGGGAGCCGCCGATCATCGGCAGGATGCCAAAGGCGGGGGGGCTGGAGATCGGGTGCCACTGACGGCCCAACAGGAAGTCCTTCAGGCCCACGACAACGAAGGTACGCCAGCCTTCCTTTACCAGGAAGGTGAAGATCAAGATCACGAAGACGATGGAGGCCAGCCCAGCGAGAACCACCAGCTTCTCGACGCTGAACTCCCAGGCTTTCTCGAGTTTGTCGCGGGTGATCATGACTGATCGGTCGGATAGGGCCGACTGGTCCTATCGGTCGTCATCCCTTGGAGGCTGCCTGATCGCCCTGCGGAGCCGGCACAAACTCCTGCTCTTCCACGACCTTCTGCCCTTCCGGACCGAGAACGAAGTCCAGGTACTCCTTGACTGCACCCGTCGGCTCGCCCTTGGTGTAGAACATCAGCGGCCGGGAGATGGAGTACGAGCCCTCGACCACGTTTGCGGACCTCGGCTCGACGTAGGGATCTGTGGAGGTGCTGGCTACGGCGAGGGCCTTCTGCTTCGAGCTGAGGTAGCCCATGCCGTAGTAGCCGATGGCCTTGGGGTTCTGCGTCACTTCATCGGCGATGGCCTGGGACGAGGGCTGGAGCAGGGCGGCCGGAGCGAACTCCGCTTTGCTGTTCTTGTCGCCACCGCGGAGCACGTGCTCCTTGAAGTACACGTGGGTGCCCGAGTTGACCTCGCGCGACAGCAGGACGATCTCCGAGTCTTTGCCGCCGACTTCCTTCCAGTTCTTCGTCTTCCCGGTGAAGATATCCGCAAGCTGTGCGCGGGTGAGCTTGCTCACCGGATTCGCAGGATTGACGACCACAGCCAGCCCGTCCAGGGCGACCCGGAACTCCTTCGGCTCGAAGCCCGTTGCTTTCGCCTGCTCCACCTCGGCCGGCTCCATCTTGCGGGAGGCTTCGGCGATGTCGCACGTGCCGTTGATCAGCGCCGCAATCCCGGTACCAGAGCCCCCTCCGGTCACCGCGACTTGGGTGCCCGTCTTCTTCCCAAACGTCTCCGCCCACGCTTGCCCCAAGTTGACCATCGTGTCCGACCCCTTGATCTGGATCGACTGCGTCTCGCCCGTTCCTGCCTTGGCGCCGGGCCCCGGTTCTGTCGGCCGGCTGCAACCGCCGACCAAGAGCAGCCCTCCCAACCCGATTGCTACCGCAGCGATTGTCCCGCCTATTCGTGTGAGCATCTTGCGTCTCCCTCGTGGTACCGCCCTGACAGCTTGGCGCCAGAGCGGTTTCTCGTCTGAATACACAAGCCAGTGTACAGGGGTGAAGACAAGGTGCCGTTAAGGCAATACTAAGGTTGTGTTAAGGTCGCCAGGGCAGTGCCAGTGGGGCTGACTCACTTGCCCAGGTAGACCAGATGGCTGGAGCAGCGGCAGTCGCTGGACCCGAACCCAATCACCGGCACCCGCGCTCCGCGACGGCCGAGGACATGGGCGTTCAGCGCGCACTCCAGCCGATCCGGCGAGGGGAACCTTCGGACGCGGGTGATCCGGGCGTGCGCAAGCAAGTAGTCGATATGCCACCGCAGCTTCTTGTCGGCGCGGAGGTGGCGGTTGACGCGCGCCTCCAACCCGCCCAGCGCGCTTCCCGTGTAGACGTACCGGCCGGCGGCAAAGTCGAACGTGCCCAGTCGTCCCACCTCAATGGTCGCCGGTTGGTCGAGGCAAAGATGGAGTTGGTAGGTGCCCGGGGTCATCTGCTTACCAACCGGCAGCATAGGCCGGGTCGAGGCGAGGGGAGGCGGCGGCGTGCAGAACGTCCGTGTTCTGGTCGATCCCCGCGGCAAGGGTGTTCCCCCCGGAGAATGACGCTTCCACGGTGAGTAGATGGCCGCGGGCCCGTAGCGCCTCGCACACAGAGTCGTCTATTCGACCCTCGACGGCCAGCCCGCCGGGCGTGCACCCGCGGGGATAGAACGAGGACGGGCAGTGCAGCGAGGTAAATGTGGGCGCCTCGACGGCCTCCTGCAAGCACATGCCGAACTCGACGACGTTGAGCAGGAACTGCAGCGCCCACTGATCTTGCGAGTCTCCGCCGGGGCTGCCGAAGGCGAGGTAGGGCTTCCCTCCCTTCAGTGCCAGCGAGGGCGTCAGCGTTGTCCGGGGCCGCTTCCCTGGGGCGAGGCAGTTGGGGTGACCGGGGACCAGCGAGAACATCTGCCCGCGGGTCCCCAAGGGGAAGCCCAGACCGGGCACAACCGGCGACGACTGCAGCCAGCCACCACTGGGCGTGGCTGAGACCATGTTGCCGTCGCGGTCGATGATCTCCAGCTTGGTCGTGTCGCCGTGGTGGCCGCCGCCGGCCGCGGCAGCAAAGGCGGCGTTGACGGCCGCCACGGTCTGTGCTCGCAGCGGAGGAAACCCGCCGGGCCGCAGGGCCAGCGAGGCGTGCTCCGGGTCGATCAACCGGCGGCGCTCGGCGGCGTATGCCTCCGAGAGCAGTCGGCCGAACGGCACGTCCACGAAGGCGGGGTCGCCGTAGTAGAACTCCCGGTCGGCAAACGCGAGCTTCATGCACTCGACCACAATGTGGATGTAGTCGGCCGAGTTGTGCCGCAGCGCTTGGAGGTCGAACCCGCGCAGCAGGCTCAACGCTTGGAGCAACACCGGGCCTTGCGTCCAGGCGCTGCACTTGAGCACCTGCAGGTCGCGGTAGCTGGTGGCGATAGGCGCCTCGATCGAGGCCCGGAAGTCGGCGAAGTCCTCGCTGGTGAGCAGACTCGTGTGTGCTTCTCCGGATGCGTCGCGAACGGCCGTTCTCCGAGCGAAGTCCACCAGCGCGGCCGCGATGCCACCTGCGTAGAACAGCTCCCGCGCCCGGCGCAGGCCCGCCCCCCGGTCCTTCTCCCGGCGGTCCGCCGCCGCCAGCTTCTCGAACGTCTCGGCCCACTCGGATTGCTTCCACACGGTGCCCAGGGCCGGCGGCTGCCCGTCAACGAGATACGTCTCCGCCGAGGCCGGCCACTCGCCACGGAACCGTTCGGCACTGCCGGCGATTGTGTTTCGCAGGCTTTCGTACATCGGGAACCCGGTGCGCGCGAGCGCGAGGGCAGGCTCCAGCACTTCGCACAGTCGCTTGGTGCCGAAGCGTTCCAGCAACAGAATCCACGTTGCCGGAGCCGGTGGCACCAACGCGGGGAGGAATCCGTCGCCCGGAATCAGCGCCAACCCAAGCTCTGCGAAGTGCTCAAGGGTTGCCGCCCGGGGTGCCACCCCGTGGCCGCTCACGGCGAACGACCGCTCCGCTGCGCTCGACCAGAGCAGAACCGGCACCTCACCGCCAATACCGTTCTGGTGCGGCTTGAGCACCGTCAGTGCGAACCCGACCGCCGCCGCCGCGTCGGCTGCGTTGCCGCCCTGCTTCAGGAGGTCCAAGCCGATGTCCGTAGCGAGATAGTGCCCCGAGGAGACGACGCCCCGCGTCGCCATGATCTGCGGTCTGCCACCAGCTCGGCCAGTGGTCGTCGTGCATAGTTGCATGGGATCAGTCTTCGCTCTCTGTGCGCGCAGTAGGCACGGATACGGTCAACGACTTCTCTTCTTCAGGCGCTGCCCACCCAGAACCTTCTGGGCTCCGCGATTGACGCCCACCGGGCGGGATGCTATCCTGCTACACGCGTTGTCAGGAGGAGGCTCGCCTTTCATGCTTCTGCATACCCACAGGACCTCTCGCCTTCGGGAAGTTGCCGCGGTCCTTGGCTGGAGACCGCAAGTCGGTCTGGCACTCGGTTGCCTGGTCTGCGTGTTGGGGGCTTCCCCTGGCAGGACCCAGACTGAGACCTCGGACGAGGTGCTGAAGCAGCTCGACGCGTACCGGTACGAGCCCCAGCGGCTGAAGCTCACCGACGCCAGCGCTCGCGTCGAAGTCCCTTCGGTCGCGGCGCGACTGGCTGAGGCGAAGTGCAAGGCCCAGATCCAGTACGTGTGGCAGGCGCCGGGACGCTATCGGTTGCAGCTCACCGGCTTGCCCAAGACCAAGAAGGGGCTGGCGCTCGAGGCCGAACTGCTGGGTCTGCTGGAGCGCCAAGGGCACTACCTGATCCAGCCTTCCGTGGCTGCTTTCGCCCGTGACTTCAACCTGTCAACCGGGCGCGAGGGCGCCCTGTTCCGAATCACCGGGACCGCCTTCGACCCCAGCACGGAATTGCGAACGTGCGTCCTCTGGATGGCGGCCAACGGCCGCGTGATCAGGCGCCTGTACGAGACTGAAACCATGCGTGAGTTGGACAGCGCGTTGACCTATCGCGCAGTCGAAGGCGGGGCGCTCCTCACCGGCTACTACGCAACCACGGTGGTAGTGCCAAAGCAGCCGGAACCGGACCCGAAAGCGGCGAAGCCTCAGCTCCTTCCACTGCCGGCGCTGCCCAAGTCGTTCTGGGACGAGTCCGCCGTGGTCCGCCGCGTCTCAATCGAGTACGGGAGGGTTGGCGAGTTCTCCCTGCCAGTGGCGCTTACCTCCTCACCGGTGCGAGGTGACAGCAGCCCGTTCTCGCTGCGGCTCACGGACTACAAGACGAACACCGGAGTCGAGGATGCATTCTTCAAAGGCACTGGAGTGGGGAAGGCCTGGCGGTAGTTCGGAGACCGGGCGCGGGGCTGCGGGTGACTTGGGGAACGGGGGAAGGGGTGACGAGGCGCGCTCCCCGCGCGCTGACGAATGGCGGCTCTGCGCTCAGAGCCGCTTCCGCACAACCGCGAAGCGCCGCGTCTCACGGAAGCCGAAGCGCGCGTAGACGTGCTCAGCCGTCTCATCGCTGGTCCACAGAACCCAGGCGTTGTGCAGCCCCTTCTGTCGCATGGTCTGAAGGCAGCGGGCGAGGAGGACCGTGCCGATGCCTTGGCCCTGCAGCTCATCGCGCACGCCGAAAGGACCGAAGTGGTCGCCTTCGAACTGGCAGTAGCCGACGATCTCCTCAGCATGCAGGGCTACAGTGAACTGGTCGTAGCCGGCCAGCCCCTTGGTTGCGTCGGTCAGTACCTCGCGTGCGTGACGGACCCAGTCTCCGGGCATATGGGTCTGCAGTAAGCCGAATAGAGCAGGGATCTCGCAGGGCAGGAGGAGCCGCACGGCGACGCCGTCCCGTCCCAGGCGCGCCTCGCGCTCCGGCAGCCAGGACAGGTCCAGCTTCACGAGGTTGGCATCCATGCTCAACGGACGCGAGACCACCTCGAAGCCGCGCTGCCGGAGGAACGCGAGCCCGTCTGCGTAGTGGACTTCGTCTACCCCAGGCACGAAGTAGTTGGGTGTGTACGGGGCGAGGAGGACCTCCTGCCGGCTCGCCTCCCTGAACAGAGCTAGGGAGCGGTCAAGCAGAAGCGCTCCGATTCCTCGGCTGCGCCAAGCCGGATCCACACCCAGCGCGGCAATCCACCCCCGGGCCGGCTCGAGGTCGCCTCGCTCCAGAGGCACCCGCCGGATCAGGCAGAGGGAGAACCCGACGACATCTCCAGCCACGTCGGCGACCAGCAGCCAGCCGGGGTCGAAGTTGGGGTCGAGAAGCACCTTGCGGCGAAAGGTCGCTTGGTCCACGGGGTCGAGGGGCAACGCGCGGTTCCAGACCGCGAGGAGTGCTCCTTCGTCTTCGCCGCGATACCCGCGCACTGTGACGTTCGCCATCTGGTCGTCTCCTGTTCGCCTGCCGCTGCTCGATTCGGCCCGACAGCAGCTCGCGCCGCTGGATCATGCGGTCCTCATCGACAGCGAACGCTTGCGCGTGCGCCACGCGGATTCGGATGCCGTTCAGGCGCGTGCGCGCGTCGTACCAGTCCCAGTAGGGGAAGTCACCTTCGCCCCGGCCGATGCCGAAGCACTCGAACGCCTTCCGCCAGTCCGGCAACTCCTCGGAGACATCCACGTACACGAACGGGCGGAAGTTGTCGGAGTCTTCCCAGTTCTCCGCGTAGTAGATCGGAGCCCACACCAGCGGCAAGCCGCCAAGCTCGAAGTGGCGATTCGCCGCCATGAACAGTGCGCGATGGGTCAGGTGATGGGCGGCCGTGTGGTCGCCATGGATGCTGTCGCGCCAGTGAGTGACGAGGCAAGTGGGCCGCAACTGGCGGAACAACCGCGCGAGCTCGGCGGCTGTGCTGTCATCCACACGAAGCTCACCATCGCACCATGGCAAGAAGTGCGGCGTTGCTTGGAGGAGTCGGGCCGCGTCCTCCGCCTCCTGACGCTTCTGCGCGCCGTATTCGCTGGGCGACAGTCGCGCGTGCCCCTTCTCGCCGAGGGTCAGATGGACGAGATGCGCCGCCCACCCGTGTCGCGCGTGCTTGAGGAGGGTGGCGCCAGCGGTGAACTCCATGTCGGCTGCGTGGGCGCCGATGGCGATGATGCAGGGGTGGTTGGGCATGGGTTGCTCCGGTGTCGGGTGTCCGGTGTCAGGTGTCCGGTGTCAGGTGTCCGGTGTTGGGTGTCACGTGGCGGGGGTGGCGAGTTCGTGCAGTCGGGCGGTCAGCCGCTTGAAGCGGCTGGGATCGCCTTGTTCGGGGTACTCAATCACGTATGGACCGCGGAAACCGCTGGCGAGCATGGCGGCGAGCGTTTCGTTCCAGTTGAGTGTTCCCTCTGCGAAGCCGAGGTGGTCGTCGTGCTCGCCGTGGTTGTCGGTAAGGTGGGCGTAGGCGAGCTTGTGGGCCAGCTCGTCAATGAACTCGCTGGTGGCGCCTGCCATGTTGGAGTGGCCGCTGTCCAGGCAGAAACGCACCGCCGGCGAGTGGACTTGCTCGAACAACAAATGGAAGTCTACCGGTTCGCCGCCCAACTCGTTCAGTCCGTGATAGGTGAAGGGGTAGTGGTTTTCCAGGCAGTACGTCACGCCGGCGGCTTCGTACAGCGGTGCCAACTCTCGGCACACGTCCACTACGCGTTGAATGCCTTCGTCGCGCTCGGCATGACTGCCGAAGTGGAGAATCAAGTGCGTGGCGTGCATCCGCTGACACAGGTCGAGCAAGCGCCTGCCTTCGTCGACTGCGGCGGCGAACCCGAGGTCGGCCGGGTTCTTCCAGGCGTGGAGCGCGGTGCCGACCCCGGTGTCGCTGGCTAACTGGCCGCAGCGGTCGAAGTCGTCCCCCTTCAGGCGCGTGGTGGAGAACTCGATCTGGTGCAGACCGAACTCGTTCTGAGCCCGCGCGAATGCCTGCCCCAACGACGCCCAGTCGAAGTGGAGACAACTGATGCCGAGGACCAGCGGCGCGCTGTGGGCGGGCTGCGTCATTCGGGCGCTCCCACCAACCGAAAAGAGGACCCGTGCGGCAGGTGCTCGGCGGTCACGCCGGGCAGGTTGTCGTTGACGTACTGCGTCAGCGTGACCATGCCCGGCTCTTCGGAGGTGCCGTGGTTCACGCGGATGACGGGGTGATCGCTATCGGCGGCGCACTGCAGGTTGGCCCAGTACGTCGAGCCGTCATCGCACACCACCGAAACGTCGCAGCCCAGCTCCAGGTACGCCGGAATGCTGCAGCAGCACCCGGTGCCGATGCCGACCTTCGAGACTTCACGGGCGCCGTCGCCGACGACCTGTACGAAGGGCTCGCCAAGGGTGGCGGTCTTGGCGGCGATTCGCCGCGCCAGTTCGTCCACGGTGACAGGCGCGAGGTCGTACCGGTGCTGGTAACCGGCCATGCCGATGGCGACCGGATCCGCCCCCAGCTCCAGGAACCGTGCCCAGGCCCACGGGATGCCGATCTTCGGCACCCGGTCCCACACATCGTGGCACCGGAGAACGACCAAGCCGGTGGCCTCCAGGAAGGCTCTCTTCTGCCGCGCCGTGTCGCTGTCCGGCAGGTTTGCCAGCTCCGCGGCGTGGACATAGAACGTCGGTTCGTGGGTGATCAGCGCCTCGCACCCGCGTTCGACGGCCGCGCGGACCGCGGCGAAGCTGCTGATCCAGGTGACCAGCACGCGGTGGACGTCCCCGTCGCCATCGCCGATGATGATCCGGTCGACTGTGTTGCGCGGGTCCACCCAGTCGGCGAGCGAGAGGAAGTGGTTGAGGATGTCGTTGGCTTTCATGGCGTTCCTCCTGTGCGGCGAGTGTAGCACCGTCGGGGGACAGGCGCAACGCGCGCGCCTCCTGCGCTGCAGGCGGTGCGCTTGGGCTACGGGGTACAATCCCACCGGCAAGTTCAGCGCGTGCCGCGAGTGCCCCCCAACGAGTTGGGGCGTCGTGAGCGCCCCCAAGTTGGACGCCCGCACTTGTTCGGGACCTACGCGCAACCGCTGCCCCGCGACCAGTCGGGGCGTCCTAAGTGCCCGCGCCGAGGAGGAGACAAATGAGTGACAGCACTAACCCCAACGCCACAGAGCAGGGAGTCACACGTCGTTGGTTCCTGGGAGCCGCCGGATCGGTGGCAGCGCTTGCTTCGGCGCCGAAGCTGGGTTCGACAGCACCAGCCCGCAAGTCGGCCAACGACAAGCTGAACCTCGCCGGCATCGGCTTTGGCGGCATGGGAGCGTCGAACCTCCGCAACCTCGAGTCGGAGAACATCGTCGCGCTCTGCGACGTGGACCACGACTACGCCGCCAACACCTTCAAGCGTTACCCCGACGCCAAGGTCTACACCGACTACCGGGAGCTGCTGGACAAGCAGAAGGACCTCGACGCCGTCGTCATCGCCACGCCCGACCACACCCATGCCGTGATCTCCATGGCGGCGATGAAGGCCGGCAAGCACGTCTACTGCCAAAAGCCGCTGACCCACGATGTCTACGAGGCACGGTCGCTCGCGCAAGCCGCCAAGGAGACCGGAGTCGCCACGCAGATGGGCATCCAGGGACACTCGATGGAGGGTCTTCGGCTGGTCTGCGAGTGGATCTGGGACGGCGCCATCGGCAACGTGTACGAAGTGGACGCCTGGTGTGATCTGTCGTACTACCCGTGGGGGCACGCCGGCTGGAGCTCCAAGTGGGGCACCCGACCCACGGACACCCCGGCCGTCCCAGCGTCGCTGAACTGGGACCTCTGGCTCGGCCCCGCGCCTGAGCGGCCGTACCATCCGGCGTATCACCCCGCCGTGTGGCGGTGCTGGTGGGAATTCGGCTGCGGCATGATGGGCGACCGCGGCGCGCACACGCTGGACCCGGTTTGCTCGGCGCTGAAGCTGACCCAACCCACCAGCATCGAGGCCACGTCGTGCGGACTCAACCCGGACACGCACCCGCTCACTGCCATCGTCACCTACCGCTTTCCCAAGCGGGAAGGCTTCCCGCCGCTGAAGCTAACCTGGTATGAGGGCCTCCGCGCGCCTCGCCCGGAGGAGCTGGACGCAGACATCGACATGCCCGGCGAGGGCGGCGCAATCTTCAGAGGAACCAAAGGCGCCATCATGTGCGGCGTCTACGGCGGCAGCCCGTGGCTGCTGCCCAAGTCGCTCCGGGAAGCATACAAGCAACCCGCGAAGACGCTGCCCCGAGTCGCCGGCTCGCACGAGCTGGACTGGGTCCGCGCCTGCAAGACCGGTGACCCCGCCGGCGCCCACTTCGGCTACTCCGGGCCGCTCACCGAGGTGTGCCTGCTGGGCAACATCGCCAAGCGCATGGACGCCCGCCTCGAGTGGGACGCCGCCAACCTGAACGTCACCAACCTGCCCGAAGCCAACAAGTACGTGCGGACGGAGTACCGGAAGGGGTGGAGTCTATAGGGCGCTCAGAGGTCCTGCCTGCGTGCGGGCCGGAACAGACCGACGCGATCCTCCCCCTGCCAGCTCGCCAGGCAGGTCAGCGAGTTTGGCGAGGGACCTACAGCCCAGAGCCGGCTTGGCGTCGCAGCCCAAACAGGCGTCCCTGCCAGCCGAGCTGGCAGGGGACGGAACGTCCACCACAAAGGAACCCCGCATGAACACAACCCTACTCCTGGGCGCTGCCCTCCTGACACTCGTCACTTCCTCTGCTACCTTCGCGGAGGAAGCCCGCCTCGTCCGCGAGAACATCGAATGGTGCGACCTCTGGATCCCGGACGTGAACGCGGCTGACATGCCGCACGTGTTGCTTATCGGGGACTCGATCACCAAGGGGTACTACGGTGGCGTGGCGGAGGCGCTCAAGGGGAAGGCGTCCGTGGCGCGGCTTGCCACGTCGAAGTCCCTGGGTGATCCCGCGTATCTTGCCGAGGTGGCGCTGGTGGCGGGCCAGTGCAAGTTCGACGTGGTGCATTTCAACAACGGCATGCACGGCTGGGGGTACACGGAGGAGGAGTACCGGAAGGCATTTCCCGAACTCCTGGCAACCCTCCGCAAGCACGCCCCCACCGCCAAGCTGATCTGGGCGACGACCACGCCCGTGCGCTCCCGCGACAAGCTGGCGGACCTCGACGCCCGCACGGAACGGGTGCGCGCCCGGAACCGGATCGCCGCCGAGTTTGTGACCGAGGCGGGCATCGCGACAGATGACCTGTTCGCGCTGGGCGAGCCCCACCCCGAGTACTCCTCGCCCGACGGAGTGCACTTCAATGGGACGGGGATCGCGGCACAGGCCGCGCAGGTGGCGAGGATGGTAGGGGAGGCGCTAACAGGCCGGTGAGGTGACCCAGCCATGTCTCTCCTCTACAAGCCCGACTGGGAGGAAACCAAGCAACGTTTCAACGCCTGGTGGGCGGGTGAGGCCCTCGGCCGCTGCGCCCTCGCGGTGACGGCTCCCAAAGACGGCGTTGCTGCCGAACCGCCGCCAACCATGCCGACTGAGCCGGTGCAGCGCTGGACGGACCTGGACTACCTCGCCGCACTCAACGACTACCAGCACCGGCACACCTTCTACGGCGGCGAGGCGTTCCCGGTCTGGAGTAGCGGCTACCCCGGCCATGCGAGCATGGCCACCTGGCTCGGCTGTCCGCTGACGTTGGACATGCACACCGGCTGGCACGACCCGTTCCTGAACGGCGATACCTGGTCGCTCGATGACATCCGGTTGAACAAGGACGACCCCTACTACCGCTTCCAGCTCGAGTTGCTGAAGACGGCAGCCGAGGCGTCAAAGGGCAAGTCCGTCCCCGGCGTCGGCGCCTTCGGGGGCTGCGGCGACACGTTGGCGGCCGCCCGCGGCACGTGGCGGCTATTGACGGATGTGATGGATCGCCCCGAGTTGGTGCGCCAGACCGACCTGCACCTCATGGACCTTTGGATCGAGTGCTACCAGACGTTTTACGAGATCATCAGCCCCACAGCCGGCGGCTCGACCTGCTGGTTCCCGCTCTGGTCGCCGGGCAAGTTCTACGCGTCGCAGTGCGACTTCTCCTACACGATCTCGCCGCGGATGTTCGTCGATCTCTTCATCCCGGTGATCGAGCGCCAGCTCGACTATCTGGACCACGCCGTCTACCACGTCGACGGCATCGCGGCGTTCGCCCACGTGCCGGCGCTCTGCCAACTCCCCCGCCTCCAGTGCCTCCAGATCCTCCCTGGAGCCGGCAAACCCAGCCCGCTGCACTACTTGGACGTGCTCAGGCAAGTACAAGCGGCAGGGAAGAACCTGCACATTTCGATCCCCTGCAGTGAGGTCGAGACGGCCCTTCAGGAGCTATCTGCTCGCGGTCTCTTCATTGCGACGGGGTGCGCCACGGAAGCGGAGGCGCGGGAGCTGCTGCGGAACGCGGAGAAGTGGTCGCATGATTGACGCCCCTTCCCTTGCGGCGCGGGCCTGCTGGGGCCTCGACGACACGTCCACTCAAGTCGTTTGGGCAAATTCGTCTGACCCGTGGAGACATAAGACAAATGGAAGAACCACGCAACGCCCCCCCGGAACGCGGCGAACACCGTCCGTCAGGCGACGAGCCCAAGCCCAAGATCCGTGTTCTGCTGTTCGACCATCCGCTGTGCCGAGCGGGAGTCCGGGCATTCCTGGAACGCGAGGCCGACATCGAGGTGGTGGGCGAAGCGGGGAGCGTTGATGAGGCTTTGGGGCAAGTCCGGCTGCAGCGCCCGCACGTGGTGGTCATGGAGGGGCTGCTGGATGGCCGCCACATCCTCGACGCCATCGGGTCTCTCAAGCAGGACTGCCCGGTGACGCGCGTGCTGGTACTCACGGGCTACTCCACGGACGACCTGGCCCTCGCTGCCCTGACGGCTGGCGCCGACGGCTTCGTCGCGAAGCAGTCAGCGCGGGACGAGTTGCCAGAGGCGATCCGCCGGGTTCACCGTGGGGAGGGCTGTTTCAGCGCGCCGCTCGTCGCCCGGCTGGCGAGTACCGTGGAACGTGCCGAGCGGCGACTGGCAGAGGATGTCGGCCGACGACTTTCCGGGCGCGAACTCGAAGTCCTCCAGTTGCTGTCACGCGGCGACGCCAACCAGAAGATCGCCGAGACCCTCTGCGTGGCTCCTTCGACCGTCGCGAAGCACGTGACCCAAATCCTGGCGAAGCTCGGTCTCAGTAACCGGACTGAGGCCGCTCTGTACGCCCTCCGGCGCGGCATGGCGAAGCCGGCCGATCAATGAGGCGTTGCGACGGGGAGAGCAACCGGGATCCCGCCGATCCCGGCCGCGGTGCTCGCGTCGCCGAGCGCTGCGGTTCCGGTTGCCGCCCACGCAGAATGGGCATTTATTGCTACCAAAAACGGTCAATTCTGCCTATAGCCTTCGGCCGGGGACGGCGCTACACTTGCTCGTCACGAACTGGGAGGTTTTCCCCAGGAACCGGTAAGGGTGAGGTGTACAGGTGAGTAAGATCATCTGATCGAGGTGGGTCCGTGCGCTTAGCTACGGGACGATCGTGTGCTTGGTCACGACGGGCATCGTCGGGTGCGGAGGCGGCGGAGGAGGCGGCGCGCCCAACAACCCGGCCGTTCCCGACACTCGTACGGTCGTGAACGGCCGCGTGGTGCTGCCTGCCGGTGAGGCGTCGGACCTGACTGTGCTGGCGGGTGCCAACGAACCGGCGGCGGTCAAGGACGGGGCGTTCTCCGTCCGCCTGCGGGATGACGCGCCTGCGCTCATGACGGCAGTGAACGCCAACGACGAGCCGGTGCTGATGGCTGTCTCTCCCACGCCGGCGACGAAGGCCGCCACCCGAGCGGCCACGCCGCCAGTGCTCAACGCCCAAACCACGGCCGTGGCGATGGTCTACCTGATGCCCTACATCGCCCAGGCCGAGCCCGATGACGAGCAGGCGATGCTGTCGCTCATCACCGGACTCCCGGAGACCGCGGCCCTGGCCTCGGCCCTCCAAGACGCCCTGACGGCCAGCCCGGGGAGCCCGCCGCTGGACAACGCCAGCGTGCGAGCCGCCTTGACTAACGCGACCAACGCCACCCTCCGTGCGGCCGCTGCTGCCAGCACCAAAGGGCGAGCGATACTCTACGTGGACCCCCCGACCGAGCAGAGCTACGTCAGCGTCGCCGAGAAACCCGTTCAACACAACGTAAGTCGCCGGACCTTCGAGATCAAGAACCGCGGACGGCGCTGGGTGGTCGCCGTGATGCGCCCGAGCAAGGAGTGGGTGATGATGCCTTCCGCGGATTCGCTGTTGTCGTTTCACCCCTTTGGCTCCCGCTACCAGACAGCGACACTCAGCACCGACGTGTGGGGTCTCGAGGACTACAGCGTCGACGTCTACGGCCTGGGGCTGAAGGCCGGGGGCCCGAATATTGACCCTTCCTCCGAGGAATGGACCTACTACCAGCGCGCGGGGATCGCGACGCTCCTGGGCGACATCGTTAGCCCGGTCCTAAAGACCGTCTGCAACATCCCGAGCGTACCCTCCAGCGTGCTGCAAGCCCTGGCCGAGATGGGCGATGCCGGAACCGTCCTCAGCCAGTACGCCAATTACCTCCGGAACGGTCAGGTACAGGAAGCCTTCCTGAGTGTGGCCAAGTGGGCGTTGGACAAGCTCCTGGCGGACGACGGCAGGCTGCTCGCCTTGGCGTTGGGGTCCGTGGCGAACGCTGGGGAGGTTGCGAAGGCAGTGGCCAAACTCGTCGCCCTCCCATACAAGATCCTCTCGGTGGCCAGCGAGTTGGTCGGCTTCATCGAAGCCGCCAAAGACCTCTCCAACTGCAAGAGCAAGGAAGTCTTCCTGGTCACCGGCACCGGTGACGCGATCGTGGGTGTCAAGTAAGCTTTGGCTGTGCGCGGAAAGGACACTGAGATGCGACGAATCCTCAAGCCCCTGCTGGTAGTGTGCCCACTGGCCTTCGTTCTCTGCGGCTGCGGAGGCGGCGGTGACGGGGTGACCTCGTCTGCGCCGTCGCAGAAGGGCAGCGTGACTTTCCACGTCGACTGGCCGACCGCTGACGGCGGCCGGATGGTGCCCAAGGCGTGCAACGTCGTCGAGGTCAAGCTTTACAAGAACGGCGAGTTCGAGACCTCCAGCTACATCGTCCGCCCGGCCACGGAGACAACCATCGGGGTGCTGGAGCCCGGCGACTACACCGCCACAGTGACTGCCTACCCGGAAGCGACGGCCACCGGGGTGGCACAGGCGCGTGGCTCAGCCACCGGCCCGATCAGGGTCCGCATCGACAAGGTCTACGACCAGAACAACCCCGCCACGTACGACTCCCGTGTGGACATCACGATGGCGCACACGGTGGCGAAAGTGGAGGTCACGGCGACGCCGTCCAGCACGGTGTCGGTCGGCGGGTTGGTCACCCTTACGGCCACGGCGAAAGACGCGGATAACCATTGGGTCATCGTCGCGGACGACACCTGGCGGTGGGAGTCGCCTTTGAGCAACCAGTACGCGACAGCTACACCGAATGGGAATACGGCCACCGTGACCGGGATCAAGGCAGACGGGGCGCTCACCGTATCGGCGACGTATGCCGAACCGAAGAC
>Ga0210051_1000565_pt1 | contig 35088 bp, 28 predicted proteins | sample CryGey092014_all_FD_185464 | JGI IMG/M metagenome (GOLD analysis project Ga0210051, IMG submission 185464) | Groundwater microbial communities from aquifer - Crystal Geyser CG23_combo_of_CG06-09_8/20/14_all (SPAdes) (version 2) | ecosystem: Environmental > Aquatic > Deep subsurface > Groundwater...
AAAGATTATTGTGTTAAAAGATGAGCAGAAAATCGGAGAGTACCAACTATGAGCGATGTGACATTTTAAGGTTCCCAAATGTGACATTTTGAATGTTGCGGAACAAAAAGTAGTTTTTAAGTTGACAAGCAAGTATTATCCTTGTAAATCCGTGGCTGAACTTTTTGGGAGGTATTATGGATATTTGTGTGTTCAGCAAGCATTTGCAGGCGTTGGATTATAAGAGCCTGGGAAAGACGCTGAAGAAACTGGGGATTAACGGAGTAGACCTTACAGTGCGCAGGGGCGGGCACGTTGAGCCGTCTGAGGTCAAGGATAAATTACCTCTTGCGAAAGACATACTTTCTAAAGAAGGCATCAAGATAACAATGATTACCACCGAGATCACGGACATAGACCAGCCGGACGCGAAAGACGTGCTTGAAACCGCTTCTCACCTGGGTATAGGGTATTTCAAGCTGGGTTATTACCTTTACCAGGAATTCGGCAGTCTTAAGCGTCTCCTGAGTGAAGCAAACGCGAAAATGAAGGACATAGCCGCTTTCAGCGAACAGCACAGGATAAAAGGCGGTTACCACAACCATTCCGGTGACTGCCTCGGGGCGTCCGTGCCGCACGTGCTTGAAATGCTTGAAGGCTGTTCAAGGCAGGGGCTGGGAGTCTATTATGACATAGGCCACGCGACAATAGAAGGCGGATACTCAGGTTGGAAGATGAATCTGGATTATCTTGCCGACAGGCTGTTTATGGTTGCGGTGAAAGACCTGTGTTTTTCAAAGAAGGGAAGCGAAGAAAAGTTATGGCCCTGGGAGGTCAGGGTTGTGCCGATGGGCGAGGGCCTGGTGAACTGGCAGGCTTTCCTGAAATACCTTAAGCTCACCGGTTTTGACGGCCCGTTCTCGATGCACAGCGAATACAACCTTCCTGTCGATGAAGTAGTCGCCCAAACCGAAAAAGACCTGGGGTTCCTGCGCAAGTTGCTTTAGAGGCAAAGTAGATATGTGGATAAGGGGATAAGTAGATAAGGGAACGCATAGGGGCGGGCTTGCCCACCCAAGTCATTGCGAGCCCGAAGGGCGCGGCAATCCCGTTGGCAAGAAGAGATTGCTTCGTTGTCACTCGCAATGACAGACAGAAACAGGCGGAAAGATGAAAAATAGTTCGTTCGAAATTAAAATATTTGTTGATTCAAAAGAGATGGGGAAGGCGGCGGCAAAGGATGTCGCTGCGCTCCTGCGTGAATATACTGCCAAGAGAAAAAAGCGGGTGGTTATTAATTTTGCCGCGGCTCCGTCCCAGGACTTTTTCCTTGCCCAATTATGCAGGGAAAAGGGTATTGCCTGGAATAAAGTGACTGCCGTACACCTGGATGAATACGTGGACCTGAAAAGGGGTCATCCTAATACATTTGAGTCCTACCTGCGCGAACACCTGTTCTCCAAGATCAATATTCCCGCGGAAAACGTCCATTACATAAAGGCGTTGAAAGGTTCAGCGAAGCAGATAGCGGCAGGATACGGCAGGTTCATTAAAAGCACGGTAGGCGGGGTGAGAAAAAGCGGGGGAATTTACATTGCCTGTATCGGTATAGGAGTGAACGGGCATATCGCGTTTAATGAGCCGCACGTGAATAAAAGGACTCCGGAGTGGGTAATTCCGGTTAAAATAGATAGTGTATCTGTCAGACAGCAATATAATGATTATAAAAATAACCCGAACCCTGCGGCAAGGTATGAAAACCTGGAAGAGGTGCCGCGCAACGCTGTGACAGTAAGCTGCGCGGGCATTTTGAACGCTGACAGGATTTTTTGCATTGTACCTGGAAAACACAAGGCGGACGCGGTTAAGGCGATGTGGGACGGGCCTGTTACTGATAAATTACCCGCGTCGCTTCTGCGCATGCACCCGGATATGACGCTGTACCTTGACAAAGGCAGCGCCGGCAAGCTGGACCGCGTTCCTCTGGTGAAGTAGGAGAGCGCCGCTTTAATTATGAATTATGAGTTATGCCCCGAGGGGCATTATGAATCAAAAGCGTGGAATTTTATCGTAACTCAGGGCTTTTCGAAGACCCGCCAATCTTGTTGGGAGGGAGCCCTGACGAGGAGTTTTATAATGAAAAATATGACAATGATGAAAACCGAAGGGAAGAAACGAAAGGTTACTCTTTGTGCGATCCAGTTGCCGAATTATAGAGAGGGCAAAACGCCCGAAGAAAAGAAGGAAAGTAATATCAGGGCCGCGTTTACAATGATGGTTGAGGCTGCAAAGGCCGGAGCGGATATAATATGCCTGGGAGAGATATTCCCGCTGGTCGGCGTGGAATATAATAAGGATACTCTGGTAAAACTTGCCGAGAAAGAGGGCGGACCGCTGTTCAGGAAACTTTCGGATTTTGCCGGGAAATATAGGGTGAACCTTATCACGCCTGCTTACGTGTTCTACGGAAAGACCATACACAATACTGCCTGGGTGTTCTCAAGGACAGGAAAACTTGCTGGCAGGTACTTCAAGGTCCACTGCACAAAAGGCGAAAGAGATAATGGGGCGGTTCAGGGGGACAAGTGGCCTGTTTTCAAGCTGGACTTCGGGACTATCGGCGTGATGATATGCCATGATAATTCCTTTCCCGAGAGCGCGAAATGCCTTGCATTGAATGGCGCGGAGGTTATTTTCTGGCCTCACGTGCAGGGCGGTTGGGGAGATGTTATCTGGGACATAACCCTGCGTTCCCGCGCAATTGATAACGGCGTGTTCCTTGTGTCTGCCTGTTACGGCAAGCATCCTGATGAATCCTGGAAGCCGGGAATGATGCAGGGTAGAACGGGTGTTGTGGGCCCTGACGGGATGATACTCGCGGAAGCAGGCAGGGAAGCAGGGATCGTTATGGCAACCGTGGACCTGAACCAGAAGCTATACAAGGCGTATTTTACCACGAATTCGGAAAAGGACGATTTCAGGAAGGAAATGCTTGACGACCGCAGGCCGGAAACGTATAGGGCTATAACAAAAGTTAAAAAGGTTAAAGGGGTTAAAAGTTAAAAAGGTTAAAAATTCGCAGAAATTCGTGAGAATTCGTGGTTAAATGGATTTGTATGTGGTTTTGTGGTAAGGTTCGTGGTTTTCGGGGAAAAAATGATAGCGAATGAAAACCTGATAACGGATGATATGAGGGCTAAGGCAAAAGAACTCGTTAAATTGGCGCGTGGCAATAACGGGCTTGCCCCTGTTGACACCGGAAGGTTCTGGAATGACAACAACACAGCTTCCAGGGATCCGTTCGGCAAAGATATTCCTCAGATACCGCTGGGCATAGGCATGTTGGATGAGTGCGTTTTCGCCGAACTCGGGATCAGCGCGGATTTCAAGCGATTGCTTGAAGACGAAGCGTGGGCGATCTCTTTGAAAAAAGCCTATAACGACAAGGCTGAAAAAATAGTGGGAAGGCGCCTGCTCAGCGGGAAGCCTGTTGATAAAACCAGGCAGTATCCTCCGGTGAAGGGCCTGCACGACGTTTTTGAGGCGAAGAACGTGTGGAATTCCGGTTCATGGTGGCTTGAACAGTCGGTAAGGAACGAGAAAGAACTTGAAGAACTGCTTTGCCGTGTTGAAGAACGCAACAAGGACCTGCGCACTTTTATCCTTCCGCCCGAATGGGAAAAGGAGAAGGAACGCCTGATGAAAGCCGGTATTAAACCGGCTATGTACAGGGGCCAGCGCGGGCCGATGACTTTTGCGGGTTCTGTTTACGGAATTGAAAACACGATATTCCTGATACTGGATAACCCGAAGCTCGCCGCAAGGTTCAGGGACGCTATCATCAACACGATGCTGAATATAGCGGGAGTGCTCGATAAAGAAGCCGGTTATTCGGAAACGGACGCGCCGAAAGGCTTTTCTTTTTGCGACGACAATTGCGCGATGTTCAACCCGAAGATGTATGAGTTTTTCGGTTACCCGATACTGAAAGCGGTTTTTGAGCGGTACAGCCCTGGTCCCTCGGACTCGCGGTACCAGCATTCTGATTCAGATATGAGGCACCAGCTCCCCGCGCTTGGAAGATTAGGGTTGACCGGTGTAAATTTCGGGCCTACGCTCAGCGTTACCGAGATAAGGGAGCACTGCCAGCGCGCTGTGATAGACGGGCAGCTCGCGCCATTTACGTTCTGCCGCAACGAAGAAGAGAATATTGTACTGGAATTACTGCGGGATTTCGAGCAGTCAAAAGAAAAGCGCGGTGTCCGTTTCGCGACAGCAGGTTCTGTTAATAACGGTTCTATGCTTACGGGGTTGCGCCTTGTAATGTCCGCGATACAGCGTTACGGAAGATATCAGGTTGGATAACTGGACGACTGGATAATTAGCCAGATTAATTCAGTGTCCTCAGTGGCAGATTTTATATAGTTTACAAGCTTACAAGTCTATAAGTTTACAGGTAATTATAATTCGTGGAAATTCGTGCAAATTCGTGGTTAAATGAGCTTGTCTGTGGTTTTAGTGGTGGAAAATGACTTCACAGGAACGCATAAAGATCGTATTGGGCGGAGGGGTGCCTGACAGGGTGCCGCTGTGCGAAACAGGTTTCTGGCCGCAGACGATCGAACGCTGGAAGAAGGAAGGCCTGCCTGAAGGCGACCCGCTGGACTATTTCAAGATGGACCACATATCCGGCATTTCGTATGACGGCACGTTCCGCCTGCCGGGCAAAGTGCTTGAAGAAACTGCCGAATACAGGATCGAGACCGATGGTTACGGCAGGACATTCAAGGCATGGAAAAACGAGAACTACAGCCCGCCCCAGTATATGGATCACCTGTTTAAGGAAAGGGGCCAGTGGGAGGAATTAAAGAAGAAACTCACACCTTCCAAAGACAGGATACAGAAAGATCTGAAAGCCCAGTATGAGAACCTTCGTAAAAGGGGAGATTTCGTTTTTCTGAGCCCTGACGAGCCGTGCTGGTTTGTGCTTAACAGGACAATGGGCTTTGAGAACGGCCTTTCCAAAATGGTAGAAGAACCGGATCTTATAAGGGACATAATAAACACGCACACTGATTTTATCCTTGAAATGTGCAATATTTTCCTGAGTGAAGGGATGAAGCCGGATGCGATCTGGCTATATTCAGACCTGTGCTATAAGAACGGGATGCTTTTTTCGCCGAAGGTTTACAGGGACCTGGTGATGCCCGCGCATAAGAAGATAAAACAATTCTGCCTTGAAAACAACCTATTCTGGATCTATCACTGCGACGGAAATATTAAGGAACTGCTCCCCCTGCTTATCGAGTCAGGCATCAACGCCATACAGCCGCTTGAGGCAAGGCAGGGTAATGATGTAAGGATTTATAAAAAGCAGTACAGTAATAAGGTTACGTTCTTCGGCAACATTTCGGCTGATGTCCTCAGCTTGGATAAGGAAAGAATACGGGAAGAGGTGGAAAGCAAGGTTACAGCGGCTATGAAAGGCGGGGGGTACATATTCCATTCAGACCATTCCGTACCGCCGACTGTCAGCCTTGAGAATTATAAGTATGCCGTGGAGCTGGCGAAAGATGTCGGGAAGTATTAGAGTCAAAGATTCATAGAGTCATAGAGTCAGAGTAACTGCAAGGTTTTGCCGGAAGCTGAATACCATAAAGATAGTTTATAGAGTTTACATAGTTTACAAGTTTATAAAGTAAAATATTTCTCTGTGGTGTTCTTTCGTGACTTCGTGATACTTTCGTGTTTTCGTGGAAAATTTGGAGGAACTATGGATAAAGTAAAAGTTGCGCTGATCGGGGCAGGGGGTATGGCGAACGCGGTCCATTATCCCTCGCTGGCTGAATTTCCTGACGTGGAAATAACCGGGTTGTGCGACCTGGTTGAGGATAAGTTGAAGGCAACGGCGAAGGCATTCAAGATAGAAAAGACGTTCGCGGACTACAGGAAGATGCTGGATGAGACAAAACCCCGGGCGGTTTATATCCTTATGCCGCCCCACCATCTTTTTGACATTGTCATACACTGCCTTAACCGGAAGCTGAACGTTTTTATAGAAAAGCCGCCCGGAGTTTACACGGGACAGACCGTAGAGATGGCAAACCTGGCCGAGAAGAACAAGTGCATTACGATGGTTGGGTTCCAGAGACGGTTTGCGCCTTTGAGCGTTGCGGCGAAGAAAAGGGTGGATGAAAGGGGAATGCTGCAGTGTTCCGCGATGTTCATTAAGAATTACACCGGCGGGCCGTATTATGACGGAGCGGTTGATATCCTGACGTCAGACGCGATACACGCGGTTGACAACCTGCGCTGGATGGGCGGCGAAGTAAAGAAGGTTTTCAGCGACGTGAAAAAGGTGGATTTTGACTACCACAACATGTTTAACGCGATGGTGCAGTTCGAGAACGGAAGCATCGGGTTCCTTATCGCGAACTGGAGGGCGGGAAAGCGCATATTCAGAGTTGAAATGCACGGGAGAGGTATTTCCGCTTTCGTTGAGCCGGAAGCGAGGTCCGTTATTTACAAGGACAGCAATGAAGACGGCGAGATAACCGCCGCAAAAGATGCCGCTGGCAGCGCGGAGTTTTACAAAACAGCGGGTTTCTTCGCGGAAAACAGGCATTTTATTGACTGCGTTAAGGAAGGAAAGCAACCGGTTACGAATTTCTCCGACGCGGTCAAAACAATGGAGCTCTGCGATAAAATCTACAGATCGCAAATATAAATGCGTGTCAGCGTATCAACGTATCAGCGTGTCAGAGCAAATGCAAGGAATAGTTTATTCCAATAAATCCTTGTTGTTGCGTTGACACGTTGACACTTTGACACGTTGATACGTATTTACGGGAGGCAGCATGCTTACTTGGAAGAAAGTGCTCGTGTTCGGGGCGCATAGCGACGATGAGATAATAGGGCCGGGCGGGACCATAGCGAAACTGAGCAGGCAGGGGGCTGCGGTCACTGTTGTGACCTTCACCACAGGGGATATGGGTTATTCAAAACTTTCGCATAAGGGCAGGATTGGCAGGATCCGCAGTATCGAGGCAAAAAGATCGGCAAAGATCCTCGGCATCAGGCAGGTCGTGAACCTCGGGCTTCCCACTCAGTCAGTAGTAAACGTCAGGGAGGTGTACCAGGAATGCGTGCGCCTGATACGCAGGTTCAGGCCGGACGTGATATTCACGCATTACAAATGCGATAAGCACAGGGACCACAGAGCTGTAAGCGAGATAACGGACGAGGCAAGGTGGAAGGCAAGCGAGAATATCATGCCGGATTTCGGCAAGCCCTGGTACACGCAGGAGTTTTATTTCTACGAAGTCCTTGAGCTGTTCACGTCGCCTTCGGTCCTGGTTGATATAACCGGGACGCTTAACGCGAAGGTCAGGGCGATGAAGACGCAGGCCAGCCAGATGAGTAACCTGCGGGGCATGGAAAGGTATATTGAGGGGGTCGCGGCAGCGCGGGGGTTCCTGCGCGGCACGAAATACGCGGAAGCCTTCTTAGCTTCTAATTTCCTTCCCAGGAAATTATAAGCTGCTTATGGCTTATCGCATATCGCGTATCGTTTGAAGCTTTTAACGATAAGCGATTAGCGATGTGCGATACGCGTTTTAAGGAGTTGACATGAAGGACACATTTTTAATACAGGACGGGCAGATCCTTGTGTTCATGGGGGACAGCATAACGTCCGATGCCAAGGGTTACGCGGCGCTCGTGGAAGAGATCGCGCGCCTTAGATACCCGGACAGGAACATGAAATTCATAAACGCGGGCAGCGGCGGCAACCGTTCAACAGACATGCTGGCAAGGTTTGAAACCGACGTGCTCAGGCATAAACCGAAACTTGTTTCCATAACATCAGGCGCAAACGACATAGCCAGGTTCATAACAGACCCGCCCACGGCTGTAGACCTGCCGGATTACTCGCGCGCAATCAGCTCCATGGCGGAGAAGACCATATCAGCGCACGCTTTTCCCATACTTGTCTCACCCCCGCCTTTTGAGGCGCACTGGCATGCGGAAGGCGGAGCAGCAGAGGTCAACAAACGCATGGAAAAATACGCGAAATGGATGAGGGCATACGCTGAAGAGAACAGGCTGGTTTACGTGCCGTTTTTTGAGGAATTCCTGGAAGTTTCAAAAAAGTTCCGCAAACGCGCGCCGGACTTCAGGCTCACGGAGGACGGGGTGCACCTTAATTTCCGCGGAAGCATGCTGGCTGCGATCACGTTCCTCAGGAGCATTGGGTTCGGGTGGCGGATTTGAAATCCCCCTTACTCCCCCTTTTTAAAGGGGGAGGCAGGGGGATTATACAATAAAGGCTTAAAAACAAGAATTTTGTAATATTGGGGGTCTATATTGTATCTAATATATTAAATGCATAGAAGCAATTGGATAAAAATGAAATCCAAATCCAAATACCGCTTTTTTGCCCTCCTGTTACCTGCCGTTCTTATGGCAGTCTCCTGCCTTTGTTTACCATCCAGCGCAGACCTTATACCTATGATGAATGCCGAGATACTCGGCGGTAATTCGTGGTTCAGCGGTGTTTCAAGTTCCTTCAGCGGGAACCTGAACGCGGAGTTTATGCCCGTGTTTGAAGTCAACGATAATTTTTCCTTCATACCCGTTTACAGCGGGTGCTACCGCGGGGTCAAGACCGTTTCTGATCTGCAGGGCGGCGGTTGGCTGTACCAGCAGGCGCAGGACCACTCTATTTCCTTCAGGTTTATCGGCATACTTCCCAGCGATCTTACCCTTAAGTTCAACCTGTCTTTCCTGTCGGAACTTACGCAGGAGAGCCCTTCAGAGGACTGGGGACTCGGGCTTTATAACTTCAACAGAACGAGCTTCGATTTTGACATGGAGAAGAGCTTCGCGGACCTTGAATACCCCTTCACGCTGTGCGCGGGTTACGGCGCATACGGCACGGTTTTCCCGAATTACCAGTCGCTGGCGAGTACGGATTACGGCAAAAGCCTTATAGGGGGCAGTTCCGCGCCCGGCACTAAGGTTTTTGACTGCAACGCGAACGAAATTTCAGTGTCTTTCGATATCCTGGGATAGCCCAGGGCCTTATACAAGGCCGAATATATTTTCACAAGGTACGATTACCCGGACCAGAAGATCGCGGACAGCTCAGGCGGGTTCACGGAGGAAAAAAGGTTTGATTTGCAGAACCGAGTAAGGCTGTCCGCAGATTATATGCTCCCGGATTTTTCTTTTTTTAACGCGGTTACCATGCCTTCCCAGGGAATAATATACGACTGGGAAGCCCTTAGTTCGAACCAGAACTATTACGACGCGGCTAATTTATCCTACACCGCTGATTTCTACAGCTGTGCCCGCCACATAATGACCTTCCCTCTCATCCTGCGTTTTGAAAAACCCCTGCAATTCAACCTGAGCGTTTCATACCAGTATGATTTCGCTGAATACGCGTCAAGGACCGCGCAGGATGTTCCAGGCAGCCCCTCAGACCGGAAAATGAACCAGGTTTTTTCTAACTGGTTCGTGGACATTTTTTACCCCCTGCCTTTTAACTTTTCCGTTGTTGCCAGCGCGGGTTTTTCATCGGCAAGATCCAATATGAAATACGAAAAGATCTACCGGTATAATTACGATGCCTGGAGCCTGCTGGCAGGATTAAGATATGAATATTAAAAGAGCATTAAAAACATTGGGGACATTAAAGACATTAAAGACATTGAAAACATTGCTTATAACTTCAATGATGATCCTAATTCTGGTGCCGGGAGCGGTACGGGGCGAGAGTACGCGCATTATCATTGACAGGCCCGGTGAAATAGTTTTTACCGAGCAGGTGCTGGTTGAGGGCTCCGTGGTCATACCTTCCGACAAATTCATACGCGTCAGGGTGGAGCCGTTCATAGAGAAAAAGGATTACAAGGCGCAGGACTATATAGTTGCCATAACCGGTAAAAGGTTCAAAAAAGCAATAACGGTCCCTTCCGGCATATCGATAATAACCGCAAGCACGCTTGACAACAGGTGGAGCGTAAGCCGACCAGTGCTTTTATTCTCCACAAAGAAAGGCCTTGAAGAAAGGGAATGGGGAAAGTCAAGCCCAATCAGGTTCACGGAACCTGCTGAGCTTAATGCCAGGCAATCGCCCTGCAATGTAAAGGGCAGGGTTGCGGACCGTTCTTTGAAAAATATAGAGGTGGTGATCCTCAACCTTTCGGAGTTCCAGAGGCTGTATTCGGACAGGAAGGAAATGCCCCTGCTTGACTATAAAAAGGCCGGGGTAAAGTCCGGGGAATTCAGCATGCCTGTTGAACTGAGCGACGGCCTGAACCTGATCATCGCAAGGCCTGAGGGCAGTAATGTTCCGGAATTTACGCAGACCAAGGTGCTTGTGTACGAAAGCGCCTCGCCAAGGATCTCGCTCGCGGCATCCGTGCAGGACAATAACATGCTGGTTGCTGAGGGGAACGTGAAAGGACCTGCGGCAGTTAGAATAGTCAGCGTCCGCGTGGAAGCGCTTGTCAGGGAATCTGAGGATCTGCCGCCTTCTCTGAAAGCGGTTTTTGAGCAGGAAATACCTGTGGACAAAAAGGGGAACTACAGATCCGCCCTGGACCTGAAAGGGATAAAGGGCATTTTCGCCAACAGCTACTTCCTTGTTTCTGTTTCCGCGGGAAAAGAAAAAACAGTGCGCCTTGTTGTGAAATAACGATTCCAGCGATAAATCTTTAATCGCCGTAATCGGAATCATCTATCGCCGTAATCAATTTTTAAGAGCCGGAGGATGCGATTGTTGACAGCGGAAAACCCATTTTTGAAGAAATATTCAGCCGGTACAAAGAGCGTATCTTCAATTTCCTGCTGAGGCTGACAAGGGACAGGCAGGATGCCGAAGACCTTGCAAGCGAGGCATTCCTCAGCGTATACAAGAACTACGATAAATTCCGCCAGGAATCCCACATATATACCTGGATCTACCGTATTTCCCTTAACCTGTGGCGAAGGCACGCCAGAAAAACCGGAAAAAACAGGCATATCGGCCTTGATGCCCCGATCCACCAGGATTCAGACGTACTTCTGATCGACGCGCTTCCGGACAAGAAGGCGCAGGATCTGCGATCTGCCCCGTATGAAAAACTCCACAGGAAAGAAACCGTTGCAAAGGCAATTGAAAGCCTCCCGCCAAAATATAGAGAAGTGATAATCCTGAGCATTGTGGAAGAAAAGTCATATACCGAGATATCCTGCGTTCTGGGGATATCCACAAACCTTGTAGGTATACGGCTTATGAGAGCAAGGCAGATGCTGCGAATAAAACTTAAAAATCTTCGCTAAAAATTAACATTTCCCACTTTGTCAAAGGGGGAAACAGGGGGATTTGTAGCGGCATCTGCCCCCGCGTCTTGCTCCGATGTAATATCGGAGCAGCGGGGGTCGGATTTATCCGACATATTCATTTTTTTGTAATATTTCCGTAATATTATGTATCTATATAATATAGGAGGAAGAAATGAAGTGTTTCAGGCCCGAAATGATCGAATTTTACATAGACGGGGAGCTATCTGAGGCGGACAAAAAGAAGGTGGAGGCGCATCTTTCAGAATGCCCTGCCTGCAGGGAAAAATTAAAGGAACTTTCGTGTTTTGATGCTGATATAAAAGGCATATATAGTAATGAACCCCTGCCTGTGGGTTTTGAGCAAAGGTTCTACGGAAAGCTGAAAGAGTCAAAAGCAGGAGAAGAGAGGCCGTTTTTACCGAGGCTTGCGTGGGCAGGCCTGGGAGTGGCAGTCATTCTCCTGCTTTTTGTTTCTATATACGCAAGGAAGTCCGCGAAGGACATAAATGGAAATATGGCGGATAAGAAAATAGACAGCATCGCGAAAGATGCTTTAAAATACCTTTAACTGCAGTATCCAGTGTCCAGTAAATGCAATTACACAACGAAAAATAAAAATAGCAAACTTACCTTGATCCTCTCCCCTCGCGGGAGAGGGGCAGGGTGAGGGGGTTCATAAAAGGGAGAAGAAGATGAATAGAGAAAAAATTAGATTACTGGCTGCGCTGCTCGCGCTGACCTGCGTTTTTTGCTTTTGCGCAGGCGCGGCAGCGACGGATAAGTCTTTTTACAGGAACGAAATGAGAAAAGACCGCGCCAGGGATTCCCGGCGTTCTTCCAGGATCCAGGAATCAAGGAACTACGACTACGAGCTGGGAAAGTGCGTGACAGACGTGAACGGCAATCGCATAAGGCTTGAGGAATACGCTGTCAGGACCAGGCCTGACCAGGTCAAAGTTGTCACCCTGACAAAGAACGCGGAAATTTACGGTAGCATGTATTCGCTCTACACGTTCAACAGAAACCTTCCGTCGGATTTCAGCTCAGCTGCCAGGGAAGGCTTGAAAATGTCCTGGAGTGAAATGCCGGCTTACTGGCTAACCGAGTTTGAAAGTAAGCACTCATGCGGCTCTGACTACATAAAATACGCGGCAACCGGAGGCAGTTTCGAGAGTGTCCTTTCAGGAGGATACAAACAGTATTTCGCAAGCCTGAGATCAATGGTCAATTCAGAACTCAACGTAAAGGAAGAATCAGCGTATAATCCCGTCACAAAAGACTGGACCTATTATTACTACCTGTCCGGTATAAAGACAGAGGCGAAGAGCTGGGATGAATCCTGGGATGCCGCGAATAACGCGATGGTCCGCAATTATTACAGCGGGGTTTTTTCCGGCGGAAGCCCCACAGGAACGCTGCTCGCGACCAGGTCTGTTTACGCCTTCCAGGACAAGCTCCAGTATAAGACCCAGACGGTTTTCGCAGACGGCAAGTCGCTTACCATCTGGAACTACATAGTCAGCACCAGGGGAGAGGTGGTGTCAGCTCCTTCTCTGTGGTCGGAGAATTTCGTAACACAGGTCCTTAATTCGGGGAATTACGAGATGGTGGTGACTGCTTCCGAGTTTAGCGGCGGTAAGGTTGACATAATCGGCAAGCCCGGTATTCTTTTAAATACAAGCATGGCAGGCAGGTAGTGGCAGGTGAGGGGGCGCGTAGGGGCGGGCTTGCCCGCCCATCCATCTTCCCTCTTTTAAAGGGGCGCAATTCATTGCGCCCGAGATGCAGCTTGCCCTGAACCCGAACAGGGTGAGTGGTTTAGGGTAGCGGTCCCGATTCATCGGGACAACTTCCCCTTTTAAAAAGGGGGAAACAGGGGGATTTGTAATAATGAAATATATATTTTGGAGGAAAAAATGAGTAAGAAAATCTATATGATCCTAATCCTGATAGGGCTGTGCCTGCTGCCCGCGGCACAATGTTTCGCGGAAGACCCGCCGACGTTGGTCTGGCAGAAGGGATACAATTACGGATATGATGATAATGGTTATAGTGTTGCGGTTGATGACACCGGTAATATCTTTGTGGAAGGATACTCCAGCAATGGGTCAAACTATGATTACTGCACCATCAAGTACGACTCAAACGGCAATACACTCTGGCTTAAGAGGTACAATAGCGGGAATGAAGATTATGGTTTTGGTCTTGCGGTCGACCCCTCAGGTAATATTTATGTATCAGGGCATTCGCATAACGACTCCAACTATGACTATTTTGCCATCAAGTACGACACCAACGGAAACACCGTCTGGCAGAAAAGGTACAATAGCGGAGGCACGGACAACTGCTGGAGCATTGGTGTTGATCCTCTGGGTAACGCATATGTGACAGGAAGTTCCAATTCTGACTATTTCACAATAAAGTACGATACAAACGGCAACACCGTATGGCAGAAGTCATGGAACGGCGGAAGCACTGATGAGGCTTGGGCCATCGCGGTTGACGCGAGCGGTAATGTTTATGCAGCGGGGCACTCCGTCAATGCAAACGATGATTACCTTACGATCAAGTACGACACCAACGGAAACACCCTCTGGCAGAAGAGATACAACGGCGGAGGCAATGATTATATCAAAGGTATCGCGGTCGATTCCAATGGCAATGTTTATGTAGGAGGTTATTCCAGCAACGGTTTAAATTACGATTATTTAACAATCAAATACGATACAAACGGCAATACCCTGTGGCAAAAAAGATTTAATGGCGGGAATAATGATTACGCGCAGGCAACCGCTGTTGATACTTTCGGTAATGTGTACATCACGGGAGGATTCCAAAACGGTGCGAACTGGGATCTGCTTACAGTTAAGTATGATACGAACGGCAATACTCTTTGGCAGAAAATATACTGCGGTGTAGGTGATGATTGGGGCCTGGGCATAACAGTTGATGCAGGTAAAAATGTATACGTAACCGGATTTTCCAGCAATGGTTTGAATAACGATTGTCTTTTAATTAAATATTCTCAGATCCCTGACACATCGCCTGCTTCAATACTTAAATTGACTTCTGTTCCGTTCAGCATTTATATAAACGATCCTTCACCCGCCATCACTATTGAAGCGCAGAACAGTTCCGGCACTAAGGATGGTTCTTTCAACGGCACTGTGACTCTCGCAACGAATTCAGCTGGTGGCAGGTTCTCGCTGTCCGTCACAGGCTGGTCGGATGTTAATCAGGTCACGCTAACGGCAGGAACGGGGAGTGTATATTATAAGGATAGCAACTTCGGCAATCCCTTTATTTCCGTTTGCCGTTCAGGATTTTTTTCGGACATGCAGGTTGAAACTGTCAGGATAGCGGATTTCAGCGAATCTCCTCCCTCGATAGCCTGGCAAAGGTATTATAACGGCGGAGGCCACGATAACGGCTACGGTATCGCGGTTGACACTTCCGGCAACGTGTATATGGCGGGTTATTCCATGAACGGCCCGTATTATGATTATGTTTCGATCAAATATGACACGGACGGCAATACCGTATGGCTGAAGAAATATAACAGCGGAGGCGATGATTACAGCTGGAGTATCTCGGTTGACCCTTCGGGCAATGCCTACGTCACGGGAAGATCCAATTCCGATTATCTTACCATTAAGTATGATAGCAACGGTAATACTTTATGGCAAAAGAGATATGACGGCGGAGACAACGATGAGGCCTGGAGCATTGCTGTTGATTCGGGAGGCAGCGTTTATGTGGCGGGTCATACAAAAGATATTAATTGTAACTATCTCACCATCAAGTATGACACGGACGGCAATACCTTATGGCAGAGGAGATATGACGGCGGGGGCAATGACTACAGCAAGGGCATTGCTGTTGACACCAACGGCAACGTTTATGTTACAGGATACTCCAGCAATGGTATTAACAGCGATTACCTTACTATCAAATACGATACCAACGGCAATGTCATATGGATAAAGAGCCGCGACCTGGGCAGTAATGATTACGCCCAGGCCATTGCTGTTGATGTTTCTGGCAATGTTTACGTCACCGGAGAATCCAATAATGGAATAAACTGGGACGGTTTTACCGTAAAATATAATTTGGTCGGGGATATTGCCTGGGAAAACAGGTTTAACGGAGGTTACGACGATAGCGGTTTCGGCATTACAGTAGACCCAAGCAAGAATGTATATGTAACCGGATTCTCCAGCAATGGCTCTAATAATGATTACATTACGATCAAATACTTGCAGGTTTCGGATACATCTCCTGCCTCAAAACTGAAGGTTGTTTCTTCTCCGTTCAATATTCCTGTTAATACCGTATCTTCAGCGATAACAATAGAAGCCCAGAACAATTCCGGTATAAAGGATGTTTCTTTCAATAATACCGTATCGCTTATAACAACTTCAGGCGGTGGAAAGTTTTCACTCTCCGCAACAAGCTGGGCGGACGTGAACTTCATCACGCTAGCGGCCGGAGCAGGAACCGTATATTATAAGGATAGCAATTCAGGTAATCCTTTAATTAGCGTATCGCGCATAGGCCTGTCCTCAGATAACCAGGTTGAAACGATTACATCAGTAGTCGACAACGTTCCTCCGGTTACCTCGATATCCATAGGTAACCCAAAATCAGTAATAGGCGGAGAGACATACGTAAGCCTCTTAACTCCTTTCGTGCTGTCAGTGGTTGACACCGGTTCAGGTGTGGCGAGCACAAAATACAGGATCAACAACGATTCCTGGAAGACCTATTCCGGGCCGTTCACGTTCACCGGCGAAGGTGTATCTTCCGAAACGCAGGCGCACCTTATTTATTATTACAGCGTAGATAATTCGGGTAATACCGAATCCGTGGTCGCGGTTCCGGGGCTTGACCCTGGCGTTGTAGCGCTGTGGCATATGGACGAAGTTTCCGGCAGCAGCGTTGCTGACGCGTCATCAGAAGCCAACAACGGCATAGCCACCGGCACTTCTATAACTGCCGGGATCTCAGTCAGGGCAAGGCAGTTCAGCACATTGAGCGATTATGTGGTAGTGCCTAATGATCCATCCCTGCAAAGTTCGGGCTCAATGACTATAGAGGCTTGGATATACCCCACAAGCTTTACTTCCTCTGAGGCAAAGATAGTGGACAAAGGTGACGACAGCCTGTCCTCAAACAACGAATACCAGTTCTTTCTGGAGAGCAGCGGAAGAGTTTATTTCATCATGCACCACGGTTCAAGTTTCAACCAGTGTTTTTCCACAGCCGCGGTTAGCCTGAACCAGTGGAACCACGTGGCAGCCGTATATAACAAGGCAGCTGGGATGATGTGCCTCTATATAAACGGGGTACCAGACGACACGGAGAACAATACCTATGGGGCGAACGTTCTGAATTATAACGTCTGGATAGGCAGGGATGAGCACTATTCCTCCAGAAGGTTCAGCGGGATCATAGACGAGGTACGCATTTCCAATACCGCGCGCAGCGAAACAGAGATAAGGGATGCAGCGGCAGGCGAACCGAGGTCCGTAAGCGTCAAACTTATGCATGTTGTTTCCGAGACCCAGTCATACGCGGCGGCAATACCCGGCACTATCATAGCGGACGGCGCTGATTCAAGCCGCGTGAGCATACATATACTCAACAGCGCGGGGCAGCCGCTTTCGGGCAGGATAGCGACTATCTGGACGCAACGCGGCCCTTCTTACGATGACGCGGCTCAGCCGTCTGCCACGGACGCGAACGGGATGTGCACCGGATTTGTGAGTTCTTCTTATGCCGGCACCGCGGTCATAATGGTAAGCTGCGAGGACAAGATATTTGCCGGGCCCGTAGTAACGTTCGTTCCCGTGTATTTCAGGTTTACCACTCCGGCCAGAGAGATAGAGAGAACGTTTGCATCTGATACAATGACCGTTGAGGTTCAGGACGAGACAGGGACAAAGATGGTCCAGGCGAATTACGGCGCGCTCATAGCATCTTCGTCTGCCGCCGGCAAGTTCTCGCTTGACAAGGTAAACTGGAGCGCGTTCAACACAATGACCCTCACGCTCGCAAGCGGTTCAGCCTCATTATATTATAAGGATTCCGTGTGCGGCAACCCGGTGCTTACAGTTTCGTTCGGCATTCTGGCTGATTCCCAGACCGAGAACGTCACGGATACGATCGCGCCGCTGCCGCCTTCAGGGCTCAGCCCGGCGCTTGTTTCCCAGAACAGGGTGCAGCTTGACTGGCAGATATCGGTTTCAGACGATGCTGCCGGGTATTACGTTTTCTGGGACAGCGCGACAGGGATCATAGACTACGCCAGCCCCTGCACGTTCACACAGCATCCTTTAACCGCCTGGACTTCCGGTTCCCTGCTTGAGGGCGTGCAGTATAAGTTCGGCGTGAGAGCGCGGGATATCACCGGAAACACGGAAAATAATACGGGCATGGTAGCCGCGATAACAGTCCCGGTAGATACCAGCGTTATCAGGGCGGTCATAAAGGTTCCCCAGGCAGGCAAGAAGGTAAGCGGCAACCGCCTTACTGTCATCGCAGAGCTTATCAACGGCAGCCCGTGGCAGGTTGATAACATATTATTTGAATACAAGCCCAGCGCGGATACGGCATGGATATCCATCCCGGCTGCGAATTCCAACCATCCCAATCCCGACAGGATGTTCCCGTATTTTGTGCAGTGGAACGTGGACCTGCTCCCGGACGGCAGTTATGACATACGCGCGGCAGCGACCGACGTATACGGAAGAACGGACTCAGCCCCGATGTATATTACCATAATAGTCGACCAGGTGGACCCCGACATAAACGAAGGTGAAAATGCCGGCGGAGACCACGAGAAGAAAGAGAAAGTTGACCCGGCTCTGAACAACTGCGTAAAAGTGGGCAACGACGAAGGGAATAACGTGACCGCGATAACGATCCCGGGTGAAGCGCTTTCCGGCCCGACCAGGATCTCTGTTACGATCCTGTCGCCTTCCGGCGCGCCGCCCCAGCAGAATTCGCTTGTGCCCGCGGATGAATTCAGGGAATTTAAGCTTGAGAACGGCCAGACCCAGCTGCTGGGCAATACCTGCGCCGTTGTTTCCATGCAGTACAACGATGAGGACTGCGATGGCTTTATTGACGGCACCGGTGTTTCCGAAGACCGGCTTTGCGCCTACTATTTCTCGACCAGCGGATGGCCTCACTGGGAGAAGGTGGCGACGGTTGTCGACAAGGCAACAAAGACCTGCACTTTCACTACGCCGCATTTCTCCATATTCGGGCTGTTCGGTGTGGCATCGGCTGACCTTAAGACCGTCAAGGTCTATCCCAATCCCTGCAAGTCCGGAAGCGGAGGAATTTATGATGCAGGCAAAATCACCTTTGTTAATCTCACCGCAAATGCAACCATAAGGATCTACAACCTGGCAGGAGAGCTTGTCTGGGAGAAGGCGAACGTGAGTCTTTCAGCGACCTGGGATCTCAAGAATACCTCGAGCGCCGGCGTTGCAAGCGGCGTGTATATCTATCTTATTATAGACAACCTGGCAGGCGAGAAACTGGCAGGCAAGGTGGCGGTTATCCGTTAAAATAGTGACCAGCAACCAATGAAAACTCGCTGCTCAACCTTACCTTTACCCTCGCCCCTTGAGGGAGAGGGAGGGGGTGAGGGGAAGAATTAAAAAGGAGATATAAGATGAATAAACTAATAAGAAAGATATTATTTATAGGTTTAGGAGTGACGTTGCTCATAAGCCAATGCATGGCGTATAATGAACTGACAGGGACGACCGGGGCAGCTGTCCTGAAGATCCCCGCGGGAGTAAGGCCCATGGGAATGGGTGAAGCCTTTGCTGCCATCGCGGATGACGTTAATTCGATGCACTGGAATCCCGCCGGCCTTGCGAAAATGCAGAAACCGGAATTCAACTTCTCCTACAATATGTGGCTGCTGGATATCGGGTACGGCAACGTCAACTATGCCCACCCGCTTGGCGCCCTGGGTACGATAGGCGCGAGCATAAGCTACCTTTCCATGGGGACCTTCTACGGCATGGACAAGAACGGCGCGAGGGCACCGGATTTTACGGGTTACGACCTTATCGTGGATGTTTCCTACGCGCAGAAATTGATGCAGGGGCTTTCCTTCGGCGGCAGTTTCAAGTTCCTGCAGGAAAAAATAGAAGTTGAACAGGCGATAACCTGGGCGATAGACGCGGGCGTGATCTACGACCTGTCTGAGAAGTTCAGCCTGGGATTCGCTGTGCAGAACATAGGTACTGGCATACAGTTTACGCCCACCGCCTTGCCTGAAAACCTTCCTTTGAACATAAAGATCGGATGCGGCTACAAGCCGTCAGAAGCAATGATCCTTGCCCTGGACGTGAATATCCCCAATGACAACGTTGTGAATGTCAGCGCCGGGATGGAATACTGGTTGATGAGCAATTTCGCGCTGAGGGCGGGGTATAAGACAAACCGCCTCAATGACCTCGGAGCGCTTTCCGGGCTGTGCGTTGGTTTCGGCCTGAAGTGGTCAAACTATGCGGCTGATTTCGCGTTCACTCCTTACGGGGAACTCAGCAACTGCTTCCGCCTTTCCCTGGGAATGGTATTTTAAAAACAGTGTCCCGCCCCTTCGGTCTCCACTCCGGCGACTCGCCGTAGTGGCGACCAGTGTCCAGTTCAAAACGCGTCAACGTGTCAGAGTTTAATAATCCCCCTATTTTCCCCCTTTATACCGAAGGCATCCCTTTGGGAGAAAAGGGGGATTGAGGGGGATTTTGATACAGTTTAAGTTCTTGTAAGTTCCCTGTTGAAAGTTTTTAAATGTCCACTGCGAAGTCAGTGGATATTTTTATTTATATAGGATTTGACTTTTAAGCATAAATGATATATAATATACTTTAATAAATACAAGCCAGCTTTATGCAGTCAACCTTTAACTTTTAACCCCTTTAACCTTTTTAACACTTTTAACTAATATGGATACCGAAGAGAAAAAATTCCTGTCCGCTGACCTTGTCATCCTTTCGTCCTCCTTCCTGCTCATATTCATGGGGGCGGGCGCGTTCCAGCAGTTCATGATACCCATGCTTTCAGAAAGGCTGGGAAAAACCGCGCTGGAAAGTTCCTGGATACTCGCGGCGCTCTACCTTTCATTCCTGTGGTGGCGGGTGGCGTGCAGCTACACGCTGAAATGGCTGGGCGATTACTGGTCTTTGATACTGGGAAGCCTTATATACACAATTTTTCCCCTGGCAGTGCTTTTTACCAGGAGCTATGCTCTTCTGCTTGTTCTGGCAATAGCCTGGGGGTGGGGCGCGGCGTCAATATGGATAAGCGCGAGCACCAGGGTCCTTGATTCCAGCAGCTCGAAGAAATACGGTATTTCCTCCGGGACTTTCTACACCGCCGCGCAGCTTGGCCAGGCAATAGGCGTTATCCTGCTTGAAAGGATCATAAGGACTGGCGGAGAGAATGGGATGCTTTTCTGGGTTTTCCTGATCACAGCGGCAGGCAACGCAATGCTGTTCATGCTTCCCGCAAAAACCGTTGTAAGGGAACAGCCGAAGCTTGCAAAGGTTTTCGGTGTGCTGAAAAGCGGCAGGAACAAAGCCGTGGCTTTTATGCAGTTCGCTTCTTCGTTCGGGTTCGGCGTGATGATGAGCAGCTTCGCGGATATGGTCAGGAGCTACTACGGCATTCTGCTTGTGGGCACAGCCACTATCTGGTTTTACGTGGTCAGGTTGTTTTCCAGTTCTTTTCTCGGCTGGCTTTCTGACAGGTGGGGCAGGGAGAGGATACTGTTCCTGGGTTTCCTGCTTTCCGCGGTAGGTTTTACGGTTGTTGTGTTCAACCATTCTCTTCCTGCGATGTACCTCGCGGCGGGCCTTCTGGGTTTCCAGTTCGGCACGGTCCCGGTCGCGGTTATGGCTATGATAGGCGACGAGACAAAACCGGAAGAGCGCCACCTTGTTTTCGGGGGGATGTTCCTGTGGAGGGACCTCGGGGTGGCTGTCGCCATTATTTCCGGGATGTATATCAATGCCTTTACGCGCAATTATTCAGTGAGTTTTGCGATATTTGCCGCGCTGTTTTTTGTATGCGCTTTTCTCGCGCTGCGAATGAAGGCATTGCCACGAAAAGATTCAGCCACGGTCACCACTTCGGCGACCCGCCGATGAGGCGGGATGTCCACGGATAATATTTCTGTTCTAAAACGTTGATACGTTGACACGCTGATACGCTGACACGTTTTAAGGAGGTTCCATGAGGTTCGGTTGCTGCGCAGGGCCTGAAAAGGCGGATGTCCTGCTTAAGGCGGGGTGCGATTTCTACGAGCCTACAGTGATCAACCATCTCGTCCCGGAAAAGAGCGAGGAAGAGTTCATGTTCCTGAAGGAACAGTTCATAAAATCCAAACTGAAGCCCGAGGCGTTCAATTGCTTCCTTCCGGGCGACCTGAAAGTGGTCGGAGATACCGTGGACGAGAAAAGGTTCGCGGAATACATAAGCAGGGCTTTCATGCGCGCCGGCGAGGCGGGCGCTAAGATCATCGTATTCGGGAGCGGCGGGTCCAGGATGGTCCCGGACAATTATCTTACCGAAAAAGCCGTGTCACAGATGAAAAGGGCGCTGGAGATCATTGTACCAGCCGCAAAACAGAACAAGCTCGCGGTCTGCATTGAGGGACTGAATAAAAAAGCCACGAATTTCCTGAACAGGATAGATGATATCGTAAGGGTAGTCAGGGAATTTGACGTTCCCGAGATAAGGATCCTTGCAAACCTTTTTCATATGACCATTGACGAAGAGCCGTTCTTTAACCTGGTAAGCGCGGCGAAATACCTGGGCCACATCCACGTTCCGGTGCCTGACCTGGAATGGATAGACAAATACGAAGTGCCTTTTGAGCACAAGAGATTTTTTAACGCGCTTAAGCAGGCCGGTTATGACGGCACTGTATCCCTTGAGGACAACGGCGGCAGGATCAAGAACTGGGACCACGACGTGCCGTATATAATGAAGGTGCTGAAGGAGATGGTCGTTAAATAACAACTGCGTGTCAACGTATCAGCGTGTCAACGTGTCAGAGTAAATAAGTTTACAGAGTTTATACAGTTTACACAGTTTACAGAGTTAAAATCCGTGAGAATCCGTGTTAATCCGTGGTTAGAAAATGCATATGAAAAGATTTTTATTTTTGATCGTAGCTATCTCTTTTGCAGCGGTTGCTTCCCGAGTAAGCGCGGAAACATACGAGACTTTCCCTTTACTCTGTGATTCAGCAGGTTTCAAGGCTGATGAGAAAGATTCGTTCTATTTCGTGCATGTCACAGATATACATATCACCGGTTCTCCGTCCGACAACCGTGCCGGGAATTTCAGGGCGTTCATTGAGGAAGTCAGGAGTTTAAGCCCGAAGCCGGCTTTTGTCCTGATCACGGGGGATATTGTGGACTCCGGTCAGAAAGCGCAGTACGTGGTTCTTAAAGAGCTCGTGGACGAGCTGGAGAAATACGTTCCGGTTTATATTTCCCTGGGAAATCACGATGTGGGATGGAACAATCCCGCGAACGGCGCCGAAAAATTCCTGGAAATTTTTAACGGCAGGAAGTTATACGGTTCCTTCGACAAAGCCGGGATCAGGTTCGCGTGGGTTTTTCCCTATCCTTCTTTGAGGATGCGCACTGTGTTCGGGTACTGGACAGACGCAGGGAGTCTGATACCGCTTGACCTGGGACAGGAGCAGGAGAGGTGGCTTACCGAAGATATTGCCTCGGCGGGAACAGGCACGCTCGTCCTTTTCTTCCACCAGCCGCCCGGGGATGTTTTCGGCGATGAAATGCTGTTCGGACTTATAAGAGCGCTTTCAAAATCGCCTCCGGAAAGGGAGGTCTGGCTGATCAACGGTCACGGGCACGCGGACGTGAAGTGGCGCCAGGACCTGATACCCGAAGGCTACGTAAGGTGCGTGATGACCTCGTCCCTCGCGTATGAGCGGTCCTACAGGATCTTTTTTGCCAAAGCCGGCAGGATAAGCTTGATCGCCCTGAAAAAATTGGGCGGCAATTTTATACCTGAGCCGAAACTGTCAGGATGGCAGGCAAGGCAGTCTTTGTTCGGGCTTTCGCGCCCGCCCTTGCTTATGATAAACGTTCCTTTTGACGATACCTATGTGTTGGACACGGGCGAGAGCGTCAGAACAACTTCTTTCCGCAGCATAAAGAATTCCTCTATTACGTATAAGGTTCCGTTGATCAACGGGGCTGGCTACTTCGGTTTCTGCGTCACCGGACAGTACCTGGTCGAGATCTCAGACGGGGAAACATGGGTAAAGATCGCGGGACCCGCGCGCAAACCCGAGTATCAGTCCAAAAGGATAGTGCGTATCCCCGAAGATGCCTCTTCAGGAGAAACTCTTTACATAAGGTTCTCGGACCCGACTGAAGGGGACAGGTTCGGCATGACTGTCGCGTGGTTCGGGCTTTTTGGCACTAAATAATGAATGATTACGGTGATTATAACTGAGATTACCCCCGCAGCTTTCTCATGAAAGCAAGATGCAGGGGTCCTTTAGGGACGGTGATTATTTAAATTTGAATAATCACTGCAATCATTTTTAAAATCACTGTAATCAATAAGGAAAATAAAAATGACTGACAGGGAAAGGTTTTTAAAGTGTATACTGGGCGAGAAGGTTGACAGGCCTCCGTTCTGGCTTTGGTGGGGACCATGGGGCAGGACCTGGCAGAGATGGGAACGGGAAGGCAAGCCTAAGGAGATAATGGATCACAGGTCTTTTATGAACCCGGAACAGCCGCCCTGCACAGTGCCTGTCAACTGCGGTCCCTGCCCGAAATTCGAAAGAAAGGTATTTGAGGAGAATGAAGAATACGTTGTTTTCAACGACGAGTGGGGCATAAAACGCAGGGATTACAAAAAAGGCGAATCAATGTCCCAGTTCCTTGAGTTCCCAATAAAAACAAGGGAAGACTGGAAGTGGTACAAGAAGGAGCGCTTAAATCCGGATGACCCGCGCAGGCTGGACGGCAGCTGGCGCGAAGCGTGCAAAGAGTGGGTCAGCAAGGGTGTTGCCATACAGCTGGGTTATTTTCCGGACGTCGGCATATTCGGCAGCGTCAGGTGGCTGCTTGGGGATGAGGAATGCCTTGTCGCCTTCTATACGGCGCCCGAACTTGTTCGGGATATAATGGACCACATGACAACGGTTTACCTCGCGGTATTTGAAAAAGTCGTAAAGGAAACCCGCGTGGACATAGTCCATATTTGGGAAGATATGTGCGGCAGGCAGGGGCCGCTTATTTCGCCGAAGCACTGGAAGGAGTTCATGGGTCCCTGTTACAGGCGCATCAAGGATTTTACCAGGAAACACAATATCCCGGTGATGTCGGTTGACACTGACGGTTACCCGGATCTGATAATACCCGTAATGATGGAACACGGCGTTAATTATCTCTGGCCTTTTGAAGTTGCGGCGGGATGCGATGTTAATTATTTTGGCAACAAGTATCCGTCCCTGGGTATGTGGGGCGGCATTGACAAAAGAGCGCTTGCAGCGGGTAAGAAAGCCATAGACCGGGAACTTGAACGAATAAGGCCTGCAATGGAAAAAGGAAGGTATATCCCTGACATGGATCATTCGATACCTGATGACGTATCCTGGGAGAATTACCTGCATTACGCCAAAGCATTGAAAAAGCTAATTATCGGCTGAATGATTTACATTTAATTTTGTCCACAAAAGATACTATCGATAAGAAAAACGTTGACATTTTTAATAAAATGTGCTATAATATCACTATCGATATAAAAGGAGGTTTAAAAAATGGAAGTTATTTTATCTCCTAAATACCAGCTTCTTGTTCCCAAAAACGTTCGGCGGGAACTGAGGCTGCACGGGGGGCAGAAGTTCCAGGTGATCGCGAAAGAGGGAGTGATCACCTTCGTTCCTGACCGTCCCTTAAAGGAAATAAGGGGATTATTGAAGGGAATGAATACCGGGGGGCTCAGGGAAGAAGGGGAAAGGATATGATCATAGTTGATTCTTTCGGATGGATCGAATACCTTTCTAACGGGCCGCTTGCCGGAAAATATGAAAAATACCTTTCTGACCTCTCAGGCGTTGTTACGCCTTCGATCGTGGTTTACGAAGTGTATAAAAAGGTGAAAAAAACAAAGGGTGAGGAAACAGCTCTGATCGTTGCCGGACAGCTGATGAAAACCCGGACAATAGCCCTGGATAATGAAATTGCCCTTTCAGCCGCGGAGCTTAGCCTGCGCCACTCCCTTCCGCTTGCCGATGCGGTTGTTTACGCCACGGGCATAAAAGAGAAATGCCAGGTAGTTACTTCCGATCCCCATTTCAGAGATCTGGAAAACGTTATTTTTATTAAATAGCTTAAAATCTATTTACACCTTAATCAATCCGTGTACAAAACTATGCAGAAAATAAGGATGATCGCGCTGGACCTGGACGGCACGCTCTTTGACAGCAGGGGCAGGATACCTGAAGAGAACAGGAAAGCCCTGCTGGAAGCGCACAAAAAGGGAGCGTACATCGCGCTTTCCTCAGGCAGGATGACTGACTGCGTCGCCCCGACCGCTGATGAGCTTGGAATTGACTGCCCGCTCATTGTTTACAACGGCGCCATGGTAAAGGCTACTGGAAAAGAATGTAGAAAGATGATATTTCACAAGCCTTTGCAGGCGGAATACGCCGATATGTTGATCGATTACACGATCAGGAACCATTTCCACCTTAATTTTTACCTTGACGATATTCTATACGCGCAGGACGACCCGGGTTTGAGGAAATACGCGGATATCTATTCTACCCAGACAGGCGCGAAGTTCCATTTTGTCGCAGATATAAGGGAATTCAAAGGTAAAGACCCCACGAAACTGATCCTGATCACTGACGTGTCGGTTCCGGGAAAACCTGACCCCAGGCGCAGGAACGAGCAGTATGAGTATTTTTACCCTTTCCTGGGGGATAAGGTCACTCTCACAAAAACAAATCCTGAATACCTTGAGTTCATGAACCGTGACGTTGACAAAGGGGTGGGCCTGGTCAGGCTCGCGGAATATTACGGTATAGATATTTCAGAAGTGATAGCATTCGGTGACGGGGACAATGACGCGCCGATGCTCGCGGCCGCGGGGATCGGGGTCGCGATGGCAAACGCCGGGGAAAAATCCAGGAAGAGCGCGAAATTCACTGCGAAGTGGTCCAATAACGAAGCCGGCGTCGCGAAAGTATTAAAAGATTACCTTTAACCACGGATTTTCACGAATTCTCACGAATTTTAACTCTGTAAACTATATAAACTCTGTAAACTTATTTACTGTGACACGTTGACACGCTTTATTGGCTAAAAAAAGGGGGGTAAAGTGAAAAAAGTATCGATTGCGGCAGCGGTAATACTTACGGCTGCGGCATTAATTATTGCGGCTGGGTGCGCGAAGAAAAAAGCGGCGGAGAAGGAATTCGCGCCTGTGCCGAAAGGCGAGGCGCTTGTAATAATCGGGCCCCACTGGGAAGGCGTCAGGAAGGAATTCGGTGACGCGTTCGTCGGGTGGTACAGGGAAAAATACAACAAGGATGCGAAAGTCGAATGGCTGGACCAGGGAGGGACCGGGGATGACCTCAGGTTCCTGAAATCCGAATTCGCCAAGAACCCGGAAAGTACGGGAGTGGACCTTTTTTACGGAGGGGGCGTTGAACCGCACCTGGACCTGATGAAGAACGGTTGTTTGCAGTCTTACAGGATAGCCGGTGAGAACCTGAAGCTTATACCGAAAGAGCTTTCGGGAGTCGCGGTTTACGACCCGCAGTTCAACTGGTACGGGGCATGCCTTGCGGGTTTCGGCATCGTTTACAACAAGGCTGTGCTGAAAAAGATGGATTTCCCGGAGCCTAGATCCTGGGCTGACCTTGCAGACCCCAAAGTCATAGGCTGGGTCGGTTCCGCGGACCCCAGGCATTCCGGCAGCATACATATGATGTATGAAATAATACTGCAGGCATACGGATGGGAAAAGGGATTCGAGGTAGTCACTAAGATGGGCGGCAATATCGCGTCCTTCCCCAAATCCGCAAGCCAGACCGCCAAGGACGTTTCAGCCGGCCAGACCGCTTATGGCCTTGCTATAGATTCATACGGGTGGGCGCAGGTGTTAGAATTCGGCGAGGATAAGGTCGGCTATATGATGCCGCAGGGCCTTACGGTCATCAACCCCGACGCGATAAGCATACTGAAAGGCGCGCCGCACCCTGAGCTGGCGAAGTCATTTGTCGATTTCGTAATGAGCCCCGCGGGACAGAAGCTGTGGATGCTCAAGAAAGGCGAGGCGGGCGGCCCGAAGGAATTTTCGCTGAACCGCCTTAGCGTGATGCCGCACGTTTACAAAGAGGTCGAGGGAAAGACGTTTGTAAGGGTCAACCCGTTCGCGTGGAAGGGGAACTTCAGGTACGATTCGGAAAAGGGCGGGGTCAGGTACACGATACTCAACGACCTGCTGGGCGCGCTTATCATTGACAGCCACAGGGAGCTCGAGAAGGCGTGGAAGGCAGTGATAAAAGGCGGGATGAAAGAGGCGGCGGTTGAAAAACTGTGCGAAGCATCCTGCACCGAGGAAGAACTGGCGGCAATGGCGAAGGACAAGTGGGATGACCAGGCTTTCCGCAACGGGAAGTTAAAGGAATGGATAGAGTTCGCCAAAAAGAAGTATAAGGAAGCCGAAAAGCTCTCCAAGTAAACAAATGAAAAAATTTCCACGAAAGCACTCCGCCCGTCTTTCAGCGTGCGAGACTTCGCCCACCTGAAAGGATGGGCGAGGAAAGCACGAAAACACGAAAAAGACCACCACAGAGACACGGAGGCACAGAGAATTCCTTGGTTTTAAACTAATGACAAATGACTAATGACCAATGACTGTTTCTGCAACCACGAATTAGCACGGATTTCCACGGATTCCTTGCACTATTGAACAATTGAACTATTTACGCATTTACGATGCACGATGCACGACCCGCAAGGGCGATGAACGAGGTGTATATGGTTTCAGTGAGGCTGCAAAATTTAAGCAGATCATTCGGCCAGGTGAAGGCTGTTGACAGCGTGTCGCTCGAGGTGCAGAAGGGAGAGCTTTTTTTCCTGCTTGGCCCGTCGGGCTGCGGCAAAACAACCGTCCTCAGGATGATAGCTGGATTCTACTCGCCTGACAGCGGGGACATCAGCTTTGACGGCAGGACAGTGAACGAAGTGCCGCCGCACAGGAGGAATACAGGGATGGTGTTCCAGAACTACGCGCTCTGGCCGCACATGACGGTTGAAAAGAACGTCGGATACGGGCTTGATATACGCCGCGTCCCCGCGGCGGAAAAAGCCGGGAAAATAAGGAAGGTGCTGGAAACGGTCAGGATGCTTGAATACGCGCAAAGGAAACCGGCGCAGCTTTCAGGCGGGCAGCAGCAAAGGGTCGCGCTTGCAAGGGCGCTTGTCATCGAGCCGGACCTGCTCCTGCTCGACGAGCCGCTTTCCAACCTGGACGCGAAACTGCGCCTGGAAATGCGCGGGGAGATAAAGAGGATACACGGCGAGACAGGGATCACCTCGATATACGTTACGCACGACCAGAAAGAGGCGCTTTCAATGGCAGACAGGATCGCGGTAATGAACGCGGGAAAGATCGAACAGGTGGGTTCGCCGAGGGAACTCTACGAAAACCCGGCGGACAGGTTTGTAGCGGGTTTTATTGGCGAGACGAATTTCATAGAGGGAAAAGTAACCGGAACGCAGGATGACAGGGTGACGGTAGAGACACCGATAGGAATAATAATAGCCCAAATCCCCAACAAGTTGGGGCACCCATCCCGAACAAGTTCGGGCGCCCATCCCCAACAAGTCGGGGCGCCCAATTCGGCCGTCCAGCCAGGGGATGCAGTGGTTTGTTCAATCAGGCCTGAAGCGGTCGATGTCCTTGACGAGAAAGGCGGCGGGACAGAAAACGGGTTTGAATGCACGGTCGAATCCTTTATGTACCTCGGAGACAACGAACAGTACCAGATCAGGATGAAGGACGGCGGCACAATGAAGGCGGTGGCGCATAATCCGTGGGGAAAGATGCGCAAAAACGGCAGTATCGCATGGATCCGGATAGAGCCTTCAAATGTAATACTCCTTAAAAAATGAGATACAGTTTACAGAGTTTACAAGTTTACAAAGTAAAAATCCGTGTGAATCCGTGGCTGATTTCAGTATCAAGGGTCAAGTGTCAAGTATCAAGTTTAAACTAGAAAATATCTCTCTGTGCTTCCGTAATTCCGTGATTCCGTGGTAATCTTTCGTGCTTTCGTGGAAATCGGTGGTTTAAAAATGAAGATAAAAATAGCTTTTTTCCTGATAATCCTGGTTTTCGCGGTATTTTTTTTCTACCCGCTCGGGTACGTTTTCACGAAGTCATTCTATTTCAGCGGGGGATTTTCCGCTGTTTTTTTCAAATACATGTTCACCAACCCGATACTGAGGGAATCTATAACGAACAGTTTCATCCTCGGAATAACCGTCACGCTTATCACCGCGTGCCTGGCGATCCCGCTCGGGTTAATAATAAGCAGGTACAAGTTCAGGGGTAAGGGGCTGCTTTCAGGCCTAATGCTCCTGCCGATGATAATGCCCCCGTTTGTCGGGGCGATCGGGATGAGGCAGATGCTTTCAAGGTTTGGTTCCATAAACCTGCTGCTTATGAAAACAGGCTTGCTCAAACAACCCGTGGACTGGCTCGGAGGAAGCGGTTTCTGGGGGGTTGTCCTTATGGAAGTGCTCCACCTGTACCCGCTGATGTTCCTTAACGTGAGCACAGCTCTTGCGAACATAGATCCCAGCCTTGAAGAGGCGGGTATGAACCTCGGGGCTAACAGACGCAGGCTGTTCAACACTGTGACATTCCCCCTGATGATACCGGGTTTTTTCGCGGGCGCCAGCCTTGTTTTCATCTGGGCTTTCACGGACCTGGGCACCCCGCTTATATTTGAATACACAAGGCTTGTGCCTGTCCAGATATTCAACATGGTGACCGATATCGGCGAGAATCCGATGGGTTTCGCGCTGGTCGTGCTGGTCCTGCTTATGACAGTCACGCTTTTCTGGGTATCGAGGAGGTTTGCCGGGGGCGAGGGCTACGCGATGATGGCAAAAGGCCAGGTTTCAAGGGTTGAGAAAGACGCGGGCCTTGCCGGGGCAATCCCGATATACGTTTTCCTGGGCGGCGTAATTTTTATCTCGGTCCTGCCGCACATAAGCGTTCTGCTTACATCAATATCCAAGGAATGGTTCATGACAGTCCTGCCTTCCGAGACAACGTTCAAATACTACGGGCTCGTGTTCAGGCACCCGCTTACAGTTTCAAGCATAAGGAACAGCCTTTTTTTAAGCTCGATATCAACGGTGCTGGACGTGGGCCTGGGATTGATGATCGCGTACCTGCTCGCGAGGACTTCCATAAAAGGTAAAGGACTGCTGGACGCTTTCACAATGCTTCCGCTGGCAGTGCCGGGCCTGGTGCTTGCTTTTGGTTACGTGGCGTCGTTTTCAGGCGGGATACTGGACCCAAGGAACAACCCGTTTCCGCTGCTGATAATCGCGTATACTATGCGGCGCATTCCCTACGTTGTGCGGGCCGCGTATGCCGGCTTCCAGCAGACAAGCGCGGCGTTTGAGGAGGCGTCCCAGAACCTGGGAGCAACGGCTTTTTACACGTTCAGGAGGATCACGGCTCCGCTTATAAGCGCCAACATCATAGCCGGGGCGGTACTCGCGTTCTCGTTCGCGATGCTGGAGGTAAGCGACAGCATAATACTGGCAATGAAGGAGCAGTTCTACCCGGTGACCAAAGCCATATACACGCTGGTAGGCCGCATAGCGGACGGGCCATATATCGCCAGCGCCATGGGAATACTGGGCATGGCCCTGCTCGCAGTCAGCCTTCTTATTTCGAATAAATTCATCGGTAAGAAGATGGGCGAGCTTTTCCGCATTTAACTTGCTTTTTTGCCAAAATATGGTACAATAATTACCACGAAATCACGAAAGTATCACGAAATCACGAAAAAAGTTTTTTCAACAGGGATCTTATGAAAATTTAAAATTCTTGATATTAAACTAGAAGCTGAAAAATTAATTTAGTTTAAGTTCTCTTAAGTTCCCTGTAAAAAGAATCTTTCGTGTTTTCGTGCTTTCGTGGTAAAATGGAGGTTTTAATGCCTGAATTAAGGCAGAATCTTGCGACCAAGGAATGGGTGATAATAGCCACGGAAAGGGCGAAAAGGCCTGAGGATTTTAAATCCACCAAGGCGAGGAAGGAGCAGCCTCCGTTCAGCAAAGAATGTCCTTTCTGCCCGGGCAACGAGATCAACACGCCGGGCGAGACCTACAGGATCTCAGACGAAAAGGGCTGGGTGGTCCGTTCGTTCCCCAATAAATTCGCGGCCCTTGTAAACGAAGGCGAGCGCATAAGGAAGATAAAGGGTATCCAAAGGTGGCTTAACGGGGTCGGCGTGCACGAGGTAATAGTCGAAAGCCCGGTCCACAACATGACGACCGCGCTCCTGCCTGTTGAGGGAGTGCGCCTTATAATAGAGCTTTACAGGGCGAGGTACAGGGAACTGCTGAAGGACGACAGGATGGAAACCATAGTTATTTTCAAGAACCACGGCGAAGCGGCCGGCACTTCGCTTGAACATCCGCATTCCCAGCTCATCGCCACCCCGGTAGTGCCGGGCCAGGGAAGGTACAGGCTTGAAGAGGCTATGAGGTATTACGACGACACCGGCGAATGCGTTTACTGCAAGATGCTGAATGAGGAGATAAAGGAACAGTCGAGGATGGTGATGGAAACGGACCATTTCGCCGCTTTCGTGCTGTACGCGGCGCTTGGCCCTTTCCATACCTGGATCCTGCCCAAAAGGCACGCGCCGAATTTCGGCGAGATATCCGATAATGAAATGAGGGACATGGCTTACATACTGAGGACTGTCCTGGCGAAATTTTACCACGGGCTGGATAACCCGGATTTCAACTACGTGATACGGTCCGCGCCCACTGGCGGCGGAGCCAACGATTACTACCACTGGTACCTAAGCATTGTTCCCAGGCTCTCGAAAACCGCAGGTTTTGAGCTGGGCTCGGGCATGTTCATCAATAGTTCGGTGCCTGAGGAAAACGCGAAATTCTTAAGGGAGGTCAGGGTTCCCTGAAACTAACATGGAAGAAGAAATGGACCAGAAAACACGGGCGAAATACGGTTTCCTTGAAGCCTGGGTTAGCATAGCAGGTAACACCGCTTTGTTTGTAGTTAAGGTGATAATAGGGTTTGCCATTAACAGTATTTCGCTCATAACAGACGCTTTCCATACCCTGTCAGACGTTCTTACGTCGGTAGTTGTCCTGGTGGGTTTCATGTTTACAAGGATGCCGGCTGACGAGCGCCACCCGCACGGGCACGGAAGGGTCGAACCCATCGCTACCCTTATCATCGCGCTTCTGCTGGCAATGGTGGCTTATGAGTTCGGCAAGCAGTCTATCGAGAGGTTTTTCCACCCTGAGCCTGTCAAAGGGACAGTGCTTGCAGTGGTGGTCCTGTTTGCTTCGGCGCTGGGAAAAGAATGGATGGCTCGGTTTTCATACAAGCTCGGAAAGAAGATCAACTCCGCGGCGCTTTACGCGGACGGCTGGCACCACAGGAGCGACGCCATCGCTTCCGCGCTTATACCGATCGCTATTATCGGCGCGATGTTCAAGGTTTACTGGCTTGACGCCGCATTCGGGATCGGGGTCGCGGTGCTTATCATGTATACCGCGTTTGAGATCGCGCGCCCCAATATAGACGAGCTCATAGGCCATGCGCCCAGCAAGGAATTTATCAACAGGATCGAGCAGAGCGCGAGATCGGTAAAGGGCGTCGTGGGAGTGCACGCCATATCCGTGCATGAATACGGGGATTACTACAACGCGATCTCGATGCACATCGAGGTGGAAGGGAATATCAACATAAACGAAGCGCATGCGATCGCGACCATGGTGGAACACAAAGTGAACACGGAAACAAAGGGTTCTGTCACCGTGCACGTTGAGATCAAGGAATAAAAGATGCCCGGGAACAGCGATATAAAATTCGGCACGTCGGGATGGCGGGCGATAATCGGCAGGGACTTCACGTTCGCGAATGTCCGCCTGGTTTCGCGCGCGATCGCGGCCTACCTTAAAACCGTTCATCGTTCATCGTTCATCGTTCATCGAAAAAGAAGTATTTCACGCACGACGTCCGGCGTCCGGCGTCCGACGGTGGTTGTGGGGCACGACACGCGGTTTATGAGCGAGGATTTCGCTTTTGAATGCAGCAGGACGCTTGCGGAAGAAGGCATCCAGCCGCTTCTCACAAGAGAAGACACGCCCACCCCGGTCATAGCTTACGAGATAATAAGAAGGAAGCTCGCGGGCGGCATCAATTTCACTGCCAGCCACAACCCTTACTGTTATAACGGCATAAAATTCTCCCCGTCATACGGTGGGCCGGCGTTCCCGGAAATAACCAACGAAATAGAGAAAAACATTAATAGGATTTCCACGAAAGCACGAAACCTTCGGCACGAAAACACGAAAAGATCTGGAGTAAAAATCAAATATATTGATCCGAAAGAAAAATACATAAAAAGAATCAAAGAATTGGTGGACCTGAAAGCGCTCAGGAAACTGAAGATCGTCTGCGATCCGTTGTACGGCACCGGTCGAACTTATTTTAGTAATATCTTACGACGTACGACGTACGACGTACGACTGATCCACGACTGGCGGGACGTGATGTTCGGCGGGGGAAGACCTGAGCCTGATGCTGAGACCCTGAAAGAGCTCGCGGCAAAAGTAAAGGCAGAAAAAGCCGATATCGGCATAGCCACGGACGGTGACGGGGACAGGTTCGGTATAATTGATTCTGACGGGACATACATCAACCCGAACGCTGTGGTAACACTGCTTGTATACTACCTGCATAAAACGCGCGGCTGGAAAGACGCGGTAGTGCGCAGCATCGCGACAACTCACATGGTAGACGCTGTAGCGAAGAAATACGGGATGGAAACAATAGAGACTCCGGTAGGGTTCAAGTTCATAGCGGAAGTTATGCAGGAGCGCGATATCACCATAGGCGGTGAAGAGAGCGGCGGGTTGACAATACGCAGGCATGTCCCGGAAAAGGACGGCATCCTTGCCTGTCTGCTTATGGCTGAAATGGTGGCGAACGAAAAGAGACCGATCAAACAGATACTCGCGGGTTTATACAGGCAGGTTGGCCTATTCGTCCCGGGCAGGATAAATCTCCGCCTGACGCCTGAAATGAGCAGGAACCTGCGCAACAACCTTATTAAGCCCTTTAAGGACATTGAGGGCATTAAGATCATTGGAAAAAATACAATTGACGGGACAAAATTCCTGCTTGAGGACGGGTCCTGGGTGCTTTTCAGGTTCTCGGGCACAGAGCCGGTTGCCCGCGTTTACGCCGAATCCAGCTCCGCCAAAAAGCTGAATATCCTGCTTAACGCCGGCAGGAAAATGGTACAATAGGAAGCCTCAACTTGTTGGGGGAGATCTGGAAGCCTCAACTTGTTGAGGGAGTTTTTAATGAATAAACCATATCACCCACCACACTTTTATAAGGAAAATACCGACTACTTTATTACTGCCCATACTTTTGATAAAAGAAGGTTCT
>Ga0210051_1000567_pt1 | contig 34970 bp, 46 predicted proteins | sample CryGey092014_all_FD_185464 | JGI IMG/M metagenome (GOLD analysis project Ga0210051, IMG submission 185464) | Groundwater microbial communities from aquifer - Crystal Geyser CG23_combo_of_CG06-09_8/20/14_all (SPAdes) (version 2) | ecosystem: Environmental > Aquatic > Deep subsurface > Groundwater...
TAACGCAACTGCCGTTTCACAAGCTCTAAACGCTCAGAACTACGCTTTCACACCCAAAATTATCAACTTCAAAGATAACAATTATTTGTATATAATAGGCAATAGCGGATTTGTGTATAAAAAATAAAATTAGATAAATTAGATAGATTAAAACACAACAAAAATACTGTGTTTTAATGGCTCCCGGGCAGGGATTCGAACCCCGGTTCCTAGGACCAAAACCTAGTGTCCTGCCGCTAGACGACCCGGGAATATATTATTAGCAGAACAGATAAATTATAGCTTTTTAGATTGACAAAATCAATGTTTTGATGTATTGTAGATTCAATGATGCTGGCTGTTGCCCCGCTTTGGTGGGGAGGAAAGTCCGGACACTATAGAGCAAAATTGTCCCGATGTAACATCGGGGTTGAGGAAACTCAAGGAAAGTGCCACAGAAACTAAACCTATCCTGAGCTAGTCGAAGGAAAAGGATGAAAAGGGTAAACCCCAATTAGTGCAAACCAAGTGGATCTTTTGAAAACATTTAACGGCTCGTTAGTTATATAAAGATCTTGGCGCATTAGATAAATAACAGTTAAAACAGAATTCGGCTTATTAGCATCTTAATAAAAAATCCCGCTTTAACGGGATTTTTTATTAATTGCGATATATGATTTATATTGTTGACATTTTTTAACGAATAATATAAATGTTTCTTCATTCAACCACTTAAATTTATTATTATCCAGAAAATGTGAATAAAACGCTGGATAATTATATGTATCTTGTCCAATTTGTACTTTACTTTCCCTATCTATAGTTTCGAAGTAATACTCAAAAATTTGATTACTACCATCTTCTAAAAAAATATCTCCAAGAGCTATTTTAAATTGTTTCTTTTTTGTGACAGCATAGATGATTATATGTTTTACTGATTGATACATACTACCTCCTTTTCAAAGTGCGTGAAATAGTATACTATTCCCTAAATTATAATTAGTCAATACTTGAAAATATATAATAATAGTCTAAAATATGTATAATTTGTACTTTGAAAGGAATATGGACTATGGATTCTAACCCAAAAACAATTTGTTTGCTAAAGTATTTAAAGGCTTTAAAATTTTTCAGACAAAGACCAGCCTATGTCGATATGATTACAGCACTATTACTTGTTACGGGAATATTATGTGCACAAATAGAAAATTATGTTTTTCTGACATTGATTATGCTGCCAATAACATTAGTAATTATCTTAATGTATTATGTAAACGGGTCAATTTTGTCAATGATGCCCTTAATTGACGAAATGAATATTTATAAAGTAATGGAAAAACAAAAATTGATAAAATTAGAAAATCTATTAGTTGCTGATATTGAAAATAAAGAAGCAAATTATATTGGATATGGGTATTTATGTTTAAAGGATTTTAAACAAATAATTTTTGTTAAATTTTCTTTAGAAAAAAATATATCCGATTATATATAATCTTAATGACAATTATTTCAAAACTAACAATTGAGCAGTTTAACTGCTCTTTTTTATACCTGTGGATAACCTGTAACTTGACAATAGTTAGGAATAGCATTAACTTGTAAATCAGGTAATAAATAAATTCATTAATCATTTATTTGAAGGGAGGTGAATAGAATATGGCATATTCAGTAAAATCAAAAAAAACCGGTACAGATTACATTTTGCACTCAAAAGATGTAACCTTGAAAGGTGGAAGACAACAAACAATCTACTATTTTGCAAAAGATGAAAGAGACAACGCTTTAGATGAACTTCCAGAAGGTTATGAACTAATGGAAAACTCAAGAACCGGTCTTCCAATGTTAAGAAAAGCAAAGTGACATACGGCTTTAACCAAAGAACCCTTAATCAACACCAAGCTTGAATATAGAGGGTTTTTTGGTATATAATTGTTATATGAAGAAAATGAAGTTAATTTTTTCATTTTTAGAATTGCCTCTGGATATGATGGCAATAATTCTAGGATTTTATGTTGCCTATTATTATCGTATTCAAACCGATTATACTTATGTATGGACAATCAACGAATACTTAAAATTTACGCTCTATACAGTTCCAGCTTGGGTGCTATTATTTTCATGGATGGGTCTATATTCAACTAAAAACAGTCAGGTAGGATGGCTCGGTTTTTCGCACATTTTATCCAGCGTATCGGTTGGCATTACTCTTGTAATAGTTTGGATATTCTTATCTAAAACAGAATTTTTTTCAAGATTAATTGTGATCTATGCTTGGGTAAGTATTACTTTTTTTGTTTATCTATTTAGATTATTACTTAAGCAACTCTATTATTATTTTTTGAAAAAAGGAATGGGTTTAAAAAATATTCTTATAGTTGGAAAAAATGAAAAATCAATAAAATTGGCAAGAATATTTCAGAATAATTACAGGTACGGATTTAAAGTAGAAAAGATTATTGATTCAGATGCAGTATCAAAAATAGAAGATATAATAGAAAAATATAAAATAGATGAAGTTGTTATTACAGATGAAAAATTACCCGAAAAAAAGGCATTAAAGATACTTAATTATTGCCAAATTGTTGGTATAAATTTTAAAATGTCGCCAACTCTTTTAAAAGCAAAGATCATCGCTTTAGAATTTGATATTATTGAATCAATCCCACTTCTCGACCTCAAAAGAACTCCATTGGACGGTTGGGGAAAAATAATAAAAAGAATGTTGGATATTATTATTTCTCTCGTAATGATAATTGTCTTATCACCAATAATGTTGTTAGTTGCAATTATTATTAAAATTACTTCACCAAAAGGTCCGGTACTATTTAAACAAAGTAGAGTTGGCTTAAGAAAAAACTTTAATTTTATTAAATTTAGATCTATGCATCCAGATGCTGAAAAATTACATCAGGAATATATTAAAAAATATGGTAATATGTTCAAGCTTAAAAATGATCCAAGGGTTACGAAATTCGGCAGTTTTTTAAGAAAAACTTCCCTTGATGAATTGCCACAATTTATTACCGTTCTTAAAGGTGATATGAGTATTGTTGGACCGAGACCACCTATGCCTCAAGAAGTTGAGTTGTATTCAGTTAAAGAAAAGAAAAGATTGGGAGTTAAGCCAGGTATGACTGGTTTATGGCAAGTTTCTGGTCGTTCCAACACATCGTTTGATGAATGGGTTCGTCTTGATATATTTTATATTGAAAATTGGTCCCTGTGGTTAGATATTTCAATAATGGTAAAAACTCTCTGGACAATTTTAGGAAAAAGAGGTGCGTATTAATGAATATTAAAAAATTAAAAGTAGCTATAGTTACAGAAAGTTTAACTCAATTTGGAGGAGCAGAAATTGTTCTAAAAAAAATGCTCCAAATGTTCCCAAATTCAACACTATTTACACCTCTTTATAATAAAATTTTGACTGATAAACATTTTCCAGGGATTAAAATTGAAACATCATTTTTACAATATAAATACAAGATTCATAAATATCATCGATTTTTTTTAGGACAATTGCCAAACGCATTTGAATCATTTAATTTTTCAGGTTTTGATTTAGTCATATCCAACACAAGCGCATTTTCAAAAGGAGTTAATGTACCAAAGCATATCCCATTTATCGCTTACGTACATTCACCGACAAGATATTTATGGTCAGATTTTAATAGTTATGTTAATGAAAATATTCCAAAACTTTTCAAGCCATTTAAATCAATAATTATAAAACAATTATTAAGATTAAGAAATTGGGATCTGAAAGCCTCAAAAAATGGTGATTTAATGTTGGGTAATTCACAACATATCGTCAATCGTATAAAAAAATATTACCAACGAGAAGCATATATTCTGTACCCTTTTGCTGACACAAAAAGTTTTAATATTGATAAAAAAATTGAAAAAGAAGATTTTTATTTTATGTCTGGTCGTTTAGTACCTTATAAAAAAATTGATATTGCAATAAGAGCCTTCAATTTAATGCCAGATAAAAAATTATTTATTGCCGGATCAGGAAACCAATATGGAAAACTGAAAAAATTAATTAAATCTAAAAATATTCGTTTATTAGGGAGAATTGGCTTAAAAGAATTAGTTCAATATTATCAAAGAGCCAAAGGATACATATTTACACCATTAGAAGATTTTGGCATTACTCCGATTGAGGCTATGGCATGTGGAACGCCAGTCATTGCTTATGAAAAAGGGGGTGCTTTAGAAACAGTAACAAAAAACATCAGCGGAGTATTTTTTGAAAAACAAACAGAAAAATCATTAATTGATGCTCTAAATAAATTTGAAAAAATGAATTTCAATCAAGAAAATATTCGACTGTCAGTAGTGAATAAATTTTCCCCACTTAATTTTGAAAATAGTATGCTAAAATATGTAGAGCGGGTTTTTAAATTAAAAAAAGGAGAAAAATATGCTTAAAAATAAAAATAATTTTTTATTGATTTTAATTTGCGTAATTGTTTTTGGACTCTATGGATATATTAGAGAAGCCAATAAACTAGTTGAGTATAATGGTTCTGTAACAGTGACCGTATTTCAAAGCCAAACTCAAATAACTCAATTTGCGTATCAAAATTATTATCTCTGGCAATCCAATAATTTATATTTAGATAATATCCGTGATATTGTTACAACCCCAGCAAATATTAAAAAAATATTTGAAAATGCCAATACTAATATCAATGGAACATTAATGATTGATAATTTTTCAAAAGTATTTGATTTTAAAAAATCTAATGGAGGGGGTAGCTCGGCGATAATTTCTTACACTGATACTTCGATCAATAATGTGTCGTCTGTATTGAAAAGTTTATCTAGTTTTGTTAACGAAAAAATTAATGAATACAAACAAAATAATTTAATTCCAAGCGAAATGAATCTTATTCTGTCCGACCAAGTAATTGATAAAGTTGAAAATAAAACCATTTTATCAACTTTATTTGGCATATTAGCCGGTGCTATCGGTGGTTTGATAATTGTATTATTTAAAGAATACGCAAAATAATGGCTGAAAAAAATAAAAAATATACTGCAAAAGACATTACGGTCTTGCAGGGTCTTGAGCCTGTCAGAAAAAGACCAGGCATGTTTATTGGAGGGACGGGGAAAGAGGGTCTCCATCATTTGGTGTGGGAAGTTGTTGATAACGGTATTGACGAAGCCATGGCAGGTCAGGCTGATTATATTGAGCTTAAAGTTTTAAAAGATAATTTAATATCAGTTTTTGATAATGGTCGTGGAATACCATTTGATACTCATAAAGTAACTAAAAAATCTGCACTTGAAACAGTTATGACAACCCTGCATGCGGGTGGAAAATTTGGAGGGGATGGTTATAAAGTTTCGGGCGGTCTTCACGGTGTTGGCATCTCAGCAGTTAACGCTTTATCGGAAAAAATGGTAACCCAAGTTTTCAGAGATGGTAAACAAGTTCAAATGGAATTTTCAAAAGGCATACCTAAATCTAAGTTAATTGTGGTTGGGGATACTGACATACACGGTACTTTACAAACATTTTTACCAGACAAAACAATATTTTCTGAAACTGATTTTTCTTTTAAAACAATTATTGATCACTTGCGTCAACAAGCTTATTTAACCAAAAGTCTGAATATAAAATGTATTGATGAAAGAAAAGATCCGGAAACAGAATTTAATTTCTATTTTGAAGGTGGCATTAGTTCTTTTGTTCGATCGTTAACTTCAACTAAACCAATAATTGGGCAACCTTTTTATATTGAAAAAAATATTGATGATTACAAAGTTGAAGTCGCCATCAATTATGTTGATGATTATAATGAGCACATTTATAGTTTTGCTAATAATATTAATACTAAAGAAGGTGGAACTCATTTAACTGGTTTTAGAACCGCCTTAACCCGTTGTGTCAATGATTATGCAAAAAGTCAAAATATTATTAAACCCAATGATCCACCGATAAGTAAGGAAGACATTAAAGAAGGATTGGTTGCAATTGTATCGGTCAAATTACCTGATCCACAGTTTGAAGGACAAACAAAATCAAAACTTGGCAATCCCAAAATTCAAAAAGCTGTTTTTTCGACAGTTTTTGAACATTTAACTTATTGGTTTAATGAGAATCCAACCGATGCAAGAAAAATAATTGAAAAAGTTTTATTATCAGCTCGAGCCAGAATGGCTGCCAAAGCCGCTAGGGAAACGGTAATTAGAAAAGGAGCTTTAGATGGTCTAACCCTTCCAGGTAAATTAGCCGATTGTTCAAGTCGAGATCCGAGTTTATCAGAAATATTTATTGTAGAAGGCGATAGCGCTGGTGGTAGTGCCAAACAGGGTCGTGATCGAACTTTTCAAGCGATCTTACCTCTCAAAGGCAAGATATTAAATGTTGAGCGAGCTCGAATCGACAGAATGTTAACTTCCGAAGAAATAAAAGCTTTAATAATTGCTTTAGGCACTGGTTTGGGTGATGATTTTAAGATTGATAAGATCAGATATCACCGGATTATAATAATGACCGACGCTGATGTTGATGGTTCACATATAAGAACTCTTTTGTTAACATTATTTTATCGACATTTTAAAGAAATTATTGATAAGGGCTACCTATATATAGCTCAACCGCCCCTTTATCAAATTACGTCAGGAAAAAATAAAGATTATGTTTTCACCGATGAAGATAAAGAAATATTAATAAAAAATTATAGCCAAGAAGATAAAAAATATTCGATTCAAAGATATAAGGGTTTGGGTGAGATGAATCCATCTCAACTTTGGGAAACTACTTTGGACCCCAAAAATAGAATTATTTTAAAAGTTATAATTGATGAAGCAGAAATTGCTGATGAAACTTTCTCGACTTTAATGGGGAGTGATGTTCCCCCTAGAAAAAGATTTATACAAACACATGCACAAAATGTAGAAAATTTGGATATCTAAACATTATAAATAAATATGCAGAATAATAGCGATATTAAAAAAACACCCTTTGGGAAAATAAAAAACGCTGAATTGGTTGAGCAAATGGAAAAATCGTATTTGGATTATGCTATGAGTGTCATTGTTTCACGAGCTTTACCAGATGTTCGAGACGGTTTGAAACCAGTCCATCGACGCATTCTATTTGCAATGCACGAATTGGGATTAAAATCGAATGTAAAATTTAGAAAATCTGCCACGGTCGTTGGTGAAGTATTGGGTAAATACCATCCACATGGTGACAGTGCTGTTTATGATGCTATGGCACGATTAGCGCAAGATTTTTCAGTCCGTTATTTATTAGTTGATGGTCAAGGAAACTTTGGATCGGTTGACGGCGATAGTCCGGCTGCAATGCGTTACACCGAAGCTCGTATGAAAGCTATTTCTGAAGATTTATTAGCCGATATTGAAAAAGATACGGTTGATTTTACCGAAAACTATGACGCTACAAGAAAAGAACCAAAAGTACTTCCGGCAAAAGTCCCCCAACTATTATTAAATGGATCATTAGGAATTGCAGTTGGCATGGCAACCAATATTGCGCCCCATAATTTAAAAGAGGTTTGCAATGCTGTTATCGAAGTCATCGAAAAACCAGACATTAATATTGACGATTTGATGAAAGTTATTACTGGTCCTGATTTTCCAACCGGTGGAATTGCCTATAATTCCAATTCCATCAAGGAAGCATATATGACTGGTAAAGGAGCTATTGTAATTCGAGCAGTGGCAGAAATAATCGAAAATGAGAAAAACAATCGACAACAAATCATTGTTTCAGAAATTCCTTATCAAGTTAATAAATCTGAATTAATCGCTAAAATTGCTGATCTAGTTAAAACAAAAAAGATTGAGGGAATCAGCGATATTCGGGATGAATCGGATAGAAATGAAGGGATTAGAATTGTTATCGATCTAAAAGCCAATGCATACGCTAGTAAAATATTAAATACTCTCTACGAATCAACTTCCCTACAGATAACTTTTCATATGAATACGGTGGCATTGATAAATGGTATCCAACCAAGATTAATTAATCTTAAAGATATTTTAAATGAATTTATCAAACACCGACAAGAAATAATAAAAAGAAGAACAAAATTTGATCTTGACCGTGCCCAAGAGAGGGAACATATACTTAATGGATTAAAAATTGCTTTAGATCAAATTGATAAAATAATTTCAACCATTCGTAGTAGTGAAACTAAAGAAATAGCCCACAAAGAATTAGTAAAAAACTTTACATTGACTAGTATTCAAGCTCAAGCGATTTTAGAGATGCGTTTATCAGCTTTAGCTGGTCTTGAACAGAAAAAAATATTTGAAGAACTTGAACAAATCAGAAAAACAATTATGGATCTGATCAGTATTTTAGAAAGTAAGGAAAAAATATTAGAAATAATTAAGACTGAACAAAATGAGATGATTGCAAAATATGGTGATGCTAGAAGAACAAAAATATCTAATCAACAAATTGGTAAATTCTCGGCTGAGGATTTAATTCCAAATAAAGAGGTTATTGTTGCCTTAACTAAAAGTGGATATATCAAAAGAATGACGGTAGATACCTTTAAAGCCCAAAAAAGAGGAGGTAAGGGAATTGTCGGTATTTCTCTTAAAGATAAGGATAATATTTTACAGTTAGTTTATACATTTTCACACAATTGTGTCTATTTCTTTACTAATAAAGGTCGGGTTTTTGTTTCAAAAGTTTATGACATTCCTGAAGTGTCTCGAACCGCCAAGGGGCAAGCAATTGTTAATATTATTCAAATTTCTTCGGAAGAAAAAATTACAGCTATATTATCTCCCACTATTGATAAAAAATCGATTAATTATATTTTTATGGCAACTAAAAATGGTGTCATTAAAAAAACTGATTTAGAAAAATATAATAATATTAGAAAAACCGGTATTATTGCAATTGGTCTTAAAAATAATGATTTGTTGAGATTTGTTAAAATGACATCCGGTGAGGATAATGTTTTATTAGTGACTGTAAAAGGTCAAGGAATTTACTTTAATGAAAATCAACTCCGCCCGATGGGAAGATCTGCTTCTGGGGTCAGGGGTATAAAAATTCGTGAGGGTGACGAGGTCTGTTCAATGGATATTGTTAAAAATGAAAGCCTCAAAGACTCAAATTTATTAACAGTCTTGGAAAAAGGCTATGGAAAGAGAACAATAATTTCAAAATTCTTCCGAGTTCAAAATCGAGGTGGGGTTGGTGTACGAGTTTCAAAAGTAAATCTAAAAGTAGGTACGATAATAAAGTCTTTAGTAACAACAAAGGACACAGGTGATATTGTTATGATTTCAACTAAAGGCACTACTATCAGAACTCCAATAAATAAAATAAAACGCTTGGGCAGAGACACGATGGGAGTAAAATTAATGCGCATATTGAGCGGTGAATCTGTTTCATCTGTTGAATATATACCTGAAAATATAATTGAAGAAGCAAAAAAAGAGGTCAATCTAGAAATGATTGATAATAATGAAGTGATGCAAAAAAAATCAGTAACAGAAAAAAAAACTGAAAATGTTCTTCAACAAGATGTAAAAATAGATATTTTAGCCAATAAAAATAGTGATAAAATGGTAGCAAAAAATATAGAAAAAACAGAAATTACAAATTTGGACGAGAACAATAAAAACCCCCAAGAAGTATTAAAGGATATTAATAATAATGATTTGTTTGTTACTAAAGTAATTAATCAAGGATCAGTAAGCGATGCTCATCAAAAAAAACTGACAAATACCGAAAAAGACAATGGCAATTTGTCTGGTTTTACAACTAAAGAAGTCTAACCGATCGTATCTGCGACTGAGGCGGTTTTTTGGGATTTGATTGAGAAATATATCAAACTGTGATAAGCTGATATATATGAAAAAAGTAATCGAGTTACCTCGGATTATTTTGGTACGGGATTTAGCTGAAAAACTATTAATATCTGCCACAGATCTTATTTCTAGTTTAGCAAAAAACGGTTTGATGATTTCTATCACCGAATCGATTGATTATGAAACGGCAGAAATTATTGCTGATGAGTTTGAAATAAAAGTTAAACCAACATCAGAAAAAATGCATAATTTCAAAACTCAGTCCGGTCAAAAACGACCTCCAATTGTTGCTGTTATGGGGCATGTTGACCATGGAAAAACCAAAGTGCTTGATGTAATTAAAAGTACCGATATTGTTTCAAAAGAGTCGGGCGGAATAACTCAACATATTGGCGCATATCAAGTTAAATATAAAAAAGATTTAATAACATTTTTAGACACACCCGGTCACGAAGCTTTTACTAAATTAAGAGCCTACGGAGCGAATGTTACCGATATTATTGTGTTAGTAGTGTCTGCAACTGAAGGTGTAAAGCCACAAACACTCGAAGCCATTTCATTGGCAAAAAGTTCCAAATCACCAGTTATAGTAGCGATTAATAAGATTGATTTGCCCGGATCTGATCCTGAAAGTGTTAAACGACAACTTTCTGGTTATGGTTTAGTATCAAAGGATTGGGGTGGGGATACGGAAATTATTGAAATATCAGCCTTGAAAAAAATAAATATCAACCAATTATTAGATAAAATTATTGAAGTCTCAAAAAGTCTTGAGCTAAAAGCCGATAAAAATGAAATTGTTTCAGGTTATGTGGTAGAATCACACATCGAAACTGGTTATGGACCGGTTGCTACGGTAATTATAATGCAAGGTATTCTCAAAAAAAATGATTATCTATACTTTGGTAACACTTGGGCAAAAGTTAAAAATTTAATTAATTGGCGGAACGAAAATATTGATACTGTTGAACCAGCCAGTCCGGTGAAAATCACTGGTCTAAAAAAAATAGTTGAGATTGGTAGCCATTTTCATTTTGCTAAAAATGAAAAAGAAGCTCGTAAAAAAATTGAAAAAAAACAAGAAATTACAAGTTATAAATCAATAGCTGATAGTGCAGAATTGAAAACTTTTCCGATTATCTTGAAAGCAGATACAACTGGGTCAATTTTTACTATCATCGATCATATCAAAAATTTGGATGCTCAAGATTATAAAATTAAAATTGTCTCAAGTAGGGTTGGGAATGTTACTGAATCAGATATCAACACTGCCTTAGCTTCAAAAGCATTAATATTCTGTTTTAAAACTGTTCAATCTCAACAAACTACCAAACTAGCTGAACAAAATAGTATTGAAATCTATTATTTCGATGTTATATACCAGTTATTTGATAAAATCAATGAATTGATAAATAAACTTTTGGAGGATAATCTCGTAGAAGAAGTCATTGGTAAATTTGAAGTATTAAAAGATTTTTTTCAAACCAATGAATCAGCTGTTTTGGGTGGCAAATTAATTCAAGGCAAAATGCTGATTGATGTTTATGCAAGAGTAATCAGAGATGAGAGTCTAATTGGTAAAGTCAAAGTAAATAATTTAAAAAGCAATACTACCGATGTGAATGAAATTAACGAAAAAGGAGAATACGGAATTAAGGTGTATAAAACTAAAATTAGTGATAAAATAAGAGTCGGTGATAGTTTAGAGTTGTATATTATTAATAAAGTTATTAAGAAAGTTCATAAAATTAATTAAATGAACTTTTGGAGTACAATATTAAAAATATTAAAATTTATATTAATAAATTAGCTAAATTTTTTTCCAAAGAAATTTGGCAAGATCATATCGAGTTGGGATTTACTAAACAAACTTTAACTGTTTTGATATTATCTTTAATTGTTTTATTATTTAATTTTTCAAAAAATAGTGCTTTAGCACAAGATAAAACACTGCTTGAAGTGGGTAATAGTAATTCCGTAGCTTTGATATCAGACATACAAAACTATACTAGTTTTATCGAAGAAAACCCGGATGAATTGGTAGATTTACTAGAAGAAAAAGATATTTCCTATATTGAAAAACCCTCTATAGACAATACGATTGAATCACCTTATAAGTATACGGTTTCAAAGGGGGAAACACTTTCGCAAATAGCAGAGAAATTTAATTTACATGTCGCTACAATATTAGAAGCTAATGAATTATCGCCAAGTGAGTCAGAAAATATTTCTCCTGGTATTACTCTAACCATACCCCCCTATGACACAAACGAATCAATAGCATGGTTGGATGAAGTCAATCGACTTAAAGAAGAAAAAGAACGTTTAGCCCGTATTGAGGAAGAAAAGAGAAAAAGAGAAGCAGGGATTGCTCGTCAAAAAAACTTAGCAAAACTTAAAACTTCGTCCAAACAAACAGCTTCGTCTAATTATAACATTTCGGCAACAAATACAGGTGGGTTTATTGTTCCGATTAATCATAATGGTATTTCTCGTGGTATTGGTCGTGGACATACAGGAATTGATTACCGTGCCAATGTTGGAACGCCAGTTGTTGCTTCGAAGGGAGGGCAAGTTGTTGAAATTACGAATGGTTGGAGCGGAGGCTGGGGAATTTCGGTTGTATTAAACAACGGAAATGGAATTACAACTCGTTATGCTCATCTATCAAAAACATCTGTCGGGATAGGACAAACAGTATCACAGAGTTCATTGATCGGATATTCAGGAAATACCGGCTTTTCAACTGGTCCTCATTTACATTTTGAAATGAGATCTAATGGTTCGGTAGTTTATCCATATAATAATTAAATTTAAAATTTATAAATATTATGTTAGACAGTGCCAATATTCTAGTACAAGCTGGTAAGGGTGGGGATGGTTTCGCTTCTTTTAGACGAGAAAAATATGTTCCATTTGGAGGTCCTTGGGGAGGTGACGGAGGTGAAGGGGGAAGTATATTTTTTGTAGCAACAAAAGAACTTAACAATTTAGTCAATTTTCATAGAAAAAAAATTTATCAAGCCCAAAATGGTGAAACAGGCAAAACAAAAAATATGAAAGGAAAAAATGGTGAAGATTTAATTATTCCTGTCCCGGTTGGTACGCTAGTCTATGAAAAAAAAGGTAATAAACAAATTCTAACTCATGATTTTATTAATGAAAAAGATATAAAACTAATTGTTCAAGGTGGAAAAGGTGGATTAGGAAATACTCATTTTAAATCATCAACCAATCAAACACCCAAAGAATTTACTCTTGGCACTCAAGGTGATGTAAGAAATTTAATTTTGGATTTAAAATTAATTGCTGATATTGGAATTATTGGGTTTCCCAATAGTGGTAAATCAACTTTACTGAAAATACTGACTAAAGCAAATCCGAAGATTGCTAATTATCCTTTTACAACACTCGATCCAAATCTTGGCACATTAAATATTAAAAATAAAACTTTTGTATTAGCCGACATTCCAGGTTTAATAGAAGGAGCTTCCAAGGGTAAAGGTCTGGGTGATAAATTCTTAAAACATATTCAAAGAACTAAAATATTAATTCATTTGGTTGATGTTAATAATGTTGATTTAGAATTAGCTTATAAAACTATTACGAGAGAATTAATTGATTTTGATAAAAGTTTAAAAAAGAAAAAAGAAATAATTGTTATTTCAAAATATGATACTGAAGAAATTTCACTATCGCCGGAATCACTTAAATTTATACAAAAATACGATTGTTTATTAATTAGTTCATTAACACATAAAAATATTGACGAATTGATTAAAAAGATATATAATTTGATAACTTAGTATTAGTCAAATCAAATAATTAATTATTTGATTTGACATCCTGAGAACAGTATGTATAATAATACTAATAACCGTTTAGGATATGTTTTGATATTGGAAATTTTAATTAATAAAATAATTTTTTTGGAGGTATAAATGTCAGAAGGTAAATTCAATCGCAATAAGCCACATGTTAATATTGGTACAATTGGACATGTTGATCACGGGAAAACAACTCTAACCGCCGCTATAACTCATGTTTTATCTAAAAAAGGGTTAGCTAAAGATCTAGCTGTTGATCAGATCGATAACGCTCCCGAAGAAAAGGAACGGGGTATTACAATAGCAACTTATCATTGTGAATTTGAATCTGACAAAAGGCACTATGCTCATGTTGATTGTCCCGGTCATGCTGATTATATTAAAAATATGATTACTGGGGCAGCTCAAATGGATGGTGCAATTTTAGTTGTAGCTGCAACTGATGGTCCGATGCCACAAACTCGTGAACATATTTTATTAGCTCGTCAAGTTGGAGTTCCTGAAATTGTTGTTTTTATTAATAAAGTTGATCAAGTTAAAGATGACGAGTTATTAGAATTAGTCGAAATGGAAATTCGTGAATTGTTAACTAAATATGAATATGATGGCGACAAGGCAGCTGTTATTAAAGGATCGGCTCTTAAGGCATTAAGTGATGAACCTGAAGCCGTGAAAGCAATTGATGCATTAATTCTTGCATTAGACGAAAAAATTCCTGAACCTAAAAGAGAAATTGACAAACCGATTTTAATGGCAGTAGAAGATGTTTTCTCAATCAAAGGCAGAGGAACAGTTGCAACTGGAAGAATTGAGCGAGGTCAAGTTAAAGTAAATGAAGAGGTTGAAATTGTTGGAATTAAACCAACTAAAAAAACTGTCGTTACTGGTGTTGAGATGTTTAGAAAAGAATTAGATGAAGGTAGGGCTGGTGATAATGTTGGACTTTTGTTGAGAGGGATAGAAAAAGAAGATATTGAAAGGGGACAAGTTGTCGCTAAACCAGGTTCAATTACTCCGCATACCGAATTTGATTGCGAAGTTTATATATTAAATAAGGAAGAAGGTGGACGACATACTCCTTTCTCTAAAGGCTATAAACCACAATTTTATATTCGAACAACTGATGTTACGGGTGAAATAACACTGCCAGAAGGTACAGAGATTGTTATGCCAGGCGACACAATTACATTCAAGGTTAAATTAATTCAACCTGTCGCTATCGAAGAAGGAATGAGATTCGCTATCCGGGAAGGTGGTAAAACTGTTGGGGCTGGTGTTGTCACTAAAATTAATAAATAAATAAAAAATCAATCAAACCTTGAAATAATGACTGACAAGACAAAGTTTAAAACTAAGATTGGTATTAGACTAAAGGCATACGATAGTAGTATTCTTGATAAAAGTGTTAAAAAAATTATTGATATTTCAACCCGCTCTGGAGCAGTCGTTGTTGGTCCAGTACCATTACCAACTGAAATTAAAAAAACATCCGTGCTTCGCTCAACCCATGTTCACAAATCATCTTTTGAACAGTTTGAGATGAGGATTCATAAAAGATTAGTTGATGTTTTTGATCCGACCCCTAAAACTATTGACGACTTAATGTCTTTAGATTTTCCAGCTGGTGTGGATATTGAAATAAAAACAACTTAAAAAGTATAAATAATAATGTACTTTTGAGATAATCGTCTCGCTTGACGGGATAGATTCTCAAAAGTTTTTGGAGTATATGATTGGATTATTTGCTCAAAAAATTGGTATGACACAAATCTTCGATGAAAATGGCAGAGTTTTTGCTGTGACTATTTTGAAATTGCATGAAAATAGAGTAACTAAGATAAATTCTAAAAATGATGAATTTCAAATTACTATTAGCGGTGGAATGAAAAAAAATATTTCAAAAGCTCAAAAAAGTCAACTTACAAAATTAAAAATCGATACTAGTTTATGTTGGTCAAAAGAGTATCATACCAAAAATAGTTACCAATTATCGGATGAATTAAAAGCCAATATATTTGAAAAAGATGAATTAGTAAAAATAATTGGGACAGGAAAGGGAAAGGGCTTCCAAGGAACAATCAAAAGACACGGTTTTTCACGAGGTCCAATGTCACACGGAAGCCATCACCATCGTAAACCAGGGTCAATTGGATCGACTTATCCGCAAAGAGTAGTTAAGGGCAAAAAAATGGCTGGTCGAATGGGCAATAATCAAGTTACAGTAAAGAATGCCAAAATAATTGATGTAGATTACGATAATAATATTCTGGTAATTAAAGGCTCGATACCTGGCTCAAATAAACATAAAATTATAATTTTTAAAAATGACTGATATTAAAGTAATCAAAAAATCTGGTGTCTCGTCAATTAGATTAACTGAAGTTATCACGAAACATAAATATGTTTCTAAGATTATTTCTGATAATTTGAAAAGAATTATTAATAATTCATACAGTCATTCGGCTCATACAAAAACTCGTGGAGAAGTTAGGGGCGGTGGTAGAAAACCATGGAAACAAAAAGGGACTGGTCGGGCAAGAGCTGGTAGTCTTAGATCACCAATATTTAAAGGTGGTGGAACGACTTTTGGACCACGATTTAGTAAACGCTTATCAAAAACCAATGCTAAATCAGTAAAAAACTCACTCTTAGCGGTACTTAAAAAAAAGAAGAATAAAATTTATATTTTAGATCTTTTACTTGATAAACCATCAACTAAATTGGTAAACCAAGTTTTATCAGAAAACATAAAAAATAAAAATATTTTAATTATTGGTTCTAAGGATAAAAAAATCAAACAATCAGTCAGAAATTTAACTTTAGTAAAATTTGTTGATATTTTATCCCTTAATGTGTACAATGTTTCTACTTCAGATGTCATTGTCTTTACTCAGACTGCTTATAACAAATATTTTAATATTGACGAGGAAAAGAAAATAGAAACAAAAGCCAAAAAGAAAGTTGCAAAAAAATGATAAAGATTAACCCATTAATAACAGAAAAAAGTGCTAAAATGATTGATATCGGTCAATACTCTTTTATCACGGATAGGCAAGTTAATAAAAACACCCTTAAAGACATTATTGAAAAACAATTTAAGGTTAATGTTGAAAAGATACAGAGCATCAATTATCTCGGAAAAGCCACTAATTTCAAAAGACATGTGGGTAAAAAGAAAAGATTTAAAAAAATAATTTTGAGACTACGAAAAGGACAAGTCATTAAAGAATTTCAAATTGAAAGTAGCGATAAGGAAAAGGTCAGCCAGAAAGAAAATTCTAAACAATAAATCAAATGAAACAACGAAAAAATAATGCCGGAAGAAGGTTTCTAACTCAGGAAGATTTTACTTCTCTAACTTCAAAAAAACCTTATAAGAAACTGACTTGTGTCTTGAATCGAAAAGCTGGTCGTAGTTTAGGTAAAATTTCAACCCGGCATAAAGGCGGAGGACATAAAAGACTTTACCGTCTGATTGATTTTAAATTGAATCATTCGGTTAAAACAGCCACTATTCAAACAATTGAATATGATCCAAGTCGAACTGCTTTTATCTCTTTAATTGAGTATGAAGATGGATTTAAAAGTTATATCATAGCTCCAGAAGGTATAAGACCAAACGCAAAAATTGAAATTTCTCACGATAAAGAATCAAACTCTATTGGAAACCGAATGCCATTAAAATATATAACTCCAGCAACACCAATCCATAACATTGAATTGCGTCCAATGGGAGGTGGAAAAGTTGCTAGAAGTGCTGGAACATATGGTATTATTACATCAATTGAAAGCGGATACGCAACCGTTAAATTAAAATCAGGAGAAATAAGAAAAATATCTGAAAATTGTCGTGCTTCCATTGGAGTAGTTTCAAATGTTAAACATTCACAAGTTGTTATCGGTAAAGCCGGACGACAAAGATGGAAAGGTATCCGACCGACAGTCAGAGGTAAAGCTATGTACCCAGCCGCTCATCCGCACGGTGGTGGAGAGGGAAACTCGCCGATTGGCTTAAAATATCCAAAAACCTATAAAGGTAAACCAGCTATTGGTGTTAAAACTAGAAGAAATAAGAAAATCAGTACTAAGTTCATAATCAAGAGGAGAAAAAAGAAATGAGCCGATCGTTAAAAAAAGGACCATTTATTGATCCAAAATTATTAAAAAAAATTGAAAAAATAAAACTAGAAAATTCTATTCAGCCAATTAAAACTTGGTCACGCTCTAGTGTTATTTTCCCAGATATGGTTGGACTGACATTCAAAGTTCATAACGGCAAGGATTTTGTGGATGTTAAAGTTGTAGAAGAAATGATTGGTTTTAGATTAGGAGAATTTTCTCCAACTAGAAAATTTAGACGGCATGGAGGAAAAATACAAAAAGAATTAGAAAGTAAAAAAGGCGTAAAAGCAAATTGAGATGAAAACAAAAATATTTAAATTTAAAAATATCAAAACTACTCCCGATAAATTACGTTTATCAGTTAATTTAGTAAGAAATAAAAATTTGGCTAATGCTTATGATATTTTAAGTTTAATAAAAAATAGATCAGCTAACTTATTGGTAATAAATCTTAAAGCAAGTGAAAATTCAATTAAAGACTGGCAAGTTGATAAAGATAATATTTTAATACAAGAAATAGCTGTCGATGAGGGATTAAAAATGAAAAGATCGCTTCCACGGTCAAGGGGAAGAATGTCACCCTTTAAAAGAAGAATGAGTCGATTAACAATCAAACTATCAACCAATAAATCTGGAGATAAATAATGGGACAAAAAATATCACCTTTATCTAATCGATTGATGATTACCAAAGACTGGAAGTCATGTTGGTTTGCAAGTGGTAAAAATTATCGAGATAAATTAATTGAAGATATTAAAATGCGTGATTATATTATTCAAAATTATGGTATAAACTATGCGATTGAGAAAGTAATTATTAAGAGATCACTAAAAGATATAACAATCGACATACATTCTGCACGACCTGGATTAATAATTGGCAGACAGGGCAAAGGAATTGAAGATTTCAAAAAAAATATTGAGAATTTTTTATTTAAAAATAAATTGCCAAGTCGTAAAATAAAACTTAATGTTACTGAAGTCAAAAAACCAGAAATCAAAGCTACTTTAATCGCTCAAAATATTGGTCAGCAAGTTAGCCGAAGAATTCCTTATCGACGAGCTGTAAAAGGTGCTATTTCTAAAGCAATGGAAACTGGAGCCCGTGGAGTCAAGGTGGTGATTTCAGGAAGATTAAATGGGGCAGAAATATCAAGAAGTGAAAAATATAGTCAAGGCACAATCCCAATATCTACCCTAAAAAATAATATCGACTTTTATGTTTTTCATGCCAAAACTACTTATGGAGTTATCGGTATAAAAGTTTGGGTGTTTGATGGTAAACAAATTTTATAATATTCAAAACAAGCAATGTTAATGCAACCAAGAAAAATGAAGTTTAGAAAAAGTTTCCGTGGTAAAATGCCAGGTAATTCTTTGCGTGGCTCATCGTTAGTATTTGGAAAATATGGCATTAAAGCCATAACCCGAAGTTGGCTAACTGCTCGTCAAATTGAGTCAGCTCGTAGAGCTATGACTAGATTATTTAAGCGTGAAGGTCAAATATGGATTCGTATTTTTCCAGATCGTCCAGTGACTGCAAAGCCAGCTGAAGTTGGAATGGGTGGTGGAAAGGGTGCGCCTGACCATTTTGTCGTAACTGTAACGCCCGGAAGAATTATTTTTGAAATGGATGGCATCAACCCAACACTAGCTAAAGAAGCCTTTCGTTTAGCCAGTCATAAATTACCTGTCAAAACTAAATTTATTGAAAAATGAAAAAAACTGACATACTAGTTAAGTATCATAAAATGGCAATTAAATCTTTATTAGCTGAGGAAGATGTTTTAAAAATGAAGTTAAATAGTTTAAGGTTTAGCGTTAATTTTGGAAAAACAAAAAATATACATAAAATTAATGAAACCAAAAAAAACTTAGCTAGACTAAAAACTATTCTTTCAAAAAAACTATTAAGTAAAATCGATGAAAAAAATTAATGGAACAATCACTAAAATAATTGACCAGAGAACTTATAAAGTTCAGACTTTACGTCGAAAAAAACATCCATTATATAGCAAATATTATTCTATTACTAAGAATTATCTAGTTGATAAAGGGGAAATAAATAAAAACCTTGAAATTGGTAAAAAAGTTCAGTTTGTCGATTGTCGCCCAATTTCAAAAAGAAAAAAATGGAAATTAATATAAAATAAAATGATAATTCAATATACAAAACTCAATGTTGCAGATAATAGTGGCGCTAAAAGTATTCAGGTTATACAAGTCTATGGTAAAAAACGTGTTGCTTATGTGGGTAGCAAAGTTATTGCCACCGTTAAATCAGCGATTGTTAATGGAACGGTAAAAAAGAAAGAAAAAGTTCAAGCAATTATTGTCCGACAAAAATTTCCAATCAAAAGAAAAGATGGCACAGTAGTTAAATTTAGTGATAACGCAGCTGTTATTATTAAAGATAAATTGCCGGTCGGAACAAGAATTATTGGTCCAATTGCATTAGAAATTAAAGAAAAAGGTTATCAAAAAATAGTTTCACTGGCGGGAGAATTGATATGAAAATCAAAAAAAACGATATTGTTTTAATTATTACAGGTAAAGATAAGGGGAAAACTGGAACGGTTGAAAAAGTTTTTGTGAAAGAGAAACGGTTGATAATATCAGGAAAAAATATCTACAAGAAAAATGCTAAAATCTCTAGGAAATACCCAAAAGGCGGTATTATTGATTTACCAATGCCGATCAATATATCAAATGTTAGTTTAATTTGCCAAGCTTGTAATAAAAAAACCAAAGTAATAGCTGACCGAAAAGATAAAAAGGTTCAACGAATTTGTCATAAATGTCAAGAATCATTGGATAAAAAGATTGAAAATAAATAACTAATAGAATGTTAAATTTAAATAAAATCTACGAAAAAATTGCTCAAGAAGATAAAGTCAATATTTTTTCTGTGGTTCGGATTGAAAAAGTGATTCTCTCAACCGGTTTTGGTAAATTTAAAGATAATCAAGTTAAAATTGACCAAATTAAGAAAGATTTAATCGCTATGACAGGTCAAAAACCAGCATATTGTCAAGCAAAAAATGCTATTTCTGCATTTAAATTGCGAAAAAACGAAGTCATCGGTTTCAAAACTACTTTACGAGCCAAAAGAATGACGGATTTTCTTGATCGTTTAATTAATTTAACCTTACCAAATATTCGAGATTTCAAAGGTATAAATCCAAAGAGTTTGGATAAAAGTCATAACTTATCAATTGGTATAAAAGAACATTTTGTTTTTCCCGAAATACCATTTGATACACCGTCTGGGATTATTGGTGTTTCTATTACTATTGTATTCAAAAATTCTTCAGATCGACAAAAAGTTATTCATTTGTTAAAATATATTGGCTTTCCAATCGCTAAATGAGATAAAGTAAAGAAATAAATATGGCAAAAAAAAGTTTAATTGTTAAATCAGGCAGAAAACCAAAATACTTGTCACGAACAATTCGTCGCTGTCAAATTTGTGGCAGACCTCGTTCGGTCATTCGAGCGTATGGTTTGTGTCGCATCTGTTTTCGTGAAAGAGCTACACGAGGAGAAATTCCTGGTGTAATTAAATCATCTTGGTAATATTATGGATAAAGTTGCAAATTTATTAATCTCTATCAAAAACGCTTATCGTTCAAGTAAAACGCCTATTTTAGTTAAAACTTCTAAATATAAATTAGAAATATTAAAAATATTAAAAAAATATAAATATATTATTGATTTTAAAAAAGTTGAAGATAGTAATGTCGAAATAGTACTTGATACCGAAAACAGAATCGATATGCCAATCAAAAGAGACTCAAAGCCAGGCAGAAGATTGTATATTAGATCAAAAGATATATATCTACCAAGAAAGGGAATAATTATTTTATCCACATCAAAAGGATTGAAAGAGTCAAGAGAAGCTAAAAAAGAAAAAATTGGCGGAGAAAAATTATTTTCAATAATCGAATAAATTATGTCAAAAATTGGAAAAAAAATTATCATTGTCCCTGAAGATGTTAAGGTTATTTACGATGACAAACTTAACCATCTAAAAATTGTCGGACCAAAGGGTGAATTGGAAGTTAAAATGAAATCCAGAATAATTTTTAGTATTAAAGATAATATTATCAAACTCGACCGTAAAAATGAACAAAAAAATACTAAATCGCTACACGGTTTATACCGCTCATTAATTGCTAATGCTATTGTCGGAGTAACTACTGGATATGAAAAAAATTTGGATGTCATCGGTATCGGTTATCGGGTATCATTAGAAAATGATAAATTAATTTTAAATGTTGGTTTTTCTCATGTTGTTGAAATAGTTACTCCAGAAGGTATTGATTTGAAGGTTGAAAAAAACAGTATCAAAGTGTCTGGAATTGATAAGCAATTAGTTGGTAATTTTGCAGCCAATATTCGAAAAATACGACCACCTGAACCTTACAAAGGTAAGGGTATTCGTTACTTGGATGAGATAATAAAACTAAAACCGGGTAAATCGCTAAAAGCTGAAAAATAAAATTTTATCCTATGAAATCAAAAAATAATAAAAATATTGTTAAACTGTTAAATAAGAATAATTATCCAATTTTTAAGGTTTATCGTAGTCTGACAAATATTTATGCACAAGTGATTAATAGTCAAGGAGAAGTTTTAGCCAGTTCAAATAGTTTGAAATTTAAAAAAGTGGATAAGAATGAACAAGCCATTCAGGTTGGATTTGATATTGCAAAAAAATGTCTAGTTAAAAAAATTAAACAAGTTGTTTTTGACCGTGGACAATTTCGTTATATTGGAAGAATAAAAATTTTAGCTGATTCAGCTAGAAGTAAAGGATTAAAAATATGAGATATCAAAAACCTGAAAAAAAAGAATTTGAAGAAAAGGTCATCGAGATTAGTCGTATTTCTAGAACTGTTAAGGGTGGTCGTCGGATTAGATTTAGGGCTTTAGTTGTGATTGGAAATAGAAATGGTAAAGCTGGTTATGGTGTCGCTAAAAGTGCTGAAGTAGTGAATGCAATTACAAAAGCTGTTAATCAAGCCAAAAAAAAGATGATGACTATTCAACTTAACAAAGATCGATCAATCCAAAGACAAATTAAAGTTAAATATGCTAGTGCACAAGTAATAATTAAACCAGCTACTATTGGAACTTCGCTTGTAGCTGGTGGACCGGTGCGAAGTGTGGTTGAAGCCTTTGGTATCAAAAATTTAATATCAAAAAATATTGGAAGTGCTAATAAAGTTAATATTGTTAAAGCTGTTTTTTTAGCTTTAAAAAAGTTAAATTAAAGATATGACAGATTTTAAACTAACAGATTTTTTTGAAAAAAAAAGAAAAAATAAAAAAAGACTTGGTCGTGGACGTGCTTCGGGCAAAGGAAAAACTTCTGGTAAAGGGACAAAGGGTCAAAAATCAAGAACTGGTAACAGTATTCCTTTTGGATTCGAGGGCGGACAAACGCCATTCTATAAAAGATTGCCTAAAAAAAAGAGCCGTCCGAATAAAAAAAGATAATCCTTATGTTTAAAACACTAAAGAATCTTTGGCTGTTAAAAGATTTAAGGAAAAAGATTCTTGTAACTACGGTTATTTTATTGATTGTCAGAGCTATCGACCAAATTCCATTACCTGGTATTCAGACTAATCAATTACAAGAATTTTTTTCCTCTAATCAATTGTTAGGATTGTTAGACATTTTTTCTGGTGGATCGTTATCTCGTTTTTCGGTAGGTTTTATGGGCGTTGGTCCGTACATTACTGCCTCAATAATTATGCAATTATTGACCTACATCGTTCCATCACTCGAGGAACTTCAGAAGGAAGGCGAGTTTGGAAAAAATAAAATTAATCAATATACCCGCTTGCTAACTGTTCCAATGTCAATAATCCAAGCATTTGGATTAATTTCACTCTTAAAAAATCAAGGTGTAATAACAGATTTAACCCCATTAATTCTTGGTCTTTCAATTTTAGTTTCAACTGCCACCTCAGTTTTTTATATGTGGTTAGGTGAAAATATTTCAGAATCAGGTATCGGAAATGGCATTTCACTAATCATAACCATCAATATTATTGGAGGAATGCCAAGCCAAATCAATAACACGATTTCAGCCATTTCCGCTGGTGGAATAATTGACTCCACGATGTTGAATGGTCTATTTATATTCGCCTTAACTTCAATGCTAACTATTTTATTTATTGTTATAATGAATGATGCAATCCGTAAAATTCCCATATCGTATGCACGACAGAGTTCCTTTAAAACATCTGGTCAAGTGATTGATACGTATCTTCCAATAAAAGTTAATATTGCTGGAGTAATACCAATTATTTTTGCTCTTTCATTTATTGTTATACCAGGAATTTTAGGTCGTTATTTACAAAATGCTAAATCGGAACATTTAGTTAATTTTTCTAAAACATTAGTCAGAATTTTTGATCCTAATCATGTTTTCTATGGTATTTTTTATTTTATATTAGTTATTCTTTTCACATATTTTTATAGCTCGATTGTTTTCAAGCCTAAAGAGGTAGCCGAAAATTTGCAAAAACAAGGTGGTTTTATTCCAGGTATTCGTCCAGGAAAAGAAACTGAAAATTTCGTAGCTTATGTATTAAATAGAATAACTTTACCAGGTTCTATTTTTTTAGGCATCATCGCTATTTCACCTTTTTTGGTGCAAAAATATACCCATATAACAACCTTAGTTTTAGGTGGTACTAGTATTTTAATTTTGGTTTCGGTTATTTTAGAAACTGCCTCTCAAGTGAAAGCTCATCTTATTTCCCGTTCTTATGAAGTCTACTAAAAACCAATATCTCTATATTTTTTTTCTGATTTCATTACTGGTTTTATTTTTTGGTTTTTATAGTAATCAAAATAACTCTCTTACAAGTGTATCTCCTCGAACTACCAATAAAAATGTTCAAAATACCTCTGCAAAAAAAGTGATTGATTATAAAAATATTTATTATTACAATCAAGACAATATTAGAACTGATATCTTTAAATATAATGGACAAGATAATCAATTAATTTTTACTGACGCTGACGAAAAAGAAAAAATATCAAAAATACTTGGAATTAGTGGTAATAAAATGTATCTTATTATGAGCAAAAATGATGTTAACAATTTACACGCAATTGACTTGGATGCGAGTGGCAAAAAAAATCTCGTAGTAGCTAATTTTAATAAAGAAAATATTGCACTTGGAAATGATAGTTTTGCATATACCGAATATTCAAACGCTGAAAAAAGTTTTGGTTATAAAATATTTTTAACAAATTTAAACGGAAAAAATAAAGAAGAAATTGCCAATGAAAGTTTGGATCCCTTCAATATAATAATAAACCAAAAAACACTATACTATATTATTGATCGTAGCAATATTTTTGAAATATATTCGATCGATTTGAAAAATAATAATAAAAATCTTATTGCTGAATTAAATCAAAAACCAGAATATTTTTCAATTCATAACAATATAATATATTTTTTAACTGAAAATAAATTATATTCGTATGCTGTTGAAACTAAAATAATTACTGAGATATTTATTGACAAAATAGAATCATATTATTTATTTAATCAATATATTTTTTACACAAAAGATGGTAAAATATTTTCAAAGTTAGATAAAGAAAATTTTGAAATTATTGCAGGAAAAACTTTAATAAAAGTTGAATAATGAAAAGAATTATTATTTTTTTAGGAATTCAGGGGAGTGGCAAGGGGACTCAAGCCAATATTTTGGCGACTAAACACCATATTCCGATTGTTGAAGCAGGTGAATTGATTAGAAAAGAAATTGAATCTAACTCAAAGATCGGTAAGAAAATTAAATTTTACACTACATCTGGAAAAATGATTCCCGATCGCATATTTGATAAAATCATTTTTAACCAAATCAAGAAAATTGGGCACCCACACAATATTATTTTTGATGGATTTCCAAGACGAATGAAACAATTTAGAATAATTCTAAAAATTAAAAAATCATTACAGATGGATGAAATAGTTGTAATTCATTTAACCCTCAGTGAAAAAATAGCTAAAGAAAGAATTGCTAATCGATTAGTCTGCCCTAAATGTGAAAATACTTATTCAAATACGATTGATAAAGTTCAAGAATGTAAAAAATGCCGAGTTAAACTGGAAAAACGTGACGATGATAATGATAAAGCGATTGCTAAAAGATTTGATATCTACAAAAAACAGACCCAACCGGTAATTGATAAATTATCGAAAGATAATTTAATCTTAGAATTTAACGGTGCGAAAGCAATAAAAAATATTGCTTTCGATATTGATCGTTCGATAAAAAAAGTACTCAAAAATTGATGGCAAATATAAATACCGATTTACAGGCATATCGAGATCTCAAAACTAGTGGAAAAATTTTGAGAAATATTTTAAATAATTTAAAAGTCAGTGTAAAAATTGGTACTAATTTACTCGAAATTGAAAAAATAGTTAACGAAAATATTACTAAACAACACGCAATCGCTTCCTTTAAAGATTATGATGGTTTTCCTTCGTCCGTTTGCCTATCAGTTAATGAAACTATTGTTCATGGTATTCCATATAATTATTCAATTAAATCAGGAGATTTAGTCTCGATCGATTTAGGAATCATATATAATAATATGTTTACCGACGGGGCAATAACACTCAATTTTTCTCGAGATATTAAAGATAAAATATTGTGTCAAGTAACTCAAAAAGCGCTAAGCAATGCAATAAAAATTATCAAACCAGGCATCAAAACAGGCGATCTTGGAAATATCATTGCCCAGACAGCCGAATCTGCGAATGTAAAAGTAATTCATGATTTAACTGGTCATGGTACCGGTAGTGCTGTCCATGAAAAACCGACAATCTACAATTTTGGAATTAAAAAACACGGAGTTGAAATTAAAGCTGGCGATATATTGGCGATTGAACCAATGTTTGCATTTAAATCAGAGAAAATTGCTAAAAATAAGAATAAATGGTCGATTAAAACAATAAATAATGATAAATCAGCTCATTTTGAACATACGGTTTTCGTAACCCAAAAAGGTGCTGAAATTATCACCTAATTATAGATTTATTAATTATTATTTAACAGATACAATTTTGGTTGACAAGTTAAATATAATTTGATATATTAAATAATGCTAAATGAGTAAAAAAGAAGTTATCAAGCTCGAGGGTGTGGTTGAAGAATCTCTTCCCAACACAATGTTTTGTGTTATCCTCGAAAACGGACAGAAAGTATTGGGCATATTGTCCGGAAAAATGAGAAAAAATTATATCAAAGTAACAGTTGGTGACAGGGTTTTGGTAGAATTTTCTCTTTACGATTTAACAAAGGGTCGTATTGTCAGAAGGGTATAAAAATGAAAGTTAAACCTTCAGTAAAAAAAAGATGTAATAAATGTCGAATTATTCGTCGGCACCGGATCGTTTTCGTAATCTGTAAAAACCCACGACATAAACAAAGACAAGGTTAAGTATGGCAGTTAGAATTTCAGGAGTTATTTTAGATTTAAATAAAAGAGTGGAAGCAGCACTTCCAAAAATTTTTGGAGTAGGCTACAAAAATGTTAAAACAATTTTATCTTCAGCTAAAATAAATCCCGATACACGAGTAAAAAATTTAACCGATGAAGAAATTGATAAAATTAAGCTAATTATTAATGACAATTATCGAGTTGAGAATGATTTAAAGATCGATATTTCACAAAATATTCGTTTATTAAAAGATATACAATCATATCGTGGCTCAAGACACATCAAGGGTTTGCCAACTAGGGGTCAAAGAACAAAAACTAACGCTCGAACTAAAAGAGGAAAAAAAGTTACAGTTGGGTCAGGTCGCAAGAAAGCATCTGAAAAAACTTAAAAATTATTATGAAAAAAAATCCAAAGAAAATCGTTAAAGTTGTGAATTGTGGAAAAATATTTATTTCTGCTTCTTTTAATAATACGATTATTTCAATCACCGATGTCAAGGGGAATGTAATTTCGTGGGCAACTGCCGGTAGCTCTGGTTTTAAAGGCACAAAAAAATCAACTCCGTTTGCGTCTGGTTCAGCTACAAAATTAGCACTCGATAAAGCCTTAGCTTTAGGGTTAAAGGAAATTGAAGTTTATGTCAAAGGCGTAGGGACAGGTCGAGATGCCGCTGTCAGAGCAATTACATCAACGGGTTTGAAAATTACTAAAATCAAAGATACAACCCCAATTCCACATAATGGTCCCCGACCTAAAAAACCAAGGAGAGTCTAATGCCAAAAAGTAAAGTCTATCCATCTCAGCTAAAAAAAGCTCGTTCTCTAAAGATCGCTGTTTCTGCAAAACAACAAAAAATATTATCTAAAAGACCCTATATTCCTGGTCAACACGGTAAAAAGTTCAGAAGAAAAATATCTGATTACGGATTGCAGTTAGCTGAAAAACAAAAAGCAAAATTTATTTATGGTTTAAGAGAGAAACCATTTCGTAGATTTTTCAAAATTGCTTCCAAGAACCCCAAAGCGACTGGAGAATTACTTTTAACTTTACTTGAAAGACGCTTAGATAATATTGTTTACCGTTCCAGTTTTGCAAAAACTCGACTCCATGGTCGTCAAATGATATCCCACGCAAAATTCTACCTAAATGGTAAGAAGGTCAATATTCCTTCAATTATAACAAATAAAGGAGATATATTAACCATTCGTAAACAAGCCGATAAAGACAAATTGGAACTTCAAGATAATGAAATACCGAATTGGTTAAAAATAGATAAAAATAAAAAAAGTATTACAATCGTTAAGCTTCCGAGCCGAGAAAACGCTCCGTTCGATCTTAACGAACAACTCATTGTCGAGTTTTATAATCGATAATAAAAAGAAAGGAAAAATATGCCAATATTAAAAGAAATAGATTATCTAAAATTCAAAACCGAGAGTCTTAAGGATAATGAAGGTGTTTTTGTTTTGGATCCTCTCTTGCCCGGTTACGGAGTAACTTTAGGCAATGCTATCCGTAGAGTAGCTTTAAGTTCAATTGAGGGAAATGCAATTACTTCAATTAAAATTAATAATATTACTCATGAATTCTCTTCGATTAAAAGAATTAAGGAAGATGTGATTGAAATAATTTTGAATTTAAAACAATTACGAATGAAGAAATTCACTGCTGATCCTGCAACCATTAAATTATCTGTCAGTGGTGCAAAAATAGTCACAGCTAAAGATTTTAAAAAGAATGCCGATGTTGAAATTGTTGATCCAAATCAACCAATTGCCACTCTAGATAAAGGTGCAAAACTTGAAATTGAAGCCATCGTTGAAACAGGAAAAGGTTATTTGGCAACCGAAAACAGAGATGCAAGCTTACTTGAATTTGGTATGATTGCTATTGATGCTAACTTTACCCCGATTAGAAAAATTAGTTTTGATGTCGAAAACACTCGTGTTGGGCAAGAAACTGACTACGATAAACTGATATTGTCAATCTCAAGTGATGGCTCGGTTACACCGGATGTAATTTTATTAAAAACATGCCAAATTATCTGCGAACACTTAAATATAATTTTGGAAAATCTTTCTCTCCCCAAAAAGAAAAAGATGACTAAAAAAACCACCAAGAAAACTAAATAATAATTATGCTTCCAACTCATCAAAAATTATCACGAAAAATCGGTCACCGATATTTGTTAGTTAAAAATATGTTAACATCGTTGTTTTTGTATGAGAAAATTACTTCAACCAAAGCTAAAATTAAAGCTATTAAACCAGTCGCAGAAAAATTATTATCACGAGTAAAAATTTCTAATAATAATGTTAATTTAACTAGATATTTGAAAAAATATTTAATTGGGAAGAGTGTTATTGATAAGTTAATCGAAATTTACCAACCCAATTTAATAACTAATGATAAATTTATCTTTAAGTATAATTTAAGCACAAGAAAAGGGGATGGCGCAGAATTAGCGATGTTAAAAATTAATCCCGATTTAGTTAAAATTACTGAGATTAAGGAAGAAAAAAAAATAGCTAAAATAAATTCAGATAATAAGAAAATGACAAAGATTAAAAATAATTGATGATTAAAGTTACTAAATCAATAACTAAATTTGATCGAGCCAGGCATGATGTAGATGCTACTGGTCTTTATTTGGGCAAATTAGCAGTTCAAATTGCAATTATTTTGAGAGGCAAAAATAAAACAAGTTATACTCCTAATGCTGATTGTGGCGATATAGTTTTTGTTTCCAATATTAATAAAATTAAATTTAGTGGCAACAAAATTAACCAAAAATTATATTATCGTCATAGTGGATATATCGGTAATTTAAAAGAAACTAAATTAAAAGATTTGTTTAAAAATAATCCTGAAAAAGTTTTGTATAAAGCTGTTTCGGGAATGCTACCGAACAATCGTTTGAAAAATAATTGGCTAAAAAGATTAAAATTTGTTAATAATGACTGAAACAAAAAATGTCAAAAGACAATATTATCAAGGCACTGGACGAAGAAAAAGAACTGTTGCAACAATTAGAATTTATAAATCAAAAAAAGTCTCAACTATAAATTTAAAAGAAATTGAAAAACTTGATAAATATATTGAAAATGTTTTTAAATCTGTTGGAATGGATGGTAGGTTTTCAATTTCAATTATTACCAAAGGTGGAGGATTTAGTTCACGAAAAGATGCCATTGCCATGGGCATTGCTCGTGCATTAGTTGATTATGATAAAACTTTGAAACCAACTCTCCGAAAGCTCGGATATTTAACTCGTGATCCAAGGGAGAAAGAACGCAAAAAACCTGGACTCAAAAGTGCTCGCAAAGCTCCACAATGGTCTAAACGATAAGCCAGAATTATTTAATTAATTTTATAAACGATTTAAATCCGTTCATATCGATTCAGACGAATAGTTATTACATTTGAGTTGTTGAGAATATAATTTAACTAAGATTCTACAATACCAATATATTCTAATTCATCATGGGATTTGGGGAAATGTCGCCGGTTTTTTTTGATTTTTGGCTGGCGGTGTGAGATTTGTGGACCAAGTCGGCAAATTTATTTTTTCATCATTTTGTCTAATTCCTGTCGCCACGATAATTCCTCAACAAATTGAAATGTTATTTCTTTATCTTTAAACATCAATCCCAATTCGCTAAAGTCCTTTTCCTTGGCGAGTTCACTACACATGTTTAATAAAGTTTGTTTATACACCGAATCCTCGCTCCCTAGTAAATATTGCCCCTTCAGTTCCATTACGAAAACCTTATCAATATCTTTTTTATTTTTACTTGTTGTAAATATAAAATCTGGATAAACCTTTTGTTTCTTCCATGCTTGAATATAATAATCATTTTTTGATTGGTTACGATACCAGAATAATAATTTGTCTTGACCGTCTAAATAATAAGCAATTGATTTTTCTACTTCATTCATATCGCCAACAGGCGGAGCATCAAACAACGATCTTTGCAGAGATTCGTTATAGTTCTTAACCAATGAAATGTCGGATGGTTTTATTCTCAATTTTTCTGGTAATTTATATCCCAACCCTTTACCAATAATCAAGAACCTAATCGCTTTCTCGTCTAACAATTTCTGAAAAATATCTTTTGCCAATCTATCTCTTTCTTTTGATAAGTATTTGCGTAATTCTTCCACAATGTATATAAAATTTTTGACAATAATATCGGCATTATTTTTCTTCTTTAATTCTGACAATATCTGTTTGCCCATTTCATAGGCGACCCAAGGATTTGGAATAATATCTCCCAAATACCGAGATAGAAATACTATATCAACTTCAAGACCTTTCTCTCTTAACATTTTAACTTCTTTGCGTTCAATCAATTGCTGGCGATCATCAATAATATTTATAATTGATTCAACGCCAACTTCGTTTTGCTTGCCTAATTTCAAGTCAATAATCGGATCCAAATTAATACTTTCCCATTTAATTTTAGGGACTAAATCTATATCATAATCAACTCTCCGCCAACCGCCTTGTTCTTTAATTACAAAAACTGGTAGAATCACATTTTTTGCGACATTTTTAAACTTTTCTCTAATGCTAATAATCTTATCAGTAGATTCGTCGTCTAAATTATCTCCAATAATAATATTTTTGTGTAAATCTCCCAATCCTTCCATTTCGAAACCTTGTTTTATTTTAGATAGGATCCCATCTGCTCGTTGTTGGAAACAAAACACATAGCTTTCGTCTAACTCTTTAACCCCAGTTTTTTTGGCGTAGGGTTGACGCAATATTCTGCCAACAAGCTGGGTGAGTGCATTTTGCGATGTTGGGTTGGTTAAAATTGCTAAAACATACGCAAACGGGCAATCCCAACCTTCTTGCAGGGCTTGTTTGGTTATGATGTAGCGTATTTTACAACCCTTTGATAATAATCCGCCAATATCGTCAATCTCTTTTAGCTCGTCTTTGTCGCTGGTTTTTATAGCAACTTCATCGGCTGGAATTCCTTTTATTTTAAGTAAAAAATCTTTTACATCTTCGCTGTGTATGTAGCTTCCCGTTCGTTGATCTTTGCCAGTTCTTTCCACTTGGATAACGCATATTGGTCGTATGTAACGGTTGCTGTTTGATTCATTTTCATTTGCTTTTTTCTCTAAACTTTCTCTTTTTCCGATTGCCTCTAATAGTGTTTCCTTCCAGCCGACATCGGCTTTGTTTATGACATGCAAATCTAGTTTTATCATTTCTTCGTTATTGAGTTCAACACCAAAGATTTCCACTAATATATTGCTTTTTTCCAGTGGAGTTGCGGAAAGCTCCACAATCATAGAGGGGTTAAATCCACGCAATGTTTCTTGCGCCAAATCGCTATACGCTTTTTGCCCTTCGTCTAAAATTATTATCGGCTGACAAACTCGTAAAGTATTGCCGAGCGATGTTTTAATTTGTCTTCCCCAAAATCCGTCTTTATCTTCAAATGTATCCAGATTAGGAATTTTTTGTAAAATTATTGCTTGCCCTTCTCTGTCATCCTCGGGTGGAAAAAAATCGCTAAAACCATTATCCCTGAAAACTTTTAACGACTCTTTAGTCTGTCTGTTTGCCGCCGGTAGCATCAACATTAAGACGACTAAATTTTCTTCCAAATCTTGTGGAGTAAAGCGATCGGTTTTTTCTAAAATCAGAGTTTTGTTGCCACTTGATATATCTAAATGTTGGCGATACGGATGAGCTTTATCTTTTAAGTTTTTCAGCGTTTGGCGATATATCTGCGTTGTTGGCACAATCCACAAAATCATCCCCGTTTTCTTTTTGAGGTATATTTGGTTAATTAGATCAATGGCTTTAATCGCCAAAAATGTTTTGCCCCCACCAGTTGGTATTTTTAAACAATAGTTTGGCAATGGGTTTCCAATGCCGTTTTTCCGTGGAATATATGAGCGTGGAATTTGCGCTTTTCCCCACGCTTTTGCTGGAAAATCAATTTCTAATTCTGGGTTATCATTCGTCCGTTTTTTCCATTCATCAAGCAGGGTTAAATAGTTTTTAACCTGATCAAGCGTTTTTTGTTGGTATTCTTTAAGTTCCATTATATTTAATAACTTTTGATTAGATAGAATAAACCAAATAATAGTATGATTATTAATATATTTTCTAAAATAAAAATAACATTTTTAATATAATTAAGTTGAGAAATAACCATTCGATTTATTTGGCTATAAAATTTATTTTTATTCTCAATTTTATAGTTCTTCGAGATTAAATTTCTTGGATATAATATTGTTATAATGGAAATAATAAATGCTACAGCGAGTTGTTTGGTCTTGGTAAATCCTTTAGTTCCATCAAAATTTTGCAATTGAAAACCTTTCCAATAAATAGCATATTCAATTCTGCCTTCTAGAGTTACAATCAGTAGCCCTATAATAATTACAGCTAAAAATAAAAACCACGAGATTTGTAATGCATCTAAAGAAATAGTAGTTTCAATTTTTGGAATAGATATTATTGTAATCGTGAATCCAATAATACTGGCAGAGAACCAAATTATTTTATAGATAGCATCATTGGATATTTTTCTAGCTGACATTAAATCGTTGTCAAATTTGTTTAAATCTGATTGTATTTTTTCGTTCATTTCTTGTAAAGTATACATAATTTATTTTTCCATCCTATATATCTCATACGGTAGTTGGGCGAAGTCAATTTTTAATTGCTCCAACTGTTCTTGATTAAGATATTTTGTTGGTGCAAAAACAAGACGGCGTTTTTCTTTTGCAATTCCCAATTGTTCCGCACGATCTAGTGTTAACGCTGTATTTTTTAGATATTCTAAATCTGGTTTGTAGAAAAGATACACTTGATATTGCGCATTTTCGCCAATATAATTACTTTTCTCGTCAATTTTATTTTCATCAAATTCTTTGCCGGTGGCGGTGTAAAAAACATAGCGTACCATTTCTTTGTAACTTGGTAATTTATTACCTTCCAAAATGTTTTCCATTTCTATCGGGTCGCCAAGTTCAAAATAACTAAAACTGCCACCAAGACCGTTTGTTTTGTCATTGCGAGGAACTTGCGACGAAGCAATCTGGGATTGCGACTGGATTGCCACGCCTTCGGCTCGCAATGACTTTTTATATCCCTTGATCACTCTCCTGACTCGTTCGGCTGTAATTTTGTCGGCGTAATCTTCGCATTCAATCAGAATGAATTTCCTGTTTCCGCCATCTTCTTTATTCAAATCCAAAACTGCGTGCGCCGTAGTGCCCGAACCTGCGAATGAATCGAGAATAATATCGTTTTTGTCACAAGTAAGTTGAATAATCCTTTGGATCAGTGTTACTGGTTTTGGAGAATCGAAAGGATTATTATCAAAAATTTCCTTTAACATTCTTTTTGCATCATCATTTGAGCCGACTTCTGAATAAAGCCACAGTGTTCGTGGAATTACGCCTTCCTGCACCTCGGTAAGAAATTTTTTAATCCTTGGAACATTATTCCCGTTAGCACCAAACCATATTCGATTATCATTAACTAATTCAAAATACCGTTTAGAGGAAAATTGCCAGCTCCTTCCTTTTGGTGGGTCAAATTTATTTCCTTTTGGAGTTTCAATAGAATAAATATGGGTATAGTATGAAATTGCCACCAATGATACCATATAAAAATGAAAACACACTTTGGCTGTATTTACTGCGGTTCCAAACGGTTCTGGAAACTGCGCAGAAATCATTTCAAATGCAAGCAATGTCGC